>Ga0316207_10000191_pt1 | contig 122167 bp, 104 predicted proteins | sample 6weekpyrite_MG_FD_204943 | JGI IMG/M metagenome (GOLD analysis project Ga0316207, IMG submission 204943) | Microbial mat bacterial communities from mineral coupon in-situ incubated in ocean water Damariscotta River, Maine, United States -... | ecosystem: Environmental > Aquatic > Marine >...
CCTTTCCTGTGAGATCCTGGCCATTTTGTAAAGCGGCTAATGCTTTGTTAAAATCAAATTCTTCAGACATGTATCATTCCTCTTACTTTCTATTGTAATGAAATGACACAGAATTTCTAACACTCCCAATAGGCTATGTAATACCAATTTCCTTTCTGCCTTTTTAGTTCTTTTAATATCCTTCCAGGTATAATGTATCTCTTATTATACTATCTAAACATCAGGTATTTGAAAGCAAAAACAATCTATTACCCTAAATACCTATTGTACCGTGCTGATTAGATATTTTGTAAAAGAATACAAAATGATTTATAAAGTCTGATGGTTATATAACCCTATTTCATTCAAAATATGCACAAATGCTTTATAAAGAAATCAAAAATGAGAATGATATAATGTACTTTACACTTATTAATAAACTTACCTTTGACTCAGAAGTAACTATTGATGAGCCAGAAGATCTACCTGTAGAACTCGATTTTATAGGAGGGGATTTTATAACAATACCTGTTGATAACCCAATGATATTTACTACCAATGCAAAAGCCGGCGATGCGATGCTTGATTTTGAGGACAGCAGCTTTCCTATTATGTCAAAACGTTTTCTTAAAATTCTACAAGATGCAGGAGTTGATAACTTACAGACATTTCCCATAATTATTAAAAGCAATGAAGATGGTACAATATGGGAGGATTATTATGGTGTAAATATACTAGGCATGATTGCCTGTGCAGATTTAAGTAAATCAACTTATACTGAAATAATGCCAGGCCACTATCGATTTCGTGAATTAGCTATCGATGCAGAAAAGGCAAAAGGAGCATTATTATTTAGGTTACAGGAGCATTCTCCAACAATTATTATGCATCGCAGTGTCGGCCGACATATAAAAGAGAGCGACCCAGAAAAAACATTATTAGGCTGGAGTGTGGGAACAATAATACAATAAAGAGCACTAAAGCTAAGTTTAATATATATCTATAAAACTACTAAATCTTGTTAGATTAAGTAAATTGTTAAAAAGAATCTAAAACATCAAATGTTCTTTATATTAATTAATGATAATTTGTCTGAATTCGATTTTTATATTAATGCCCCTAATGATCTTCCTGGACATATAGATTTTATTAGTGGAAGTTTTATAAAAGACGATGAACTGAAAACACCATGAGTATTTACAACTGATGCAACGTCTGGAACTAACATGCTAGACTTTCAGGAGAGGCACTGTTACATTAATGTCCCAAAAATGTCTGGATTTATTTGAAGGCGCTGGTGTCGATAATTTACAAACTTTTCCAGCGATTATAAAAAGTGAGACAGATGGAACTGTTTGGGATAATTATTTTGCAGTCAACGTTTTAGGATTGATCTCATGTGCCGATTTATCTAAATCAACGTATACTGAGATTATGCCTGGAAGTTATCGATTTCGAGAGTTAGCGATCTACCCTGAGAAAGCAAAAGGCGCGCTTTTATTCCGGTTACAGGAAGACTCACCAAGCAGGTTTGTTTAATTATTCTGATGAGGTAAAACAGGATCAAACAAATCGCCGAACAGGCTATGCAATACCAATTTCCTTTCTGCCTTTTTAGTTCTTTTAATATCCTTCCAAGGAACTACATAAAGTATTTTCGGTAATTCTTTATTACCCTTAATGGTTGTTGTACGTAACTCTATTTTATCTTCAGCAAAAGATGATGATGAAACTGAAATTATAAAAATTAAAATTAAAATTTTATACATCTTTCAATGTTCCTTCCAGATGCTTCACCCAGTCAATCGTGGCCTCATCCGGTTTCTTTAATAACGACATATAAAGCTTGTAATGCTTAATCGCCAGTTCTATTTCCTGTAAGTAGATATCATACAGTAATGCCAGATTATACTGGGCATTCACGTATTTCGGTTTTACTTTAATAGCATGTAGATAGTCATCTTTAGCTTTATGAATTTCACCATTTATGATATATATTTGTGCCCTTAGATTCAACGCATGTGCTTGCTCTGGATTTAATTGCAATGCCTTATTCACCTGCTTTAAGGATTTTTCATAATCCTTCATCTTAAAATATACGAGCGCAAGATTAGAGTAGCCTCCAGCTAACTCTGGTTTATTCCGTATAAATTCAATGAAAATTCTTTGCGCCTTAGAAAGCTCATCATTGTTTAGTGCAGTTATACCATTTCTGTATTTGTCTCGATCAAGCTTTGTAATCGGTTGATTTGAGGAGGAAGCTTTTGAACCTAACTCATCACTGCTCTCAACCTGTCTAGTAGGCTCACCAGCGCAAGAAGCAAGTAATAATATAAAAACTATCGTTAATAGTTTTAGTAGAAGTTTTTGTTTAATTATACTATTCATTGAAAATTCACAAAAATTAGTGGAGCACATTGATATAAGGGTCAACTTTTGGAGATCGTTTATAGCGAGTAGGGAATAGCCCCAGTAATTCCTTATGACTTAGTTTTATCCACTTGTTATATAATCCATCTTTAACTCTTGATAAGTTAATTTCAAAAAACTCTATAGATTTATCTTCAAATGGAAATGCCTGATCTTCAAGTAAAATTTCATATTGATCAAGTTCTTCAGCATTCAGATTTTTAGGACGATCAGATTCTAATAATGAGATACTGAATTTTTTATATATCAACGCTATAGAGTAGGTAGCCTCAGTTGCCGCTTCATATATTTTATACTTTGAAGCATCTCCAAAAAATCTAACTGAACTCTTCATTGCTGATTTTTTCTTTCGAAGGCTATTCTTTAAAGGGAGTGATAGTCGAATTTTATTAAATCGGTTCATTTCGCTTCGCGCCAGGCCTAGATTAGCATAAGAGGCAACATACTTAGTACGTTCGGTTTTAACATTATTTAATGCTCGTTTGTCTTCTTTAATTATGTTTTTACGCCAGACATTTGCTTTGTTTTTATCGCCTTTTTTAGTATACAATTCGACTAATTTATTCATAGACTCAATTAACTGAGGGTAGGGTTTCTTAAACTTTTTTACATATTCTTTATATGATCGAATAGCATCATTATACTTATTTTTTTCTTCGTAGAGGGCTGCTGCCTGCCATAACGCGGCTGATTTAAGTGCAATATCTCCACCCATAGATGAAATTTTTTCAAACTCTGCAGCTGCCTTTATTCCTTGATTTGATTTCAAATAAGCGACAGATAGTTTTTTAGATACATCAGCCTGTAATTTATTACGCGGATATAGTTTCTTGAAGCGCTTAATATCTTTTATAGCGCTATTCCATTGTTTGTGTTGCATATTCAGTGCTATGGCATCATACAAGCCGGTTGCAGCAATCTTGGAGGTACCTGCAATAAGTGATATTCTAGAAAAATGATTTATGGCTTGTGGGTAATCCTTATTTTTCTGAGCTTTCTCACCTTGCTTATAAATAGAAAGCGCCTGTTTATCCGTATATTTTACTCTCTGTTTTTTATTTGCTTTATTAGATTTTATTAATTTTGCATATAAATTTTCCGATTCAGCGTACTCTCCCAACTTAAAATAAGACTCAGCCTTAAGGCTACTAATATATGCATTATTTTTATTTGGATTATTAGCCACTAAAATATCGGCTAATTCGATAGTAGATTTATAATCTGCGGATTTAAACGCTAATTCAGCTGCATGCTTAATTATTTTATACGTTTTTTTATCGGCTGGATATTTCTGAGCATATTTTAATGCATAGGAAATTTGCTTTTTAAGATATTTTTTATTTACAGGATCTTTTGCTAATAATTTATCACTCATCAATATAGACGCATATGCTGATTTTTTGTGAACGATTAATCCATTATCATAAGCAGCCAGCTCATAATACTTTAATGCATCTTTATATTTGCGTTTTTGTGTTAACAACTCAGCATACAGGAAATAAATATTATCTTGCTGAGCATAGGCGCTGTAGTGTTTGAGGTAACGCTTATACCAACGATCGGTTAATTCATAATCTTTACTTTTCGACGTTTTTTGATATTTATTGTGATAATAACCCGTCATTAAAACCACATACTCTTTTAATGATCGTCTGATTGCCCGGTTGATGCTTGAATTTTCATTCTGATTTTTCCAGTATTTACTTGATGGATTGTACTGAAGATAAAAGCCTTCAATAGCACCGTATACTTTGTTTGTAAAACCACTGTTCTTCCAGATATCAATAATCTTTAAATGAGAATAGGGAATATTGTCTGAGTTTGGGTAGTATTTAATGAATTGCTGGTGAGTTTCAACAGCATCAGAATACCTTTCCTGCTTTAAATAAATATCAGCTACCATTGAATAGGTATGATATATATAAATAAAATCGGGTTGATCTTTGAAATATTCATAAAGCGGCTCTGAGCCACCAAGGTACGAAAACGCTAAACCAACTGCCCTAAAATACTCATTAAACTGCTCACGTTCAGCCTTATCAAGTTTTTCAAATTCATCAAATTCATGCTTTAAAACAGCTTCCAGAAAATCATCAACTGCATCGGTGTAATAACGTTGCTTAAAACGAGCCCAGCCGCGTTTAAATAACGATTTCTCATAAAAGACATCGTTGTCTTTAGCTGTTATTACTTCAGTATATGAATATTCAGCCGAGCTATAATCCTTGTATGAAAATGCATCTTCAGCAATTCTAAACTGTGCCTCCGCATAAAAAGTACTCTTTGGGTATTTTTCAGCAAGTCGACTTAAAGCATCAATTGATTCCTTATGCTTGCCACGCTGGGCATACGCTTTTGCTAGTTGATAAAGTATGGCGTCATTATTCTTAGACTTAGAGAAATCTTTTAAGGATGTACTAAGCAATGATATTGTTTTGTCTAAACGCGCATTATAAACTTTATCATCAAAATTATCTTTTTCTTCCTGGGTAAGCTTCTCTTGTTGTTGAAGCAACTTGTCGCTGTAGCTAAATTCTAACTCGGCTAATCGACTTAAGGCATCTAATCGCCCGCTGTCATCTTCGCCAGCATTCTTTAGATAATTAGTGTAAGCTTCACGTATTTCTTCATCTGTTTTAGGCTTAATAAATACCTTACTACTAGACTCTTTAGTCGTTGATACATCTATGTCGGCTAAGCTGTTTGGTTTATCACTGGATTTACAGGCAACAAGAACTAACATTACCATCAGCGAAAAACACGATTTAAAATTATTGCTCATATTTAATTACTTTTCTCATTGCTGCTATCGTATAAACGAGCAAGACCATATCTTGACTGATTTAAATAACTCTTTAGATATTTTTTTCTTTGTTCAGTCAAATCGTTAATCACATTCTGATAAGTCGCATCGTATTTAGAGAGGAGCTTTGTTACTCGTTTTTTAAATTTACTACTCTTTGATAGCTTCTTAAATTCATTTAACTGATGGTAATTACTAAGAAATGATTCTGGAAATTTATTACCATAATTAAAATTATTATTCTTAATATTTAAACTCATTGTTGTTTTATCATAATCTGAAGAGTTAAAATCAATATGTTGATCTGATATTATATCCAGCTTATTCATTCGCTTAGTAAAATAGTTCATCGCATCTGTGTAACTAGTAGAGACTGTCATCTCCTGTTGTAATTTTTCATATAAATAGGGCACAAGCAGGTAAGATTCATCAACGGATAGATCAAATGATTTCTTACCCTTTAAAATTGTCAATGCATTTAGTCCACCAACATAATCTCCCTGACTGGTTGCGGTTAAACCTATACCTAGTAACGCTCTATTGGTATATCGACTATCTAAACCAATATGCCTAAAGGCATCCCGCGCATCTCTGTAATACTCCCTTTGTAATAAAGCATAACCCAATATAAGATATAGACGATTGGTCAATTCATCTTTATTACTTTTATTTAAAACTTTTAATAAATCTCTAATTTTAGTCTGTGCATCGGTCCACCATCCCTGGCGTATATTCGCAATAGCGGTATTCAGTTGCGCATAGCTATAATATTCTGATTTTAATGGGACCTTGCTATAACTATCTACTGCCTGACGATGTTTTTTTATATGTTGTAATGCTGAACCATGTAACAGGTAAGCATAGGCTACATTTTCATCTGATAAATCAGCAAAAATTCCATCAAGCAAATTTACGACCCGACTCCATTCATCACGTTTTGCATGGTACTTGGCAAAGATAAATTGTACTGGTGCAAGTAATGTTTTATCACCTTCACTTTTTAGCTCCTGATACAATGTATCTGCAAATTTCCACTCATTGTTTTCAAGTAATAACTCAATAATACTAAATACTGCTTTAGTATCTAAATTATCCTCAACTGTCTTTTTATTAAAATAAATAAGCTGAATAGCCTTTACTGCTTGGTTTGATTCTTTAAGCCTGTTTACATTGATGAGTAACTGGTCAATATTAGTGATAAGTTGTAGTTCTTTGTTAGATTTTTTTGAATGCATCTTGTAAAAATCAGACGAAATCTTTCTAAAATCATTCTCTAATATATTAATTTTCTTAATCAGGGACTTTGTATTTGCAGAAGTCTGGTTTGCAAAAACGGGAGGGTAAAAAATCAGGCCAAATAGAATGAAACAGGTATTAATAATACAGGTAAATCGGTAGAGCATTTCTTAAAATCCATTGCCACAAAGAGACAAGATTGCTTTAATAATCATAAACTTAAAAAAGCTATCAAAGTTGTACCAGAGATGAAATATACCATTTGAACGTATTTCAGGCAAATTGAATACTCTAATTTGTGACACCTAAACAACTATAAATATGTATTCATTTTAACCCTCATTGCAGGCATTTACCTGAGCATTATTTAACCATCTCTGGTTTAAACCACACGTAAAATGTGGTATTTAATGAAACCTTTAGAAATGTCGCAATTAATCACCCTCAATCTATGTTTGGACACGTCATGTGAGCGATTAGTAATAACATCTTGATAAAATTTGAATAAGGAGAGTGGCGTATATTAAATAAATATGAATATTACATTTTTTGCTACTTTAGAGAAAAGCCGATAAAAAATACATATAAAGCAAAATACGATATTGCGACTCCAGCTTGAAAAAAGGGCGTTGCGATGAATAATGCCAAATACCGCGTATGTTGACGACCTGGGAACATAACACTTTGCCCGGTTTCTTCATTGAAATAAATCGTTGTTTGAGAGCCCACTCCTGGTACCGACTTCAGTAACTGGCCCTCAGTAGATGCATTACTCGTGGACCAGCCATTGTCATAACTGAGACGCTGTCCTTTCAACTCTTTGCCCTTATACTGAAACTTATAAAATACATTGTCCGAATAATACATACTGCTCGATGATTTATTGCTACGGCTTGTACCTCCCTGGCGACCTTTTTCAGTTACTGTGGCTTCAAGGGGCAACCATTTAGTTGACTGCTCAGCTAAATTATATTCCGTAAACCACATATTAATTATATTAATTGAAACGAGTAATAATATAAAAGCAACTATGCCGATAAAACCTGAAGCAAAATATAACCCTTTAGGACTAATCATACTCATCTTTTCATAATCATTGTTTATATTAACTTTTTTAGATTTCAGAAAAGTATCGAACATACTTGTAGATGGTAAATTAATGAATTGTTGCATTCTGAATTTTGAATTCAAAACAAAATAAATACCTAATATTATAATAATAAGCAGTATGATCTGATATTTGTTCATATGTGAGCTCTAATATTTCGAAGCCTATAAATATTGTTTAAGTAGGGATTATACACACAGGTAGAATAGTTGAATATGAATTATTTTTATAGGGAGTATATTATATCTTCATTTAAACGTTTCTATTTGAGTCTTAAATATATTTCTTTAAGAATAGTAAAAGTGCAGGGGGAGGTATTGAGTTTAAATTCCCAAAAATGATTTTCACTCTTAAAACGATATCTGGCTTATTACCAGAATATAGTACTCGTTATTGCTTTATCGAAATACCAATTAAAAAAGCATATACAGAAAAAACGAAATAATAACACCCACAATATAAAGAGGGGTTGTTATTATTAATGTTGTATAATTTGTGTGTTGACGCCCCGGGAACATGACACTTTCACCGGTTTCCTCATTAAAATAAATAGTGGTTTTGCTACCGGCTTTTGGCACTGATTTTAAGAGTTCACCCTCATTAGATGGATTGCTACTTGCCCAGGCGTTTCCATAACTTAAGCGTTGTCCTTTTAGTTCTTTACCACTATATTGAAAAGTATAATAGACATTATCCGCATAATACATACTAGTAGAAGACCGGTTACTTCGACTGGTTCCACCCTGTCGTCCTTTTTCCGTAATAACTGCTTCAAGGGGTAACCAGTTAACTGACTTTTCAGCCAGGTTATATTGCACGAACCACATATTAAGAATAAACAGGGAAATCAGTAACAATAAAAAAGCGATTCCTCCTATTACAACTGATGCAATATAGAATGCTTTTGAACTAAGTATGCCTCTTTCTTTTGCTTCTTTATTTTTTTGCTTATCTTTTTTTGACTCCATTAATGTTTGAACTGCCTGTTCTGGGGTTACATTAATGTATCTTTGTAGTTGGAATTTTATATTGATTAAAACGTAAATAGACAAGGCTATTAGAACAAATGTTAACAGTTGATATTGGTTCATAAAATACCTCGTGAAAGTATTTGCTATTAACAAAGATTAGCAAATAAACAATCCATAACTTTTAGTAGCTTTTTATTATTAGGAATATAGAATACAGAGTTTAAATCGGTCGAAATTTTAACATTAAATTTTCAAATTTTTTTGTCAAATATTTCTTAGTTTTATCATATATGTCTACAATGTAATACATATCTAAATCACGCTTTAATAGAAAAACCTATTAAAAATGCCGACAACGAAAAAAACGAGATAACAACACCAGCAATAAAAAAGGGAAGTGTAACAACCAAAGCTAAATATTTTGTATATTGACGTCCGGGAAACATGACACTTTCTCCGGTGGCCTCATTAAAGTAAATTGTTGTTGTATCACCTACATCAGGGACCGATCTTAATAATTCACCTTCATCTGATGCATTGCTGCTTGCCCAGGCATTGTCATAGCTCAAGCGTTGGCCTTTTCGTTGTTCTCCTTTGTATTGAAAGGTGTAATACACATTATCGCCATAATACATACTGCTTGAAGATCGGTTGCTCCGACTGGTGCCACCCTGGCGACCTTTTTCTGTTACGGTAGCCTCAAGGGGCAACCAGTTAACGGACTGTTCAGCCAAGTTATATTGAACATACCACATGTTAATAATATTTAACGAAATGAGTAGCAATAAAAAAGCCACGAAGCCAATAAATCCCGATGCAATGTAAAAGGCTTTTGTACTAAACATGCCCATCATTGCAGATTTATTTTTATCTCGCTTCTCTTAGATTTTATTAATGTGTCAGCCGTTTGTTTTGGCACGGTATTGATGAAGCGTTGTACCTTGAATTTTAAATTTAATAAAAAATAAATAGATAAAACAATAAAGACAAATGATATAACTTGTACAGAGCTCATTGCGTTAACTCGAAATTAGTGACGGCTTTCTAAATCTGTGATATTGCTAATTACCCACAAGTAGAAGTGTGTGGGCATGATGTAACTTGAGTTTTATACTTAAACTATCTGGATATGACCCATTTTCCATCTTTTTTGTAGAAGAGAATTTCGTAGTTGGTGAAAGAGGTTTCTTCATCATTTACGAAATAAATCATACCTACATTTCCTAGTTTAAGTAATTTTTTATCGTCTGAAATATAGGGAATTGCTTGATCAATGCTTCTAAGCTTTAGTGTGTATTTATCTAAATCCGATGAAAGTGCTTTTCTAAGTTTTTTATCATATGTACCCTTTGAATAATACATTGCTATATCGTATTCTTCATTACGCTCTTTAAATAGATTCATTACTTTATCTAGATCACGTTCAGATAATAATTTATAAATTTTATTGTATTCCTCATAGAGATGATTAACAACTTTACCATCCCATAGATCCATTTGTTCTGTGTACTCAGAATAACTTAACGGAAAATCTATACTCTCACCGTCCAAAAATCCCCATTTAGGAAAAGGAGTAGCTAATGAGAAAGATTGTGATATTATAATTGTACCAGGCATAATCACACCTGGTTTTAGTTTTGCTTTGTCAACAATCACATCACCGTCATTTGATTTTTTAAAGTTATTCTTAGAATCTAACTTAACCTCAGGCATACTTAGTTTTATTGCATTACCTTTTTTATAGTATTTACCGTTAAAGTTAATGCTGGAGATTAATTTCTTTTCAGATTCTGGAGCTTCATCCTTGTTCACATACAAACTTAAGGTTATATTAGCTGAATCAAACTCGTCCTCTCTTTTTGGGAACAACTCAAAGGATATAGTATTCAATCCGGTTTGCATATAGTAGTTGACTGGCTTTTCGGCTATTAACATATTCCCATTACTGTTATCATCAAATACAACAACACCATTAACTTTCGCAAGGTATAGTGTATTTTTAGTTTCAATTCTTAAAGTGAAGTAAGGTTTTTCAGTTAACATGGTGTCGTCTGCCTTTGCAACATTTACTAGTAGATTGCTTACTAGTATAAATAAGAGTGTGATAATTTTAAAGTTTTGCATATTCATCCAGTGGTATTACAGGTGCTTCAGGGTATTTACCAGGTTCAATTAGCACCCATTGGTGAGCATTTTTATTCATTAAAGCCGTTAACTCAGCTTCCGTTGCTTCTTTTGTAGGCGGTGCTGCTTGTCCAATACTTCAGTATCTGGCTTTTCAGAATTAGTCAGCAATAGTTTTTTTCTTTTTATTCGCTGGTCCCAGAGCCAGTTAAGAATAACAAGCGTAATTATGGATATAATTATTTGATTGATATTCATGTTATTCAGGTATATAAATTTTGGGTATTTGTAAAACCGCTAGCCACTGAATTAATAAAAAGACATTTATTCAATGATTAGCGGTTAAGAGTTTTTGTTGGGTTCTGTGAATGGATTATCGGATAATTATCCACTTTCCGTCTTTTTTCATCCATACCACATTAAAGAAGGTATAGGTGTTGTCTTTTTTATCGTAAAATAAGAGCGTGCCATTGCCATCACCAGCATTAACCTTGGTTACCAGTTTCTCATTATAGGACACGACAAGTTGCATTTTTGAACTTTCCAATCGATCTAATGGATAACCCTGCTTAAATACATTTTTCAAATCATGTTCAAATGATTCCAGGGAATGTCCAGGTTCTCTATAATAAGCCATATCAAGTTCTTTACTTCGCGCTTCAAATAAGGGCAAAATTTTATCCATTTTTTTCGTTTCGATTAAATCCCATAGCTCTATAACCTTAGGCCATGTTTTTGCATTCATATCCGCAAATTTCTCACTCGTCATTGGATAATCAAAAATTTTATCTGCACTGAAAAAGGCCCATTCAGGGAAGGGGACATCAGCTGTGAATGTGCGATAGATGCGGTTAGCTTTTTGATCAAATTTATCTGAATCGGCTTTAATTTCACCTATAAAGAAATCGCCTTGCTCATTTGTTGGTTTAGGTGATTCCGTATTATAAAGGTAGCTACCTGCTGACATCGAATCTTTATACCGTTCATTTAAGGAAATATCATAATCAGGTATATAAGTTAAGTCAGCAACTTTATGCTTAACGGTTTTACCCTCAACTTTGCCTTTAACCCAAACGGACACGCCACATCGAGAATGCTCATTCGTTCGTTTTTTTACAAATTTTTCTGGACCATAGTGAAGCTCAAGTGTGTTCTCACCCTTTTTTATCCAGTGATTAATGGGGAACTGGGATGCGCTGGAACCGCGTCCGCTCAGGTCTTTTTCTATAGTAACACCATTTATAACTACTAACCGCGGAAAGCTGTGCATGTCGAGTTTAAGAAAGTATTCGGGTTGTTCAATTTGCATTGCTATTGCCTTTATAAAAAATATTTGAAAAAATAATAGTAACCATGTACTGGTTAAACAGAGTTTATGCACCGAGGGATATTGTATCATCACCTAAACTTCCTATTTTTCGTTTTTTAAACAAAATATGTTTCGTGGTTTTTTTCTGCTCGAAAGCATCCTTCTCTTCAGTTTTAGTCTCATCGCCACCAAACATGTCATCAGCTTGACTAGTCTCTGCATCATTCTCCAACCCAGCACCCTCAACCTTAGCATAAACCGCATAAATTACAGACAAACCCGTAAACATTAAATACCCCGCAGCGGAATATTTAGTGTTAATAATAATGGGTTTTAAACTTGCTTCAACACCCGAGGGTTTAGAGCCATCTTCTGATGCGGTTTTAAACATGGCCCCACTGGCAAACCTTACATCCCATATAAGTCCACTGACGGATGCATCACCTTCAACGGTAAGCCCAATGAAGCCTGTGACCTGACTAGCACCATCCTTGCCTGAGGATACTTTAGCGTCTCCTTTGGCGGCTTGCCAAAGGGTCTCATCAGTTGATTCAAATGCGAGGCTGCCTCCAATTGAAGCATTAGCCGTCAAATTAAGTTTAAGATTGGTTTTAACGTGTGTTTTATCTGTGTCTATCTTGCCTTGTTTGTCTTTTGTACCTAATGACATGTTGGCAACTTTATTTAAGTAGACACCAAACCCACCCCCAAGAGTCGTTAACATCAATTGCATTACATTAAGTGTACCTGTTAAACCAAATAGTGGCTCGAAACCGATGGAAAAAGTACCCTTAACACCAACTTCAGCTTTGCCAGTCAGTTCTTCACTGGCAGCACCACCTGACATTTTTATCTTTGTCCAATCCACGGTTATTGTTGCTATAGAATCACTGTCAGCAACTTTGCCATCACCTGAATCTTTGGCTTTATAATCTGCCAGTTCAAAAAAGCCGTTTATAGGTCCATAAAACTTTTCAAGTGTTGTCAAAAAACCCCAATCAGCTTGTAGCTCTTTAGCTAGTCCTTTTAGCGATAATGTTTTACTGTATTCATTTGAAAACGAATCATAGGTATAGTTTGCTTTAATAACCGCTTCCCAACCACCATTAGATTCTAGATCATCATATGACTCAGGTTTGCTAGTAAAGATATATTTGAATTTATTGAGTAGACTGTCTTCCTGGCTGTAGGCACTATCTTGAATCTTGGTCGACTGCTTATAACCAAACTCCATATCAAAATTCCATGACCATTTTGGGTAAGCGATAACTCGAGCCTTATAAGGGTGTTCTCCAGTACAACTATTAAATTGTAAGTCGAAATCCTGAGCATCGTCTTTCTTATCAAAAATAAGGTCTTTGAAAATTTTTAATTCCTTAGAATCAAAGTACGAGTTTTTTGGTAGTGCTGCTGCAAATTTCACCTGACTAGGCTGATGTATATCAGTGCTCGTGTCACCATTTATAACTTTTACTTTTGGGCAGTATTTATCGTTATCACTATTTCGACTAAACAACTCGTGCTTTTCATTGTCTTTATTGTCACTGCTGGTTAATTTACCGTGATCACAACTCCCACTGAAGTCAACATCAATAATATCGTAAACTGTTTTGTCACTACCGGATAATACATGTAAAGTGGGTACATCATCTCCCTTGTGATGTGGGGGAACATCAAGTGCAAAGTTTCTGTTTGCATCTCCACATTTTATTTTAATATTACCTATTGTACATATTTTAGGGCAATCAACGGTAGTAGCACCAGTCGATTTCTTTTTTCCGTATTTTTTATTTTTTTTCTGTTTTTTCAAATGCTCTATTTTTTTATCAATTTGCTCAATTTCATCTTTAATTTTAGCTAGTGTTTCGTTTGCTTCAATGCGTTTTTCCTTTAATAAAGCAATGTCATCTTCAATATCATCAAGGTGCTGTTGTAAAACCTTAGTGTTACCTTCTTCAAGATCAAGTGCTATTGGTGACGCATATCCACCAGACATGCTCATCATTTTCATATAATCTTCAGCAAGAGACTTACATCTTTTTTTAGATTGACTAATTTCAGCTTTGGTTTTCTTATGGTTAGCTTTAAACTCTTTATCTTGCTTATTACCAGAACATAGTACTCGTTATTGTTTTATCGAAAAACCAATTAAAAATGCATATAGAGAAAAAAACGAAATAATAACACCCACAATATAAAGAGGGGTTGTTATTATTAATGTTGTATAATTTGTGTGTTGACGCCCCGGGAACATGACACTTTCGCCGGTTTCCTCATTAAAATAAATAGTGGTTTTGCTACCTGCTTTTGGCACTGACTTTAAGAGTTCTCCCTCATTAGATGGATTGCTGCTTGCCCAGGCGTTTCCATAACTTAAGCGTTGCCCCTTTAGTTCTTTACCCTTGTATTGAAATGTATAATAGACATTATCCGCATAGTACATGCTAGAAGAAGACCGATTACTCCGACTGGTACCGCCCTGGCGGCCTTTTTCCGTAATGACTGCTTCAAGAGGCAACCAGTTAACTGACTTTTCAGCCAGGTTATATTGCACGAACCACATATTAAGTATAAATAGTGAAATCAGTAACAATAAAAAAGCGATTCCGCCTATTACACCTGATGCAATATAGAATGCTTTTGAGCTAAGAATGCCTCGTGATTTAGCCTCTTGATTTTTTTGTTTATCTTTCTTAGATTCCATTAATGTTTGAACTGCCTGTTCTGGGGTTACATTAATGTATCTTTGTAGTTGGAATTTTAAATTAAATATGAAGTAAATAGACAAGGCTATTAGAGCAAAGATTAATAATTGATATTGGTTCATAAGTTTTCTTGTTAAAGTTTTTTAAGTCAATTAAATTGTATTATTTAAAATCATATAAAATTAGAAACAAATCCACACCGAATTATATAAGTGGTAACTTACTAGTCGCAAATTTTATCTAGACACAACCCATTCTCCATTTTTTTTGTAAAAAAGGATTTCATAGTTTGTGAACGAGCTTTCACTATCATTTACAAAGTAAAGCAATCCAACACTGCCTAATTTTAAAAGTTTTTTATTATCGGAAATATAAGGTAACCCGTTTTCTGGAGGACGTATTTTTAATGTTAGATTTGATAAATCTTTCGTTAACGATTTCTTTAGTTTATTTTCATATGTTCCTTCAGGATAATACATGGCTATATCATATTCGCTATTTCTCTCTGCAAATAATTCTATGACTTTATCTATGTTTTTAGAGTTTAGTAAATCATATATATTCTTATACTCAGCATAGAGTGGCTTAAGAGTCTTATTCTTCCAATTCTCAGGTGCATCAAGAAATTCTTTATAGCTCAGCGGAAAGTCTATATCGTCACCACTTAAAAAGCCCCATTTCGGAAAAGGAGTTTTTACCTCAATATCTTGAGATATAGTAAGTGTTCCTGGCATTATCACACCCGGTGCAAGTTTAGAATTCTGTACAACAACATCACCATTATCTGATTTTTTAAAGTTATTCGTAGAGTCTAATTTCATTGCAGGCATGCTTAGTTCTATGCCTGTTCCTTTTTCGTATGTTGCACCGCTAAACACGATATTAGAAATTAATTTTTTGTCAGATTCAGGTGCTTCGTCTTTATTAACATAAAGACTTAAAGAAATACTTGCTTCTTCGAAGCCAGAGTCACCATTAGGGAACAAATTTAGTGATATGGTATTTACACCTGATTGCATATAATAATTTACAGGTATTTCTGCATTAAGCATATCACCACTTCTATTATCATCAAATACAACCACACCATTGACTTTTGCAAGGTATAGAGCGTTTTTGGTTTCTATCCGCAAAGTAAAATAAGGTTTTTCATCTAACATTGATTTTTCAGCCCTTACAAAATTTAATAAAATGACACATATAATTAACGTCGCTATAGATATTGATTTAAAGTTTCGCATATTTATCCAGTTCAATTTCAGGATCTGGTGGATATTTTCCAGATTCTACTAATACCCATTGATAGTGAGTTTTATTTTGTACAGCTTTTAAAGATGTTTCAGCTTCAGATGATTTACCGAAAAAATTTCCACCAGTAGTACTCTTCGTCGTATCAGTTTTAACCTATGCTTATTCCCTATCTCCCAATATGAAGCAAAGATAATGGCAAAACCTTATAAGATCCAAGATGACAAATTTTACCTGACCGAATACACTGATATGATATCGAAGATATCAGTTATAAATACAGTTTCTTAAAACCAACCAATCCTATGAGGGTGAAAATATTTGTTAAAATAAGGGATAAATAATTCATCCCTTTAATACCAGGGACTAGAACAGATAACTGATGTGTTTCAACATTTTTTTCAGATATGATAACTGAGTCTTGAATTTCATCATTTATAGGTGTTTCCATAGTTGTCGTATAAACCACGATCTTTTCACCTATTGCAGGAAATTTATCCAGATACATTTGAACATCATCTGTTTCTGTATAAGCTAAATTCTGAAGGTAATCTATACGTTTTGATGTAAATACTTCGTCATTTATAGAATATGCATATTCTATAAGGGGCAAATATTCATAGCTTTTTGTTGCGGTGTTTTTAGAACCGCCTGGAATAATAGTATGAATTTTTTTGTCCACTATCATTCCATCTACAGCTTCCCAGCTTGAGGATTCATTAGCAAGGTTGTAGGTTTCAAACCATTTGTTTGTAAATAACAAACCCATAATTAAAGGAAAAGCGAGAATAGGGGTGAGAATTATTCGGCTGGAAAAAAGTAATTTTTTTCTTTTTTCCAGTACTTCAGCATCTGGTTTTTCAGAATTAGTCAGTAATTGTTTTTTTCTTTTTATTCGCTGGTCCCAAAGCCAGTTAAGAATAACAAGCGTAATTATGGATATAATTATTTGATTGATATTCATGTTATTCAGGGATATAAATTTTGGGTATTTGTATAACCGCTAGCCACTGAATTAATAAAAAGACATTTATTCAATGATTAGCGGTTAGGAACTTTTGTTAGGTTCTGTGAATGGATTATCGGATAATTATCCACTTTCCGTCTTTTTTCATCCATATCACATTAAAGAAGGTATAGGTGTTGTCTTTTTTATCGTAAAATAAGAGCGTGCCATTTCCATCACCAGCATTAACCTTGGTTGCCAATTTCTCATTATAGGACACGACAAGTTGCATTTTTGAACTTTCCAATCGATCTAATGGATAACCCTGCTTAAATACATTTTTCAAATCATGTTCAAATGATTCCAGGGAATGTCCAGGCTCTCTATAATAAGCCATATCAAGTTCTTTACTTCGCGCTTCAAATAAGGGCAAAATTTTATCCATTTTTTTGGTTTCAATTAAATCCCAAAGCTCGACAACCATTGGCCATGTTTTTACATTCATGTCATCATATTTATCATCGTTCATTGGGTAATCAAATATTTTATCAGCACTAAAAAATGCCCATTCAGGGAAAGGGACATCAGCTGTGAATGTGCGATAGATGCGGCTAGCTTTTTGATCAAATTTATCTGAATCGGCTTTAATTTCACCTATAAAGAAATCGCCTTGCTCATTTGTTGGTTTAGGTGATTCCGTATTATAAAGGTAACTACCAGCTGACATCGAATCTTTATACCGTTCATTCAAAGGTATGTCATAATTAGGTGTATAATTTAAATCAGCAACTTTATACTTAACGGGTTTACCTTCAACTTTTCCTTTTACCCAAACAGCCACATTACATTTGGAGTATTCATTGGTGCGCTTTTTTATAAATTTTTCAGGCCCATAATGAAGCTCAAGTGTGTTCTCACCTTTCTTTATCCAGTGATTAATCGGGAACTGAGATGCACTGGAACCGCGCCCGCTGAGGTCCTCCTCAATTACCACCCCGTTAATAACCAGTGTCCTTGGAAAACTGTGCATGTCGAGTTTAAGAAAGTATTCGGGTTGTTCAATTTGCATTGCTATTGCCTTTATAAAAAATAATTGAAAAATAAATAGTAACCAGATACTGGTTAAAAAAAATTTATGCGCCGAGGGAGATTGTATCATCACCTAAACTTCCTATTTTTCGTTTTTTAAACAAAATATGTTTTGTGGTTTTTTTCTGTTCGAAAGCGTCTTTAGTTTCAGTTTCATCGTCATCATCAAACTTACCTTTACTCGCATTATCTCCTGTTTTATCAGCCAAGCCAGCACCCTCAACCTTAGCATAAACCGCATAAATTACCGATAAACCCGTAAACATTAAATACCCCGCAGCGGAATATTTAGTGTTAATAATAATGGGTTTTAAACTTGCTTCAACACCCGAGGGTTTAGAGCCATCTTCTGATGCGGTTTTAAACATGGCCCCACTGGCAAACCTTACATCCCATATAAGTCCACTGACGGATGCATCACCTTCAACGGTAAGCCCAATGAAGCCTGTGACCTGACTAGCACCATCCTTGCCTGAGGATACTTTAGCGTCTCCTTTGGCGGCTTGCCAAAGGGTCTCATCAGTTGATTCAAATGCGAGGCTGCCTCCAATTGAAGCATTAGCCGTCAAATTAAGTTTAAGATTGGTTTTAACGTGTGTTTTATCTGTGTCTATCTTGCCTTGTTTGTCTTTTGTACCTAATGACATGTTGGCAACTTTATTTAAGTAGACACCAAACCCACCCCCAAGAGTCGTTAACATCAATTGCATTACATTAAGTGTACCTGTTAAACCAAATAGTGGCTCGAAACCGATGGAAAAAGTACCCTTAACACCAACTTCAGCTTTGCCAGTCAGTTCTTCACTGGCAGCACCACCTGACATTTTTATCTTTGTCCAATCCACGGTTATTGTTGCTATAGAATCACTGTCAGCAACTTTGCCATCACCTGAATCTTTGGCTTTATAATCTGCCAGTTCAAAAAAGCCGTTTATAGGTCCATAAAACTTTTCAAGTGTTGTCAAAAAACCCCAATCAGCTTGTAGCTCTTTAGCTAGTCCTTTTAGCGATAATGTTTTACTGTATTCATTTGAAAACGAATCATAGGTATAGTTTGCTTTAATAACCGCTTCCCAACCACCATTAGATTCTAGATCATCATATGACTCAGGTTTGCTAGTAAAGATATATTTGAATTTATTGAGTAGACTGTCTTCCTGGCTGTAGGCACTATCTTGAATCTTGGTCGACTGCTTATAACCAAACTCCATATCAAAATTCCATGACCATTTTGGGTAAGCGATAACTCGAGCCTTATAAGGGTGTTCTCCAGTACAACTATTAAATTGTAAGTCGAAATCCTGAGCATCGTCTTTCTTATCAAAAATAAGGTCTTTGAAAATTTTTAATTCCTTAGAATCAAAGTACGAGTTTTTTGGTAGTGCTGCTGCAAATTTCACCTGACTAGGCTGATGTATATCAGTGCTCGTGTCACCATTTATAACTTTTACTTTTGGGCAGTATTTATCGTTATCACTATTTCGACTAAACAACTCGTGCTTTTCATTGTCTTTATTGTCACTGCTGGTTAATTTACCGTGATCACAACTCCCACTGAAGTCAACATCAATAATATCGTAAACTGTTTTGTCACTACCGGATAATACATGTAAAGTGGGTACATCATCTCCCTTGTGATGTGGGGGAACATCAAGTGCAAAGTTTCTGTTTGCATCTCCACATTTTATTTTAATATTACCTATTGTACATATTTTAGGGCAATCAACGGTAGTAGCACCAGTCGATTTCTTTTTTCCGTATTTTTTATTTTTTTTCTGTTTTTTCAAATGCTCTATTTTTTTATCAATTTGCTCAATTTCATCTTTAATTTTAGCTAGTGTTTCGTTTGCTTCAATGCGTTTTTCCTTTAATAAAGCAATGTCATCTTCAATATCATCAAGGTGCTGTTGTAAAACCTTAGTGTTACCTTCTTCAAGATCAAGTGCTATTGGTGACGCATATCCACCAGACATGCTCAACATTTTCATATAATCTTCAGCAAGAGACTTACATCTTTTTTTAGATTGACTAATTTCAGCTTTGGTTTTCTTATGGTTAGCTTTAAATTCTTTATCTTGCTTATTATAACCTGTAGAAATTTTCTTAACGTTATCGTAGTTTTCTTGTTTGTATTCTTTTATAGTTTCCAAACTATGAATTTCTTGATTAACTTGATTCATATTCTATCCTAAAGTCGTTCCATCAATTCTGTTGTAAATTTCCGCTCAATTTTTTCAATTTTAATATCTCCAGCACGTGAAGAGTTTAATAATTTTTTAGCCCAGCTCATATTTTCCTGACTCCAGAACTTCCACCCGTACTGATAATTCATTTGAAAAAAACTATATATGCTGTAATTATCTTCAATTTTAAAGTTCAGCGCTTCTCTAAAACACGCACGTAAAAAAAGATCAAGTGATATATTTTTATCATTGACAGTCATGGGTTGACTCTGATCTTCTACAAAATCACTAATAAATTGATTTTTAATTTCCTGATAATCTTTTTCTAGCGCATTATGGGTAAATGCCTCCATTTGTGGGTCACGAATTTTAAGTATGTTAAATTGAGGTATTTCTCTGGGCATTTTATGTTTTACTTTAATATTATCAATACTGTCAATATTAAAGCCGTCCTGGTTTATATCTATTGCGCCGTGAGCGGTTCGAATAAAACGGTGTAGCTTATCAGGAGTATTTCCTTCAATAACAAATTCCGTAATCGGGCCAAACACTTTAGCAGCTTCTAGCACATCACAGGTAGGCAGATAGACTCTGAAAACTCTTGGATCATAATAACGAAAAACATATTTTTTATTATTTTTGTCAAGTACATAAGCAATTTTACGACAATTACGTCTAACGGAAATCAGCGTGGCAGGAGCATAGGTTATAGCAAATATTCCCCAGCTATTGCCCCAGCATTGTTGAATTAGCTGATACGTAAAATCTGAATCTTTTTCCAAACGAACGATATAAGGAGCAGCCAGAGTGAGCTCATAATTTAGTGTTCCTTCATAGAGGCATGAGTATCGTTGATCGCTCTGGCTAAGCATGGGATGTATTTTATTATTACGTGAGCCATCGAGGATAGCGTACACAATAGGTTCACCTTGAGCGTTATCATGTTGCCAGAGTTGCTGAACAATCTGTTCTGCTTCTTGTATACTTATTTGATTTTTTTGAGCCATATTAAATCTTGTTATGAAGCCTGTTCAGCTTTTGCCTTCTCACACTCTTCACAAAAAGGCGTGCCATCTTCTGATGCGCTTTTAAGTGTCTCAGCCTGGGATTTTTGATTTATATTACTCATTGCGTCGACAGTCACTGCAGCACTCACCGCAACGGCTGCTTCAGGCCCTAAAGCGACAGGTTTATCAACGGCGACTGTTGCTGATTCCTTATCAGGCATGGGAGGGCGCGCGAGCTTTCTCTGTACTGAAACGACAACTTCATTAGCAACTATCGCTTCAACAATGAGCTCTTTCGTTACTGCCGTTGATGCAGACGCAGGTTTCTCTATGTTTAGCTCTTTGGCTATTTCATCGAGTTGCTTATCATCCGGATTTATTTCACTAAGTAATTTTTCTGCATCCGCTTTTGTATTTAAATCGACAAGATCCAGAGGCGCTGCGACTAATAATGTAGAGGCATGACTAAAGGTGTATTTGTCACCATTGGCAACTTCAACGCTTCTTTTATTTGAGTCAGAACTATCACGACTAAAATTAGCAAGCTCATAGATATATAGCTGTTTTCTGTAGAGCAACTGACTTATCTGTCGCTCAGAAGAGTGGGATTTTACAAATGTTTGTTTCGCGGAAACACTGGGGATATTACTCAGCGTTCTTTGCCAGTAATTATGGCTAGCACGTAATCTGCAAATAAACTGAAATGCCTGCCCCTCATCGGTAAACTCGAGGGAGTTTAAAGAACTCTGGGGGGTGATATCAAATGGCTGCTTGAGCACATAGCGCTTGCCAAATAAATCTTCTAAATATGAATCAAACATTACTTTCCTTGATATAAAACGGTCTACCCATGAACGGCCAATCTTACCACAGTCCAGACATTTTCTTAAGCCTCCAGGGGCAGGTTATGTGCACTAAATCGCAAACTTCTGGGAGCTGCGACAAAGTGACATAACGCATCATAAACCCCATGTAACTTATTGATTTATCAATTTATTTCGTATCCAAATGCACCTTCATCATTAACCGTTACATGAATCTTTGTAATCGGCTCATTCGCTGCCATTTTTGATAAGCACTCAGATGCCATTTCCGGCAACATGGTGCGCGTGAGGATATTTTCAATATTCCGGGCACCGGTATCCACTTCCTGGCTGCGCGCAACAATGTGCAACATTAAATCTTCATCATAGGTGAATTCTGCTCCATAGTGCTCTTTTACACGTTTATCGATGCGGTTCATATTAATTTGGCAGATTTTCAGTAAATCTTCATCACTTAACGGGTAGTAGGGGATGACCGTAGTTCTACCCAGGAATGCAGGTTTGAAATACTGTAACAATTGTGGGCGGAAATTATCCAATAATACTTCCGGTTCGGGCAGCTCTTCACCTGCGGCACACATGGCGCGAATGTGCTCTTCGCCTGCATTTGAGGTCATTATGATGACCGTATTACGAAAATCAATATCACGACCCTCACCATCTTTTATAGTGCCTTTATCTAGAAGATTATAGAAGATATCCTGAACACCCGGGTGGGCTTTTTCCATTTCATCCAGCAAAATGACACTGTAAGGTTTTCTGCGAACCGCTTCTGTTAGAACACCACCTTCACCAAAACCCACGTAGCCTGGAGGTGAACCAAGTAACATTGACACCTTATGCTCTTCTTTAAACTCTGACATATTAATAGTGGTAATATTTTGTTCGCCGCCGTATAGCATGTCTGCAAGGGCGAGGGCAGTTTCGGTTTTACCGACACCACTTGAGCCGACTAAAAAGAAGACGCCAATCGGTTTACGTGGATCGGTTAAGCCGGCGCGTGATGTCCTAATCGCCTGGGCAATAGCCTCTAACCCATGCTTCTGTCCAATGACGCGTTGACCCAGTACATTTTTAAGCTCGAGAACATTATTGATTTCGTCGGATACCATTTTACCCACTGGAATACCGGTCCAGTTTGCGACCACTTCGGCAATCGCCTGACTATCTACATTCACCTGAATTAAAGGGTTTTCTCGCTGCAACTCAGTTAACGCTTCCATCTTTTGGTGCAAGCTTTCTTTTATGCTTTCACGTTCAGCATCGTCAAGTTTTTTCGGGGCACCTTCTTCTTTTAATGCATCATCAGACAATGCCTGAGCATGAAAATCATCTTCAATTTTACCCTGTAATTCATGTATTTCATTGACGATGGCTTTTTCTTTATCCCACTGAGCGGTTTGAATTTCAAGTTCGCGCTCTAACGCTTCGCGCTCCGCATTAATTTCCGCAATGCGATCATCACAATTACCCAGGGTGGCATTTTCACGTTCCAGTGAGGTAATGTTTGTTTCGTGTTGGGTAATCTGTCGACGGGTGTCTTCAATTGCCGCGGGGGTTGTGCTTTGACTTAAAGAAACTCTGGCGCAGGCCGTGTCTAACAAGCTCACCGATTTATCCGGTAGTTGACGCGCAGTAATATAACGGCTGGATAATTTTACCGAATCGATTATCGCCTCATCCATAATGCGAACACCATGATGGCTAGCCAGCATTACGGAAATTGAGCGCATCATATTGATGGCTTTGGTTTCATCCGGCTCTTCAACTTTTACCACCTGAAAGCGGCGGGTCAGGGCAGGGTCACGTTCAAAATACTTTTTATATTCTGCCCAGGTGGTTGCTGCAATCGTGCGCAACTCGCCACGCGCTAAAGCAGGCTTTAATAAATTAGCGGCATCTCCCTGTCCCTCTTTTCCGCCTGCACCAATCAAAGTATGGGCCTCATCGATAAACATGATAATGGGCTCTGGAGAAGCTTTAACTTCTGAGATAACCGATTTTAATCGGTTTTCAAACTCGCCTTTTACACTGGCACCCGCCTGTAATAAACCTAAATCCAGACTGCGTACTGAAACGCCTTTTAAAATATCCGGCACATCGCCGGATGCAATACGCAAAGCAAAACCTTCAACGACCGCTGTTTTACCCACACCGGCTTCACCGGTTAATATTGGGTTGTTCTGCCTGCGTCGAGTTAAAATATCGATAATCTGGCGGACCTCTTCATCACGACCCAGCACCGCATCAATCTTACCGTTTTTCGCATCGGCGGTTAGATTAATAGTAAACTTATCCAGCGAAGGTGTACTGGTTGGGCCAGTGGGTGCAGCACCACCGGAAGATGAAGTATCACCAACGCCCACTGAAACCGATTCAGACGTACTCCCCACGATACTTGGCAAAACCGCGCGTAAAGACTCCGGTGCAATCTTACTTAACTCACCGGAGGTTATTTGAGTTGAACGACGTAAACCATCATCGAGCATTAATGCCGCTAAAATATGTGCAGAAGTGGCCTGCGGGTGCGCGTATTCAATTGAAGCCAGCATCCAGGCGTTTTTAGCTAAATCCACAACGGTGGGTGAAAGTGCAGGAGCCCGTGTATTGCCAGATTTTATTTTATCCAGTTCTTTATTAATATCATCAACAAGTTTTCCGGGATCAATTTGAAATTTTTCCAGTAGGGCAGAAATATCACTATCAGGTAACTCCAGTAACTTTAATAACCAATGTTCAATTTCAATATTATAATGTGTGCGAGCCATACAAATACCGGCTGCGCCTTCAAGAGCAGTTCGGCATGAATCATTAAGTTTTCCGACTAATGATTTTAAGTCTATTGTTATCATGTTGATTTCCTTTGTTCTTTAGTTATGACTATATAATAATTTTATTCAAAATTTAATGCTTAATTATTTGCCCTGCCTTTTAACTGATAATGACTCACAACGACAAATTAAAATCTTTAATCAATTTAAAAACAGGTACCTTAATTTACCTGAACACAAAACGTTATCACCCAAGCCTTCCGGCGGACACCGATATATCCAGCGTCTTTTTTCTGTCTTCAAAATTTGACGGCTTATTAGAAAGCCAGGTATTCCAGCCAATGATTGCCGGCTCTTTATTACCTAACTGAATTCTTTCCGGGATATCACTCTTTTTAACCCGGATAATAAAATCATACTCATTCTCCATACCCACATACATTCTGACCAGCTCATTTAACGCTTTAAGTGAGTTAGTTCCCGGGGCAAACGTGGCGAGTTGTTTTTTATTTAATGGTCCTAGAATAATATGAATTTTTCCCTGGGCAAACCAGCCTTTTTTACCCAGCATCGCTGAGCGACCCAGACATACATTTCTTCCGTTTGGGTTATTAAAATCCGGAAGTTTAGTACGTACGTCATCTATCAAATCCTGCCACTGCCCAACAAACTGATCAATATCGACAGGGATACCAAAATGGGAACGTAAGATTTGTTTCAACCCCGTTGATGTTCTGACTTTTTGTGTCAGTAGGCCACTATAAAAAACCAGTGACTCATCTTTAGTAAATAGTCGGTTTGATAAACCCTCAGTTCCAAGTCCAATTAAAGATAACAGAGCTCTTGTTTGAGGCTCTTGTTGATTTTTTAAGGAATTATGTAAGCGATTTCGTTCATAGTGAAGCGGTAAATTATATTTAACCGATGCCTGAAAAAACAGAGACAGAATACGATGATTAAACAAATCAAAAAACCGTTCCATGGTTTCGTCTTTCTGTTTCTGGCGTTTTAAAATTAGCTCGGTGTAATGATAGGGTAATACTCCGACTGCACCGGTGAGCCCCATTAAATTTACAACCATTTGCCACTGCGCAGATCCGGATCGCTTATCGATACGTTCAATCTCAGAAACTTCTGATGACGGAAAGGCTAATGACTGATTCACTTTAAAACGAACTGATTCGCTCCCCGGCGGGGTAAATTTTGCGATAGGATAGCTGGCAATATTTGATTGCGAACTTTCTTTTTCAAACAGCGCAGATCTTTCCAACAGGCGCACCGCCTGTAGAAACTGAAAATCATAGGGCTCTTTTGTAACCTTACGAGTTATAGAAGTATTTTTTCGCCAGCCCTTGGGGGACATTTTTTAAGGTAACCTTCTTTACTTTTTAATTTAACTAACACGCGGGTAAATGAATTCAAGGAGCAATACAACGCAAAGAAATGCTCAAGCACCGTGGCAAACAAATAACTACTGCTACCACTAAGTTGCGAATCATTCAGCTCTATCTCAATTTCAATGCCCCTGCAAATTGTGGCACGACCATCTATGGTCAACGGGGCACTTATTGCTCGGGTATTAACACTTGTAATGGATTCAATCAGTGCTCGATTCACCGATGACTCTTTAAAATCATATAATCTTAATATTTCTTTTAAAGCATTAGTTGCATCGTCTCTACCGGTAATAGAAAGATGATTTAGATTTAAATGTGATATTAAACGCCAGCGTGCATTGTTACGCATTGAGGGGCGCACCGTTGCCGTTGGCTGAGTAACACAACGAATTCTTTCACAGGGTGGAGCACTGTCAACACATTGTAGCTTTGGCTGGTCAGCTGAATAAGGTAACTTAGCCGGTTGATCACGATTACTGCAGGTCGACTGTATACTCAGCGTGCGATCATCTGGGTTATTAGGGTTAAAATATAAATCAACCAGACTCAGAAAAACATCCGTACCATCATCCCTTAAATAGGTTCCCATTTTTGCATTGCGACGCTGCGCAAACCAGTATGCATGATTTTCTTTATCATGGCTTTCATGGTTGGTTCCATAGATGGGCAGGTAGGTTTCCTTTTCACCTGCAGAAGTTGAGGCTGTTACTTTATCAACTGAATATATTTCATAACCCACTGGGCGCCTTGCATCAGGAATAATCTGATATTCAGTTGAGGTGTGATCTAGCTTTATCGGGTCGGTTCTGTGCTCAAATAAATTGACGGCAGGCGAGCAGCCCATTTGAAAAGTATCCGTAGAAATATTGTGCTCCAGCTCAACATCTGACTCCCCCAGATAAATATAAAACTCCAGTGTGTCCAGGGTCTGTTCAGTGATTTTTTCAGCAAAACCGTCAAGCTCAATAAACATGAATTTTTCTGGAAATGAAAAATACTCAGTCAACAACCGGTACCCCATAAAAGATGAGTCGGGGTAGGGCAATAAACCCTCACTAATATCAAAACCAACGGGTTTAATTATATTTGCGGGCAGGCGTACCGGATTGGCATCAGATTCAGATGTCGCCATCACAACTGCCTGGCAATTATTCAATAACAATTCATATAATGGGTTGATATGCTGCGGTTGACCTTTAAGATAAAAGCGAATTTTGTCCGGTTTATTTTCTAAAAACGTAATATCTTCATTAAAGGTTTTTAAGGAAAGTTTTAAAACTCCGCCTGCACCTTTTAAGTTGTCTGAACCCGGCGTAGTAAAAGGTCGTCCAATTAAATTTGCTTCAGTCAATTTAAAGGGGTAAAGCTGAGTATCATATATGGCTGTGAAGCGACAGGTTTCACCGCCAAACTGCTCTGTTTCAAGCAGGGTATTTTTTGGCAATCGATAGGTTGCTTCAAGCTTTTCTTCATCAGGCACGAACTGTACAATTGAGAATGAAGGTATGGGGCGCTGATAATGGGGAAACAACACCTCCAGTAACGCATCACTTAGCTCTGGAAAGTCATCATCAAGTTTATGCTGTATGCGGGCATTTAAATAAGCAAAGCCTTCAATTAAACGGGACACATGAGGGTCTTCAATGGTTTCCGCATTTATTCCCAAACGCCCTGCAATTTTCGGGTGCTCTCCAGCAAACTCTGCCCCCATCTGACGGATGTAGGCTAATTCTTTTTCATAGTAGGGAAGTAGTTCATCAGCCATGGCTAGTTTCCTCTACATTTACGTTGCGTGTAACCGGCTCGAGAATGGAATCAAATACCACCATTTCTGGAGATGGGTCAGCGTATAAAGTTGCATCAATTCTAAATCTTAGTGTGCGATCCAGAGAGTCTGAGTTATCCATATATCTTACTTTTACTGATTTAAATCTGGGTTCATATTCAATTAAAATTGTTTCCAGGTGTTGTATAAACTCTTTACGTCGTTCCTGGTCTGAAATATTAACGGTAGCCAGGTCTGGAAGACCGTAATTTAATAACGAGCTTTGTATCTGGTTAAATTCATTGTCTGGCTCCACCATTCTAAAACGCGTGTTTAATAAATTTTCCAGATCACGGCGTACACTGTTGCGCAGATCCTTTAATTTCTGGTGCTGATCAGGGTCAATTTCGACATTATTTTTCGGATCATTATCAATTAAACGATCTAATATCGAAGGGCGTAATTTTTTCTTTTTATCGACTCTTGCCATGTTTAAAATCTATTTATTATATTAAGCCGATTGTGCAAGCTCGGTGACCAGTTCCAGTTCAGACACCATATGATCTAACTGATAGTGCGGACGAAGGTGAATAACACAAACATACTCACCGGGTTTTTCTGGGTGATCTTTTACTTTAACCGCGGCTTCTCTTAGGGGGTAACGCGCCTGTTCTTCCCACTCTAAATCTTCACGACCCGTTGTATATTTAAATAACCAGTCGCGTAAAAAATCTTCGCAATCTTCAGCAGTTGTAAACGATCCAACTTTATCGCGAATCATAACTTTAATATAATGTGAAATCCGAGCCCCGCATAAAACATGTTGCAACATGGCAGATAAACGCGCATTCACTTCTCCTTCACGCGTCGACTGCCTTGCAGGTTTATGCACTGACTGGTTCCCATAAAATGCGGCAAACGGCGTGTCATAACATTGACAAAGTGGCACAAAACCAAGATCACTTAATTCACGTTCTCGAATGTCGGTGATAATAACATCCGTTACCGGCTTAATGGCAACTTCTTCAGCATCCGTTTCAAATTCATCGCAGGGCAGGTTAGTTAACAAACCGCCACCAATTTGATTACGTGGAACGCCCCTGATATGACCAAACCAGCCAACATTGGCAAACTCGCGAATTAAAATTGCGGCAAATCCATAGGCGGCATTTCCCCAGCAATAATTTTCACGGCCCTGAGTCGTAACCTGTTCATAAAAAAACATGCCTTTATAACTCCCCGGTGTTTTACGGTAGGGAAGTCGCATTAAAATATGTGGCATTGTTAGACCGACAAATTGAGCATCTTTTTTATCTCTGAATGCACGCCATTTTATATATTCTTTTTGAGCAAAAATACTATGTAAATTTATTGGATTACCGAGTGTTGAATAATCATCCAACCCGAATAACTCAGGCGATGTACCTGTTATAAAAGGCGCAAAGGCAGCGGCTGCCACCTGCGAAATGCCTTCTAATGTTGCCAGGTCATCATGGCGGTGTTGCTGTGAAGGCCTATGACTAATTTCATAATCACCAATTAATACACCATAAGGCTCACCACCCGGGCTGCCATACTCTTCACTGTAAATTTTTTGAAATAACTGACTTTGATCAAACTCCAGAGAGCGTGCCATATCTCTTGCCAGTTCGGACCAGGAAATATCCAATAATTTTATTTTAATATTTTTTGTACCGTCCGCCTGTACAGCTAAATACCACAGACCACGCCATGAAGCTTCAAGCTTCTGGAACTGCTTGTGATGAATAATGGCATTCACCTGATCATTAATCATGTAATCGATATCGGAAATTGAGCGCTGAATCGCATCAATAATATCATCAGGCTCTTTTAAGCTGTGCAGTGGGGTAAATTCAGTTAACCAGTAGGTTAAGGCTGTTAAATAATCTGTTTCATCTAAAAACTGTTCGATACTGGTAATGTAAGCTGATCGTTCGCAGAGACTATCCAGGCTAATTGAAGCTGTGCCTTTTGAAGCAGAATTTTTTTTAGAATCTGTCGACGTATCCCTGGACATTCATTTACCGCTTTAAATTGGGGGGTTAATTTAAAAATTTATCCTGTTAAGAAACAGAAACCGCATCTATAGTTAGATGCGGTTTCTGATAACACATAGCGTTGAGGATTAACCTGCTTTAGGAATACTCGCAACCATACGCATGGAAGCACTCAGCTCCTCCATCTGCAACCACGGACGCATATAGGCAACCGCACTATACACACCAGGCTGTCCCGGAGCTTCTTTAACTTCTATGCTGGCTTCAGCAAGCGGGAAGCGCGCTTTCATCTCAGCGCTAGCACCAGGGCTTGCATTGACATAACTTGAAATCCATTTGTTAAGCCATTCTTCCGCATCACTGGCTTCCATAAATGAACCAATCTTGTCGCGGGCCATCACTTTCAGGAAGTGGGCAATACGAGAAGTCGCCATAATGTAGGGAAGACGTGCAGAAATTTCTGAATTAGCCGTTGCTGCCGGATCATCAAACTTCTTAGGCTTCTGTGTGGTTTGCGCACCAAAGAATACCGCATAATCGGTATTTTTATAGTGACAAAGCGGTAAGAAACCAAGCTTACTTAATTCCGCTTCACGACGATCCGTAATACCAATTTCAGTTGGGCATTTCGCATCAACATCACCATCATCACTCACAAACGTATGGCTTGGCAGACCTTCAACTTTACCGCCACCTTCAGCACCACGGATACTTGTGCACCAACCATATTCCGCATAAGACTGGGTAAGGGTCGTGCCCATTGCGTAAGCCGCATTCATCCAGCAATATTCATCGTGATCACTTTCTAATTGGCGACCCTCTGTATCCAGTGCAGCCTCTTCAAAGTTAAACGCTTCTACCGGTTTGGTTGCAGCGCCGTAAGGTAAACGTGCTAGTACGCGGGGCATTGTCAGGGTCACAAAACGTGAGTCTTCGCTATCGCGGAAACTACGCCATTTAGTGTATTCAGCGGAGTCGAAAATCTTTTCCAAATCACGTGGCTTGGATAACTCGGTGAAACTGTCAAAACCGAACATTTTTGGATCGGCTGCAGAAATGAACGGACAGAAACCCGCTGCGGCTACATTCGACATACTCCCTAACATATCTAAATCATCCGGGTGCCCGGAAAATTCAAAATCACCAATCAGTGCCGCATAGGGCTCACCACCGGCTGTACCAAATTCACTTTCATAGATTTTCTTGAAGATCTGACTCTGGTCAAATTCGACGGCTTTTTCCAGATCTTTGGTCAGCTCTTTTTTGCTGATATTCATAACCCGAATTTTTAAATCCGTGCTGGTTTCAGAATTCATCACCAGATGATTCAGTCCACGCCATGAACCTTCCAGTTTCTGGAATTTTTCATGTTGCATAATTGCAGACAGCTGCTTCGACATGACCTGGTCAATTGCTGCAATTGCATTGTTAATGGTCACCGTGAGATTTTTATCCCATTTAACCGTACCGTCCATTGCGCCTTTAGTAAGGGCCTTTAACAGTTCCTGGGTTTCATCAGGGGCGGTTTGTTTGGTTGCTGAGATGGCCTGATCAAGAAAACTGACCGCTTCGGCTGCTTCTGCTTCCTGTCCCTGCGACTCTTGTTCTGTATCGCTCATTATTCATCACCTTCTTTCTTTTCTTCATCTGGACCCAGTTCACCCTGTAGTGCTGCTAGTGAATCGGCATTACTTAAAACTTCTTCCAACAAACTTTCCAGATCTTCAGAGCGATCTGCTTTCGTTAACAGGTCTCGTAATTTATTACGGGTTTCCATTAATTTTTTCAGCGGATCAACTTTCTCAACAATATTCTGGGGCTCAAAATCTTCCATGTTTTTAAAACCAAGCTCAACTGACATTTCACTGCCATCGCCTTCGAGCGTGTTTTCAACTTTCATATTGGCCTGGGGAGAGACGTTGTTCATCACTTCGTTGAAATTATCACGATCAATCTGTGAAAATTTGCGATCTTTGAGGGCTTTTTTATTCTCGGTATTGTCACCGGAGTAATCGCCCATAACACCCATAACAAATGGGATTTCTTTATTTTGAACCGCACCATTAGTTTCTACATCATAGGTAATGTGAACACGGGGCTTCCTTACTCGTTTTAGTTTGTCATGAATACTTTCTGACATGGCTTTAGTCCTCTTTGGTATAATTTATTATTTAAATAATTGCTTAATTAATCTTGACGATTAGTATTGAGCACTAATCATCTTCATCAGTTTTAACGCCTGTTAAAGAACCGTAAAAGTCTCTTGAGGAAGAGTCTGGAATCAGTTCTCGCATCAGGTCATCTAATGGCATATCGCCCCATTTAACCGCTCGCTCGATTATATATGAAATTGGAGAGTGGGGTTCGGTTTTGCGAAAAAACTCTGATATTTCTATAAGTTTCTTAAATGCATCATTACGGTTTTTCACCGGACCCGATGCCTGCTGTGCAGCTGCACCCGAATCACCGCCTGCAGATGCCTCACCACCTTCACCCTCGATTTCACCTTCGGCGACTTCATCCGATGGCATTTTGTATTTGCCGATGTGGTTAATTGCACCCTGGCAATCCGTTAGAATATTAATAATATTACTAATCGGAGGCGCATCATTTATGCCACAATATTCATCAAGTTTGCCGCCAATATCTCGGTAAACCTCAATTGCGGTCGTAATATCGTCACGAATATTAACAAAAAATTCTTCACTCGATTCTAAAACCGCCTGCTCAACATCAGCATTACTAAACCCCAGTTTAGCGGCTTTATCTGATCTTGCTTCCTCATCGATGATTTTTTCTACATCAAGTGCCTGTTGGTACTTCCAGAAGCTGAATGGGCCGGGCTCGTTCCCTTGAGTGATAAAAACATTTCGAATGGGGGTAATTAATACACCTTCCGCACCCTCACCATTTAAACCGGTAAGTGATGCTACACGAGTTTCAACACCATCTTCATCGGGTAGCGGGTAGAGGTCATCCCAAAATTGATCAATCAGCCCCTGAATGAGCTTAAAACCATCACGTAGCCCCTGAAATCCATAGCGACGGATGAGTGCTTCGGTATACCAGCTGGCAACTTCAAGGTCTTTCGCTTTGTTCTGTAAAATATCCGGGGCAAGCTCAATAATTTTGCGCCATAGATCATCCGCTTCACTGCTATCCCCATCAAACATATTATTACGCTCAGCCGCACGGGCCGCGTTACGCGCATCTTTTATTGAATAATAGGGTGATATGGGAGAGGGGTCATCACGAATATCATCGCCAACCGGATTATCTTCAGAGATAGGTTGCAATAAACTGTCTAACTGTATAATTTCTTCCGACGCCATTTTGTCGTTATTCCTTCACGGTTTATTATTATTTTAATACTTTATTAGCAAAAGCTAATACTCTGCCTTCGTTGGCGTTATAAGCTTTGTAGTTATAAAGTATTGAAAAGCTTATGTAAAGAGAATAGGTGATTTATGGGCACAAGTTAAATAAATTATTAAGAAATCGCATCATATGCTTGGAAGATGGGCAATCTATGGGTAATATTTACGGCTTAGATTGTGTTCGACTATAGAGAGGCTACAATTAGTGGCTTACAATGGAAGATAAATGATCGATTACGCGTCAATTGACGTATAAAGCGTAATTAAGATTGAATTTACGGATACACGTACTTTTTTACACGAATTAGTTTAAATACGTAATAATAACCCGGTTAAGTTGATTGTCAGGACGATGTTATAAATGCCATTAGTAGTAACCATTATTAAAGCACCGGAAACGGTGAATATTTCAGAATCGACTAAAACCTTCGATGAACAGGGCGGCACGCTTGGCCGTGGACAAAACAACGCCTGGGTGCTCGATGACCCGGAACGTTTTTTATCATCCTGTCATTGCCAGATCAGTTTCGAGAATGGTCAGTATTATATTACTGATACCAGCACCAATGGCACATTTTTCGATGGTGCCGTCAACCCGATGGGCAAAGGTACTAAACTTCCGCTTAATGAGGGCAGTGGATTTATATTAGGTGATTACGAATTTTCAGTGAGTATCAACCAGCCGATGGGCGCGTCAGCAGATCCATTTGCTATGGATGCTTCCCCCAGTGATATTTTCGCAAGTCCTGCTAACGCCGGTGATTTTTCATCTGCAGGGGATAGCCCCTTTGGTGGCGGCCATGTTTCCAGCTCAGAGTCCTTATTTAGCACCAGTGCTGAGGAAACCGATCCTTTAGCTGCGCTGGATAAGGCGCAGGGAGGCTCAGTCAATAGTTCAGCATCAGGCTTAGAGGGCGGGTTACCAAGTGACTTTTCAGGTGGTGGATCATTTAATAACACACCCGCCAGTGACCCTTTTGCAGGCCCCTCCCATTCCGACCAGGCAGACCCCCTGAACCAGCAGGTTAGCTGGCCTAACTCCGTGCCTGAAAGCGGCTTTGGTGGTGGCATTCCGGACGACTGGGATAACGATGACCTGATGTCATCTGACCCTGTGCCCCCCCCAAATCCGGTACCGGCTCCTGCCGTCGCACCAGCCGTCGCCCCTGCGCAACCTCCATCTCAACCGGTAGCTCCCCCGGTCGTACCTAAACCAGCACAACAGGCACCCCAGCCAGCGGCACCGGCTCAGCCCACCGCGGCACCCCAAAACAACGAAGCCATACTGGCTCAGCAAAAGGCCAATGAAAAAATCCAGTCTGAACTGGAGATGTTAAAACAACAAATCAGTGCTCAGCAGCGTGGAGTTAAAACCGATGTAAGTGTGGACACCTCACTGATTGAAGCCATGGGCTTAAGTAATAAGAACCTGGTTGATGCGGAAATTAACCAGATGAACCAGGTGGTAGGTGAGGTTGTCAGAGAAATGGTCAGCGGACTGATGCAGGTGCTCGGCTCACGTAGCTCAATTAAAAATGAGTTTAGAATGAATGTCACCACCATCCAGCCCGTGGAAAATAACCCACTTAAGTTTTCAGCAAATGTGGATGATGCCCTGGAGAACATGTTTATCAAGCAGGGCAATGCCTATAAAAAACCCGTAGAAGCCGTCAAGGAAAGCTTCGAGGGCATTGCTGAACATCAGGTTGCTATTCTGGCGGGTATCCGTGCGGCATTTAAAGGTGTTATTGAAAGGTTTGATCCCGAGTTACTAGAGAAACGATTTGCAAAGCATAAAACCAGTGGCATCATTCCCGGCAGTCAGAAAGCGAAAAACTGGGATCTTTATCTAGAATATTACAATGAACTTGCCGGTGATATTGATAACTCATTTCAATATCTATTTGGTGACGAATTTGTGCAGGCTTACGAAGAACAGTTACAGCAATTAACCATTGCACGAAAAACCCAACAAAATAATAGCAAAAAATTATAGTCGATTACTAAAACAGTATGCAGGGCAATTATGAAAGCAATTAAGACATTTAAAATCGCAACTTTGGCGGTGTTACAAACAGGAATACTCATCGTACTCCTTTCAGGCCTTACCGCCTGCCAGTCCATGAACGGCGCCGTCGGTGGCTATTTCGGTTTAGATACCGATTTACAAATTGATTATATTATTGACGCTGACATCAACCCTGACGAACTCGGAAAAGCCTCACCGTTATTTATTCGTATGTATGAATTGCAATCAACTAAGATGATGAAAAAATCAGATTTCATTGAGCTGTATGAACGCGATAAAGAAGTTCTCGGGGCAGATATGACAGCGGTACATAAATTAAAACATTTTAAGCCCGGTGAAAGTCGAACAGAACACTTTGTACTCAATCCTAAAACACGATATGTGGCACTGTATGGTGAATTTTTAGAATTTAAAAATGCTAAATATAAACTCATTATTCCAGTAGTGGCCAATAATGTTTTTAGAAACTCTGTCACCATTCGCGTTTCCGGCAATGAACTCATTTTCAATGAACCGATTGACGAAGAAATTGACGATGGTAGCGACCTTAAGGCAAAAGCAGACAAAGCAAAAGAGGGTGCTGATAAGGCACAGGGAGCGGCTGATGAGGCTTCCGAGTCTGCAGGCAAATTAAAGAAATTATTTTAACGGGTTTGTGTCGCACTAACCCGTTTACCTTAAAGTAACTTAAACAAACAAATGTATATATTGATAGCCGTGCTTAAACAACACGGCTATCAATTTAAAATATTTAATAAAAATACTGGCGAATAATAATGTCATTAGATAGTAAAGTTGTCTGGTCAGAAGGCATGTTTCTGAACCCTCAGCATTTTCAGCAACAGGAACGTTATTTTGAACGCCTACTGCAGGGAAAGTGTTCGGCTTATGGTGCCTACGGTTGGGGCATGCACGATTTTGAAATAGACCAGCAATTACTCACTCTGGGTAAAATTTCCATTACCAAGGCCAGGGGTGTTTTCCCCGATGGCACCCCCTTTAGTTTTCCCGATATTGATGAGCCACCACCGGTTTTTGAAGTTCCTGAAAATACGCATAACAGTGTTGTTTATATCTGTGTACCGGTAAAACGTCCCGGTGCAGTTGATGTTATTGAACAGGAAAATACACAGGGACTCGCGCGATATTATAATTATGAACAGGAAACCCGTGACGTATCAAATGAATCCGGCGAAAATATTTCACTCAACGTGGGTAAATTACGTTTTCGCTTAATGCTTGATACCGATGATTTAAGTGGTTATGCCTGTGTTGGTTTAGTTCGCATTGCAGAATCCCGTGATGATAAAAATGTTTTACTGGACGACAGTTATATAGCCACCTGTCTTGACTGTAAAAAATCTCCAAAACTGGCCGGTTTTTTAACAGAAGTTGTGGGCCTGCTACATCACCGTGGAGAAGCGATTGCTGGACGTCTAGCCGATACTAACCGTGGTGGAACTGCGGAAATTGCTGATTATATGATGCTGCAATTAATAAATCGTTTAGAACCCATGACCAGCCATTTATCCAGCATGAATGGCCTGCACCCGGTTGACCTGTATGCGGAGGCCGTACAAATGGTGGGTGAGCTTTCAACGTTTGTCAGTAAAAATAAACGTACACCGGTTTTCCCACCTTATTTGCACGATGATTTACAAACCACCTTTACGCCGGTTATTGGCGAGCTCAGAAAAGGCCTGAGCATGGTTTACGAACAGTCTGCAATATCGCTTAACCTGGTTGAGAAAAAATACGGTATTCGGGTTGCAGAAATTCCCGATCGCTCACTTATTGGGACTGCAATGTTTGTTTTATCTGTCCGTGCTGATGTGCCTGAAGATGCGCTTCGGGTTCACCTGCCGGCACAGATTAAAATTGGCCCGGTCGAGCGCATTCGTCAGTTAGTTAATGCAGCGATGCCCGGTATCGGTTTAAAGCCATTACCGGTTGCTCCGCGACAAATTCCATATCACTCCGGTTTTACTTACTTTCAACTGGAACCGCAAAGTGATTTCTGGAACGAGTTAAAACATTCCGGTGGTTTTGCCATGCACGTAGGCGGAGATTTTCCAGGACTTGAAATTGAATTCTGGGCGGTTCGTCAATAACCGTTATCACTGACTAGAAAAAATTAACTCAAACTATTACAACAATAGTTAAAAAGCATTTAAATACGGAGCACTTATGTCATCAGATGATTCTGACAAAACAGTTTTTAGACAACCATCGGTTGATGGAGACAGAACTGTAATAAGGCCAATGCCAGGTGGGCGAGGGGGAGGTGCGCAACAACCTCCGCAGCAGCCACTTCAGCAACCAGTACAGCAACCAGTACAGCAGGCTCCGGTACAGCAACCCTCAACTCCGGCTTATCAACCTCAGCAGCCACAGGGTGCGGGTGGTGCAAATGCTTATTTTAGCACCAGTAGTGGACTCAACCCTCTGGTTAACGCCGCATCAACGTTAATTGCGGTATTTGAAAAAACCCGCGCGGCGGTTTCTCACCCAGATGTTGGAGGTTTACACCAGCGGCTGGTCAATGAAATAAAATCTTTTGAAAGCTCCGCAAAACAAACCGGTATTAAACCCGAGATTGTGTTATCCGCCCGTTATGCAGTCTGTGCCGCACTTGATGAAGCGGTACTCAACACACCCTGGGGCAGTGAAAGCGCCTGGCCACAAAGAACATTGCTAAGTGTGTTTCATAATGAAACCTCAGGTGGAGAAAAATTCTTTTTAATACTGGACCGCATGAAAGAGCAACCTGCAGAAAATTTATATATTCTTGAGTTAATGTATATCTTTTTAAGCCTGGGCTTTGAAGGTAAGTATCGGGTCATTCACCGTGGTCGCGATATTATTGAGCAGATGCGCGATGATCTCTTCACCATAATTCGACGCCAACGAGGTGAGTATGAGCGCTCACTTTCTCCAAGCTGGCAGGGTTTGGGTAGAACCCGTAACTCCCTGGTCAGTTATATTCCCATGTGGGTGATTGCGAGTATTGTTGGCGCCATATTACTGCTGAGTTATACCGGCTTTAGAGGCTGGCTATATGACACTTCATCACCGGTTGTCGATCAATTAGATGCTATTACCGACATGCGCACCGTTGCCCGTAATACCCCCGAAAAATAGTTAGCACACTGATAACTGCATACTTTAAAAACGACCTTAATTAAAATAATAATAGTTAAAATACATGAAGAAAATTATTGAGTTTTTCAAAAATAAAATCGTCATATCTCTAATTGGGTTACTGGCACTTTCCATTCTCGTCTGGTTCATCGGACCCATGATTAAATTTGGTGAAGATAACGCCGCGCCTTTAGGGAGCACAACCGCACGTTTAATCGCCATTATTATTCTGGTTGTATTGTGGGGACTGAATAATTTACGCATTCAGCTCATGGACAAAAAAAATAACGATGAACTTCTCGATGACCTGGAGAGCAATCAGGAGTCATTAGTCCTTGACGGTTCAGATGATCAGTCATCGGAAGAAATGCATCAGATGAATCAGCGTTTTTCTGAAGCACTCTCTACATTAAAAAAATTAAAATTCAAAGGTAAGGGCAGCAAAAAGGCACTCTACGAACTACCCTGGTACATTATTATTGGTCCGCCGGGTTCTGGTAAAACAACGGCACTGGTAAATTCCAGTTTGGATTTTCCCCTTGCAGAACAATTTGGTAAAGGTGCACTTCAGGGCATTGGCGGAACCCGAAACTGTGATTGGTGGTTCACCAATGAAGCAGTATTAATTGATACTGCTGGACGTTACACAACACAGGATAGTCATAAGGTTGTCGACAGTAATGCCTGGGAAGGTTTTCTTAAACTGCTCAAGAAAAACCGCCGCCGTCGCCCGATTAATGGCGCCATTATTTCTATTAGTATTCACGACCTGTTGTTACAGACTGAAGAAGAACGAGTTCAACACGCAAAAACAATTAGAACCCGTATTGATGAATTAATGGATAAGCTGGAAATTCGTTTTCCAATTTATTTAATGTTTACAAAATCCGATCTGGTTTCCGGTTTCAGTGAATATTTTGAAGATTTAAGCAAGGAAGAAAGGGAGCAGGTCTGGGGTACCACCTTACCCAATGCACCGAAACCATCACAAAGCCCCGACTTTGAATATCTGGATACGGAATACAGTAAGTTAATTGAGCGCCTTTACTCCCGAGAACTCTCCCGAATTCATTCTGAGCGGGATGTAAAACGTCGGGCGGCTATTCAAGGCTTCCCACAACAAATCGAAAACCTGAAATCCGTTATTGATAGTTTTGTTAAACAGACTTTCGTTAAAAACCGTTATCAGTTTCAACCCTATTTACGTGGCATCTATTTTACCAGTGGTACACAGGATGGAACACCCATTGACAGAATGATGTCTTCGGTATCATCTAATTTTGGTTTTGCCCGTGATAATGTTGGCTTACAACACGGCCAGGGTAAGAGCTTTTTTCTGGGCAATTTATTTCGAGAAGTCATCTTTCCAGAATCAGAACTGGTGGGCTCCAACCGTAAATTTGAAACTTTAATTAAATGGGCACAACGCTCGGCTTATGTGGCCATTGCATTAGCAACCGTTGGACTGCTTACGGTCTGGGTTGGCAGCATTACACGACATAATATGTTTATGTCGGAAGTAGAATCCTATATTGCAGAATTTAATGCGGAAAACAAACGCCTGAGCCAATGGAATAAAGACCTTCGAGTCGTTTTACCCACACTCAACGCTTTAGCAAAAGCCAGTATTGTTTACGATCAGGACGAACACCCCTGGTTATCTGGCATGGGATTGTACGACGGTAATGTTGATGCCTCTGCAAACGAAGCCTATGAAGCACAATTAAAAGAGTTATTTTTGCCACGCATTATTAATTACCTTGAAAAACAGATACAGAAAGGTCATAAGGGTGGTGACCTGTACAATAGCTTTAGAACCTATTTGATGTTTTATAAAATAGAGCACATGGACAAGCAGTTAATTTCAGACTGGTTTATATCAGACTGGACACAAAACATGCAAGGTGAAGCATCGCGTCGTAAAGAAATGGAACTGCATTTAAAAGCATTGCTCGATCTAGATTTAAAACCATCGCAGCTCAATCCTCGACTGATTAGCCAAACGAGAAACACATTACTACGGGTACCGGTTCATAAACGCATTTACAGCCGAATCAGAACCAAACCCGAGTTTAATCAGAAAATTGATGTATTGAATATGTTTGGTGAAGCGGTGCGTGACAGTTTCACAATAAACCCAACAATCGAACGTACACTGCTCATACCCTTTATGTTCACCAAAGAAGGCTATGAGACCATTGACCTGTCAACCGACTCACCGGTTATTGCTGATATAGTCAATGAACGCTGGGTATTGTCCGATGATAAAAATGCCAGGGTTGATTTTGTTAAAGAGGATTTAAATGAGATTAGTGAAAAAGTAAAAGGCCTGTATATGGCGGATTACATTTCGCACTGGAAAAAAGTGTTTAATGCACTGAATATTGAAAAATTCAGTAGTATAAAACAGGCAGGAGAAGTACTAGCCAGCTTTACTGATCCGGTCTATTCGCCTCTTCTTTCAATCCTGCAGGTCAGTGCTGAGAACACCCAGCTGTCTACCCAGCTAATGCAAAACATGAACGATGATCATGGTGAGGGAAAAGCTGGTTCGGTAACCGGTTATCTTGCTGACAAATTTAAGGGCACAAAGGTTGACCAGCAATTTAGAGACCTTAATATTTTGCTCAGAGAAAGCAATAAAAAACCCGCGCCCATCACTTCGATTGTACAAAAAGTGCAGCAACTACAGGATTTTCTTGCTGAAATTTCAGTAGCACCGGACCCCAACAAAAAAGCCTATGAAATTGCCAAGGCACGTTACCAAAGTGGTGCGGGTAATGCGATTACATCTTTACGCAGTTTTTCTAAGAAAACACCCGAACCGGTTAAACGCTGGTTAATTTCGATATCGGATGAAACCTGGAAAATCATTCTGGCGTCTGCTCATCAATATGTAAACAGCGAATGGAAGAGTCAGGTTTACAGTACTTATTCCCAGGCACTGGCTGGGCGCTACCCACTAAAACGCTCATCGAGTGATGAGCTGGCTTTATTTGATTTTAGCGAATTTTTCAAACCCGATGGCACGATTGACAAGTTTTATAATGAACTGATTAAACCGTTTATAAATACTCGTAAGGGCTGGACCAATCGTGTGGTTGACAATCATTCACTAGGACTGAGTACATCCACCTTAAAACAGATAAGACGTGCACTGACCATTAAAAATGTGTTCTTCCGAAAGAACCCTGAAATACCCAGCTTTTCTTATCAGCTGAAGGCATATCGCATGGAGAAAAAGGATGCCAGCTTCCTGCTGGAAGTAGGCAACCAACGTATCACCTACCATCATGGCCCTAAATTCTGGAAAGATTTAAAGTGGTCAGGCGAAGATGAAAACAAACGTGTTCGTATTGTGTTTGATGACATAAACGAGAATCGCCATGAAAAAACATTCGAGGGACCCTGGGCCTGGTTTAGATTACAGGATCGATCACGCATTAAAAAAACTCGTAAATCCAATGTTTATCTGGCCACGTATACGGTTACCGAGCTGGTGGATGATAAAGACAGGGGACAGAATAAAATCGCTAAAAAGCACCATAGTATTCAGTTTTTAATAAAAGCGAAAAGTGTTAACAACCCCTTTAGTAAGAATTTACTGGGTGCATTTAAATGCCCCGCTTCAATTTAAATTTATGTTGAATACAGAGATTAAAATAGAGATTAATTCTTATGATATCTGATTTAGAAATAGGTCTTTACGGAAAGCTACCCGCGTATGGTGACTTTATTTTTCGTAATTTAAATTCATCCTTTATCACTCCGTGGGATGAGTGGATGCAGCATTTTATATCCGGTTCACAGGAACAAATGGGCGATGACTGGCTCGATATTTATTTAACCAGCCCAATCTGGAGATTTGTATTATCACCCGGCGTAATTGATAGTAATATGTGGGCCGGTTTAATGATGCCGAGCGTAGACCGGGTGGGGAGATACTTCCCCATTAGTCTGGTAAAACCTCTGGACGCTAATATTAACCCGGTAAAATATATGCTTGACCAGAAAAACTGGTTTGATGAGTTAGAGGCACAATGCCTGTCGGCTTTAGATGGAAGTATTGATGCGGATGGATTGATTGCCGCGGCCAATGGCATTGAGCTACGTGTCGTTGATAACTATCAGCCGACCTTTAATTTAGGAGATATGGGACCCATGCTATTTGGTCTAAACTCTAGTGATGAACAAATACAAACCGCATTACCCTATATGATGAATGCCGCTTTAACATCTGGTTTATCCAGCTATAGTTTATGGCAAACATCCGGGTCACAATTAATTAGCCCGATGCTATTCACCTGTCAGGGTTTACCCCCCATAGGAAGCATAGCATCGATGATAGATGGACAATGGCAACAGCGGGAATGGAAAATCCCCTACAATTTACAGCTGGAAACTGATGTATGAGTGATACAACGATCAGACGCCCAATTCGCTGGAATTCAGCGCAGGACACCAATGTGGGCATGGTCAGGGAAGTAAATGAAGATTCCATAATCTCATTACCCGAAGTGCAACTGTGGGCAGTCGCAGATGGTATGGGGGGTTATGAAGCCGGTAATGTTGCCAGTAATATGATTGTAAAATCACTGGAAGATATTACCAATAAATCATCTTTAAATGACTTCATTGACAGTGTAGAAGATCGATTAATCGACGTTAACCACCGCATCCTGGAATATGCGGATATCATGCTCGACGGCAGAACACTGGGCAGCACCGTAGTAAGCCTGGCGATCAAGGGCCACGTGGGTATTTGTCTGTGGGCAGGGGATTCGCGTTTATATCGCTTGCGTAATAATGAGTTTATACAGCTATCACGCGATCACAGCCAGGTTGAAGAACTCGTACAGCAGGGGTTTTTAACCCCTGAAGAAGCCGAGGTTCACCCTGACTCTAATGTTATTACCCGAGCCATTGGCGCCAGCCCCGACATTTATATCGATATCAATGTATTTAGTGTACAGCTCGGGGATACTTTTTTATTGTGCAGTGATGGCCTCTACAATATGGTTAGCAAAGAAGAAATACAGGAAGTATTAAACACCCAGCCACTTGAGCAGGCATTAGACACCTTAATTCAAAAAGCGCTGGATAATGGTGCCAATGACAATGTTTCAGTCATTTTGGTAAAGGGCGAAGCGGATGCTGTTTTTTCAACTAAAGTAAACCTGCAAGAAGCGTAATTTAAGATGAGTGACCAAGAGTCGGATAAGACAAAAATCAAATTACCGCCAGCCAATTCCTCACCCAGCACTCCCGGTGATGAAGATGCAACAAGAGTAGCGCCGGTCAAAAATACCGCCGGTCAAAATACCGATGCAGATAAAACGCGCGTGGCGCCACCAAAACAATCGACACCGACACCGCTGAGCAGTGAAGAAAAAATCCGTCTGGCCCATGCAAAAGCAGCCGCTATCATCGCTAATAAACAGGCTGCTGATAAAACCAGAGTAGCCCCCAACAGAGTAAACCCCGAGGGAAAAACACCACAAAATGCAGCCGCACAAAACCCAAATACAAATGCTGCGGCTCAGGATGTAACCCAGTTTAACCCCAAGGTCAAACCGCCGGAGGATAAAACACGGGTGGCCCCCCCGGCAAACTCAAATGAAATTCCTGGTGACCTGAACGCTTTATCAACAGGGCAGTTTTTGGCTGCTGAAGTTAAAGTCGGTAAACACGGCATACTAAAAGAACGTTTTGTTCTAGAAAGTGTTTTGGGTGCCGGCGGCATGGGTATCGTTTATAAAGCCAAAGATTTATTAAAAGTCGAGGCACAGGATCGTGACCCCTATGTTGCAATAAAAGTTTTAAGTGAAGAATTCAAGGCGCACCCGGAAGCCTTTATTTCGTTACAGAGAGAATCAAGAAAATCCCAGCGTATTGCCCACCCCAATATCGTAAATGTTTTCGACTTTGACCGAGATGGTGATACGGTTTTTATGACCATGGAGTTTATGGATGGTCAACCTCTGGATCAGTTAATACGGCAATACAAATCCACCGGTTTACCCACCGATGATGCCTGGCAAATTATTCAGGGAATGGCATCGGCTCTATCTCATGCCCATGCTGAAAAAATTATTCACTCGGATTTTAAACCGGGTAATGTTTTTGTTACCCAACGTGGTCTGGCAAAAGTGTTCGATTTTGGTATTGCACGAGCGGTTTCAAAAGTCGAACATTTAGATGACAACCCTGAAGATAAAACCGTTTTTGATGCGGGTAACCTGGGTGCATTAACCCCGGCATATGCCAGCCTGGAAATGCTGGAAGGTGAAGAGCCTGACATCCGCGATGATATATATGCACTGGGTTGTGTAGCATATGAGCTGTTCACCGGTTCACACCCCTACAATAAAGTACCCGCTGACGAAGCGGAACGACAAAAATTAAAACCCAAACGTATTTCCAATATAAAGAAAAGCCAGTGGCAGGCAATAGAAAAAGCCATCGCATTTCGTCGTGAAGACAGAATTGATACTGTTGAAAAATTCACCGATGCGATCTCACCAAAATTAAAAGCCACAAACCGATTGGCCACTATTTTTGCGCTATTACTATCGGTTGCCATTACCGGTTATTTCTTATTTATTCAGGATAATACCCCCGACCCATACTCTGAATTTGACATAAGAAATGAACTCGAATTAAAAATACGCATAGATTTTTATAAAGAAGACTTAATAGCGCTTTTAAAGAAACCGCTTTTTACAGACGCATGGGAAGATTCCACCTGGAAAGACGTATCTGACTTACTTGTGTTGACCAAAGGAGAAGACCCCTGGGTCGGTGAACAAAAGGACGTGCTTTATAATTTATATTTGAAACAAATAGACAGTTCAATAAAGAACTTTAAATATAGCCGAGCCAAACATTTAATTGAAAATGCAAAGCGTTATACGCAAAACCACGATGCGCTTAATCTCAAGTTAAAAGATATTGCAGCGGCAATTGAGCGAAATAAAAAATTACAGAAACAACGAGCCAAACAAGATCAGGCCAAAAAGCTTGCTCAACAAAGTAAGCAGAAAAACGTTAATCAACAGGCTGCTACTAAACGCAAAAATGTTGAGTTATTTGACATCGCATTAAATAATGCAAACACTCAATTAAAGTGTCAGGGCCGGCTTAATATGCGTAACTTTGAAACCGCTATTAATAAATTAAGAGATCTCGATCCATCTCGTTATAAAGGTTTGAAAAACAACCTGATAAACTCTTTAGCAAGTTGCATAAAACAAACCGGCAAGGCATTTCCAGAACGTGCAAAAGAGGCAAAGAAACACAGTTTACGGATATTCAAGTCTAACAAGGTACTGGCAGCTATTCAGATTCAGTCTCGTGACCCCTGCGACAAATCTATTGCCGGACTGGGCTCACGTGGTAAGCGTGCCGTCTGTAAAGATAAAATAAAAAATGCGGGTAAAGGCCCCATTCTTGTGGTTATTCCCGGAAACAGAAAAATTAAGAGTTTTGCAATAGGCAAGTTTGAGGTCTCTGTAAAAGAATTTAATTTATTCTGTAAAAAAACCGAAAGCTGCAACCCCATAACAGGTAAAAATGAAAGTCTCCCAGCATCCAATATTTCATTTAAAGTAGCCAAGCAGTACTTAAAATGGTTAAGCAAAGAGTCGGGGCAAAAGTATCGCATTCCAACAAAAAATGAATGGCAGTACGCCGCCAAATCACGACGTAAAAAACTCGATGCTAACAGAAACTGTAAATTAAGTACCCGGGGCATACAAAAGGGCGGTAAACTGGTCAATGCCGACGTTGGTAAACAAAATAGCTGGGGACTGGTCAACTATGTAGGAAATGTGCAGGAATGGGTCTATGACAAGGGCCGAAAGCTTGTCGCGGTCGGTGGTTCTTTTAAGCAGAACATGGAAAAATGCGACATTACAACTACAATTAACCACAAGGGTTCGGCTGACATCGCCACCGGGTTTAGAATACTAAGAGAACTGAGGTAATAATGATGAGCGATTTAAGTTACTCAGCTAAATTAAGAGATCTGTCAAAAGAATATTATCAGAACCATATTCGCCTTGATGAATACCGCTCTCAACGTAAGGTCATTCTCGATAAGATTGATGAAGAATTTAATGGCCGAAAGTCAGATGAGCTGGATGAAGAACCCGAAGCTGAAAACTCCAACCAGTCATCTGTTTTTATGAAGACCATTGCTTTCTTTAAGAATAGCGATGTCGATGAGTGATACGCGATAACCAGTCTGATCAAATTAGACTGGCTAAAACGGCCTGCAAATCTGATCGGGCCTGAGTTTAAACCACCTTTCTACTGTAGCTAAAAATGCACTGCGACGATTATATTTTTCCAATTATTGAATATGTCACGCAAAATCAACGCTAAATTGACGAAATTTAAATTAATAGTTTGCCGATTCTTTAAAACGCTATAAAATACGAAAAATTTATTTCTAAGGGGATTATCATGGGTTTTGTTGGTTTTTTTCAAGACGGTGGTACATTTATGTATATCATCCTTGTGGTGTTAGCAGTAGGCCTGGCCATTGCCATTGAGCGATTTATCTATATCGCTAAAACCCAGGGTAAAACGAGAAAAGTATGGGAACAACTGGTCCCCATGTTAAAGGCAGAAGACTATGCCCGTGCCATGAAGCTAACCGAAACGGTTAAAACACCACTCGCAACTATGCTAAATTATGGCTTTGCACGTAAACATTCTGACTCACCCCGCGCTAGCATAGAATCTGCGATGGAAGAGGGTATGATGGAAGTTATGCCGGAGCTTGAACAAAGAACTCACTATCTGGCAACCTATGCCAATATCGCTACTTTACTCGGCCTGTTGGGTACAATCATCGGACTGATTGATGCATTTACCGCGGTTGCCTCAGCTGACCCAGCAGAAAAAGCAGATTTGTTATCAGCCAGTATTTCTGTTGCCATGAACACCACCGCGTTTGGCCTGGTGGCTGCAATTCCCCTCATATTAATTCACTCTTATCTGGTAACTAAAACTGCGCGTCTGGTCGATAATATCGAGATGGCTGCAGTGAAGTGCTTAAACCTGATTGCTAAAGATTAATCTTTACGATTTTTCTTAAACTTAATTTTCATCTTTTTAATTTTCAGCTAATAAGAGTAACAGCATAAGAGATATGGAATGAAACTGGTTAGACGCAATCATATACGTGAAGATGTTGAGTTAAATATCACGGCTTTTTTAAACTTAATGGTTATATTAATTCCATTTCTTTTAATTACTGCGGTATTTTCACGCGTCACTGTTCTCGAACTGAATTTACCCTCCAAAAATGCAATTGCCAAACAGGAAGAAAAAATTAAGCTGCAGCTTGAACTTGTTATACGCAGTGACAGCTTTGAAATAAGAGATGCTAACCTTGGGCGTATTAAATATTTTCCGCGCACTGAAGAAAAAACTAACTGGAAAATTTTTACTGACATTTTAGTAGAAATTAAATCCCGTTTCCCTGATGAACAAAGCATTACTTTACTGTTAGAACCTAAAATTAATTACAAAACCCTGATCAAGGTAATGGACAGGGTACGCTATGCTGATATTGTCCAGATAACTGATCTGGAAACAGTTGAACTGTTTCCGAATGTTTCCATAGGCGATGCGCCTGAGTTAATTGAAAACCCAACTGAAGCCGCACCTTCAGCATCCAACGACAACGGAGAGATTAAAAATGCTAAATAAATCTCGCCGTGCAAAAAGAATGGAGCGTCACCATGCGCGCCGTAAACAACCTGCACTAAATCTTGTTTCATTAATGGATATATTTACCATACTGGTTTTTTTCCTGTTGGTAAGCTCATCCAATGTCCATCAGTTACCCAAGAAAAAAGATATTAACCTGCCGACATCTATTGCTACTAAAGCGCCAAAAGAAACCCTTATTATTGCTGTTACCCAAAGAAGTATCCTGGTACAGGGAAGGGAAGTGGCCATCATAAATACGATCATGCAGGATAATTCGCCACTGATTGCCAGTCTAGAAAAAGAATTAAATTTTCAGGCATCTAAAACTCGAATTGAAAAAAATGCTGCGGGTAAAATAAAAGGCAAAGCTGTTACCATTATGGGCGATGAAAATATCCCTTATGAATTACTGCGCAAAATACTAGCCACCTGCCGAGAAGCCAATTACACAAAAATAGCTTTTGCTGCAATGCAAAAGGCCGCATCTGGAGAGAGTAGCTAGTGTCCACTGTGTATTACGACCAACTGGCTCTTCGCTGGCATCCGCAAGGCGATGGTGATTCGCAATTTAAGCTCATCACTGCAATTACTGTTTCGGTCGCATTAGTATTTGCACTGTTGATGTTTTCTATCGACGTTCCTGAGAAAGACCGTCATGCACGCACACCTGTGCCAGAGCGTATTGCAAACTTTATTCTTGAGAAAAAAGAAAAACCCAAACCAAAGCCCATAGTTAAACCAAAGCCGAAGCCCAAACCCATTGTTAAGCCCAAGCCCAAAGTTAAAAAAATTGTAAAGAAGAAAGAACAACAAAAACCGCTAACTAAAACTCAGAAAAAAGCCCGGGCGAAAGCAGCTGATTCAGGGTTACTTGCGCTGGGTAATGAGCTGGCTGATTTGATGGACACATCAGATGTAAGCGCGATGGTGGGAGGCAAGGTTAAATCCAGCTCATCCTCAGCGACTAAAGCGGCCGGTGTCAATACGGCAATGCTAACCTCAGGTGCCAGCAAAGGCAGTGGCGGGGTTAACTCAGGTGAATACGACACTCGCGTTGGCAGAACACAATTATCGCAGCAGGAAATCACCCAGGTAAAACAGTCCCTGCTGTCTGATGATGCGATTACAAAAGCTGGTTATGCCAAACGTAAGAAAAGATCTCGCACTGGTGGGGTACGTGCAGAAGAAGACATTACCATTGTATTTGATCAGAACAAGAGCAAGTTATATTCTATTTATAATCGGGCTCGCCGCAAGAACCCAAGCCTAAAGGGAAAAATTGTACTGGCGATAACAATTGCACCTGCTGGTAATGTAACTAAAGTTAAAATTATTTCCAGCGAATTAAAAGATGCAAAACTTGAAAGGCGCTTATTAAATCGTATCAAACTGTTCAAGTTTGGCGCACAAAAAGTAGAACAGGTTACTGTTACGTACCCAATTGAGTTTTTACCCTCTTAATAAATCATCTATTTTGGATCAGTCTAAAGGCTGATCCAACAATTAGGCACAAAGATAATTCTATCAACACAATCTTATAATTCACACCTGGGAAATGTACTCATTAAAACGTGATTCGAGCTGCTCACTGAGTTGCAATAATTCAGGCATCAGACTTTTTACACGTTGCATATCTTCCCGTTTCGCGGCTTTTTCCATTTCATAAGCATGTTGCTGTAAATGCAGGCCACTCAGGTTAGCGGCCACGCCTTTAATTGTATGAGCAATTACAAGCACCTGCTTACAATCATTATCTTCTGCCGCCAATGTTAAACTCGACAAACGTTCAGGGCTTTCTTCAATAAACAGTTTTAATAAATCCTTAAGTAGATCACCTCTGCCTAACAAACGCTTTAATGCTGCCTGCTGATCCCACACATCAACCGCAATCTCTGTTGATATAGCAACTGATGACGTGTCGGATTTATAATTAAACTGATTGTCAGTTTGCTCATTCAAATTGACTTGTTCATGTTTATTGACCCAGTGTTGTAATTTTTCATACAGTTTACCCGCATCAATTGGTTTGCTTAAATAATCACTCATACCCGCCTGTAAGCACTTATCTTTATCACCCTGCATTGCATTTGCAGTTAATGCAATTATTGGTATCTCGCTATGTACATTACCGCCATTTCCATTTCTAATTTGCTGACTTGTTTCATAACCATCCATTTCAGGCATCTGACAATCCATAAGTACGATAGAGTAGGGGGTTTCAATTGCAGCTTCTCGCAGGTACTGCAAAGCCTGCACTCCATTTTCTGCAACATCCGCCTGTAAACCAAACTCATTTAAAATTCCATTGGCAACCAACTGGTTCACCGTATTATCTTCAACCAGCAACAAACGCAGATTGTTCGGCCACTTGACTATAATATTTACTTCCTCGGATTTTATATCTTCATGTTTTAAGGTTTTGAGGTAATGGCTAGTTACCAGGGGTTCGGCCTGATGTAGAGCAGCGCCGTTTTCTGCCACCACTGATAACGCCTCAAACAAATCGGTTGTAGTTGCTGGCTTTGGGAAATAGCCACTAAATCCTAATTCAGAGAAAAATTTTGCATCACCAATAGCAGCCATCGAAGTCATCATTATTAATTTCATTGAAGAAAATCTAGAATCTGATTTTAAAAGCCTGCCAAGTTCTGCCCCATCCATTTCCGGCATTTGCATATCAAGAAATCCAATATCAAAAAACGCCTGATCTTCTTTCAATAGCTGTTGCTCACACAAATCTATTGCCTTTAAACCAGAGTCAGCTTCTGTAACACTTGCACCCCAATGCGCTAACTGACAACGAAGGACTTCACGATTTGTTGCATTATCATCAACAATGAGTAAATTTAATAAGCTCATATCTACACCAGGTAAAACCTGTTGCGATAAACTGCTTTTTGATAGACGTAAACTTACATCAAAACAACTACCTTCTCCCTGTACACTACTAACCGTTATATGCCCATCCATTAATTCACACAGTTTTTTAACAATTGAAAGCCCTAAACCTGTACCGCCATAGACCCGTGTTGTAGAACTATCAACCTGGTTAAATGTATCAAATAAAGACGATAATTTATCCGCTGGAATACCTATACCGGTATCGCAAATCTGGCAATTAAATTGCCAGTCTGTATCATTTAGGGACTGCAAGCTGACTTCAACGACAATCTCTCCCTGCTCGGTAAATTTAATAGCATTGCCCACAATGTTAGTTAAAATTTGACGCAACCGTCCCGGATCCCCCCTGACCATAGTCTGTTCAATTCCAACCGTATTTAATACCAACTCAATATCTTTTTTCTTCACCTGAAGCATCATCGCTTCGACTACTTCACCCAGCATACTACGAAGATCAAAGTCCAGGATTTCTAATTCCATTTTTCCAGCATCAACTTTTGAAAAATCAAGAATATCATTGATTAATATCAGTAAAGATTGTGCACTGTTTTTTGCCAATGTTAATCGGTGTTGTTGTTCTTTATTAAGATCAGTATTCTGTAACAATCCCAACATACCTAATACACCATTCATTGGCGTACGAATTTCATGGCTCATACTGGCAAGAAATTCGCTTTTAACACGCGCCGCGTCTTCAGCCACTTTTATTGTGCTTAATAAATCTTTCTCTATTGATTTCTGCTTAGTTATATCTGTACGAATAGCAATATAGCTTAATGGCTTTTTATTTTCTCCCATTATGGGCGCAATTGTGGACTCTACCCAGTACAGATGTCCATCTTTCGCTTTATTACATATTTCCCCTTGCCATATATTTCCACTGGAAATTGTTTTATACAAATTACTAAAAAAATCTTTACTGTGCGTTCCAGAGTTTAAAATTCGATGATTACTATTAATCAACTCTTCATTCGTATAACCACTGATTTGGGAAATTTTTTCATTTGCATAAGTAATTGTTCCCTGAACATCGGTTACAGTGACTATTGCGTGCTGATCAAGTACGAATTTTTGCTCGCTAAGTTCATTGAGTGCCTGCTGCGCTTTTCGACTTAAATCTTCTAATTCAGTTTCATGTAACTGGCGCTGTTCTAACATATTTTTAAACGCATCAGCCAACTGACCGATTTCATCTTTACCGAGATCTGGAAACTTAACATCATAGTCACCTTCAGCCAATTGACTCACCGACGAAGTTAATTTCAAGATTGGTTTACATATTTTTATGTTCTGCCAAATCAGACTTATAATTACAAATAATCCAAAAATCGCCAGTAAATACAACTCAATCTGATGTAGTCGTTTTAAAATAGCATTTTTTTCACCACTCCAGTCAACAACCAGCATCAATAAACCAAGCTGGTTTCCAAGGTATTTCAGATTATTCCTGGTCTCAATAATATTAGGCGAATTATCCCTAAAATTTATAGCCTTAGATTTTTCTAAAGGGAATACCATGACATCATTACTGTCGGTAATTTCTAATCGCCTCCAGTCACTCTTATGCAAAATCATTTGAGATTCTAAAAAACTATTGAGTGCCGCTATATCGTTTGAAATTAAACCTCGGATAATTTCAGGTTCTATGCTGGTTAAGATCAGCTGCAGATTTTTTTGATAATTTTTCTGTGCATCCGATATCAACAACGGAACCCAGAAAAAATGTAAGACAGATGCAAACAGAACATAGCCTGCAACCAGTGGAAAAATTAATTTATATCGTAGATTCATAAACCATCCGCAGAATACACCTTATCCAGACCCATTTTCAATAAAGGTATATAATCTTCGTAATTTGCGGTGCCTATTTTTTTTATGGGCACTTGCAAAAGCAAGTGATGACTTTCATTTGAATTTGACATTTCAAGCAACGCACGCTGCACCTGATCTGCTATGTGTTTATCAATTCGTGGGTGAACACCAAATGGGTGAGGGGCAGAGGTTTGCGTGCGATATAATACACGCAATTGATTTTTAATGGCTGGATTCTGGTGCTGTAATGTTTTTTGCACACCGCCACCGGCGACTGTTTTTTTATAAACAACATTTAAGTAAACAGAGTCATGGGTTTTAACATATCTGGGAATAAAATTAATTTTATATTGATTAGCTAATTCAGCACGCACCATTAATGAAGCACCCAAAGCATTCGGGGCTGGAAATGCAATTACTTTCCCTTCAAGTTGCTTTATGTTGTTGAGTGCAGAATCCTTATGAACAACTAAAATACCCTGAAGCTTTTTACTATGATCCCTGACTAGTGGAATATAGCCCTTGGATTTTTTAGTCATAACCGAATGAAACGGGTTCATATAAGCAAAATCAAACTCACCCGCCAGTAATTTTTTTTCAAATTCAGTAATGGAACTCGACCCCATTAACTTAAATTTTAGCCCACTTCTTGATTCCAGCTCATCAATAATCGGTTTCCAGATTGCATACAGTTTACGTGCCTCAAACTGTGGAACAATGCCTACAGTGTAAACCTTAACAGCCTCGGCATGTTTGTTGTTTTCATTTACCGGAAATGCATATAAGCGGCTAATGCAAACAAAACATAAGAACACACACGGAATTATCGATTTTACAGGCAGATATTGAGTCAAATTAAACACCATTCTTCCTGATTCCCCTTCCAGCAGATGTGTCATAGACATTAAGTAAGAGTAGACCATCTTCACTTATTAATCTAACACGCCAGTGTAGCTATCAAGTCGTTTTCACGGGTTTTAGTTTTCACAGGTTTTAGTTTTCACAGGGGTTTGTGGATATGTTAAAATCCCGCGCCATGAAAACTGCTGATTTCGATTTTCACCTGCCCGAAGATCTCATTGCTCAATACCCGTTAGAAAAGCGAACCGCTAGTCGGTTGCTCCATTTATGTGGCGATACGTTGATTGACCGTCAATTTAAAGATTTACCTGCATTAATATCTGCCAATGACCTGCTGGTTTTCAACAATACCAAAGTCATTCCAGCCCGACTTCATGGCCGCAAGCAAACCGGGGGCAGGGTTGAAGTGTTGGTTGAACGTGTTTTAGATGAGCACCACCTTCTGGCCCATGTTAAGGCCAGTAAATCCCCAAAAGTAGGGGCCCGATTACTGCTTGAGGATAAAATTGAAGCCCATATGTTAGAACGTGTGGGGGACTTATTTAAACTTCGCTTTATAGCCGTCGATGGCCATCAGAACAGCACTGTGCTGGAATTACTGGAACAACACGGCCACATGCCTTTACCCCCATATATCGAAAGGGCTGATGATAAAACTGATCAGCAACGCTACCAGACCGTATACGCTGAACACGCGGGCGCTGTCGCCGCACCCACCGCTGGACTACACTTTGACCAGGCAATGCTGGATACATTGGCGAAAAAGGGTGTGAAGTCTGCCTTTGTGACACTGCACGTGGGTGCGGGTACATTTCAGCCAGTTAGAGTTGATAATATTGAAGATCATCATATGCACGCGGAAACCATCGATGTGGATGCCTCGGTGGTAGAGCAGATCAAACAGACAAAACAAAGTGGTGGGCGAGTGATTGCAGTGGGTACCACTGCGGTAAGAAGCCTGGAGTCTGCTGCCATGCAGGGGGCATTAGCCGAATTTCATGGTGATAGCCAGATCTTCATTTACCCTGGCTATGAGTTCAAAGTCGTTGATGCGATGATCACCAATTTTCATTTGCCCCAGTCAACGCTGCTAATGCTGGTGAGCGCATTCTCGGGCCGTGAAACCATAATGCGGGCCTATCAGCATGCGGTTAAACAGAAGTACCGTTTTTTCAGTTACGGGGATGCCATGTTCCTTGAAAAAAGCTGAGTGATTAAGGCTTATCCACCGATGTAAGCGCGCTTTAAGAAACGCCAGAAACATCTAACATATACAGGTTAATTAACATTAAGAAGTACTCCTATGTCATTGATGCAATTCAAATTAATAAAAGGTGAGTCTGGTCCACGTCGGGGGCAAATCCAGTTTCCACGGGGCACGATTGAAACCCCGGCCTTTATGCCCGTGGGCACCTACGGCACGGTAAAAGCCATGACACCGGAGGAGCTCAAGGAGCTGGGGGCAGAAATTATACTCGGCAACACCTTCCACCTGATGCTGCGCCCGGGCACGGACATTATTAAAAAGCACGGGGATTTACATGACTTTATGCACTGGGATAAGCCTATCCTCACCGACTCCGGTGGCTTTCAGGTATTTAGCCTGGCTAAACTACGTAAGATAACGGAAGAGGGTGTCACCTTTAATTCACCGGTAGATGGTCAGAAGGTAACCCTGACACCGGAAAGCTCAATGCAGGTCCAGCGGGATTTAGGCTCGGATATTGTCATGATTTTCGATGAGTGTACCCCTTATCCCGCCACCGAAACCGAAGCCAGAGAGTCCATGGAGCTTTCCCTGCGCTGGGCTGAGCGCAGTAAAACAGCACACGAAGGTAATGATTCAGCGTTATTTGCAATCGTGCAGGGCGGCATGCATGAAAATTTACGTGAACAGTCAGCCAATAAGCTGGTTGATATTGGCTTTGACGGTTACGCCATCGGTGGTCTGTCCGTTGGGGAGCCCAAAGATGAGCGCAATAAAGTACTCGAAGTCACCACGCCTTTATTGCCACAGGATCAACCTCGCTATTTAATGGGGGTCGGCACTCCGGAAGATATTATCGAATCGGTGCGTCGTGGCATTGACATGTTTGATTGCGTTATGCCGACCCGTAACGCCCGCACCGGCTTTCTGTACACCTCAACCGGCATCCTTAAAATTCGCAATGCCAAATACAAGGATGACGTTCGCCCGGTGGATGAAAATTGCAGCTGCTACACCTGTCGCAATTACAGCCGCAGCTATTTACGTCACCTGGATAAGTGTAAAGAAATACTCAGCTCGCGCCTGAATACCATTCACAACCTGCATTATTATCAGCAATTAATGAAAGATATTCGCCAGGCCATTGAAGAAGACAGATTTGAACCCTATGTAGAAGAATTCTATGCGGCACGTGAGAAGGGTGTGGAATAAATCTTGGGTACTGAGGTTTTCTTTAAATCTCCCCCAGCCCCTCTTTTTCTAAGAGGGGAGTAAATGCATTTCACCTCCCCTTAGAAATTATGGGATTGAAGGGAATTAAAAATAACCTCCCCCTTAGAAAAAGGGGATTGAAGGGGATTTAAAAATAACCTCCCCCTTAGAAAAAGGGGGATTGAGGGGGATTTAAAAATAACCTCCCCCTTAGAAAAAGGGGGATTGAGGGGGATTTAAAAATAACCTCCCCCTTAGAAAAAGGGGGATTGAGGGGGATTTAAAAATAACCTTCCCCTTAGAAAAAGGGGGATTGAGGGGGATTTAAAAATAACTTCCCCCTTAGAAAAAGGGGGATTGAGGGGGATTTAAAAATAACCTCCCCCTTAGAAAAAGGGGGATTGAGGGGGATTTAAAAATAACTTCCCCCTTAGAAAAAGGGGGATTGAGGGGGATTTAAAAATAACTTCCCCCTTAGAAAAAGGGGGATTGAGGGGGATTTAACAGGACCATAATGAATCCATCTCATAAAGCATAAAAAAGCAGCAAAACTAAAATCTCGCTGAAATTATGCCATTAAAATGGCATAATACCGCGCAATTTATAATACACATGACATAACCCAAGAGGGTGGAGAATTATATGAGTTTTTTTATATCAGATGCACTAGCTGAAGGTGGCGCAGCGGCGTCACAGGGCGACCCGATTACGGCCTTACTTTTTCCAATCGGTTTACTGGTGTTGTTTTATTTCTTTCTGATTCGCCCGCAAAGTAAACGTGCCAAGGAACAAAAAGCCATGGTTGAAGCTTTAAGCAAAGGTGATGAAGTTTTAACCCAGGGCGGTATTCTTGGCAAAATCACCAAAGTTTCCGATGGCTTTATTACGTTAGAAGTGAGCAATAATGTCACGATTACGGTTCAGAAAGCGGCAGTGGGTGCTCTAATGCCAAAAGGCACCATCAAAGAACAGAACAGCTAAAAAAGATACGGTTATTTCGGCATCAGGTTATGCCGGAATAACCCGTAAAAAATAATAAATATAAATCATTATCACTAATAATAATCTCATAAGATTATCCACTTCGGGCAATAAGAATGATTAACCAGTACCCCTTATGGAAATACCTGCTACTCATTATCGTATTAGTAGCAGCCGGTATTTACGCCATGCCAAATTTATATGGCGAAGACCCCTCAGTACTCGTATCACTGCGTAACCAACAAATTGATGAGGCCACTCGACTTAAAGTGGATGAGTTGTTAAAACAGGCCGATATTAAAACCAAATCCAGTGAACTAACTAACAATAAACTGCTGATTCGTTTCGATACGGTTGAGCACCAACTCATTGCTGCTTCAAAAATAAAGTCTTTTGATTTTATCAAGCGCAATAGCGAATACACCGTTGCTTTAAATCTGGCACCTGCAACACCTCCCTGGTTACAGTCCTTAAACGCCTTGCCCATGTATTTAGGTTTAGATTTACGCGGTGGTGTGCATTTTCTACTGGAAGTGGATATGGATTCGGTAGTCCATAAAATGGAAACCAATCTGAGTTCTGAAATGCGTAACTTTTTACGTGAAGAAAAAATTCGTTACCGCGGAGTTAAGCGTGATAATGGCAGCATCATTATTGAGTTCCGTGATACGGCTGGTTTTGAAAAAGGTGAAACAAAGCTTCAATCCCAGTTCCGCGATTTAGAATTCACGGCGGATGAAGATGCATTAAAAGTTTTTGCCAAAGTCAGTGAAAAAACTTTACGTGCGGAGCGTAAATCGGCTATTCAACAAAACGTAACAACCCTGCGTAACCGGGTTAATGAATTAGGGGTATCCGAGCCGGTTATTCAACAACAGGGTGAAAACCGTATCGTAGTTCAGCTTCCCGGCGTACAGGATACCGCCCGCGCCAAAGAAATCTTAGGCGCGACCGCCACACTGGAATTTCGCTTAACCGAAGGTACACGCGCAGACTGGTTCGACGCGGGCAATGGCGGTAGCGTTCCTTTAAACGCACGGCTTTACCGTGAACGCAATGGTGACCCGGTGCTTCTTAAACGACGCGTGATTGTTACCGGCGACCAGATTAACAGTGCATCATCCACAATCGACACGCAATCTGGATCACCCGCAGTAAGTGTTCGCTTGAACAGCAAGGGCGCTAAAAAAATGGGTGAAACCACCCGCGATAATATTAAAAAGCCGATGGCGGTTGTGTTTATTGAAAACAAAATTTCTACCGAAATAGTTGACGGTGAAAAAGTAAAAAAACGCACGCGTAAAGAAGAAGTCATCAACATAGCCACGATCCAGGGACAGTTCAGTAAACAATTTCAGATTACCGGCCTGGAATCTTTTGAAGCCAGGGACCTTGCACTATTATTAAGGGCCGGTGCATTAAAAGCGCCGGTTGAAATTGTAGAAGAGCGCACAGTGGGCCCGAGCCTGGGTAAAGACAACATCGAGCAGGGTTTTAATTCCGTGCTCATTGGTTTTAGTTTAGTACTGGTATTTATGGTGATCTACTACCGTACATTTGGATTGATTGCCAATGTTGCACTGACTGCAAATTTAATTTTAATCATGGCAGTACTCTCTTTAATGCAGGCAACCTTAACCTTACCGGGTATCGCGGGAATAGTTTTAACAGTGGGTATGGCCGTTGATGCCAACGTATTAATATTTGAGCGCATACGAGAAGAATTACGCCTGGGTAATTCTGTACAGGCCAGTATTCATGCAGGTTATGAAAAAGCCTTTAGCACTATTGCCGATGCTAATGTCACTACATTAATTGCTGCGATTGTGTTATTCAGTTTAGGCACAGGCCCGATTAAGGGTTTTGCAATTACATTATCGATTGGTATTTTAACATCTATGTTTACCGCGATTATGGGAACACGTGCACTGGTCAACCTGATCTACGGTGGCCGTATCCTGAAAACACTTTCAATATAGGAAATCATAATGCATTTTTTAACAGGTAAAACAAACATAGATTTCCTCGGCAAACGTAATATTGCACTGGGTATTTCACTGATTTTAATTTTAGTTTCCGTCTATAGTTTATATATTCGAGGGCTCAACCTTGGCATAGACTTCACCGGTGGTTATTTAATTGAGGTCGGTTACACAAAACCGGTAGAACTTGAACCCGTTCGCAATGCCTTGCAACAAAGCAATTATCCAGATGCATTAGTACAGCACTTCGGGACTTCAAAAGATGTACTGGTACGAATTGCACCCAGAGAAGGTGTGAACAGTGCCAGTATTTCAGATGATGTGTTGCAAGTTCTAAAAACCACCTCCACCGATGAAGTGGCTATGCGTCGAATAGAATTTGTTGGCCCCCAGGTAGGTGAAGAACTCAGGGAGCAGGGTGGCCTGGCCATGCTGATCGCTTTATTTTGTATTATGATTTACGTGGGTTTTCGATTTCAAATGAAGTCCGCATTCAGTGCCATACTGGCTCTGATACACGATGTTATTATTACAATTGGTGTTTTTTCGGTTATACAAATGCCTTTTGATTTAACCGTATTAGCAGCCATACTAGCGGTTATAGGCTACTCATTAAATGATACCGTGGTGGTACTGGATCGCATACGGGAAACGTTCCGAGCGCAACGTAAAGGTACTGCCATTGAAATACTAAACAAGTCGATTAATGGCACAATATCTCGAACTCTTATGACATCATTAACCACGTTACTGGTGTTAAGTGCACTGTTTATACTTGGCGGAGAAGTAATTCACGGCTTTGCATTTGCACTTATTGTGGGTGTATTTATAGGTACCTATTCATCCGTATATGTGGCCAGTAGCAGTCTGGTAATAATGAACGTTAGTAAACATGACTTCCTTGAGCATACCAAAGAAGAGGAAGAAATAGATGATATGCCATAATTTTTAGACTTTGAAAGGCACTTGTGTAAAGTGCCTTTTTTATTGCTAACCATAACCCTTAACTTAGTGACGAGAAAAACATGAGCTTCAAAATATACTTATCCGGTGAAATTCACAGCGACTGGCGTGAAAAAATTACCAACGGTGTTGCTGAAAAAAATCTGGATGTTGAAATTAAATCACCCGTCACTAACCATGAGGCCAGTGATGATTGTGCAGAAAAAATTCTTGGCACTGAAACTGAAGCATTCTGGAAAGACCATAAAGCCGCTAAGATTAATGCGATTCGTATTCGTAAATACATAGAAGATGCGGATCTTGTGGTGGTTCGCTTTGGTAATCAGTACAAACAATGGAATGCCGCATTTGATGCGGGATATGCCGCAGCACTAGGAAAATCCATTATTACTCTACACGACGTAGAACTTACACACGCATTAAAAGAAGTTGATGGGGTTGCGCAAGCTGTGTGCTCTACACCGGAGCAAGTTGTAGACATCTTAGATTATACGTTAAATCAAAAATGAGGAATGAAAATGGGAAACCTGTCCACTAAAACACTTATTGGAATCAGCTCATTTTCACCACCAAAACTATTTATATCTACTTCATCTCTATTCCTGTTTTTATTAACGATAAGCTTTTTACTAACATCAACGGTATATGCAGCTGGCGGTCGTGTAGAAGCACTACAGATGCCCGCCTGGTTAGAAAGAGGGGGAGTGCTTTCTGCGCTTGAACCAGGCATCATCCTGCAGCCCGGCGATAAATTAATCAGCGGTGCCAATGCGCGTCTACTGTTAAAAATGGATGATGGCAGCCTGGTTAAACTCGGTGAAAAGGCCGAATTAAATATTGATAAACTCATCCCCGCCGAGGAAGAGCAGGGATTTTTTGAAGCCACCTTGCGCCTGATCAAAGGCGCTTTTCGTTTTACTACGAGTACATTAGGCGAGAAACGCAGGCGTCAGGTCAGCGTCAGCATTGGCTCAATAACCGCAGGGATACGTGGTACCGATATTTGGGGAAGCTCCACCGTAGAAAAAGATATTTTATGTTTGATTGAAGGTAAGATCACAGCAAAAAGAGCCGGTGAACCAGAATTTAAAATGCAAGATCCCCTGTCATTTTATATTGTGCCAAAAAACAAACCCGCACTGCCAGTTGCCCCGGTACCTGAGGAGAAACTGGCAAAATGGGCAAATGAAACTGAATTACAGGATGCATCCGGCATTCTTAGCATTGATGGAAAGTGGGCGGTAAACTTAATGTCTGTCACCAATAATGCATCTGTACGTCCTATCATGGCATCACTCACCGCAGCTGGTTACGCTGCACAGATTGAGAGCACCGTTATAAAAGGCAGAAACTGGTACCGCTTAAAGGTAAGCGGTTTTAAAACTCGGCAAGATGCCAGTGCATTTGCAAAAACCATTGAAGGAACTCACGGTATCGTCAGCCCCTGGATTATTAAGTTTTAATTAAAACAGTAATGACTTTAATCGTTAAATTTTATAATTAAAGTCGATTATTTTTTCGCTTCAACATAAGCCCGCGTTTTTAAAATACTATCAATAATATTTGCCGGCGTATGGGGGGCAGTGAGTATTGACTGCAAATCCCCATTGGGATTAACGAGCATTAAAGCGGAACTATGATCCATCAAGTAGTCATTGTTATTAATATCACCACTTGCACCCACGGCTTTTCGGTATACGGCATTGAGTTGCTGTGTTAGCAGCTTAATTTCATCGACCTCACCGGTTAAGCCAATAAACGCCTTATTAAAATATTCGACATAAGGTTTCATCACTTCGGGTGTGTCACGTAGTGGATCTATCGATAAAAAAACTATCTGCGGTGGCTGTATTTTTTGCTCACGCATAAATCCATCCACCTGATTTAAAACATTTAAGGTAGTTGGGCACACGTCCGGACAATGCGTATAACCTACAAAGATTAAACTCCATTGATTCTCAAATATCGCTTTCGTCACTTTATTGGAGTGCTGATCCAGTAATTCAAAATCTTTAAGACTTTTAGCCACCGGATAAATAGCCCCCTGAATGGCTTCCGGCTTAATAGAGGCTTGATCATCACTCTGACCAAGCCAGAGACCAGCAGCCATCGCAATCAGTGCCGCAAGAAACATCAGGATAGTCGTATTTTTATTCATGATATTTAGTCGATACTCACTTTATTAAAAAGGTGGCTTTGATTATAACCTGTTAATCAAAGATCGAACAAACATTCTTATACACACTGATCATTAGACACGTATTTCCACATCTTTAAGACCCTGAAATCAATGACTCTATAATAAACAATCAATAATGTGTTAATTTGCTACTTGATTCTAAGTAGTGAGTCCTGAGTAATGATTCCCGTCTAATATCTAGTTATCTTACTAAGTACATCAATCTTCTGAACTATCCTCCTCCCTTAAACTACAACAGGTATATAACCACAAATAATATAAGGCTTTAGTAATTCCATCTTGATGTCAATCAAGTATAAAAAAGTGGTGACAAAGTATAGTGTTACTTATTTTAAATGGCCTATATCACAATGATTAATCTAAGAAGCACACCCAGCCTGCCGAAATTTTTATCCGTGCCCTTAAAAATACTCCCGCCTAAAACGCACTCTCGAGTTCTGGTAAAAGTTCTAAACTATATTTTGGCGGAAAACCTTAAAGCAGGCGACCTTGATTTTCTTGACTCTAAAAGTGTGTGTATTTTTGTGACCGACATAAATATTAAATATTTTATTAGCTTAGAGCATCAGCGTTTGATCGCTTTGGCACCAGAAGATAATAATGATATTGAAATCATGGCAAACGTTTATGACTTTCTACAACTTGCTGCCCGTCAACAGGATCCGGATACGTTAATGTTTCAACGCAGGTTAGTACTACAGGGTAACACTGAACTTGGGCTTGAAATTAAAAACCTGCTAGACAGCATTGATATAGAATCATCAGCTTATTTAACAAAAATAGAATATCTATTACAGAAAAGCCTACCTGTTTATCACAAACTGTTTAGATAAAATGCGATAAAAAAAACCTCTAAAAAGCGCTCAACCTGTCATAATACCTCAATCGGTAAAGTAGTCTGCGAGCATTTTTATCATCTTCAAATTCACTTCTATCATGCAGCACATTATTACTGACAAGCCCCCAACCTGACTGTAAGGTTAATCGGAAAATTGCCGGGTCAGGACTCTGCAATATGTCATCTAACGCTTTTACTGCCGCCTGTGTTATGTCATCTTTTTTCCAGATAACATTATGTGCTCTGGCAGTATAACGCATGTGCAAAAAATCATTGGCACAGGCAAAAACCGGACCTTTTCTCGCTGGCCTTATAACTTCTCGACCTTTAATATTTGGCGGTATAATCATGACATCATGCGCCATTAATGCTTGTATAAATTCGGGGTTCTGTTCACGCAGTCGAATATAGGCAATTTCATGGTCCATGACTGCATTTTCTCCACCCTTTTTTGCGGGCCTGACACAGTGTAAATTGAGCGCATGAATTTGTTTATCCAGGGAATTGTAATAACCATCCGTGTGCCAATGTATCGCTTTGTTTGAATAGGGGATATATCGATCACGCCCCTGTTCATTTGAAACCTGTAATGATGTTATTCCATCATCATCCGATCCCATGTTGTTATCGAGCGTTTTTAATGACAGTTGATCAGCCAGTTTCGATGCTATACGCTTATCCGGGTTATCTGCTGACTGACTAATATAAATCGCCATATTCGTTTTATTACAGCATTGAACAATAGCATCTCGTTCCGCTTGTGTTAAATGCATCGGATTTTTAATTTCGACGATCAATTGTTCAGCTCTATCAGGATAATTAGATAACTTTTCGTCCCGCCATCGTTCATATTCACTCGGGTTATATAAATCAAATGGACTATTACTTTTGACAATGCTTTTAATACTCATGCAGATTTCTCGTCCAGACAATGTAAATCCATACCACTGTCACCGTACCAAAAACCATTACAGCTACCTCCTGCAGGCATTAAGCCTTGCAACGCCTGGTTGGCTTTATTGATATCATAATTTTGATGTAATGTTTTATAAAATATATCAATAATTTTTGGCGTATGATTGGCAAAAGGGTTAATGCGAAATATATTCACCTTTAAATCCATTAATTCATTCATTACAGAGATTAAATTAGTGGTTCTTGCTGACTGCGTCTGGATACCATTTAAAACTAAAAATTGCTGCTTCTCCTGAGTCGACAACAATAAACCATCAGGGTAATCAAGACAGCGATACTGACAATCATCTTTAGGCAGATTGTGTGACCTGGCTGTAAAACACCTTGCGGAGTATGCCAGAGGCAAGCGACCATAAACTATGACTTCAGTTTCAATATCGTCGGGTTTTGCAGTTTGCATATCGGCCAGCGCATCACGTGAAAGCTCAACCGGTAAGACCCAGCGTTTTAATCCGTAATTGACCAAGACTTTTAAGCTCGATGGGTTATAAATATTAATCGCAGGCCCCGTGACAAATGATTTTCCTTTCAGTAATTGAACGGCGGACATGTCATTAGCTTCAACCATAAATTCATTATTTTTACACAATGACTTCAGGGATGCTAATTCTGAATTAGCTTCAATTAAGGTCATGCTAGAGAGTACAACTTCTTTTCCCGCTGCTTTTAACTGGTGCGCAATATCCAGCCAGTCATCACGCCTTAATAATTTTCTTTTAGAGCAGACCGTTTCGCCTAAATAAACTATATCAATCTGACTGTTTGCAATGCTTTTATAAAACTCAAACATTGTGCTTTTATCCCAGTAATACTGAACAGGCGCTAAAGATAATTTCGGTATCCCATTATTCATATTATTGCCATGGTCTGTGATAAGCGCCGAGAGTCGTACTTCGGCCCTCAGAAACAGAATGTAATGTTTGTAGCCATTGTTCCTGTGGCGCATAGTCCTGTGAGTTTATTTCACAGGCATCGAGTGCTGCACGCCAAACCTGTGTAACCTGTTTCACATAAGCAGGACTGCGTTGTCTACCTTCAATTTTAATTGCAGCAATACCCATTACCTGTAATTCAGGTAACAGAGCAATGGTATTTAAACTGGTGGGTTCTTCAATAGCATAAAACGTTTTGGATCCCACCTTAAAACGCCCCTTGCATAAAGTGGGATAAGCGGCAGGTTCATCATCATTATATTGATCAATTAAAATATTATTTAAGCGCGTCTGTAATCCACTCTCTGTGTTTCTCCATTCAACCGCACTGGCAGGGGAGCACGCACCAAAAGTATTTGGGGACTGTCCGGTAACATAGGATGATAATAAACATCGTCCTTCAACCATGACACATAAACTTCCAAAACCGAAAACCTCAAGTGGCACCGGACTGCTTTGTGAAACCTGTTCAACCTGTTTTAGGGAAAGCACACGCGGCAATACAACGCGTTTTATTGCAAAATTTTCATGAAAAAAACGTATTGATTCAACATTGGTTGCCGAGCCCTGAACAGATAGATGCAATCGTAAATCAGGATATTCGGTAGATGCATAATCCAGCACCCCTATATCGGCAGCAATTAAAGCATCAAATTTTAATTTGGCCGCAAGATCCACCGCCTGTTTCCATCGTATCCATCCGGATGCCTGGGGATAGGTATTTATGGCCAGATAAACTTTACAGCCACGTTGATGGGCATACTCAATACCTTCACGGGATCTTTTTTCATTAAAATTTAAACCCGCGAAATGCCGTGCGTTTGTATCATCCTTAAAACCGATATATACCGCATCCGCTCCGTTATCAACGGCAATCTTTAGTGCAGGTAAATTTCCTGCGGGACAAACCAGTTGCATTTTATTTTTATTTTTTAATGTATTCATAATGAGTTTGCCACCGAATAATTAGCGTTATCTATATTGGATATTCTACGCCTATGTAATTCACGGGTAATTCCATTTATTACCTGCCATTTTTTTGAACACCAGCTTGGTGCTAATAAGATATCATTGGATGCTGTTGCTGTTACTCGATGATAAATAATTTCTGGTGGTGTCATTTCAATTAAATGAGCAGCACTATTAATATATTCAATCAGGCTTAGAGGTGTGTAATTTTTACTTAACCACTGCCTTGCGAGTTGGGTACCTTTTACAACATGCAAAGGATGTAGCTTCAAACCTTCTACACCTTCATTTAATACGCGGGACAAAGTTGTCTCATAGTGATAACTATTTTCTCCGGGCAGACCAATAATTAAATGCGTACAAACTTTTAACTGTCGAGTGCGGGCTGCATGAATCGCCCTGCAATATTCTAAAAAACCATGCCCTCTGTTTACCTGCTTAAGTGTTTCATCAAAAGCGGATTGTAAGCCAAGTTCCAGCCATACTTCATAACCCTGTTGCTGATAATCTGCAAGCAGGTCCAAAACAGAGTCCGGCACACAATCAGGGCGCGTACCAATTGATAGACCAATAATATCTGGCTCTGATAATGCCTGATCATAAAGTAATTTTAATTGATAAATGTCACCGTAAGTATTGGTGTACGCTTGAAAATAAGCCAGGTATTTTTTTGCGCCAGTACGATTACGGATAACACAGCCACCAGCGATGAGTTGCTTACTTATATTATCCGGATGGCGTGCATTCGGATTAAATGAAGTGATATTACAGAATGTACAACCACCTATACCTTTGCTCCCGTCGCGATTAGGGCAGGTTAAATTTGCATTTAGGGATATCTTATGGATGCGTTCGCCATACTTTCGTTTCATTGACTGACCGAAGGTATTTACGTAATCTGAAAGTATCATATATATGTATCAGGATTTGTGGGTGATTAAACGTAGCTGGAATTTAACACCTCGTTTAAACTATCAACAATGATACAGGTCAAGATATTTTTAACTGTTACAATTAATCGCTTGAAATAATTCAGCGATTATTTTACTTTACCTTTCAGATAGGGTGCATATTCCTGATCACAACCATTAATATGATTGATTAACCAGGATTTTAAATACTGTATAACATCATCAACGGTGCCTTTATCATGATGTCGATAGGCGTTGATAAATTCTACCGCTTTTGCAATCATTATTTCGTGCTGTTGCTTGTGAACTTCAAAATTCGGATAGTCACAGGCTTTCATCATATCTTCTTCTCTTGAGAAATGATATTTTGTATAATCCACAAGATCATTCAATATTTCATCAACCGTTCCATCTTCCGTTGTATAATGAGATGCGGTTTGCAATTGATTAATCATGCCGAGTAATTTTTTATGATCATTATCAATTGACTCAATTCCAACGCTGTACGAGTCCTTCCATTTTACAAATCGTTTTGCAACAATCTTGTCATGTACGATGGGTATAATAATTAACATCGCGATTAATACCCAGGGAAGAGGATGACCAAACCCCAACATAAAACCCAGAACAATCATCACCAGCAAGGCCATAATAAGAACGGCTAGTATAAACATGCTGATGCCTTTAGTGATGATGGACATGTATTTTCTACTCCAGAGTTTCTGAACTATTATTTGTGTGATTCAGGTAAAATTAGTATTGTTAACAATCATAGCTGATTTTAAGTATTTTAAATATTAATATAGCTTTATTTTAGGATATATTAATTGATTTAAATCAAATTCCAATTCCTGGAGTCTGTTTAACTAGAGTTGCATTAGCGAACTTTTCACAAACCAATAGCCTGATATGCAAGCACACCTTAATAATCTAACTGAACAACCGCTCGTTTATGTCAAACAATGGCTACCAGGATTCAGCTTGTTTTTAATTACTATGTCTATTTTTTATCCCGCATTTAGCTGTGCAAACACCAATCAGTTAATACATGAAGATTCACCGTACTTATTACAACATGCCCATAATCCAATAAACTGGTATGCATGGAACGAGCAGTCACTAAACCGGGCTCGCAATGAAAACAAACCGATATTTTTATCTATTGGCTATGCCGCCTGTCATTGGTGTCAGGTAATGGAAAAAGAGAGCTTTAATGATAAAGGCATCGCCAATATCCTAAATAAAAACTTTATATCTATAAAGGTCGATCGAGAAAGTCATCCTGAAATCGATGAATTTTATGGCAATGCGGTTATGTTTTTCCAGGGGCAACAGGGTTGGCCTATGTCGCTATTTTTAACACCCGACACAAAACCATTCAACGGAGGAGGGTACTATAATCGACAAAACTTTGCAGCATTACTAATCGAGATGTCCGATTACTGGAACAACCATAATAATGATGCCATAGAAAAAGCCGACAGCGTGATAAAGTCATTACGGTTAAGTAATGAGATTAAAAGCGCATCATTGGAACTCAATGACACACTCAGAAACAGGTCTGTGAAAAGTATACTCTCCATTACAGATAATTATTATGGCGGTTTTGGCGAAACTAATAAATTCCCCCGTGAACCATGGCTTTATTTTTTATTAAGTGATAGTTATGGAAAAGGCGATAAAAATGAATCACTAACTGCATTGCATTTAACGCTATCAAAAATGGCTATCGGAGGCATCAATGACCAGTTAACGGGTGGTTTTCATCGCTATGCAACTGACCCGTACTGGAAACGCCCGCACTTTGAAAAAATGCTGTATAACCAGGCTTTATTAATTCGCATATACTTACGGGCAAATTCAATTCGGCCCGATATTTTATATTCTCAAACAGCAAAAAAGACCATTGATTTTTTAATAAATGAATTACAGGATCCACAGGGAGGATTTTATTCCTCTTTAAACTCAGATACGGATGGTGAAGAGGGTACTTTTTATACATGGTCAATTGAAGATTGGAACAACACACTAAACGAGGGAGAAAGATCGTTATTTTCTGATTATTACGATATTGATGAATATGGTGAGATTGATAATCAAAAAAACACATTATATATTTCAACATCATTAAAAGAGTATTCAAAAGAAAAAAACATTCCTTACGAAAAACTTCAAACTCAATTCAATATCGTTAATCAGAAATTATTAAAATCACGCAATCTTCGAACAAAGCCAACTATCGATAAAAAAATAATTATGGGTTGGAACGGACTTGTTATAACAGCATTGTCTGAAAGTTCACTTTATTTAAATACTCCTCAACACCTTACTACAGCTATCAATACTGCAAATTTTATCTGGGATAACATGCAGAAAAATGGTGAGTTTTATCGAGTTAATTATAACCATAAAAACGCACATCCTGCACAACTCGATGATTATGCATATTACCTGCAGGCATTAATCAGTTTATATGATATAGATAAAAATACGCTATGGTTAAACCGAGCAATTGCAATTACTAAAATTCTGCAAGCGAAATTCTGGGATGAAAAAGAGGGCGGTTATTATAATACACCCATCAATAATAAAATCAGCCTGCCTTATAAAAACAAACACGCCTATGATAAAACTCTACCTGCTGGAAATGCAATTATTGCCCAGATGCTCATCCGCCTCCATCGACGCACGGGAGATACTCAATATAGTGATTTAGCTAACCGTATTTTTTCTACTTTTTCATTTAATGCCCATGAAACACCCAGTGCGTATTCTTCATTACTTATTGCAGCACATGAGATGCAAACAAACGAACTCGACTTACCGATTTATACTGCACAGGGACATATCAGAATCGATGCCTATATAACTCCTGATCAAGCCAATAATACTAGCCAAAAAATTAATAATACCTCATATAGACTAAAGAGAAATTTTAAGCTGACCATTAATATAGAAATGGACGATAAATGGCATATCAATGCAAATCAGGTATTAAATAAACAACTTAAACCAACCACAATTGAACTGGTTAGTGTTGAGGGGAATAACCCACCTAGCTGGAAACTTGATAATATTAGCTATCCTCAGTCCGTTTCGGTTAAAACTCAATTTAGCCGAAAACAACTAGCATTATATCTTGGAAAAAGCCAGATAAAGGCTCAACTTATTCAAAATGCTGGCCATATAAATCCTGTTGTTAAATTAAAGCTACAGGCCTGTAATCACAAAATTTGTTTAGCCCCAGAGAATATAGTGCTATACCCAAGATTGATTAATAGTGATAAGAATTATCAGAAATCAATAGATTAAAATATAAAATCATGTATATTTCACAACAAACTAAAGAGGGCTTTCGTGGATAACAATAAAAAAATTGAACAAATGGTATTAACCTGTATTGATACAGCAAAAGCTATGCTGGATGAGTATGAAATTGTTATACCCTTTGGTATACGCTGTTATGCAGACTCTGAAGACATGAAAATGAATTGCCCCGGCGATAGTCAGCCCGATGCTGGCTGGAATGAACAAATCGATATGGTTGTTAATGAGCTTAAAACGTTTTTGAGTGATGAAGCGATCTTTGCTACGGCCTTAGTAACAGAGTTACAGTCCGAAGACTCAACCGGTCTGGGCTTACAGATTGAAACGGAACTATCATCTGTTTTATTTGTTTACCCTTTTAAGAAAGTTGATGATAACTGGGTCATAGACGAACCAATACAAACAGACCAGTTATTAAGTACTGTATTTTAACGAGCATCTATATTGACACAATCCAGTCTTGCCCAAACAGGTTACGAAAACTATTATCAGATGCTTTCTGATAAAGTTCGTATGGATGCCTATAGAGACGCAATTTTTAAGACGGTAAAACCCGGTGATATTGTTGTTGATATGGGTGCAGGAACCGGATTATTAAGTATCTGGGCACTACAGGCCGGTGCGAAAAAAGTTTATGCCATTGAAAAAACCGATGCGATAAATCTTGCGAGAGAAGTTGCTAAAGCCAATAACTACCTTAATAAAATTGAGTTCATCAACAGTAACTCTATAGATGTTGAATTACCAGAGCTGGCAAATGTTCTAGTTTCAGAAACGCTGGGAAGCTTTGGCATAGATGAAAACACATTACAGTTTACCCAGGATGCACGTAAGCGTTTTTTAGTGGAGGGCGGTAAACTTATTCCTCAATCGATAGCGTTATATGTGGCTCCTGTCAGCAATGCAGACATATATAACAAAGTTGACTTTTGGCGACATATTCCAGACATTAATTTTTCCCCCGCATTTGATCTTTTTTCAAAAAAGATCATGATTGAAACAATTAACAACCAGGACTTACTCTGTGAGCCAACCTGTATTGCAACAATAGATTTATCAAATATAACTGGAGAAATATTTAACACACGCCTTTACATGAAAATACAAAGACCCGGTGTATTACATGGGGTAGCGGGGTGGTTCCAATGCACATTATGTGAAGGTATTGAAATTAACACTTCTCCAGATCATACCTCGACTCACTGGAAGCAGGCTTTTTTTCCTTTTAAAGACCCTATAGATGTAATTACCGGCGACATACTTGACTGGTCTGTAAAGGTCGGTGCAAAAGATATAAACAGAGATGACACACAAATAGCCTATGAATATCGCTGCACTCAGTTAAAAAATGAAAAACAACATATTCAATCATTAAACATCGGGCGCAATGAACCTTGTCCCTGTGGCAGTGGCTTAAAATACAAAAAATGCTGTATGCATTAAAACCTATACCACTAAATACCTTTTACCTGTTCTAATGACTATTTATCTGCTTCATTATTGTTATTAATAACTGAGCAATCAACAACTTAAATTTTCAGATGCAATACCACTTTAGTGGTAATTTGTATTTTCTAATATTAATTATATCTAAAATTAGGCTGGCGGAGACCCGCTTTATTTATTACGCTGTTTTCAAAAAAAATGGAGAAATAAATGTCTGAACCCGATCAATACCCTAGAGTACCGGATGCATTTATTAAAGAAATTGATGTCAGGCTTTTCTGGTATAAAAAACACAGTGAGATGCTAGTGGGCGAGGAAAAAATGGAACTTATAACCTTACATGATTTACAGGATATTTTCGATGTGTACATAGATAATGCAGCATTAAACTTCTGGCATGTTAAAACTCGACAAGCGAGAGTAATACAGCCCTTGATAAAACACCGTATAAAAATCGATCGATATTTATATTTTGTTGAACAAAAATCCTGCCAGGAATACTCTGACTAAATAGACTTAGTGTTTGATTCGATCAAAGCCTCCTGGTTAACTTTTTGAATCTCGCTCTACAGCCCAAACAGCTGCTTCAACTCTGCTACGTAAATTAAGCTTCTTTAGCAGGTGTTTAACATGAACTTTAACCGTACCTTCTACAATATTCAGTTTTCGGGCTATGTGCTTATTACTTAATCCTTTTGTAATATGGGATAATATTTCTTCCTCACGCCTGGTTAAATCCGCTTCTTTACGGGATTCATTTTGTTGCTCCTGATGCAGTCCACGCGCTATCAGCTCAGACACTTTCTGACTGAGTACAATATGCCCGTTAATGACCTGATGCAAACGCTCGAGCATATCTTCCGGCTCCATGTCTTTAAGCAGGTAACCATCTGCACCGGCACGTAACGTTGCCACTATATCTTTTTCATTATCTGATACGGTTAAAATAATAACCCGGCTATCAATCTCCGCGGCTTTTATCGCCTGTAAGGTTTTTAAACCATCCATTACCTGCATATTGAGATCCAGCAATATAATGTCCGGTTGTAATTTTCTAGCTATTTCAAGACCATCATTACCATTATCGGCTTCACCGATAACATTAAAAGAATCATCCAGACAAACCAGGTCTTTAATGCCTCTGCGGATTAAGGGATGATCATCAATTACTATAATAGAATACACTGCTTAATTACTCATTTTTCTGTTTATGTTTACCGGAACAATATTATTCACGGGTGTAAATTCGAGTGTTATTGAAACACCTCCTTCGGAGTTATTATTTATATTAAAATTCGCATTTAATGTTTTTGCACGTTCTTTCATAATGCTGAGCCCATAGTGATGTGTCTGACTTTTTTCTACTGCGAGGCCAATACCATCATCTTCTATGCATACCCGAATATTACCTGATTCATCATATTTTAATGTCAATTTTGCCGTACTAGCATTTGAATGCTGTACAATATTTGATAATGCCTCACGAATCAATTGTAATATATGGATTTCCTCGTTTGGTGTTAGATCACAGTAGGTTATTTCATTCCCACATTCAATAAGCGTGTCACTACGTTCATTAAATTCCGAAACTGTTTTAGATATGGCTTCATTAAAATTTTCACCATCTATTTTTAATCGAAATGTGGTTAACAACTCACGCAGTTCTTTATAGGCGCTATTAAGTCCGACCCTTAATTTAATCATAACATTTTCAGCAGCCGATTTTGAATCGGGTTTATTTAACAGGGCCTGCAAACGGCTTACTTGAATTTTCATATACGTCAGCGATTGCGCTAACGAGTCATGTAGCTCTCGTGCAATAGCGCCACGCTCTTCCATTAGTGACAGGCGCCTGGTTTCTGCAGCTTGCTGTGAAATTTTAATTGTGATACCAATATGTCCGGCGATGCTTTCCAGTATTTTTTGTTGCCAGGGTTCAATAATATTTTTATCTGTAGGCTGTTTAGCCTGGATTATTAAAACGCCATACTGTTGTTGTTGATCGCTGATTGGAATACTGATATAACCGGTTTCATTACCCGCTTCATTATTAATGCTTAATAGTTGACTACGCCCCTGTCCGAGGCATTTCTGACAATTTTGTTGTTCACATAATAAATGACTGAAATCTTCTGTTTGTAACGTTGAGGCCAACATCGCTGCATTTTCATTTTCTTTTGCACTTAAGCAGATGGCACCCTTTCCTGTATCAATTAACTGTTCGATATCTTTTAAAATTGTAGCAAACGTAAGATGCGGGGAGGGGGCTTCATTTAATCGCCTGACCGTTTTATAAAGTAACTCCATTGAACGATTACTCTGCTCAAGATCAATTGTCTTCTGCTTTACGCGATTTTCCAGATCAGTATATATAAGTGAAAGATCTTCCGCCATGGAATTAAACGCTTTTCCAAGTTGCCCCAACTCATCTTTATTTGTGTATGAGGTGCGAAAAGAAAAATCACTTTTACTAGTACGCTCTGCGGCCAGTAACAGTTGCTTAAGTGGTATATGAACCCGCTTATACACTAAATATAATGCCGCTAAAACCAGTAGTACTGTCATTGCCAAAGCAATAAACTGATAAAGGCGTAAACGTTTTATTTTTGTTTCAGAATCCTGCTCAAGCAAGGTAACCAGGTGATCTATATCATCAACAAAGTCTGACACCACCAGGAAATATCGATTTCGTAAATTAATGACTGCACCTTTGCTAATGATCATATCAATATTATCGTTAGCCTGACTTTCAGCAATACCATCCAGATAAATATCAAATATAGGTTCAATCAACTCATTCCATTGCCTGTTAATGTTATTGTACGAAACACGTAAGGGGTGCTTGGTATCTGAAGGTAAAATACGGGTTAAATTAGGGCTGTTTAAATGTTGCTTAAATTCATTTACCAGATTAAGTGTTGTCTGGTAATGCAGTTCATCCGGCAAGTCATGGATAAGACTACTGGCAATTCGATATGAGCGCATTCGCAGTGCACCGGATTCATTTATCGCTGTCGCCTGTCCCTGTATTGTATCCGCTATAAATAAAGAGGCCGCCATACTCGTGATTGCAAGCAGCGTAATACTTGCCATAAGTAGGCCCAGTCTTAATAATAATGAATGCCGATTTTTCATAAATTTATTGTTTTTCTATATGCTTAAATTTAAAGCGTAAAATACGCTCATTAAAGTATTGATCCTGATCAACTAAATCTTTTGTATTACCAATGAATAATTACTATTGCCTGGCAGAGCAATTTTACTGATATAATAGATTATTACACTAAAAAACAAAGACTTAAACAAAACAACCACCTACCACTTTAGTGGTAGTTTTGCTCTGCATTTCATGCCAGTTGATGTTTTCAGCATATAGACCTGTATATTGGTTCATGTAAAGTACCTCTACAACATTTATTAAGCTTTTAAGTTAATCACTACTGCAATTATTTTGGTAATGATTTAATCGAAATATCTTAAATGAATTATAACAAGTAAGGGGAAAAATATGATGCGTCACAAACAGCTTGTTAACGGGGTTATGAGTTTAGCCCTGTTAGCACTTAGCCCAGTAGGGTTTGCTGCTTCATCAGCTGCAATTAAAGAAGGTAAGCAGCTCTTTGATATGAATTGCATGGCCTGTCATCAGGCAGACGCAATTGGCAAAGCCGGCTTTGCGCCATCACTCACGAATAAAGAGTTATTAAGTGTAGCCTCAGATAAATTCTTTATGTCGACGATCAGAGATGGCAGGCCCGGTACCGGTATGCCACCCTTTGCCCATTTAGGTAAAAAGAAAATTAAAAGTATTATGGCTTTTTTACGCTCCCACGAAACACTACCACATCGCTCTAGGGAAATTGATGCTCAACCCGTCTCATACGGCGATCCCAGAAAAGGTGAACTATGGTTTACCCAGATCTGTGAAAACTGTCATGGCGTAAATGGTGAAGGTTATGGTGCTGGTGTTGCCGGACCCGCCATTGGTAAGGCTGGCTTTTTAAATAAAGTATCGGATGGTTTTATACGCGAAACAATTAAATATGGCCGCTCTAATACGCGCATGCGAGGTTTCTCCGGTGCAGATGGACTGGCTAATTTAAGAGACTCAGAAATAGATGATCTTATTGCCTTCCTGCGCGACCTTAACAAAAAACGTTAAGCGTACAGAAATTATGATCAATAACTTTACAGTAAACTTTTTAATGGGAATTAAAGAATTATGAAACGTAGAAAAGATCTTTCCCGACGTGACTTTATTAAAAACAGCACGTTCATCTCCGGTTCAGCTGCAGGCGCTGGGCTATTTGTTGGTAATAACCCTGAGCTGGAAGCCGCTCCCAGTGCTTCAAAAAAAGAAGCCAAACGTACCACCGCACTGGCTCAGTGTCCGTATTGTGGCGTAGGCTGTGGAACGATTATCGTATCTGAAAACGGTAAAATAGTTTCCATGCGCCCGGACAAAGACCATCCCACAAACTATGGTTTGCAATGCATCAAAGGCTTAACTGCTGCTGAACCCATATATGTTGACCGTATGGAAGGTGACTCATATGTTCGCAAAGATGTATGGGCTGAGTGGAAAAAACCTGGCCACGGTGACCTGGAATATACCAGTAAAACCAAAAATGCATTTGATGAAGATTTGTTTGACAGAGTGCCCTACAAAGAGGCATCAGATATGGTGGCTCACAAAGTAGCCCACCTTGCAAAAAAATATGGTGGCAACTCGATCGCCTTATATGGCTCAGGCCAGCTAACAATGGAAGGCCAGTATTTAGAAAATTTATTTATGAAAGGTGTGCTCGGTTCTAACACCATTGAAGCGAATGCGCGTATGTGTATGACTTCAGCGGTAACCGGTTACTTTGCAACCCTGGGTTCTGATACGCCGCCATTAGCTTACGATGATTTAGAACTCACTGACATGGTGATGCACTTTGGTCACAATGCCCGTGAAGCTCATCCGATTATTTACTGGCGTATTGCGGATCATAAAAAGAAAAAAGATATTCCTACGGTCATCGTTGATCCACGCTGGACCGGTTCAAGCCAGGGTTATGCGGATATTAATCCGAAAAACCATGTGCACTTGCCCGTTATGAACGGTGACATCAGTCTACTTAACTCGATTGCCCATGTGTTACTCAAAGACCATGACGATGTGATTGACTGGAAATTTGTTAAGAAACATGCAACGGGCTGGAAAGAATACGTTAAGGAGGTTAAGAAAAACTACAGTCCTGAGCAAGTTCAGGATCGCATGGGTACCGACAAAGTTGGCCCGGACGTGATTCGTAATATTGCTAAGATGTTTGCTGATGCAACACGCAAACGCCTGGTGCGCAGCAAAATGGATCAGGACGGCGATGGCCATGGTGGTGTCATTATTATGTGGGGTATTGGTTATAACCAGCACATCCACGGACAGCACAATGTTATTTCTATCATCAACCTGTTAACCCTCACCGGCAACCTTGCAAAACCCGGATGTGGTCCGTTCTCAATGACCGGCCAGCCAAACGCAATGGGTGAACGTTTCACCGGAGGTTTAACCGGTCGATTGCCATTTAACATGCCACTGAAAAATGCCAAGCATCGCAAACACATGGCTAAACAGTGGGGCGTTCCAGAGAAAAACCTGATTACCGCCATGAAGGGCAATAATAAAGGCATGGCCATCGGCATGATGGAACGATGCATCAAGGGCGATGTAAAAGCAATGTTCCTTGTTTACGCAACCCATATTGATATGCCTGACGTGCATAACCTGGTACGTCCGGGCCTGATGAAAACATTCAATGTTGTGCAGGAAATTTATCGTCACGCACCTAACAATTTATTTGCCGACGTTATTTTTCCCGCGGCAACCTGGGGTGAAGTTGACGGGGTTTATATTAGTTCTGAGCGTCGTATTAATATCTGCCAGGCGGGCGGCACACCACCACCGGGATGCTTACCAGATATGGATATGGTTATTGACAAGGGTAAGGAAATTGCCGACCTGTTAGGGCTTGATGGAAACAAGATTTTCCCATGGGGTAAAAACAAACATGGTTTCTATGATTCAGAGCAGGTTTTCCGCTCAGTAATCGAAGCTTCTGCAGGTACTGATACTGACCTGACAGGTATGCTGGAAGTTGAGAAGATTGATGGCACCGGATTGTATCAGCAGCTGATTGATTTACGTGGCATCCAGTGGCCAGCACCCACTTACACCATTGCCAAAGATGGTGGAGCCAAACGGCGTTTCATGGGACAGGAAGGGGTCTGGGATTCCAAGCCTTATGGTTACTTCCGCACCAGCGATGGCAAGGTACATATGAAGCTTTGTAAGCAGGATTACAGCCAGCGTAAGGAAATCACTAAAAAGCTGATGGAATTCGGTGTTAAGAAAGATCATTTCGTAATTGATAATCTTGACCTGATTAAGAAAGCTCGTGATATGGCACTGACACCGGATATACCCGATGAAGAATATCAGGGTAAAAACTGGAAGAAAGTGCCCGATGATAAATACCCGTACTGGTTAGGCCTGGGTGTGGTGTATGAACATTTCCATACAGCAAAATCCAACCGCAGCCCAACTACTCGACGCCTGGTACCGGAAATGTATGTGGAAATGCATGAAGACGATGCCAAAGCACTGGGTATAAAAGATGGAGATCAGGTACGGTTGGTAACTCGACGCGGTCATTATCAGGCGCGCGCGCAGGTAGGAACTAACAGTATTGTTCGCCCGGCGCGTAACTCGGTTCCACCGGGGTATGTGTTCAGCCCCTGGAATCTATCAGTTGCTGATAGTGCGGATCCGAAGAAAAACAAATGGCTGGTAAATGGTGTTTCCAGTCGCTGTTATGATCCGGTATCTGGGCAGGTTGACTTTAAGAAACTGGCCTGTCGTATTGAGAAAGTTTAACGACAGTTCGATAAGCTTAACTTCAATCATGTAGTCACTGATACGGCACACTCTTATAGTGTGTCGTATTAATTTATAGAACTCAATTTTGAGTTTTTAAATAACAATATTTAAACAATATGTGTATGAAATAGATTTAAAAATAATGGATTCACCCTGCAAACCCAAAGTGCTAGTATATTTAATCTAAATTGATATATCGCAATTTTACTTTTTATACTCCGATTAGAATAATCCCATGAGCATTTTAAATTTATGAAAAGACGTCACTTTTTAAAAGAACTGATTGCCGGAGCAGTCGCCACAACAGTGTTGAAATCATCCATTGTAGAGGCCGCATTTGCACCACAATCAGGACAGCGATTTTTGCGCCCACCCGGATCATTACCCGAAGAAGAGTTTGAAAGCCGCTGTATACGATGTGGTCAATGCGGTGAAATTTGTCCCAATCGCTGCATTGAGTATTTTGATCTGGAAAACGGTGTAGGCTCACTGAATACACCTTATATCACTCCGCGATCGAAAGCCTGTATTTTATGCATGAAATGTGGGCAGGTTTGTCCAACCGGAGCCATCAAACCCTTACAACGAACCGCCGAAGATATTCTCGGTTATGTAAAAATGGGCAAAGCCCGAGTGGAAAAAGCACTGTGTTTATCCTATCAGGGGAAAACCTGCGGTGTCTGTTATCGCGCGTGCCCACTTGCAGATACTGCCATTAAAGTACAGTTACTCGAACAGCCCGTTGTGTTAGATGGGTGTGTTGGTTGCGGATTATGTGAACGTTCATGCATTCAGATTCCACAGGCCATCAAAATAATTCCCGATCATATTCGAAGTTTAACCTAAGAATAAAACCTGAAGAACATAACTGATGAATAGTGCTGAGAAAGCAAAACTATGAATGAAAACATAAAACCCTTTTTTCTCTGGAAGCATTTAAATAAATTACGTTGGTTAGTATTAAGCCTGGTTTTTTTAATGCTAATTTATTTACCCTTTGCTCACGTTTATCAAACATTTGTGGCATCTTTTTCATATGACTTACTAGATACCTCTGAAAAAGAATTGTTCGACCTGATGGAAATGCTTACTTCACCGTTTGTTAACGACCCAGCGGTTGATCTGGATGCAATCAAGGGTAACACCTGGTCGGGTAATTTTTTTGGTTATAAAATATCAGATCCACTCGCGGTGGTAGCCCAGATGGCATCTGGTTTAACCGTTTACTGGCCGTTCTTTGTAAGTGGTTTAATTCCTATATTTTTAACCATCATCTTTGGACGCTTTTTTTGCGGATGGATTTGCCCTGCAACTTTTCTCTACGAACTTAATACCAGTTTATCCCTGTTTTTACAGCACTTTGGCATTAAAACCGGACGAAAACGTTTTGACCGACGCTTAAAGTATCTGGTACTTGCCGTCGGTATTGGTATCTCTGCAATCACAGGTTCGGTGCTCATATCCATGATTTATCCGCCGGCTATTATTGGCCGTGAAATTTATTTTGGTATTGCACTGGGAGGCTTTGGTGCAGGGCTGGTATTTTTCGTATTAACCCTGCTGTTTGATTTGATGGTTTCGCGCCGCGGATTTTGTCGTTATGTCTGCCCAGGGGGAGCGCTTTATTCACTCCTTGGACGCTTCCGATTATTTCGTATAAAACGAATAGTTGAAAACTGCAATGACTGTGCTAAATGCAATGCGGTTTGTGAATTCGGGCTCGATCCATTGCGAGATGATTTCGGGCAGGAATGTAACAACTGTACCGCTTGTATTGCCATTTGTCCTACCGATGCACTCACGTTTAATGTAAAAATAACCGATGATGAAAATCAGGGCCCAGGACATTTGGGCAAGGCCTATAAAAAACAGGAACATGAACAGGAAAATTAATCTCACATTATGTAAGTAAATCATCATAATCATGGCGGGTGAGTTAACGGTAAAAGTCGTAGACTTAAAACAGGATTAATAAAATGCAAAGGCGCAGTTTTTTACAAAAACTTATTCTAGCGACAAGCACATTTGGAGTAGCTTCTATTCCATATGCTATGGCTCGCTTACTCGCTCCGCATGAAATGACTGACTTTTCTAGCCATTTACGCCCACCCGGTGCACTGCTTAATGAAGAACAATTTGTTAAGGCCTGTATTGGTTGTGGATTATGTGGTGAAATTTGCCCACCAAAGTGTATACAGTTTGATAAAAGGCAGGGCGGACTTGCACTCAATGCACCTTACATTGACCCGCAGGAGAGGGCTTGCATACTCTGTATGAAATGTACCGAAGTTTGTCCGACGAAAGCACTTACAGAAATCGCTAGAGAAGACGTTAAAATGGGTGTTGCGCAAATAGATCGATCTGCCTGTTATCCCTGGGTAGATCGCGGCGTCTGTGGCGCGTGTGTTGGTATCTGCCCATTGGGAAATAAGGCCATCGCTTTTGAATTTGCAGATATGTACCGCCCTTACACGAAAGAAGAGGGTTGTGTGGGTTGTGGCATGTGTGTTGAAATTTGCCCCCATCCTAGTTTACCAATTAAAATCGTACCAACAGGAGAAGATGTTGTTGCGCAACATAATGTTTAGTTTTTATTTCTGATATGATCTCAGAATAAATCTCTCCCATAATTAAATAATGAGTTTTTGAAGTATGAACAGATTTAAACCCGCAGGGAATTCAAGCATGACATTGAATTCATTTTTAATAATGATATTCTCATTATTAATCATTTCTGAAGCTACAGCACACCATGTTTTAGGTCGCCCAGCCTATAGCTTAAATGAAGATTCAAATACACCGCCTAGTATGCAGGTTGAAACACAGATTGGTGATTATTTTTTAACCTATATGGTATTTCCCGCATTTCCTAAACCCGGTGAAAATGGCCGGGTTAATGTTTATGCATCGCGCATTGATAACGGTGACACCTTTCAGGGGGAAATGACATTCAGCGTTAGAAACGACGGCTGGTTTGCTGATAAAAATGAAGAAACAATTGGCACCCAACAAGTCTACGACGGTGTTTTCAGACAGGGTTTTTTATTTAAGGAAGAGGGCAGTTATATCATAACCGCCAAATTTGAATCCGGTGGAGAGCCCTATATTATTGACTTCCCTTTACAGATTGGTGAGAGCTCGTCAATGGGTCCAATTGGCATCGCTTTAGGTGTTATTGTTGTTGCTTTAATTACCGTTAATATTGCCCAGCGTAAACGATTAGTGCGTGAAAAAATTCGCAATACAAGAGATGAGCTAGAGTGACACACCCGGGGTTACCAGAATTTTGGGGCGTAGTCATCTGGCTATTTATGATGACACTTTCTCTGTGGGCAATATTTCAATTATCTTCCAGAAAGATATCATCTAAAGAACGTTTATCAAAACATATCAGTCTTGCAAATATTAAAACCCTACAATCCATTATAAAATTTATAACTACATCTGGCTGGCCATTATTCATACTAAAAATCATTTCAGTCTCTTTCTTTGCACTGATTATTTATGCGGGCCTTAACGGTACCCCCATACCAGAAAGAAATATCGCAACGGTTTTAACCTGGAATATCTGGTGGGCGGGTCTAATTCTTTCCATTTTTTTTGTAGGCTCCGCCTGGTGTGCAATATGTCCCTGGGACGCACTGGCCACCTGGTTTGTTAAACCTCGTTTATGGCTTAGCAATAAAAAAATATTTAGCGTTAATAATAGCCTTCAATTAACTCCACCCAAATGGTTACGAAGTGTTTTTCCAGCACTGTTAATGTTTATCGGCTTAACCTGGTTAGAGCTAGGCGTGGGGGTGACTACTAATCCATACTGGACGGCCCTGTTATCGTTATTGATGGTGGTACTTGCAACGCTCAGTCTGGCGGTTTATAAAAACAAAGCGTTTTGTCATTACATTTGCCCCGTCGGCAGAACGATTGGTTTCTATGCGCAACTTGCACCCATCGAATTACGTCCAGTTAACACGGACACCTGTAATAACTGCACCACGATGGAATGCTATAATGGTACCGAAAAAATTGATGCCTGCCCAACGCAACTGGTAATGGGAACCTTAAACCAGAATACGTATTGCACATCCTGCGGAAACTGTACACAGAGTTGCCCTGAAGAAAATATTAGCTGGCGTTTACGTCCACAAAGTAATGAAGCTGTGCAAAGCGCTCGCCCACACTGGGATGAAGCCTGGTTTATGCTAACGCTACTGGCTTTAACCAGTTTTCATGGCATTACGATGCTTGAATTCTGGGAAAGTTTAATCAGTAAATTTGCACAAACCCTTGGCGATTCCGGACAATTACTGACAAGTTTTTCAGTTGGATTTGCCATCAGCATAGTGGTTCCTATACTGCTTTATTCACTGGTGATTTTATTAACACGTTATTTAACTCAAACAGAGATAAAATTTAAAAAATTATTTACAGGGCTTGTTTTTATTACCTTACCTTTAGCATTTGCATATCATCTGGCGCATAATCTTAACCATATGATTCGTGAATCCGTGGGGGCAAGCCAGTTATTTTTAAATCCACTTGGGATAGATGCGAAGCCGGCAGACTTATCAGCGAGTATTCTAAAGGAGTATAATATGCTGATATCACAGGATGTGTTATTTGCCATGCAGGCGTTACTAATGATGTTTGGATTCTGGATTGCAATAAAGGTCTTACGCCATCGAAGTGAAAAATTATTGCCCGAATCAATATCAGGTGCGGGCTGGAAACTATCGCCCTTGCTCGCATTTATAATCGGCATCAATGGATTTCATGTCTGGATGCTGACGCAACCGATGGTTATGAGAATTGGTTCATTATGCGTATCACCCAACTTAACTATACCTTTATAATACGCGGAGATTGTTTTGGATAGACGAGCATTTTTTACCAAAGGGGCGGGCAAGGTTGCACAAACCGTCACCCAACATGCTGCGCAAAAGGCACGTAAAAATGCGTCTCGCTGGATAAGGCCACCCTTTGCCATTGAAGAACTGGATTTTTTAATCGGCTGCACTCGCTGTGGTGATTGCATCAATGCATGTCCCCATGAAATTATTTTCCCTTTATCTTCAAAACTCGGTATTAAAGTGTTTAATACTCCAGCCATGGATTTAAATAATCAGGGATGCCATTTATGTGAAGACTGGCCCTGTGTACAGGCATGTGAAAAAAACGTACTCACACTGACTGAGTTAATGAATAAACAAACACCGCAAACACATGAAAGCACGAATAAACCACTGCCAAAGATTTCTCGTGTGTCTATTAATACAGCGACCTGCTTACCCTATAGTGGCCCAGAGTGTGGTGCCTGTAATCTATGTCCGGTAGAAGGTGCTATGATCTGGGAAATGAATAAGCCAGTTATCGTAGAAGCACTTTGCACGGGTTGTGCACTATGTCGAGAAGCCTGCATTGTTGAGCCCAAAGCGATTGATCTTCAATCGAAATATTCTTAGCTGCCTCCATCAGTCTTTTCTGTGTCTGAGTTTCTCTCTATCATTTTTTAAAAAGTAACCTAAAAAATTAATCCAGATCCCAGTCTTCATCTAACGGTTTAGGCATATCTTTATGACAATTAAAACAGGGGGTTTTTAATTCTGCATAATAGTCATGATCATCATCATCACCACCTCGATATACCTCTATTCCTTCAGGTAACCGATGTGCAATACCTTTATGACAGTCAATGCAGGTTTTGCCCCGATCCTGTGAATATTTATGCACTAAACCACTTCGACTTTTTTGATATTTTATTTCCATGGCATCAAAAGAGTGACAGTTTCTACACTCACGGGAATCGGTCTCTTTCATTGCTTTCCAGACATGATTGGCTAATACCAGTCGTTTTTCATTGAATTTTTCCGGCGTACTGATAGATCCAAGCATGGTATGAATGATCTCATTACTGGCCTGAATTTTTCGAACCACTTTGTGAGTCCAGTCACGGGGCACATGACAATCGGAGCAAACTGCCCGAATACCCACTCTATTTTTATAATGAATGGTGTTTTTATATTCCTGATAAACATTTTCCTCCATCGAGTGACAACTGATACAGAAGTCTAATGAATTGGTCGCTTCCATGGCGGTATTAAAACCACCCCAGAAAATCACACCCACAAACATAAATACAATGGAGGCGCCAACGGTGGTGCCTAAAATAATTTTTCGGGAAAGTAAATGCTGATAAAAAGCTAACATGTTTAACTCAAGTATTAGGGAGGAGGTATTTTAGTGGAAAAACTGCAGCAAATGTTTGATATAAAATATATTTTGCAAATTAATTAATTATATTTATGATTTTTCTAAATCCATAAGCATTTATCATGTATAGCAGAATAATTAAGGTTGTTCTATTTATGTGCAACTTTTGATTCCACATATCGAATCAGGCGTTTGTTTTCTGAAATTTGAGCCGCCTCTAAAACACTAATACCGTCATTATTAACAGCCCGTATATCCGCGCCTTTTGATACCAGATATTTAGCCGCCTCTGTATTTCCATAAAGACAGGCATTGATAAGCGCGGTTGTTTTATCCTGATCTCTGGAATTCACATCAGCGCCATTTTCTACCAGCAGTTCAATAAACTCCATTCCTCTTAAAGGTGCCGTTACAATGGGCGCCTGATCAAATGGCGCCTGCTTTGCATTTACATCAGCACCTTTCGCAATTAGCTCTTTTGCGTATTCCAGATCACCGCGACTGATTGCATCCGATAAGTTGTATTCAAGGTCTTCAGCTGATAAAAAATTTACAGATAGCGTGGATAAAAATAGCAGAACATAAATTATTTTTTTCATGTGTCGTATAGTTTGGTTGTGTTTAAAAAATTTATCGTTAATGAACGGCGATCAATTTACACCCATCAATATTGTATCAACAATAATCAACATTACATACAACAGGGTGCAACTGATTTTGATGATGACAGTTCTCAACGATAGACATCACGTTTAAACTCAAAAGCGACCTGTATATTCTTTACCAGGAAATTGTGAAGCATAAGCTTACCATCACTCGTTGTTTTACGACTCAATTATTCAGTTAATTATATTTTTAAATTTAGCGCAAAAAACAAACTCTAATATAATAAATATCGAATATTCTAATAAAATAAAAAATATAATTTTATGTTGTCAAAAGAATTATTGAATTGCATCAATTCGATGCTTCATATAGCATCGAATGCGTCAGAAATTAAATGAAATTCAGGGTATTTATTTGAATAACAAGTGGTTTTTTAGGGTAGGGCTTGCGGCATGTTGCCTGGCTTTTGTGGTAATCGTTCTAGGCGCCTATGTTCGCCTGTCTGATGCGGGTCTTGGCTGTCCTGACTGGCCAGGCTGCTTTGGTCAACTGACCGCACCGGATGAAGCCCATGAAATCGCCCAGGCCGTTAATGCCTACCCACACCTAGAAGTGCACTCGGGAAAAGCCTGGAAAGAAATGATACATCGTTATTTCGCCAGCATCCTGGGGCTACTTATATTAGTCATGGCATTTTTAGCCTGGCAGCACCGCAAAGAAGAAAACCAGCAAATTATCTTACCCCTGGCACTGGTAGTACTGGTGATATTTCAGGGCATGCTAGGCATGTGGACCGTCACCCAGCTTGTGCGTCCTACCATTGTCACCCTGCATTTACTCACTGGCTTACTGACTTTAAGCTTATTGCTCTGGGCTTCTCTAAAACACCAACAATTATGGCTTGATAAAATCAGCCAGGTTGAACCTAACCGCTATTTTAAACCCCTCGCTAAAATCGCATTAATTACGCTGTGTTTTCAAATATTTCTAGGGGGCTGGACAAGCACGAATTATGTTGCATTATATTGCCCAGACTTTCCCACCTGTCAGGGGGAGTGGATACCGGAATTAAACTTTAGCGAAGCGTTTGTATTTTTTAAAGATCCAACCGTTAATTATGAAGGCGGCTCACTTTCAACAGTCGCAGGGGTCACCGTACATTTTTTACATCGCTTAGGTGCAATTGTTACATCGATTGCAGTGGCCACATTAGCCATTTTAATGTTAGTTAAATCTGACAATATTATTTTACGCAAACTTGCCATTGCATTACTGGTGCTTTTAGCCGTTCAGGTTTCTCTGGGCATCGCAAATGTAGAACTTGTTTTACCCATACCGATCGCAGTTTCACATAATGCCGGTGCTGCTTTATTACTGCTTGCACTGGTCGTAACCAACTTTAGTCTCAGCGCGACATCCAGTGTGACTAAACCCCAATATGACTCAAACGATGATACAAACAAGGCCACATCATGAATGAAGCGACTTTAAAATCCCCCAGTTTAAACTGGCGAAATTACTACAATCTATGCAAACCCAAAGTAGTTTATCTGATCGTATTTACAGCCATTGTGGGTATGTTGCTTTCAACCCCTGGCGCCTTACCCCTTGATACATTTATCGCTGCCTGTTTAGGTATAGGCCTCGCATCTGCTTCAGGGGCTGCGTTAAATCACTGGGTAGACCAGAGAATTGATGTGGTAATGGAACGTACCAGTAAACGACCGTTACCCCAGGGCGAACTAAGTTCGCGTCAGGCACTTGCATTTGCGCTATCTCTTGCTGCAATTGCAATGGCAATATTAATCGTCTGGACAAATGCATTAACTGCTCTGCTGACCCTTACTTCATTAGTTGGCTACGCTGTTATCTACACGATGTTTTTAAAGCGCTCAACACCACAGAATATTGTTTTAGGCGGAGCGGCGGGGGCAGCACCTCCGTTACTCGGATGGGCCGCGATGACCGGTGAAGTTAATGGTGAAGCGCTGTTATTGTTTTTAATAATTTTTGTCTGGACACCACCCCATTTCTGGGCACTGGCCATTAAACGTAAAGAAGAATATGCACGCGCCGGTTTACCCATGTTGCCGGTCACACATGGTGTAGTATTTACCAAGTTCCATATTGTGCTTTACACAATGATGCTGTTATCCGTTACTATGATGCCCTTTGTAATTCACATGACGGGTTTAATTTATTTTGCCGGTGCGCTTGCGCTGGGATTGGGCTTTCTATATCACGCGGTTAAGCTGTATAACACCGGTGAAAGCGATAATCATGCAATGAAAACATTCGGTTATTCGATTTTTTATCTAAGTGCATTATTCGGATTTTTATTAGTGGATCATTATGCGAGAATTTTAATTCGCATGTATATGTAGTTCACATATAAACAGTAATCGGGGCGACCACCTCCGCTGATCGCCCCGCACATTATAAAAGTTAGTTAAGTGCTAACCGGCTCGCCTTAATTTAAGGAAATACGGGCATACTCGATTCTGAACCACCCATAATAGCTTGCTTATGTGCCTGCATTTTATGGGTAATATCATCAATTTTGTCCATAGGCACATCCGCCATTAACAGAATTTTTCCCTCTTCCATCGAACTCTCGAAGTCTTTCAATCGAGAGTTTTTTGTACTCGATCCAATCATACCCGCAGTCCACACACCAATACCGGCACCAAACAGGGTACAGCCCAGTACAATCAAACCCATGATAGAACCAATCTGTAACGCAGTAATAGCGATAATACTACCCACCAATCCGGATAATCCACCAATGACGATGCCGGTTTCTACACCGTGAACAATATCGCTGCTTTGAAAGATGGTGGCTTCGGGTAGATCCGCTAGATCGGTGCCGTCTTTGGCCATGACGTGGATATGCTGCTCATCGATTCTGGCAAGCAAAAGTTCATCCACAGTTTTCTGGGCCTCTTCCAGATCAGGAAGTAAAAAATAAAGTCTTTTTCTCATTTTGATCTCCTATTAAAGTCGAACGGGGGTGAACGCTTTAGAAATCCTCTACATTACCCATTATAGTCAGCTAGAATGAGCAAATTTCGAAATTGGATAAACGGTAGTCATACTTGATAACCCTTAGCAACACCGTTACCTTATTCAAGACATTAAAAAAGCCCACCAGAGTGGGCTTTTGTTAAACAGGTTTCAACGGTGAATGTTATCAGGCCGATGTAGCAGAAATAAAGAAAATAGCCGCACCCAGAAAAACCACCAGCATAACCAGCCCCGTTGTAATAACCCAGGTAGAATAAACAAAACCTTCTTCCTCAGGGATGTGCATAAAAATAGGGATACCGATATACAGCAGGTAAACCGAAGCCGACATGGCAACCAGCCCCACCAGTACATTTATGTATAAAACAGGGTATAGGGCCACGAAGCCCAGTAAGAACAGGGGCAGGGATGAGAATACAGCTAATTCAGTGCAGTGCAGTGGTTCTGGTTTAAGATCGAATGTCTTGGAAAACCAGCAGATCGCATAACCTAAAGCATAAACAGCAATATTAAGGCTGAAGAAAGCGAATAGTGCAGCAATCACGGCCTTATCCTGAGCCATCATAAAAGGCGTTCCTATACCAAGGTCCCAGCCAATGTAAACTGTGGCGATATACGAGCAGACCGTCGGTATCAGGGATAAAACTGCGACATGAAGTAAAATGTCTGTAATTTGCGCAGGTTCTCGATCTGCATTTTGAAGACATTCTTTCGGATTGTAGACATGACAAAAGTGTTTGAACAACATTTATTAATACTCCACATTATTTGGTATTTTCGCTTACTTAAATCAAGCAAGTTACTCTAAATATTTAGTATAGAAGTTAATCTATCATTTAGTGTTTTTATTTTTAATTATGTGTCAAAAGACACCTTCAATCTCCAACTTAATAATAACGCTCACTCTATATAACACATATAATCCGTTAATGAAAAGCATTAAATACTATATGGGCTTATTTTTTTTAATACTCGTAAATTAGTCTCATAAAATATAGATTTCATTAATTGTAGTGTATGATCTATTAAATCATTTTATTAAATAAATATCTAAATTGTGAGGTAAAAATGACTGAAAATGAATCCGAAGAGCGCAAAGGAACCGGTTTTTTAAATGTACTTAAAAGTACCTTATTTGCCGCTGGCGGCATACAAACAAATGCTAACAGAGAGCGAGACTTCGCACATGGAAAACCATCTACATTTATTATTGCGGGCATTATATTTATGGTGGTATTTATACTGAGCATAATGGGTGTTGTGCAACTGGTTATTTCATTGTCAGCATCATAAAATTATAATTTCGTACCTATCACTGAAATAGTCGATGCTATTCATATTCACCCACTGTTAAACTCGTTAACAAACAAGACAAATATTTCAAGCAATCATCCCGAATGATCGCTTGGTAATGACACTGTCATGTTAATTCCCCAGGACAACATTGAAAAACCAAATTTTAACGCAAGCGAGAAACTTTTAGTAACTTATTAATGTCTTTACGAATCAATTTTGGGTCCAGATTTTTTGGAAAATGCATCATAATATTTCCCAGGGGATCTATCAGATAAATAGACTCCATCTTATCTGGATTATCTTCTAGTTTTGAAAGCGCAGTAATATTTCCAGCTTTTGTATAAATCCTGCCGGTGTTCTTCGAATATTCTTTTTCTATTAAATCCAAGAAAGCTTTATCCGGCTCAGCCAGATGAACAATTGCATGATTAAGTCGATCCTGAAATTTTCCAATACCAATATTAGTCTGACGCATAAGATATAAACTATCCTGACAGCTACTATCACAACTAGCACCGACAAAGTAGGCCATCCGCCAGTGAGGGGTTAATTCCTCTTCCGTTAACTCTGTACCATCTTTAGCGGTTATTTTTAAGGTATGAATATCGACAATTGGAATAATTAATTCACCATTACTCTTTATAGTGGGTCGGTCACCAAAATAAAAATAACCATAAGCCAATATTGCTGGAATTAAAAATGTTGCGGTTAGCACCCACAGCGCCATATTCGTACGTTGTGGTTTTTCTGATGAATCTATAGCGGTTTCATTATTCATGTCATTCTTATACTCTTTTTGTGTTTTTTGTATTCACTACAATGTATATGATAAATAAGGCAAGGGATAGCCCAAACCATTGAAAAGCATAACCAGTATGTTTTTCACTGCGCATATTTATTTTTATGGGCAAGGGCTTGAGTACTGTCTGCTCAGGCACATTCATAATAATGACCATAGGCATGAGTTTATAGTTTAACTGTTTTTCAATTTCTCCGATATCTACATACTGCAAAACAGATGGCCAGTTAGTATAGTTGTTTGCATTGTCGGACAGTTGTAATGTTTTTGAGGGTTGTTTAGACAGCAAACCATTAATTTTTTGTTGCTGAAGATTTAACGATATATCAGGTAATTCACTACGACTCGCCCCCACAGGTAGCCAGCCACGGTTTACTAAAATTCCTAGATCATTCGTTAACTTTAACGGCGTAAAGACACTGTATCCCGCAACCCTGTTATTCACCTGATTATCTAACAATAACTGATGGGAATCGTCAAACTCGCCACTGACAAATACCGGCTGATAAAGCCAGTCATCTTCGTTTTTAGCAATTGAGCTAAGCGCAATTGCTGGTACATCCTGTTTACTCTCTATCAAAGTTTGTAAATTGGCTTTATAATCACTTCGATCAAGCTGCCAAAACCCCAGCGATATCATAAGATAAAGCAGGGCGAAGGTAACAATGCTAGGAATTAGCGTTGGCTTAAATCGATAGTGTTTTATTTGAAAGCAGAACATTATTTAAGCAGGTTTAATTTACACTTTTTTTATAAGAGGTTAATCGCGTGATTTTCAAAATTTTTATACTATTTTTATTACTGGCTGTCATTGTGAGTCTGGGTTCTGCACTATACCATCTTGTGAACAATAAAGGTGATTCCGACAAACTGGTTAAATCTTTAACCTGGAGAATTGGACTTTCAGTTGGAATTTTTATTCTACTGCTTATAGGACAGGCGATGGGATTAATTCAGTATCACGGAATATAACAAAGCGTCTTAAATTAGAAGCCGTAAATCTAAAAAGAAATAGATTTACGACTTCTAAGTTAGAACAGATTTTACAGCCAGTATACAAATATAAACAGTCCCAACCAGACCACATCTACAAAATGCCAGTACCAGGCTACCGCTTCAAATCCAAAATGATTATCAGCAGAGAAGTGTCCTTTTAAGCACCGAACTAAGATCACTAACAACATCGTTGTACCCATGGTTACATGGAAGCCATGAAATCCAGTTAGCATAAAGAAGGTGCTGCCATAAATACCGGAGTCCATTGTCAGACCCAGCTCATTATAGGCATGAATATATTCTTCAACCTGTAAAATCAGGAAGACGATACCCAGTAAAACGGTTAAACCTAAACCAATATTTAAATGCTTACGATTACCGGCACGTAAAGCATGGTGGGCCCAGGTTACGGTTACACTGGAGGTTAACAGGATAGCCGTATTAATCGCGGGTAACCCCATTGCACCCATCGCTTCTCTAGGCGCCGTAAATGCTGCATTATCTGGGTTAGATAACAGGGGCCATGCTGCCTGAAATGCGGGCCATAAAAATTCATGGGTTGCCGCATTATTACCGGCACCAGCTAACCAGGGCACTGCAAAGACTCTGGCATAAAATAATGCACCAAAGAATGCAGCAAAGAACATAACTTCTGAAAAGATAAACCACATCATACCAAGGCGGAAAGACTTATCCACCTGCGCATTATATTTTCCAGCCATTGATTCATCGATAACCGAACCAAACCAGCCAAAGAATAAATAAGCGACCATTAACAGCCCAATGGGAAGCAGCAGAGACATCTCACCCGCTTGAATTGTGTTTACCGCACCAATGACCGAAGTCGTTAATGCAATTGTTCCAACAACGGGCCATTTACTGGGCTCCGGAATAAAGTATTCACCGTGACTTGCAGTACTCATAATTTTTGATCCTGATTGAGTGAAAGTATGAAGGACTTATTCTGTGAATGGTTCTTTGTTTTAGCTTCAGATAAATCCTGATTTTGTTTACTGGTAAAGAAGGTATAGGACAAAACAATATCGCCTATATCTTTATCTAACTCACTGCTAACAATAAATGTAACAGGCATTATTTTTTCTTCACCGGCTTCTAACTTTTGCTCGGTAAAGCAAAAGCATTCTGTTTTCTGAAAGTAGGCCGCGGCCAGTCCCGGTGAAACACTGGGAACAGCCTGACCAATAATGCTTTTACTGGAAACGTTTTTTGCGATGAAATTAATGGTTGTCGGTTTACCCGGATGCACATCGACGAAATTATGCTGAGGTTCAAATCTCCACGGCATACGTTCATTCAGGTTAGTTAAAAAGGTTACTCTGATAGTACGACTTTCATCTACGATGGGTGCCGTTGCAAAGCTCACTTTATCACCGGTTTTTCCGTTTAAACCCGTAATATCACAAAATACGTCATACAATGGAACCAGCGCAAAACCAAATCCAAACATCACCACGACAAGCAGTAGCAATTTGCCTATAACTCTGGGGTTATCGGTGGTTTGATTATTTAAATTTTGCGCGGCCATTATATTTATTCCAGTCCGTCAGTTATTTAACTTCTGGTGGTGTTGTGTAGCTATGGAATGGGGCGGGTGATGGAAGATCAAATTCCAGACCATGCGAACCTTCCCAAACTTTATTCGACGCTTTCTCACCCCCTTTTACGCACTTGATGACCACGTAAAGGAAAATCAGCTGAGAGAAACCGAAGACAAATGCACCTACTGTTGCAATTTGATTAAACTCAGCAAATTGCAGTGCATAGTCAGGAATTCGACGCGGCATACCCGCCAACCCAACAAAGTGCATAGGGAAGAACAACACATTAGCTGAGATGGTGGTTAACCAGAAGTGCAGCTTACCCAGTTTCTCGTCATACATGTTACCTGTCCACTTAGGTAGCCAGAAGTAAACCGCCGCCATAATGGAGAAGGCTGCACCGGTGACTAGCACATAATGGAAGTGAGCCACTACGAAGTATGTATCATGGTACTGAAAATCTGCCGGGGCAATACATAACATCAGGCCGGTAAATCCTCCCATGGTAAACAGAAAGATAAAGGCAATGGCAAATAACATGGGCGTTTCAAATGTGAGCGCACCTTTCCACATGGTAGAAATCCAGTTAAAGACTTTTACACCGGTTGGAATTGCGATCAGCATAGTGGCATACATAAAGAACAATTCACCCGCTACCGGCATACCTGTTGTAAACATGTGGTGAGCCCACACAATAAATGACAGGAAGGCGATAGATGCGGTTGCATATACCATTGAGCTATAGCCGAATAATGGCTTACGCGAGAAGGTTGGCACAATTGAAGAGATAATACCGAATGCCGGTAAAATCATAATATACACTTCAGGGTGTCCGAAGAACCAGAATACATGCTGGAACATCACCGGATCACCACCACCTGCCGCATCAAAAAAGCTGGTGCCGAAGTTTCTATCCGTCAACATCATTGTAACCACGCCGGCTAATACAGGCATAACCGCAATTAGCAGATAAGCTGTGATGAACCATGTCCATACGAAGATAGGCATTTTCATGTAGGTCATGCCAGGGGCACGCATATTCATGATCGTGGCGATAACGTTAATGGCACCCATTACCGATGAAATACCCATCAAGTGAACTGAGAAGATAAAATAATCAGTACTGTCTGGGCCATAGGTCGTTGAGAGCGGCGCATAGAATGTCCAGCCAAAGTTAGGCGCTGAACCCATTCCCATTATGCTCATAATTAAGCTCGCAATTAATATACCGAAAGCGCCTGGCAGCAACCAGAAACTCCAGTTATTCATGCGGGGCAGGGCCATGTCTGGTGCACCAATCATCATCGGTATTTGCCAGTTAGCCAGACCAACGAAGGCGGGCATAATCACACCAAATACCATGATTAAACCGTGCAGCGTGGTTAGCTGGTTAAAAAATTCCGGTTCTACAATTTGTAAACCGGGTTGAAAGAGTTCAGCACGAATAATCAGCGCCAACGCGCCACCAATAAAAAACATGGTGAAGGAGAACCATAAATACATGGTTCCAATGTCTTTGTGATTAGTACTAAACAGCCACCGACCTATGCCAGTAGGCTTATGATCGTGATCGTGATGTTCTTCTACTACAGCGTTCATGTTTGCCTCTTTTATAAGTAGTTAATTAACGGGCCGCTTTTACGTCGGCAGGTTGAACCATATCGCCAGTGTTATTACCCCAGGCGTTACGCTCGTAAGTAATAATCGCTGCTAAATCCGCATCATTTAACTGTGGGCCAAATGCCTGCATGCCGGTACCAGCAACACCATTGATAACAACATCAATATGTTTAGCGACATCTCCAACAGCAACCGCACTGCCTTTAAGACCTGGGAATACATTAGGTATACCTTCACCATTGGCCATATGACAGCTTCCACAATTGGTGGCATAAGCTTTTTCACCGTGTGCCATTAACTCATCCATGGTCCAGGTTTTATTACCACTGGCTTCTGCAGCTGCCTGAGCTGACTTTTTACTCTCCAGCCATGCTACATAATCCTCAGGTGATTTAGCTTCAACCACAATTGGCATAAAGCCATGGTTTGCCCCACAAAGCTCAGCGCACTGCCCGCGGTAAACACCGGGTTCATCTACTTTTGCCCAGCTCTCATTTATAAAGCCCGGAATGGCATCTTTCTTCACACCAAATTCTGGAATCCACCAGGCATGAATTACGTCACTTGCGGTAAACAGAAAACGGACTTTCTTACCGGTTGGGATAACCACACGGTTATCCACTTCTAGCAGGTAATGCTCACCCTTAGCTTCTTTATTTTTAATCTGATCCATCGGTGTGCTCATGTTACTGAAGAAGCTCACATCCTCACCGACATAATCATAGTGCCATTTCCACTGATAACCGGTGACTTTAATCGACATATCAGAATTCGAGGTATCTTCCATGCTTAATAATGCAGAAGTTGCCGGAATTGCCATACCGATCAAAATAAGGATGGGAATAACAGTCCATAATATTTCAATTGTGAGGTTATCGTCGAAGGTGGCGGGTTTAGGATTTTTAGATTTTGTGTGATTTAGAATGGAGTAGGTCATTGCACCGTAGACAACGATGCCGATAACGACGCAGATCCACATGACAATTTGATGAATATCGTATGAATTCTGACTAGTGCTTGTGACACCGGGTTCTAAATTCAATTGATAATCAGCAAATGCCGGATTGCTTGCAAGCAACAGACAGAATAGGCCCAAAGGCCGGGTTACAGCTCTCATTTTTACCCCCTGGAGTAAAGGTTTTATATTTATGTAGCTAAGTTTTAAAAGTTACCGATTACAAAGTCTTACAAATTATCGCTAACTTGAAATTTATATCGTGCTTTTCTAAAAACTCTAAATATAAGAGTATTATTATACTTTAATGTGAACCCAGTAATTGCCTGTCGATGGCTAAAGAGAAATTTTTCTGACTCATTTATTTTTATAATTGGGGGCAATATAAATACCTCCATGATAAAAATCAAGGAAAGCTTATATTTTTATTATTATTAATACATAACTTAAGTTAATGAGCATAAAAACTTGCTAAAGTATTTGATATATATCAATAAAATCTCTTTTGTAATTATTAGCATATAACTAAAATTGATGCGCAAAATTTCATGTTAAATCCAAAAAAATCTTCAATCTGATGCATTTTAAGCGACTAAAATGAGACCTTTAATTTGCCGACATTAAACACCGAAACTCACCTGTGGGCCATCTGATCATCAGTGCAATTCACACCCCAGAAGACACCTTTATTTTCAACAGCCTGAAAAAAAATGTTAATATCCATTAATAAATCACATCGAGTATGGAGATAAATATGTCTGAAGTTGAATTTAATAACCAGCTTAGCGATGAAGTAAAAATTTCCCCCGAAGCCATCAACCAGCTTGCCGCCATAATTGATCAGGAAGCTGACGCTTCAGGTATTCGCATCTATGTATCTGGCGGTGGATGTAGCGGCATGACCTACGGCATGACACTGGTAGAGCAGCCCACACAATTTGACTGTGTACTGGAGACAGAAAAACTCAATCTTTATGTAGATAGTGTGGCACTGAGTTACCTGACTGGCGTTGAAATCGATTATAAAACCGAAGGCCTCAACCAGAGTTTTGTATTCAAAAATGTATTCTCGCAAACCGGAGGTTCAGGTGCCTGTGGTGGATGCGGCGGTGCCTCAGGCGGGGGTTGTGCTTAACAAGGCCTACAGGCCTGGCTTATTAATAAATAACACGACAAACAGGGCACACCATTAACCCCTTTTTACTCCTTATTTCCCAGCCCAATAGTTACCGTATCGCTCCCTATATCAAAGCCGCTAAACGCCTGGGGCTGAATGTACTGGTTGCGTCCAGGGGTGAGTTTTCGCTAATTTCTGAGGTCTATGAAGGCCTGCATATAGACCTGCAAGATCACGAGCGGTCCCTGGACATAATCCTCGAAGCAGCGGACACTAAAAACATCATTGGCGTGCTCGGCTCGGATGACAGCACCGTGGAACTGGCTGCCAAAGTTGCGCAATCCTTAAAACTCCCCCATAACCCACCGCATGCCGCTCAGTTAACTATCAGAAAAGATCTGGCGCGTGCACATTTATCACTCCATAAATGCGCCGTTCCCATTCATTGCCTGATCGATTTAAATGCACCGCTTGAACGACAGACCGCCGGACTGCCATGGCCCTGTGTGATAAAACCACTTAACTTGTCCGCAAGCCGTGGGGTGATACGGGTTGATAATAAAGCGGATTTTATAAACGCCTGCGCCAGAGTTAAAAACATCATCGCCGAATCCGCCACTGAGTTTGAACGCAGCCATGTGTTAATAGAAGATTATATAGATGGTGTTGAAGTCGCGTTCGAAGGTTATTTACAAAATGGCGAACTTTTCCCGCTGGTTATTTTTGATAAGCCCGAACCCTTAACCGGTCCGTACTTCGAAGAAACCATTTACGTCACCCCCAGTTCATTAAATCAGAAAATGCAGGACAAAATCCAACAGCGCATTGCCCAAGCCTGCGAGGCTTATGGTTTAACCACCGGCCCGATACACGCAGAATTAAGGGTTAACGATGATGATGCCTGGATACTGGAAGTCGCCAGCCGAACTATTGGTGGTGACTGCGCTAGAAGCCTTGATGCGGGTAATGATTTTAACCTGGAAGAACTGGTCGTTTCATTGGCCACTGCAAAACCGGTCAACATAAAGCCACCTCAAAATGCCCGTGGCGTGATGATGATTCCAATAAAAAAAGGCGGTATTTTACGCAGAGTAGAAGGACTGGCGACGGCAAAAAATGTTGAATTCATTAAAAAACTGGATATTATCATTCGAGAAGGCAATGAGTTGATTCCATTGCCTGAAGGCAATCAGTACCCGGGTTACATTTTCGCAGAGGCCGATACGACCGAACAGGTAGTCAGCGCGCTTAAAAAAGCCTACAGTGAATTAAATTTTGTTGTTGCTCCAACTTTTAAATTATTAAATCACACTGAACGTCTACCTGAAAGTTAAGTCGGAGTATCTACATAAAAATTTACCATCAAAGGGTGCCATTGAAATGCAGCACAATAAAACCATAAAAAGCTTTATTTTATTTGTTTTTATATCGATCAATTTTTCCGCATTTGCTCAACCACAAGATATTATCGACTCCGTAACCAAACAAATTGATAAAACACCGAATAATGCCCAGCTTTATATTCAGCGTGGCAATGCCTATTTTGATATTAATGAATTATTTGATGCCGCAGAAGATTTTTCACAGGCGATTAATTTAGACCCACAGGCAGATGAAGCGTATTACGGCAGGGGACTGGTATTATCGCGTCAAGGGTTTGTGAATGATGGCATCGCCGACTTAACATTCTACATTACCCGCAATCCCAAAAGCTCGAAAGCCTATACTAAAAGGGGTGTTCGATATATGTGGAAAGGTGAGTTTGAAAAAGCTGAAAAAGACTTAACAAAAGCCATTGCTCTCAATCCCGACAATGCGGAAGCCCATGATGACATCGGTGTTATTTTTGCCCGCCGTCAGGAATATCAAAGCGCGTTAACGCACTTTACAACCACCATAAGACTTGATCCAAGTTATCAAAAAGCGCATCATAATTTGGCCATGACGTTATACCTGGTCGGACAGGATGAACAGGCATTAAAAGAAGCCAATATAGCGGTTACCCTTAACCCGAACCATAAAGACGCATTAATACTAAAAAGCCATATCTTAAGTGCACTGGGACGCGATAAAGAAGCCGCATTACTCAAAGAAGAAGCTGAATTTTTACCGGATACCAGTGCCGGTGAAGCCATTTCAGTTGAGTAGTTAATGACCACTCTATTAATCAGGTTTCAAAAAAATCAGGATTCAAAAATTTCCTGCCTTTTTAACGGGCAGTATTTACCCGAAGCACTTTGCCCGAGCATGTCATAAATGGCATCAAAAGCCATATCTTCGTCCGGAAAAATATGTTGCTCACCAATAATATTGTTTAGACCGGTGGCACGCAGCACCTGAAGAATCTGGCGTTTTAGCCCACTGAAAACTACGGTTACATTATTTTCCGCGAGTCGCTCAACTAAATGTCGCAATACCTCTTCACCAGAGGCATCCAGTTGATTAATTGCATCGCTCACTACCAGTAAATACTTTGCTTTGGGGTGGTCTGCAACCGCTTTTAGCATGGCATCTTCAAAGTAAGATACGTTGGCAAAATAAAGCGAACCATCAAAACGCACCGCAATAATATTATTATCAATGGGTAAATCTTTATGTACACTTAAATCCCGCAGAGTACCATCTTTGTATCGCCCCAGTAATGCCACCCGGGGTTTCATTGTGCGATATAAATATAAAATAATGGCCAGCACCGTGCCAATAATAACCCCATGATCAAGTTTCGGCGCATAAACAATCGTGGTAACAAATGTAATTATTGCTGCAAAGCCATCGTGCTTATTAGTGTGCCAAATATTTACCATCGCTTTTAAATTAATTAAACCCAATACCGCCATAATTACCACAGCCGCTAATGTGGACTTAGGCAAGTGATGCAGAAGAGGTGTTAAGAATAAGAGCACAACTAAAACCAGTGCCGCGGTTACCACCGAAGAAAAGCCGGTTTTTGCTCCGGCATTTAAATTAACCGCAGAACGGGAAAATGAGCCCGATGCTGGATAGGACTGAAAAAAACTACCGACAATATTTCCTAAACCCTGACCAATGAGCTCCTGATTAGGATCAACTCGATCCTTGGTTTTTGCGGCCATAGCTTTTGCAATAGAAATAGCCTCCATAAATCCAACCAGTGAAATAATAACAGCACCAAAGATTAAACTACTAAAAGCCTCATAGCTAAACGCTGGCATTAAAAAAGTCGGTAACCCCTTGGGAATATCACCAACAACGTGTCCCCCCATTTCATCAAAACCAATTAAATAACTAACTAGTGTGGTTAATACGACCGCCACCAGTACGCCGGGAAGTCTTGGATAATAACGTTTCATCGCAACTAAAATGATAAAGGTTGAAACGCCCATCATTAATGTAATTTCATGGGTTAGATCCAGGTTTTGTATGACCCCCCAGATTCGCACACTGAGAAAATGGTCACCTGCATCGCCGGGCATATCAACACCGAATATTTTTGACACCTGAGTCATGGCGATAAAAAGCGCGGCGGCATTTGTAAAGCCAACAATTACCGGGTGAGATAAAAAATTAACGATGGCACCGAGTCGAAACAGGCCAAGCGTGAACTGAAACAGCCCGACGAGTAAAGTTAAAAACATGGCCGTTGGAATAAACAATGCCATAAACTGCTCATTCGTGTAGCCTGGTTCCATCATTTTGATAACAACGGGTGTGAGAATGGTTGCAGTCATTGTAGAGACCACGGCAACCGGGCCTGTACCCAACTGTCGAGAAGAACCCCATAACGCCGCAACAAATACTGGTACAAATGCAATATAAAGGCCGTATACTTCCGGCAATCCGGCAAGCGTAGCATAGGCCATAGACTGGGGAATCAAAACAAGAGCAACCGTTAAACCAGCAATGAAATCTGCACGTATAACTTTTGGATCTTTTAATTCATGAATCCAGCTGAGAAACGGAAAAATTTTTTGAAGCATATAACCCCCATTAAAATTTATGTCATTCTCTTTCTTATTTTTATAACAGCATACTAAAGATTATCTTCCCAGGGTAGCAAGACTCATTGATACAATAAAAATCGATACTTTATTTACTTTTTACCACCACCGCCACCGCCTGGATTAAATCCGGCGGGCGCCTGACCATAATCACCTTCTCCAAAAAAGAAACCCAACATATGTTTTTCAATGGTTTCAATACTTCTAACATCAGCAGTATTTAAACCATTTTCATTAATAATGGTGGTTAAACGATCCAGCCATTGCTGCCAGCCTTCTTTTGAAACATTTTCATAAATACGCACCCCTAAGTCACCTGGATGAGTGGGTTTATCTAAACCTTCTGCTTCAGTTTTTATAACTACGCACTGTACAATTCTCATAATAATTAACCTTTTCGTAAATCCTGTTCGTATTTTTTTAGCAACACGCCTTCATCGCCGCAACAACTGGCAGCACATTGTTTAATCTGGTGAATATCTTCCGGTCGACTGTTTAAATAAAACTCAATGGGCCTGTTTTCAGTTGCACAATCACAACCTTTATCGTTATACACATAAATATTTTTTAGGCCTGCACGTTGTGCTGCATCTTGTGCTTCAAACATTGAAGCTTCTGGAGTAGGGGGTAGGTGACTTAATTTATAAGCCGGAAAAAAGCGTGTGATATGCCAGGGACTTTGCGCCCCCAGGTTATCCCGTACCCAACAGGCAATTTCATAATACTCATCCGGATTATCATTTTTTCCGGGAATTATATTTGTTCGCGTTTCAACGTGAATACCGAGTTCGTGTGCTTTTTTTATCGATTGTAAAACCTGCTCAACTTTCGCCGGTTTGCAAACATCCTGGTAAAATTCGTCACGCATACTTTTTATGTCAGAGCACAATACATCAATATAGGGTGCAGCCAGTTCCAGCGCCTCATCGGTAATATAGCTATTTGAAACATAGACTGTATACAGACCCGCTGCATGGGCCAGCTTACTCACATCAATCACATACTCAAGCCAAACCGCCGGTTCGGAATAGGTAAATGCAATTCCCTGAACATTCGCTTTAAGTGCCGTTTCAATTAATGACGCTGGCGACAACCAGGCCTCGGTTGACTGGCCTCTAGCCAGTTCATCCAGCGCTTCAACCCCCCATGAAATATCCAGATTATGACAACCGCCGCAACGAAAGCTGCAACCGTAACTCCCCACCGACATCACTTGGGTTCCCGGGCGATAATGTTTAACCGGTTTGTCTTCAATCGGGTCGATATCAATTGACGATAAGATTCCGTAGGATAGATTATAAAGTGTGCCGTTACGATTGATGTGGGCCTGACAAAAACCCCGTTGCCCATGGGCTATTTTGCAACGCCATAGACATAGGTTACATCGGGTGGTGCCATTTTGCAGTTTTTCCTGTAAGTGGGTTTCAATCAGTTGATATTGCTGCTTATCGGTCATTAAGACGCCTGAGAATAATGAATTGCTAAGTATTATAAATGATCGCTCACTAATTGGCATTGAATAAAGCCACTTGCACAGGCCAATGTTATTTTATGATTATCGATAATATAGGGAACGGGCAAGGTGCCACAGGGTTCGAAAGCAAGCGCTTTGCCCAGCAGAAAGACTTCATTCTGAATGGGGCAACTAAACCGCCGACCTACCGCCCAATAGGCACAGATAAAATTGAACATACGCTGTGCAGTCCAGCTGACACTCACATCAAAGTCCTTAATTTGTGCGAATGACTGGTAACTCGGCGGGATTTCATCGCACCAAATTTTACGACCCGCTCTATCGCATTGATTCACTCCAGGCTGAGCATGATCCTGTGCAATTTCGCAAGCTTGATAAGTCTCAAAATCAGCAAGTACCGTAAGCAGAAGTTCTGTCGCAACGCTGGCAAAGACCTGACTAGCCTGCACCAGAGTAAGCCCATCACGTAAATGCAATGCCCTTTGAATTAATAGATCACCCCTGTCAAAAGCCTCGGTTACCCTGTGTATGCTCACCCCCATCATTTTTTCACCCGCTCTAAGCTGCCAGAAAAGTGGATCCGGTCCTCGATAGGCGGGCAGTAGTGAAGGGTGGATGTTATAGCAACCCCGTTTCGGAATAGCGATTATTTCTGCCGCTAATCTTTTACCGTAGCAGGACACAATTATGAGATCCGGCTGGCAATGTCTGATTTCGCGAATATTACTTTCCAGGTCAGAACCCAGCTCAATAAAGACTATCTGGTTTGCATCCGCCAGTGAAAAAGGAGATTCATCTGAAGCGCCAATTAAAGATATCCCGGCGAAAGTTTGATGTGGCAACCGGATGTCACCCCCAATTGCACAAATGTCAAAACCCCCATTGATAAGGCCTTTCAGGGGTTCAACAGACAAAGAACCTTCTGAACCAATAAACATAATTTTCATAAATTACAATCAGTTATATAACATACTTAATAAATAGTATAGAAAATTCGAGAACCACTGTCGCTTTTAGCAGTAAATACAACAAGTTACAGAATATTCTAAATTAATTGATTTATATACTATACTGTTGCAAACAATAAAAAAAAAGAAACTCTGAACTTAGATTTGACTCAGAGACTTAGAGGTAGAACAAATTGAACACTTTTAAAATTAAACAATGGACTGCATTGTTTTTCTTATCCCTGTTTTTAACACCTATCATGTCTAGCGCCAGCGAAGGCGACTTCGGTCATCGCATCTTTATGCTTCAGAAAAAACAGGCGGTTAAAGGCAGTACCTTTGCACAGTATAAACTAGGTACATTTTATGAGTTTGGTATTTCCGTAAAACCCGACTCCAATGAAGCTAAAATATGGTACGAAAAAGCGGCGGAAAAAAACAACAAACCCGCAGCAAATCGCCTGACCTACCTTGAAATCAAGAAACTGGGCTATAACAAAAGCAAACACCTGGCGTGGGTTAATAAAATCATAAATGAGACTCAACAGTCAAATGTGCATAGTATGATTATTCTAGGCCAACTTTATCATCGCGGTTTAGCAGTCAACCAGGATCTTGAAAAAGCCATAAAATTATTACGCAAAGCCAGCTCCCGGGGCCACACCGAAGTTGATAATGAAATTGCTGAAATCAACAAAATCTTGCAAAAAGACAATCCATCTCCGGAACCGGCCATCACCGCTGAAGCGATAGTCGAGGATGTCCAGGAGCCAGTAATAGAACAACCTAAAAAAGAGACTGTAAAAGCTAAACCGCCCAAACCTGAAGCCGCTCTCAAAAAGCAGAAAAAGAAAAAAAAGGCCAAAAAGACTAATAAGAAAAGTGAAGAAGAAAGACGCCGGCGATATGAGAAAGCCATGCGCAAACAATATCGCGAAGAACTGATACTTCAATCACAACAGGAGTGGTCTGAAGATGAGGAGGAAGAAGAGGAGAGTGAGGAGCAAGAAGAGGCCGCTAATTAGATGTTCGACGCTGATATGCCTGAAAATTTTAGTTGAACCCTCCTACAACAACGACTAGACTGCGCATTATGGAAAAATCCCCTGGCAACTCAGTTCCCCGCACACTGCTGATTCTCTTTATCAGTCTTATGCTGTTAATGGCTCAGACAAATAGAATGCATATGCATATCGAGCACACTGAGCACGCCGAATTATCTGGGACCGCAACGGATCATCATATTGTTAATGTTCATACCACAACATTGACTCATGACATTGAGTCTTTAAATCATAGTGGGCATCATCATGATCAACACTCCGCGGCAATTGATGTTGGACCAGACAATTTAAACCAGAAAACAAAATTGTTAAATCCACTTGTCTTAATTCTGCTTTTTTTCGGACTGATTCTGTCGCTGGGGCGTCAGATTAGCAGACCTGGATACGCCCACTATATAAAACCTTTTACCTGTCGTTTTTATCTATTCCGCCCACCACTGCGTGCACCACCCCTGATCTAATCCGCCTGTGAATCTACACGGGTACACCTCACGGTCATTGAACTCACTTTCTACAATAAATCTCATATAGATTTTTGTCGTCAGTCGTTTAATACACAAATCCACACTTAAATTTTTAATGAGTGAAAGTTAATCACACTTATGCGATCAGCATAAGGGACGTTACTTTAATACAATAAACACAGGAGATAACATCGCTATGTTATCTAGATCGTTACACATTTTTTACGGTTGTATGCTGTTAGCTTTTAACACAACGCTACTGGCTGAGTACAATACCGCTACTCATGGCATCAACCAGAAGATAAACCAGGGCAATACATCGAGTATTAATTTACAGGATGCCGTTCATAAAACGTTTGAGCACAACCCGGCGCTACGAACCTTTAGCTATGCACTTAAAGCACAGGCTGGAAGGCAGTTACAGGCGGGGCTGTCCGCCAGCCCTGAATTAAACTTCAGCATAGAAGATGTAGCGGGTACCGGTGAATTTACAGGCACGGATAACGCACAGGCCACCCTGAGTATAGGCTGGGTGCTGGAAGGGGATATACGCCAGGGCTATATTGATGTGTCGAATGCAGACAGCTTGTCGATCAGCACAGAACAAACCAGCAAACGACTTGATGCCGCCGCTGAAACCGCTCGCCTGTACCTGATCTGCCTGGCCTATCAGGCCCGTATGAACAATGCAGTTAAAACCGTTGAACTGGCTAAAGAAACCGTGGCAGCGGTTAAAAAACGCGTATCGGCGGGCAGGGCCCCCGAAGCTGAACTGGCACGTGCTCAGGCGGAAATTTCTCGCAGACAGTTGCAGCTGGAAGACATTGTACACGAGCTCGGCTCAGCTATTCGGTTACTCGCTGCACAGTGGGGAGAGACACGTCCTGGCTTTACACGAGTGCAAGGCGATATTTTTGTTACACCGACCAACATACCTTACGAAGCGTTTAGGGAAAGTCTCGAACAGAGTCCGGCGTTTCTTCGCATGCTCTCCGATAAACGCTTAAAGCAAGCTGAATTAAAACTGGCAAAATCTCAAAGCAATTCTGCATGGCGTTTAAATCTCGGTGTACGACATTTTCAAACCACCAACGACCAGGCGTTGGTCGCCGGTATTAGCATCCCCTTTGGTGAGCGCAGTCGAAATACCGGCCGGATAACTGAGGCGAGGGAAAAGCTGTCTCAAACGCAGGCAAAAGAGGATGAACTTAGAGTGCGTTTTGAAACAACACTCTATGTGGTATCGCAAGAGCTTGAGCATAGCCTGCATCGTCTTCATACCTATCGTAAGCATATCATTCCACAGTTAGAAAAGGCGCTAAAAGAAACCCGTAGAGCGTATCAGTTAGGTCGATACAGCTATCTTGAGTGGAGCAGCGTGCAAGCAGAATTACTGGCTGCACGCAGCGCATTAATTGAAGCAAGTATCGATGCACATTTGAAAATGATTGAAATTGAACGTCTAACCGGTGTGCAAATGACGCAGGTGGCAGACAAATCATGAGAGCAACTATGAATAATTTTAAACAACTCACGATAGCTCGACTATGCGGGCTAATTTTTCTAAGTATTTTTGTAAGCGCATGTGGTAACAGTTCCTCCTCACATAACGATAAACACGCACATGGGCATACTGAAGTTGAAGTCGCGAAAGGCCCGCATGGTGGACGACTACTGACGAGTGATCATTTCACACTTGAACTGGCTATTTTTGAAAGCGGCGTACCGCCCGAATTTCGTGCCTGGGCCACCTTTAAAGAGCAGCCACTTAATCCGACAGAGGTTAATCTCAATATCACCCTCACTCGATTAGGCGGCAAGGTCGATAATATAAATTTCAAACCGCATAAAGATGCGCTGCGTGGTGACCGTGTTATTTATGAGCCACATTCCTTTACCGTTACCATCACTGCAAACTATGGAGGAACAGAGCACAGTTGGAAGTATGATAATTTTGAAGGACGCACAAAAATTGAAACGGCGGTTGCCAAAGCACTGGAAATAGAAACCCGTGTTGCTGGCCCCTTTGTGTTGCAGGAAACAATTAATGTGTTTGGTCAAATTAAACCCAACACAGAACGCGTCAGTCAAATGCGGGCACGTTTTGCGGGTGTCATAAAATCTGCAACTGCCTCGATGGGGGATACGGTTAAAAAAGGCCAGGTTCTGGCCACAGTTGAGAGTAACGAAAGCCTTAATTTATATTCCATTAAAGCGCCCATCAGTGGCGTCATCACCCAACGTAATGCCAATCCCGGCGAGCAAACCAGTGATTTGCCTTTATTTACTATTGCCGACACCTCAGTCGTCTGGGTTGATTTATCAATCTTTCCGGGTGACAGAAGTCGGGTAAAAATAGGTGCCCCCGTTAGCATTGAACTAGCCGGTAATGCTCCTACAGTGAAAGGAAAAATTTCTTTTATTAATGTTATTGCCGAAACCAATCAGTCGGTTATCGCACGTATGGTTATTGATAATAAAGACAAACAATTGTTACCTGGCCGTTATATTAAAGCCAAAATTAAAGTCGCTGAACATGCTGTTCCACTGGCGGTAAAACGCTCGGGGTTACAGTCGTATAGAGACTTTACGGTGGTCTATGCTCAAATTGGTGAAGAGTATGAAGTGCGTATGCTGGAACTGGGTCGACAGGATGACGAATGGATTGAAGTCCTGGGTGGACTCGAGACAGGCACTCGTTATGTCAGCGAAAACAGCTATGTCATCAAAGCCGATATTGAAAAATCCGGCGCATCACACGACCATTAAGGACACCTCATGTTAGAAGCGATAATCAATTTTTCACTGGCTCGCCGAGGGCTGGTGCTTGCGCTGGTACTGATGGTTATGGGACTGGGCGCATGGAAATTCACCCAGTTACCCATCGATGCGGTACCGGATATTACCAATATACAGGTTGTTATTAATACAGCTGCAGCGGGCTACACACCGCTGGAAGCCGAACAACGTGTCAGCTTTCCAATAGAAACCGCCATGGCCGGCTTACCGAAATTATCCTATACACGATCCCTCTCACGTTATGGTTTATCCCAGGTCACCATGGTGTTTGAGGAGGGCACGGATATTTATTTTGCTCGTCAGTTAGTAGGGGAGAGACTGAATACGGCGAAAGGAAATATACCGGCAAATTTAGAACCCACGCTGGGTCCCATTGCCACAGGTTTGGGTGAAATATTCATGTTCACCGTTGACGCTGAGCCCGGCGCTAAAAATAAAGATGGTAGTCTTGTTACGCCGACTGATTTACGTTCAGTGCATGACTGGATCATTCGTCCACAACTAATGCGTGTTTCGGGTGTGGTCGAAGTTAATCCTATCGGTGGATATAAAAAACAGATACTGGTCGCACCAGAGCCCGCCAAACTTCTGGCTTATGGTATTAGCTATGCCGATGTTGTAAATGCATTAGAAAAAAATAACGACAATCGAGGTGTTGGGTTTATTGAACACAATGGTGCGCAGTGGTTAATGCGTGTACCCGGTCAGGCAAAAGATTTGCAGGATCTGGAAAATATTGAGATTCAGCAACAGCAGGGACTTCCGATTCGTATAAAAGATGTAGCCAGTGTTGAGTTAGGTAAAGAATTACGTACCGGTGCAGCAACACAAAATGGCCGAGAAGTTGTAATGAGCACTGTGTTTATGTTGACCGGTGAAAATAGCCGGACAGTTGCAAATAATGTCGCACTAAAGCTGGAACAAATTAAAGCAAGCTTACCTGAAGGCATTACAGCAACCGCCGTTTATAATCGAACCAGCCTGGTTGATAAAACGTTAGAAACCGTACAAAAAAATCTACTCGAAGGTGCATTGCTTGTTATTGTTATTCTGTTTTTATTACTGGGTAATATACGTGCAGCACTATTAACCGCGGCGGTTATTCCAATTGCCATGTTAATGACAATTACAGGCATGGTGCAAAGCAGAACCAGCGCAAACCTAATGAGTCTAGGTGCGTTAGATTTTGGCCTCATTATTGATGGCGCTGTCATCATTGTTGAAAACTGTTTACGACGTTTAAGCCAATCTGGGCCGAATGAATTAAGCCTAAATGAACGACTGGCACTGGTGTTTGATGCAACGCGTGAAGTAATACGCCCGGCATTATTTGGTGTGTTCATTATCACCGCTGTATACATTCCAATTTTTGCGTTAACCGGTGTTGAAGGAAAAATGTTCCATCCCATGGCACTCACCGTGATTATCGCGCTGGTTAGCGCAATGATACTTTCAGTAACATTTGTACCTGCTGCCGTTGCATTGTTATTTAAAAAACCCATACAGGAAAAAGAAAGCAAAATTATTAATATTTCTCGATCCACTTATAAACCGATATTAATGTTTTCACTGAAAAATCGCTGGCGTGTTGTCATTGGCGCAGTGGTGTTAATTATTGCGTCAGCTGGTTTAATTCCTAAGCTAGGTTCTGAATTTATACCTAATCTTGATGAAGGTGATATTGCAATGCACGCACTGCGCATTCCCGGCACTTCATTAAATCAGGCTATCGCTTTACAACAGGGCTTAGAAGTTGAAATAAAAAAACTGCCTGAAGTTGACACCGTATTCGCAAAAATTGGTACCGCAGAAGTTGCCACCGATGCCGTACCACCGAGTGTGGCAGATAATTTTATTATTCTTAAATCTCGTGAAGACTGGCCTGATCCGAAAAAGCTTAAATCTGAAGTGGTGGCTGATCTTGAAGCATTGGTAAATCCCATTCCGGGAAATCGTTATGAATTTTTACAACCGATTCAAATGCGATTTAACGAGTTAATTTCAGGTGTTCGAGCAGAGCTTGCCGTTAAAGTTTTTGGTGATGATTTTGACCAGCTGATTGCTTTAGGTAACGCCATTGAAAAATCCGTTAAGCAGGTGCCGGGGGCAGCCGATGTTGCGGTTGAACAGGCAACCGGTTTACCCGTGATGACCATTCAACCCAAACGAGAAGCCATGGCACGATACGGATTGAGCATTGATGAACTGCAAAACTTATTATCAACTGCGCTGGGAGGGAGTGTCGCCAGTCAATTTTATGAAGGTGATCGACGCTCTGAAATAGTGGTTCGTTTAAATGAAAAATTACGAAATGATATGAATGGGTTATCCAGTTTGCCGGTAAGCCTGGCAAACGGTAATTATGTTCCTTTAGGTGAAGTTGCTGAACTTTATCTGGTGACAGGTTATAACCAGATTTTCCGAGAGAACAGTAAACGACGTATCGTTGTTACCGCTAATGTGCGTGGTCATGACCTGGGCTCATTTGTGAAAAATGTACAAAAATCTGTTAAAGAAAATGTTGAAATTCCCGCAGGCTACTGGATTGAGTACGCCGGTACATACGAGAAACTACAATCCGCCACTCAGCGCCTGTCTATTGTGGTGCCATTAACCCTGGCATTAGTTATTGGGCTGTTAATTATGGCGCTAGGTTCAGTTAAAGATGCAGCGATTATTTTTTCGGGTGTCCCCCTGGCATTAACCGGCGGAATAGTGGCGCTATTACTGCGCGATATTCCATTTTCAATTTCAGCAGCGGTTGGCTTTATCGCTTTATCCGGAATTGCTGTGCTTAATGGTTTAGTGATGGTCGCATTTATTCGCGATTTAAGAATGCATGGCCAGGGTTTACATGATGCAATTGTAGATGGTGCACTTGCACGACTAAGACCTGTTTTAATGACAGCACTGGTTGCAGCGCTTGGTTTTATTCCCATGGCCTTAAATACGGGTATAGGTTCTGAAGTTCAACGGCCACTTGCAACGGTTGTCATTGGCGGCATCATTTCATCCACATTACTCACACTTATTGTGCTGCCGGCATTGTATCGATTAGTGCATGCGCGGGAGGGGTCAGCATGAAACCTCCAGTGCACACTTTACAGTTGAGCTAATCAAGCTTAGCGGTTTATTGGGTCTCCAACAATATAGAGGTATATTTGCCGCACTTTGACATCTATGTCATTGATTATAATAAGAATAAAATCGTCCAGTTTTCTCAATAAACACTCATTCACCCTATATTTTCAATGATTTGATCTTTTTAAAGTCAAATTTAGGATCATTTGCCGGTTTATGGGTAAAGTCATATTCACCCCGTAAATTAACATGCCGCCAGGTAATCACTGACCCTTGGCCAATAGCATCTATCAGGTTAGATCGCTGTTCTTTATCCTTGGTTTTTATTATCAGATCCGAAAGATATAAATAATTCCATAAGACAATGCAATTCTGCAAAAGCACCTGGCAGGCAGTTCCAATTTCCTGTTCTTCTTTTGTGCCTTCTCTAAATGCCTGGTCATTATCAAAGAAAACTGCATGTGCAAATTTATTGGTTAATTCAATACGATTGAGTTGTTTTTGAATCTGCTGTCTCAGTGTCAGATCATCGTAGTAGGTTAAGATAAACTTAGATTTGATAATCCGCCCAAATTCTTTAAGTGCTTTATATAATGGGTTTGTTTGAGCATATGAACTTAGACGCTTAAATAGCTGTGATGCTGATGTATGGTTTGTCTTGATAGTTGCCATAAACCGTAAAATATCATCCCAGTTTCTCAAAATAAGTTTACGATCAATTGTTCGGCTAGGAAGAATAGGGTAGCCTTTTTTCTTATAGGTACCTCTGGCAGAAAACCCATAAATACGCTGAGATCCGATTTTTTTAAACCGAGGTGCAAAATCTACATCAATAAAATGCGTTACTGAGAATATCTGCTCTGTAAAACCATGTGTATCTGTACTATGTATTCTATTCGCTTGAACATTATTCTGCATAAGGCCGTCAATAACATATGCTGCTTCCCGATCAGACGAGCTAAAAACAGTGGAATAAAACAATGCCTGTCGTTCATCAACAAAAGTATACATGGTAACGCCCTTATCATGACCAAAATACTTATACGAATAATTAGCATGCAATGAATCGACCGAAACATTAACTTTTCTACCATCACTGCTTGAATGAATAATAGATGGCTTATATACGTAGTTATTTGCAAGATCTAAGCCATGGATAGTATCAACAACACTACGGTTAGCCTCTTGTATGTTCTTAAGATCAAAACACCAATTAACCGTATTATGTAGAACATGCTCACTGAGTCCAGTAGAAATACTGGCTAATTTATGTAAGCCAATATTACAGCCTTTGCCAATGATCCCGGCCAGGAGGGTTTCTTCCGTAAGCTGCATTTTCACATTCTTATTGCTGTAATGCTTAAAGCTCTTCGTAAACGCAGTAATATTATTAATGTCTTTCAGCAAGTTGAGAACGGGGATATAACCATTGTCAGATAATTTAGTTGCGATAAATTCTTTATTTTCTAATTCTATACTGGGTGTGCGTATATTTGGCTTGCCAGCATTATCAAATTTCAGATAATTATTTTCGCCATCAATAATACGTTTATTTACTTCATGATATTTATCATCAAGAATGATTTTAAGATTATCAAGGTAACTCTCACTATCAGTGAATTTATCCAGGCCCGTTTCAGCTAATATCTGTTCCTTATTATTATCCCAGTGTTTCTTGTCAATCAAATAATCTTGTATGGCTCTGAATCGATAAGAGTATAGTAAATTTAACTCGCCAGATTTTATTGACTGTGCAATATGGAAAAATAAAAGACATTTATATAACGGAACTATGATTTTCTCATCACGATAGACTATCTTTTCTTCGGTGCTGGATAGAAAGCTTAAAGGGGCATTGTTATTAATATTGCCATCGGTTTCTTTGAAATAGTCAATTGCTTCTATTATTGTTTCAGAACTGGTTGACCTGTCAAAATCAAGCATTTTAATAGTACCGGATACACGGCGCTGTAATTTATTAGAAAGTGATTCCAATAAATCATAATAATTCTGATTTCTTGACTCTTTAGATAAATACTTTTCTAGTTCAAGCAGTTTTTTCTCATCATCTTTATCAATGCTATAAAATTCATCTACAAGTTTCTCAATTTTGTAATATTTCTCATTGGGTGTGGCGTTCAAAGAGTTGACTATAGAAATGACATCTTTTGCAAAGGACCAGGCTGATTTATGCGATTTATTGAGTATTTGCAATGTCTCATTACGTTCTTTTTTTGTTGTTTGATCCAGATTCGTTAATTGAGTTTTTACCATATGTTTAGTTGAAGTAACAGATTTGAGTAATATATCTACAAGCGTATCTTGACGTTTATAATACTGATGTTTAATAAATGCCAACAAATACAGATAAGCCTTTGTTCTATTCGGGAATTGAGTCAATTGCTGGTAATCAGCTTTATAGAACCAAGTGGCATAATATTCAGTGGCCTGATCATTCAACAATAACTGATCAAATATCGATTGATGCGCCATGAATAACTCTCGAAACTTTAATGTGATGTTCAGGCTTTCTTTTATCTCAGCCGGTCTTAATGATTGGTTTATCTTTTTAAGTATAGTAATGGGTGGTTGTGATCGAGATTTTACTTTTTCGCCGGGTGTTAAAATAGTTTCCAATGATTGACGATCATTATTACTGAGTAATCCTTCTAATCCTGTTAGCAATTTTATTTCAGATGCATTAAAGCTATTAGTGACAATATCACTCAATTCAAGGGAAGAGGGGACTTGAATCTTATTTTTCCAACATAGGTCAATTAGGCCAATAAATATTTGTTTAGGTTTTTGCTGATTAGCCGATTGCCTCAGAGCATATTTAGTCAATACATTCTTCGTAATATCACCATAGTCTTGCCAGTCAAGTAGTGTAAGTATTTTGATACGGTGCCGAGAAATGATTGTGCTGTTATAATTAGATAGATTAATTGAATCGCATTTTAAGATACTCTGCACATAACGTATATCATATTTTCTGAAAGAATCTACCGGATAGAATCGTGCAGTTGCACGAAAATAGGCCGGCTGTAATAAAAAGCCCGCCCTTGTGTCATTATTTCTCAAACGTGATATTGTTCTTTTCAATTCATGATCCAGTGAAAAGTATAGGCTTCGCTCATCTTTTGAGAATTTAGGTGGCAGATCAAAAAGGCGTTTTTCACTTACTGTTAATATCGCTATATTTGTCATTGATGGATCCAGTTCTTAGTCTGCAGGATAATTTGGACAGAAACTTCGATTTATTCTTCGACAACCCGCCTACAATAACAAGATCCTATATATTTTAAACGTTTCGTATACTTTTTAACATGAAAAAGACTGAGTTAAACTATTACGTATCTTTATTTATTTTGGAGAAATAGCGGTATTATAAAATTTCTTAGAGAAATCTTCATTAGAATGATAAGTAAACCAGTAATTTATAATTTTATTTCGATATGATACATGCCATTGCTAGATTTTTAACTTTTAAACTTGTATAGTGTGAGAATAGAAACTTTGATCTATGTCAAAATTTCATTTTTTAAAAACGCTATATTAGAGAACAGGAAATATAAGTTTATTAGGAATAAATAAAACAATGAGGAAACGAATTCATACAGTATTATGTTGGTTACTAACCATTTCTATGGTTTGGTTGCCATTTTCTGTGACGGCTAATTCTTATTTGTTTTCTAAAACGACTAATCATTGCCATGAAATGACTACGACCATGTCTGATCAGACAGTTAATGCTCACTCTATGGATAAATCAGTGGTGCAAAAAGATGATTGTGGCTATTGTGGTGACAACTGTGTTGCTTGTACTGGTATGTCAACATGTTGTCATAGCTCTTGCCATACATCTGCATTCATCAAAGTAGATCTGCATTTCGTAGACCTTATCCTGCTTACACAAAGTGTTTCTGAGTATCACGCTCAATATCATAACCAGATAATCACTCCCGACATTAGACCTCCAATCGTTTAAGACCCCATCAGGAGTCACGTTGATAGTCTGTCACATATGTAAGTATGTGTCGGCGATGGTTCGTGTTGTTCAAAATACGAACACGACTAACAATATTTACAAACGATCAAAAAATTAATTCACATATTTGTTAATTTAAATAGGAGTGAACATTATGAAATGTTCGTGTTATTCGTTTAGAAGAAAATTACTGGCTACAGTAGTTTCTATTTCATTACCCGTGATGGCATTGGCAGAATCAAGCAATGCTGATCTTCAAATGCAGATTGATTCTCTACAAAATCAGGTAACTGCATTAAACAGTGAGGTCCAACAGGCTGCTGAGTGGAAAAACCCAAACACGTTAGTACATATGGCTGGTTATGCGGATGTAGGTTTTGTGAGCCCTGAAAAGGGTAATGACAGTTTTGTTATAGGTACCTTTGCACCAATATTTCATTTTCAGTATCGTGATGTCGTCATGCTTGAATCTGAGCTCGAATTTCAAATTAGTGAAGACGGTGAAACAGAAGTTAACCTGGAATATTTAACAATCGACTGGTTTGTAAGTGACTATGCGACCATTCTTGCAGGTAAATTTTTGAGTCCCGTAGGTCAGTTCAGGCAGAACTTGCATCCATCCTGGATTAATAAACTGCCTTCTGCACCACCGGGTTTTGGACATGATGGGGCTGCCCCAATCTCAGATCTCGGATTGCAGGTACGAGGAGGTTTCCCCATTGGTGGAATACGCACGAATTATGCTGTGTATGCTTCAAATGGACCAGAACTTAATTCTGAAACGGAAGATGAAATCGAATTTGAGCTGGAAGGTGTGCGTGCAGAAGGTTTTGGTGCAGATCGAGATGGCGATAAAACACTTGGCGGACGTTTTGCAATTTTACCAGTTTCATCAATAGAAATTGGCCTGTCGTTTGCGACGGGTAAGGCCACGGTTACAGAACTTGAAAATGGAGTTGAACCACCGACGGTTGGTTTGGAATCTGGTTTCATTGGAAATGAAACTGCTCGTGATTATGATGTTATTGGTGCGGATTTTGTCTGGTTTACCGGTAATTTTAGTTTTCGTGGTGAATACGTTAAAACTGAAATTGGTGAAGCGGTAACAGGTGTCACCATGGGTGAAGGAGGAACATGGGAGTCCCTATACACACAACTTGCTTATCGCTTACCCGGTACAAAATGGGAAGCTGCTATTCGTTACGGAGATTTTGATTCTCCGCATGATAGTCAGGATGTAACGCAAACCATGCTGGGTATAAATTATCTCGTATCGAATAATTTTATTGCAAAGCTTGGTTATGAAATAAATGATGGCGTAGCAGGTTCACCGGTAGATGATGACCGTACGTTACTGCAATTAGCTTACGGATTTTAGGAGATATCATGAAAAATATATATAAAAAAATTCACTATCAGGTGTTTAAGTTAAGTGGGATTGGTATGTTGTTATTGGCCGCTGGTTACAGTTTGCCAATAATTGCAGCTGACTTTCCGCAAGCGGGAAACTTTTCCGATGGAGCTAAAGTATGGGCTGAAAATTGTAACCGATGCCATAACATGCGTGGGCCAAAGGAATTAAAAGATGATCAATGGATATCTACCGCTTTTCATATGCGAGTACGCGCGGGTTTAACGGGACAGGAAACAAGAGATATTATTACATTCCTGCAAGCATCAAATACGAAAACCGTTGCCTCTGGATCAACACTTGTTTCTGCTGTTATCAGTAAAGGGGCTACAGGAAAGGAAACGTATGAAAAAACCTGCATCGCCTGTCATGGTAATGATGGTAAAGGCACATTACCTGGGACACCCAACTTTACTATTAGTGGAGGTGTTTTATCAAAAACAGATGAAGTACTCATTGATCATATAACAAATGGCTTCCAGGGCGCTGACTCTCCTATGGCTATGCCGCCGAGGGGGGGGAATGCTAATTTAAGTACAGCAGATATTTCAGCCGTACTTAAATATATACGTGAGGCATTTGGAGAATAAATTTAAGGCATGTTTATGTGGCTACACAGGGCATGGATGCCTATTTAAGAATAATGTTCGTTACATAGCATAGATGGATGACATTCTTTTGATAGCTAAAAATAGAGAGTCTTTAATTTTTCAGGATTTAAAAAAAGGATTTGCATGGAATGCGTGGCCTGTGCAAAAGATACAGGTAGTAAAGCAGGGATAGGAGTGTATGTAAATCAGTAAACTAACAACTACAAGAGGTGATTATGATGAAAACAATATATAGAACACAGTTAATGTCTGCTTTGTTGCTGACAGGTACTCTTTTGATTTCGGGTAGTAGTTTTGCAAAAGATTTCCCGATGCATGAAAAGCTCCAACAATGTGAAATGGCATTTGAAAAAATGCAAAGCGGAAAAATGTCTCAGGCAGATGCCTGGAAAGCGCGTAAACAGCACAAGCAATTAGTCAGGGAGATTCTTGATAAACTTAATAAACGTAATGCAGAAGTTTCTACCGCAACGGGCGAAGAGTTGTCTGGTGAGGAAATACTGAATAACTTCAAAGTTATGGGGCGTTTGTTGGCTATGTTGGCCGCAGAGCACCCAACTGATACGGATGAATGGGGTTATTCTCTGGAATGATAACCTTGTATTGCCTATCTAATCGTGGCTAGTTAATTATGGACTGTAACATGTCAGGTGATGACATAAGAAGACAGGGATGTCTAATTTAGAGTTTTAGTATTTATCTGAACTTTGAATTATATATGTGCTCTAAATACAATTTTCAAGTTTCAAAATAATCTTAATCGTTAGTTAAATATCATATTAAGAGGGTAAATTATGGATGTATTTTTGTTAGTTGCAAAAGGTTGTAGTCATTGTGTGAAATTTTCTAGAGAACTGAAAAGTCTTGGAATAAAGCATGAGGTACTTTATTGTGAAGATACATCTGAATTGGTTAAGAAATATGATTTACGTAATTCACCTAATCTAGTTGTAGATGGAGAAGTTGTATTTAGAAAACAGCCAAGTGAAATCGTGTTAAAGGAGTATTTTAAATCTTAATGAAAATATAATGACAAACCATATGTAGCAGTAGAGAAATTAATTTCGTAGTATAAGAAAGGTCAAATTGGTAGAAGTATTCGTACAGTTAGCCCAGGATTATTGTCTTCAAGGGATATATCGCCTTTATGCAAGGATATGATGGCATTAACCAGGCTTAATCCTAAGCCATTACCTTTATGGTCACGGTGTTTTTCAGATCGGTAGAATAAGTCAAAGACTTTTTCCTTTTCATAATCACTGATACCAATTCCGTTATCGCTTATAGTTATCTCAAGTAATTTTTTACTATTTATAACGACTAAGTTAGACCTGACAATAATATCTGTTCCTTCAGGGGAATATTTAATTGCATTATCTAATAAATTTGCAATAACCTGGAATAACATATCCCGATCACCGTTGAATTGAATGTTGTCTTTTGAAAGTAACTGGATATTAACATGATTTTTAGCAGCGACTGGTTGATAAAAACTGATAGTATCTTCCAGGAGGTTGTTAATGTAAATGTTAGAAAAATAACCTTTTTGAGACCCGCTTTCGACATTGTTAATACGCAGGAGAGCATTAAAGGTTGATAAAATGCTATCAGTTTCAGCTATGGCATTTTCTATATTCTCCTTGTTGTGGTCTTTAGAATCACTTTGTATTATTTCAAGTTGGCTGCGTAGTCTTGTAAGCGGGGTTCGAAGATCATGAGCTATATTATTTGAGATATTTTTTATACCACTCATAAGGCACTGAATTTGATCAAGCATCAGATTGATGTTGTCTGAAAGTAAATCATATTCGTCATCAGCGCCCTTTGAGGGTATTCTTATGGAAAGGTCACCTTCTCGTATTTCCCGTATGGCCTGATTGATTACATTGACCTTTTTTACCGTTGTAATACTAATAATAAAACCACCAATAGCGCCAAGTAAGAGAACTATCGCAATACCGGCTAGTAAACTATTAAAAATCATATGTTCCTGTTGATGTGCAGAATCGATATCTAAACCATTTATCAAGATCAATTGGTCAGAGAGCACCGTGACAATAATTCTCGCTGAATGATCTTGTTGATTAGTATTCAGCGTTAAATCTTTTAATTTGAGTATATGCCATCCTTCTTTTAAGCCATTGGGTATTTTTGAAATATTCCCTGCCAGTATCTTTTTATTTTTGTCATATAACAAATAAATCGAGTCATATGAATACTGATTCTGTCTTTCATTTATGGCATCGAGCAGTGGTTTGTAGCCTTCGGTTGTATATAAAGCTTGCAGGCTTTGGTTATCATACTCGATATGATGATCAAGTTGTTTGAAGATATAACTAACTGTTGACCAGTAGATAAAACTCAGTAGAACAATTGAAGAAATAAGAAATAAAGCCAGATATAAAAATACTAACTTTAATATTGAATTATGAGTTGTCTTTTTCAGGCGGGCGAATAACATAACCTGTACCACGTATAGTATGAATAAGAGCGTTGTTAAAAGGTTTATCGATTTTTTTGCGCAATCGACTCATATGAACGTCAATAACATTGGTTTGAGGGTCAAAGTTGTAATCCCAAACGTGTTCAAATAGCATAGTGCGTGATACCACTTGTCCAGCATGGCGCATCAGGTATTCCAACAACCGGTATTCAGTGGCTAATAAGTCGATATCCTGGCCTGCACGGCTAACTTTATGAGTCATTAAATCAAGTACAAGGTCGGTAATAACAAGCTCAGTTATGTGGGGCTCGGCATATTGACGTTTACCAAGGATTTCAACCCGCGCCAGAAGCTCAGAGAAAGCGAAGGGCTTAACCAGGTAATCATCAGCCCCACTTTGCAGGCCCTCAACCCGCTGCTCTACATCTGCCAACGCGCTCAGAATAAGTATGGAGGCCTTAATATTAGACGCTCTTAATGTTCGTATTATGGTCAAACCATCAACATTTGGCAGCATTCTGTCTATGATCATTACATCATAGGATTCAGTCGTCGCCATGAATAGTCCATCTTTTCCATCAGACTGATGATCGACAACGTGGTTGTTTTCGATAAGCCCCTTGATAATGAAGTCGGCTACACTCTGGTCATCTTCAATTACTAATATTCGCATCTTTATATCACGTTCGATAATTTAAGCACTCATTTTACATTTTAAACCATGCAGTGAGTAAGTATTAATAACATTAAATATATTTAATGTACAAGCAAGCCTTCTGTCATTCTATAAAGAGTAGCATGCATCTATCAATAAAATGAAAGTTGTTTATTTAAATTCAGGTGCTTTGTATGATTAATGACTCAATAAAATCAATTTCTACGGCTGTTGTTAGTATTGGCGTAGTAATATTTAGTCAATTTTTAATAGCTGATAATATAACAAATTCCACTGCAGTTTTGACGATTGAAAAAGCTGAACGACTGGCGCTTGAAAATGAGCCCGGCATAACAAGCCAGGACTGGAGAGTTCGCTCTCTATCAGAAAATGCAATTGCTGAAAGTCAGTTGCCCGATCCAAAAATACGAATAGGGTTGATTAATGTCCCTACAGATACATATGATTTTGACCAGGAGAATATGACCCAATTAAAACTGGGTATCAGTCAGCAATTTCCAGCGGGCAATACGCTGGATGTAAAGCAGAAGAAAATAGAAAAACAAGCCTTATCAATTCGTGCAAGAAAAGAGCAGCGAAAATTAACGATTTTAAAAAACGTTAGATTAACTTATCTTGAAATATATTACCTGGAACAAGCGAAGATAACCATTTTAGAGAATAAGAAATTATTTTCACAATTAACCGAAATTGTTAAGTCGCTTTATTCTGTTGGTAAAAACAATCAACAGGACTTAATACATTCGCAGCTGGAACTCAGTCGACTCGATGACCGCATCGTGAGAATTGATAAGAAAATCAAAACACATCGTTACAGTTTATCTCGTTGGATTGGGATTGAAAATAGTCAACTGATATTGGCGAATGAATTACCTGAATGGGCAAGCACAGATATAAATGAATCTGTTTACCAGGATGAAGATGCACTGGTAAAGCAGTTACTTAAGCATCCCATTATTAAGGAAATGGACCATAAAATAGAAGTAAGTCGACAGGATATAGCTCTGGTTAAAGAAAGTTATAAGCCTGGATGGGGGTTAAATGTTAGTTACAGCTATCGTGAAGATAGGCCTGATGGAGTTGAACGGTCTGATTTTATATCGGTTGATACATCAATTGATCTGCCTATTTTTTCTGCAAAACGACAGGATAAAAAATTACTGTCTAAAGAATATATATATCAAAGCTTAAAAGATAAACGGATGGAATTATTAAGAAGATTAATATCATCTTTGCAGCAGGAACATTCAAATAGAATTCAAATAATAAAACGAAATCAACTATATCAAACATTGCTTTTACCACAGGCTAAACAACAGGCTGAGGCCGCATTATTGGCATATCAGTCTGATAGAGGCGATTTTGCAGATGTTATGCGTGCTCATATTGATAACTTAAACGCTTTACTGGATAACATGCGAATTACGATAGATTTATTAAAGACGAAATCAAATATTTTATATCTCACTTCATCATTTTCAAATGAGGGTTAAGGAATGAAAAAAATAGCTTCACCTGGAATTGTATTTTTAATTATTGGTTTAATTGTAGGTTACTTTGGTCAATCATTATTTGAGAGTGATGAAAAAGTAAGTATAAGCACTAAAAGTGCTGAAAAGCAGCCTCTTTACTGGGTTGCACCTATGGATCCTGCTTATCGTCGAGATAAACCAGGAAAATCACCAATGGGAATGGATCTGGTGCCGTTTTATGGCGATAACAATACCGGTGATGATGAAGGTGTTGTGAAAATTTCCCCCATTGTTGAAAATAATCTTGGAGTTCGTACAGCTAAAGTTAAAAAAGGTAAGCTCGACTTAAAAATTAAAACAGTCGGTTATGTTGCTTTTGATGAAGATAAGTTGATACATGTGCATTCACGAATTGACGGCTGGATTGAGAAGATGTCTGTTACAGCAGTGGGTAATGAGGTAAAAAAAGATCAAAAATTATTTGATGTATATAGTCCAACACTGGTTAATGCACAGGAGGAGTATGTTACAGCACTGAAAAGTGGTAATCGTCTTTTAATTTCTGCATCAAAGGAACGCTTAATATCATACGGCGTTACAACTAACCAGATTAAAAAACTTAATAAAACCAGACAAGTTCAACAAACTATATCATTTTATGCACAAAATGACGGTTTTATCAGTAAGCTCAATGTACGCGAAGGGATGTTTGTGAAGCCTGCAACTGAAATAATGAGTATTGGGCAGTTGGATACCGTATGGGTAATTGCTGAAGTGTTTGAACGGCAAAGTGGCTGGGTTAAGAAGGCACAAAAAGTAAAAATGACTTTGGAAGCTTTTCCTCGTAAAACCTGGCATGGTGAAGTGGATTACATTTATCCGATACTGGACAATAAAACACGCACCTTACGTGTGCGTGTAAGGTTTGAAAATACGGGGCATTTTTTAAAACCAAA
>Ga0316207_10000192_pt1 | contig 121863 bp, 115 predicted proteins | sample 6weekpyrite_MG_FD_204943 | JGI IMG/M metagenome (GOLD analysis project Ga0316207, IMG submission 204943) | Microbial mat bacterial communities from mineral coupon in-situ incubated in ocean water Damariscotta River, Maine, United States -... | ecosystem: Environmental > Aquatic > Marine >...
GAATAAGTTTCCTGCGTGAGTGACAGTTGTTGTAACAGGGCATTGTAGGCGCCAACATGTTTATAACTGATTTGCTCTGCTTGCTGTTCGTGATTGGTTTTATAAAGAAGGTAGTAGTTGTCTTCGACACCAAGAATATAACGTGCAGAAGCTGGCATATCATCACGCATAAAGAAACGAATGAGATCAGTAAAGACAGATTCAACACGTCGTGCAAGCGTGTAATCGAGCGTCGATGAAAAGCTGTAGGCACTGATGACGGGTAACATGTGATTACCGGATACCTTGGCCATTTGCACATTCTTGCACAGGCACTCGATGACCTCAGTGATGCCGGTATAGTTATGAGCATAGATTTCATGCCAGGAATTGATATAGACCTGGTCGATACTGAGCACAAGATTTTCAAGTAGCCCACTATAGCTTAACGGGTTGTTACGGTTACTGACGATCTGGCGTTCTTCATTTGTACTTGTTTGCATGGGATCCATGCCAACGTTAATAAACAGAATTGAGCGCGTGGCATAACTGGGTTGATTGAAATGCTCGCTACTGATCTCTGGCAGGTAGCCACGAGGAAACTGGCTATCCAGTGATGCCAGCACCTGCTTGAGCTCACGCGTTTTCAGTTTACTGCTGAGTGTATGCAGCGTTAATACCGTGTTATGACCGATAAGGTGATTAAAATGACACCAGCAAAGCAGTTCGATAACACTGCGACTACGTTTAAGTGGTGTATTGCGGCTGCGTTCATGGGTGCTGACATTACCGCGAAACAACAACCATGCACCTTCTGTTTCGTGGAACGACAGGTATTCCTCTACAAGGTTTGCCGAGATGCCGGGGTTAACAATGTCAATTTTGCCGGCGGTACGTTCAAACGCGGCATACAGCTTGCGGCCAAGGATTGTCATATCGCGCTGGTCGATGTGCGCAGCCCGTGCATTTTGACGTGCAAAACTGGATAATAGTTTGTAACTGCGACTGAGTTCATTAACAAGGTTTTTACGTTCCTCAAGGACACGATGGATTTTCCATGTCTGGCGTGAGTCGAGCATGAGCAGGTGAGCATCGTCCCAGCCCCACTGGTTAACAAGTGTGCTCATTAATCCTGTTCTCAGGTCATTTTTGTCAGGCTGTTTTATCGCACTCAGTCGGATAGCAGTTTTAAAATAGAAACAGCGGCGTGCCAGCTCAAGACGATCTTCTTCATATCGAGCCTGTAAATATTCTTCGACCTTGTGACACATCATGACATAAGGATCGATCTCGATGAGTTCACTGACATTGTCGTAGACGAGTTTTTTCAACCGCATGCAAAGCAGGTCGATATTCGGGAACTCACTGGCATAGGCTTCCATTAACAGGATTTTGAGAACAGATTTGTAGGGTGAATCGATACCCTTATAGATTTGCCATAGTGATGCACCAAAGAATTCTTCAGCGGGAATATTGTCAAGACCTCCGAAATCGATGATTTCGTATTCACGGATACGTTTTTCATGACGTAGTGTTGCAACGAATGCATCGTAGTCATGTTCATGCTCGGGTGGCACGAGCCACCATAATGGGTATCGCCCTGCGAGGTAGATCCCGGTGCGATAAAATTCTTCAAGTAATAAATGGTGCTGAGCTGTGCCGCTATGTTCGCTATCGAGATTGCCGTGTTTCTGGCTGCGAAAACGTTCTTCATCCATGAGGAAGAAATGCACCTCGAGTTCGAGTGAACTGCACCACTGGCTCAGGGCGCGGGTCTTGGCCTCGAGCAGTTTTATATGTTCAGCAGACATCTTCGGGCTGTGACATACCCAGATATCAAAATCACTGTGCTCAGTCTGTGCAATCGTGCCGCTACTGCCGGTCAGAAAGATTGAATAAATATTGTAGCGTGACAGAGCGCGTTTGCTGAGGGTAAATTTTTTATTGATTCTTTTTGCTGCGTCGAGGGTTGCCTTGTTGGGCTTGTAATTACTGATACCGGCCGGGACAGCATCGGAGACATAACCCGGTAATGACTCGTCGTTAATGTGCAACAGTAAGGGTAGCAACTTGAGAAAATCACGTTGACGCCAGAGCAGGGTTTCATTAATCCTGCCAACGCGATCACGATTCAGGGCAAAAAATCGTCGCTTAATGGTATTTATATCAATGTCAGCAGGCTGGTTCATCCTTATATATATCGGATAGATTGATAGAATCTGCAGTCATTGAACTGTCGGGTTGTGCCAAACTACTGACTTATTGAACAATATTTGATTATAAGTCATTGATTAATTAGGATTGCTAATACCATTAGCACGTCTTACTAAAGAATCGGCGAAGGCAGTCGATACAGTTGTACTGACTAATAATGATGGCAAAAACCACATCCGGAGTGAGAAGGCGGGGGTATGAGTAATTCAATCGATACAATTTGGATGACAGCGTTGTTCCAGTCCTGCCCCCTGGGCATGGTGATTTTTGATGACGGCAAGCTGGCCTGGGCGAATGAGCAAATGGAACAGTTGACCCGCCTGCCGATGAGTACATTGCTGAGTCTGAGCAGTGACGAGCCAGGGCAGCACAGCCTGACCTGTCTGTTCGAACGACCCGATGAGATCGAGATTGAGGCGGATTCGCAACACCTCGCACGCTTCCTGGGTTGCGAGTACAAAACCATTGAGGCACCGAATGGTACCGTGGTCGAGGCGGGTTTCTTTACCGATATTTCGGATAAAAAGTTATTACAGGATCGGGTCGACAGGCTCATGTTGAGTGATGAAACTACGGGTACACTCAACCTGCGCGGTGTGATGCGCGATCTGGAGCCATTGATTTCACGCTGCCGTCGTTACGAGAATCCGCTGTCCGTCCTGCAGATCGAATTTAATATTGATGCAGACAAGGATCTCGAGGACACCATGCTTAATCTTAGTCGAGTGGTCCGATCACAGTTACGCTGGGCAGACCTGGTGAGCCGCAACACCGATAACAGTTTCCTGTTGGTGTTACCGGAAACAGACAACGAAGCGGCACAACAGCTGGCCGGCAAGTTAATCAATACGCTTGAGTCGAACACAGAAGTGGATCTGCCGACCTACTATTGTGCGACTGCGGAATGGCAACGCGGTAATGATATGAACATGTTGCTGAAACGTATTAACAATGGAATCGTGCAGGCACGCGAAGAGAACAAGGTTGTTGCAGCCTGAATGAATTCTTAGACGTCGTACTCACTGGCGCGGCGCGCATCACCGCGAACCTTGTCGACCGGGTAACGTTTTTCGTTTATCTCAATCTTGCGCCACGCAGACTCGATGAGATCAATATCTAATTGGTCAGCCGTACGCATCAGGTAGATAAAGATATCTGCCAGCTCAAGTGCGACTTCATCTTTCTTGTCACCCTCAAGCGAAGCACTTTGTTCTTCCGATAACCACTGAAAATGTTCAACAAGTTCTGCAGCCTCGGCAATCAGCGCCATTGACAGGTTCTTGGGCGAATGGAACTGTTCCCAGTCACGTGTGCGTGCGAATTCGGCAAGCCGTTCACGCAGCACGTCGATGTTGCCTTCATGATTCATGAAACGATACGTGCCCGGCCACGTTCAACCGCGGCCCTGACCTGGTCGGGTGCAGTCCCGCCAATATGGTTACGCGCAGCAACCGAGCCTTCGAGTGTGAGTACCTCGTAGACATCATCAACTATTACGTCACTGAACTGTTGTAGCTCTTCGAGGCTGCAATCAGGCAGGTCTTTATTGTTGTCAATGCAGAACCGTACCGACTGACCGACAATCTCGTGAGCATCACGGAAGGCGACGTCCTTGCGGACAAGGTAATCGGCGAGATCGGTCGCGGTCGAAAAGCCACGTGCGGCGGCCTCATACATGACCTCTTTTTTTACCTGCAGACCTTCGAGCATTTCCGTGTACAACCTGACCGAGGCAAGTAGCGTATCGACACTGTCGAACAGTGGCTCTTTGTCTTCCTGGTTGTCCTTGTTGTAGGCAAGTGGCTGTGACTTCATCAGTGTCAGCAATGCTGTCAGGTTACCGTAGACACGACCGGATTTGCCGCGCACCAGTTCGGGAACATCGGGATTTTTCTTCTGCGGCATGATCGATGAACCGGTGCAGAAGCTGTCACCGAGATCGACAAAGTCGAACTGTGCAGACGACCACAGCACAAGTTCTTCAGAGAAACGTGACAGGTGCATCATGAGCAGCGCGCCGTGTGCGCAGTACTCGATCGCAAAATCACGGTCACTGACCGCATCCAGTGAATTTTCTGCAACGCCGTCAAAGCCGAGCAGCTCAGCTGTGTAAGCACGGTCGATCGGGTAACTGGTACCGGCAAGTGCAGCAGCACCAAGTGGCAGGACGTTGATGCGCTTGCGCGCGTCCAGGAAACGTTGCCTGTCCCGTTCAATCATTTCAAACCATGCGAGCATGTGATGGCCGAAGGTTACCGGCTGTGCTGTCTGCAGGTGGGTAAAGCCAGGCATGATCGTATCGGCCTCGCGTTCAGCGAGATCGAGTAGCACGTTTTGCAGGCCGAGCAGGCAGTCGCACAGCGTATCGGCCTCTTCCCGCAGGAACAGCCGGATGTCGGTTGCGACCTGGTCATTCCGCGAACGGCCGGTATGCAGCTTCTTGCCCACGGCACCGATGCGATCGGTCAGACGCGCCTCGATGTTCATATGGACATCTTCAAGTGATACCGACCAGGCAAAATCGCCCCGCTCAATATCGGCCTGAATATCAGCGAGTCCTTCGATGATGGCCTTGGCTTCATCGTCCGTCAGCACGCTGACGTGCGCAAGCATGGTTGCGTGCGCAACCGAGCCGGCGATGTCATGCCGGTACAGGCGTTGATCGAATTCCACCGAAGCGGTGTACTGTTCAACAAATTCATTCGTGGCGGATGTAAACCGGCCACCCCAGGGTTTTTTATCCTGATCGCTCATAGTCGTGTCATATCAACAGGTTAATCTGCGCGCAGTATAGACGATTTATGTCACCGGGTGGACTGTTGCGGGTGGAAAAGGCTGTTAAACTGTTGCACAGTTCATTTTTTCGGCCACGATTATTCACAATAATGGGATGGCATGAAGCCTGAAGAGACAACATCGACACAGAATATGATGCCGGCACAGCCAGGCGATGGGCTGTTTTTGCCGGATCTGTGCAGTATCCGTATGTTGCTGGTAGTTATCGTGATTGCCCAGTTGCTGGCGTTTGTGATCATGCTGGCGGGCAGCGTACCGGGGCAACGCTGGCAAGATCTTGGTCTTATCTCGTTGTTTGTACAGTGGCTGGCTCTATGCAGCGTGCTGGTTCTGTGCCTGTTACGCACCTGGTTACGGCGTTTTAGCAATGTGAAGGCCGGGGTCATCAGTTTTTCCATCCTGTTACTACTGACACTGATCATCAGTGAGCTTGCGTTCAGTTACGTCACCATTCCCGGCATGGATCGATCGACCTCGGCACATATCGATTTTCTGTTCAGAAACCTCGCCATCAGTGCCATCGTCTCATACGTGACCTTGCGCTATTTTTTCCTGCAGTATCAATCAAGCAGATTGTTACAGGCAGAGAGTCGCTCAAGAATCGATGCGCTGCAGGCGCGCATACGGCCGCACTTCCTGTTTAACAGTATGAACATCATTGCGAGCCTGACACGCAGCAAACCGGAATTGGCTGAGCAGGCCATCGAAGATTTGTCACGGGTGTTCAGGGCGAGCCTGGCCAGGGCACATAACCTCATCCCGCTTAATGAAGAGATCGAGATTTGTAAGAGTTATTTGCACATCGAGTCACTGCGTCTTGGTGACAGGCTGGCGGTGAGCTGGCAGTTGGATGAACAGTCTGCACAGTGGCCGGTGCCTGCCCTGCTGCTTCAACCTCTCGTAGAAAATGCAGTTATTCATGGCATTGAACCCCTTCCTGAAGGGGGTGAGATCGACATTCGTATCACCCAGAATGAAGACAACGTTGTGGTTATTGAAGTGATTAACCCGTGCCCGGACTTGAGCACGACTGGGGTGAACCGCAGCGGGCATCATATTGCGCAGGAAAATATACGTGAACGCCTGAATGCTATATATGAAGGGCAAGCGCGTTTCAGTATCAATGCGCAGGCACAACAATATGCCGTGCGGATTGAGCTGCCATTACAGGTTAACGATGTGTTTACCAGGGACGGGGCCTCGATATGAACGTTCTGATTGTGGATGATGAACCGCTTGCACGGGAACGCCTGGTGGCGATGTTACAGGAAATAGAGGGCGGCTATGTGCTGGCCGGTGAAGCAGCAAACGGCATCGAGGCACTCGAACAGGTTGAGGCATTGCAGCCGGATATCTTGTTACTGGATATTCATATGCCGGGCATGGGAGGCCTCGAGGTCGCACGACACCTGTCGCAACAATCTGTATCTCCTGCAGTCATCTTTACCACGGCCTATGATGAACATGCGCTGGCGGCATTTGATGCGCAGGCCGTAGGTTACCTGCTCAAGCCGATCCAGGCGGAGCAGCTATCACGCACCCTGCACACAGCGAGCATCCTGCATGAAGGGCAGTTAAAAGAAGGCGATGCTGTCGCCGGTTCACGGCGTACGTTTATCAGTTTCAGACTACGGGGGGACCTGCAACTGGTGCCGGTATCAGATATCAAGTATTTTCGCGCCGAGCAAAAATATGTAGAGATGCGCCACTCGGATGGCATCGCACTGATCGAGGAATCCTTGAAATCACTCGAGGATGAATTTGCCGGGCAGTTTGTGCGGATTCATCGCAATGCTCTGGTCGCAAACAAGGCGATTGCCGGTCTTGAGCGTGACAGCCTCGGTCGAAACCATGTCCGCCTGTTTGACTGTGATGAGCGGCTCGATGTGAGTCGTCGGCATGTTGCCGAAGTTCGCCGGTTGTTAAAGGCGCGGAGTTGATATCAGGGTATTTTGGGTAAGAGTACTGTTGCCACGAATCTGCATAAGCGAGTGGCTAATCGCTTCATCCAGATAACCACCGTAGAAATCGACCGTGGTCAAACCGATCATTTTTTCACTCAGTTCTTTGCCATTGGCATCGACAAACGCGAGAGTCGGCGTTAACTGGACATTGTAGCGCTCAGCAATAACAGCCGGGTCAATGAGTTTGCCATCAATATCACGGATATCATCATCGCCATCAATTTCAAGGACGCGGATAATGACTTTGTCTGAGTACTCGCCACTCAGTAGCATGGGCTTGAGGAAATCATCCTTCACGATACTGCAGTAACCGCAGTAGCTGGCAGAAAACATTACCAGGATGGGTACATCTTGATTATTGGCATGAACTGCATCTGTTTCCAGATCAGTCAGTTCGGTTAGCTTTACGTCGGCTGCAAGTAGCGGCAGGCTGAATACAGCAGCCAATAGCGTGATAAAAAGTCTGTGCATCATGAAATCACCAAGTATATCGTGTGGATATTATAGCCTGAGACAACACATATTCCGCAAAAGATTCGCAAATATGCGAGAATTAACCAAATTTTTACATATCGACACCAAAAGGCCAGTATTCGAGAGCCTAGTCGGGTCGAAACGTCCAGGATCAAGGAAATATGTCAGAAAATCAATTACGTATAGCTACACGCAAGAGCCCATTGGCTATGTGGCAGGCCGAGCATGTTGCCGCAAGGCTGAGCGAGGCACACCCGGGACTCGAGGTCGAACTGGTCACGTTCACGACCCAGGGCGACAAGATCCTTGATACACCGCTGGCGAAAATTGGTGGAAAAGGCTTGTTTGTCAAGGAGTTGGAGCGAGCCATGTTGGATGGCGATGCCGATATTGCGGTTCATTCGATGAAAGATGTGCCGGTGGAGCTGCCGCCGGGACTGCATCTTCCCGTTATCCTGGAGCGTGAAGACCCGCGTGATGCCTTTGTCTCGAATAATTTCGAGGATTTCCAGTCGCTGCCACAGGGCGCGCGCCTCGGGACCTCGAGCTTGCGCCGTCAGTGCCAGCTTAAAGAGGCACGGCCTGATCTGGAGATTCTCGATTTGCGCGGTAATGTGAATACGCGTCTGGCCAAGCTCGATGCCGGTGACTACGACGCGATTATTCTTGCCTGTGCAGGGCTGAAGCGGCTTGGTTTTGATGATCGCATCCGCAGCGCCATGAGCCCGGACACAAGCCTGCCAGCCATCGGCCAGGGCGCGATCGGTATCGAGTGTCGCAATGATGATGCGCGTGTGAACAATATTATCGCAACCCTCGATGATGCTGTGACCCATGTCTGCGTCAAGGCAGAACGGGCCATGAATGAACGCCTCGGTGGTGGTTGCCAGGTGCCGATTGCCGGATTTGCCGAATTAAATGGTGAACAATTGCAGCTACGTGGCCTGGTCGGCAAGACCGATGGCAGTGAGATACTGCGCAGCGCCATCTTCGGGCCACCGTCCGAGGCGGAATCGATGGGAACGGCCATCGCCGAAGAACTCCTGGCGCGTGGCGCTGATACGATACTCGAGGCCCTCTACTCAGAGTAGCCATGAGCGTGAATCGCTTACAGGGGATCAGGGTACTGGTTACCCGGCCCGCTCAGCAGGCCGCCGAATTTTGTGCGGCCATTGAATCTGAAGCGGGTATTGCCCTGAGATTACCCCTGCTTGCGATTCAAGCCAACGATAACGAAACCGCAAAACAACGTTGTCACTCAGTCGCTGACTATGACCTGGTAATCTTTATCAGTACCAATGCAGTCAGCTATGCCCTGCCACTGCTTCCCCACACTGACTGGCCCGGACAAACACGTATAGCGGCAATCGGGCGTGCGACGGCTGATACACTTGAGTCAGCCAGTCTGAATGTGGATGTACTACCCGAACGGGCGAGTAACAGCGAAGCCATGTTGGAGGCACTGGCATGTGAGGATTTGCACGACAAGCGAGTATTGATCGTGCGCGGCAAGGGCGGGCGCGAGACACTTGCAAAGGGCCTGGGTGCAAAAGGGGCCATCGTGGATTATGCCGAGGTCTATCAACGTGTTTGCCCGGACGTTGCACCGGGACAGCTGGCTTCTCTGCTGCAGGGTGGTATTGATATCATTACCGTGGCCAGTGGTGAGACCTTGTTTAACCTGACTGCGACAATAAAAAATTCAGATCTGGATGTTAAACAAACGCAGGACTTGCTAGATTTACCTTTAGTCGTGGCAAGTGGGCGTATTGCTGAGCTTGCCAGTCAGTCAGGTTTTACTGGTGAAGTAATAGTAACGGATGAACCGGGTCGTGACGGGTTTATCAATGCCATAGCAAGCTGGCAGGACAAGGTGTAACACGAGGCAAGCGAATGACCGAAACAACAAACAGTGACAAGTTACCCGGGCAGCCAGAGGCGTCTGAGCAGCCGGAGAACTCCGGGAAGCCTGACAAACCGGCACAGAAAAAGGTCGCGAAGAAAAAAACATCTGCAACAAAAGTGAAGAGTGGTTCGCCCATTGCAGGCTGGATAGCAGGATTGTCACTGGTCATCGCCTGTGCAGCCATCGCTGCAACCGGTTACCTGTGGTTCACCGGTCAACAGCAACAGCGCGTGGTAGAGAAACAAGTTGTACAGCGTGATGAACAGTTGCATGCACAACTTGCACAGCAACAGGCGAGAATGAACACCCTGCAACAGGCACAGGAAAAAACATCAGACTTGTTCGCACAAACCGGTTTACGACTTGATGAGATAACCGAAACGCTCGGGCGTGATCGGCATGAATGGTTAATGGCCGAGATCCGCTACACCCTGCGTCTTGCGAATATGCGCCTGCAGTTGTTCAAAGACAGGGATAGCGCATTACTCGCACTTGCAGCAGCAGATGAACAAATTGCCCGCCTTGCCGACCCCGCATTACACAGCGTACGTGCCTTGCTCAGTAAGGAAATTACTGCACTACGTGCTGTTACCGATATTGATGTTGAAGGAAGCAGTCTTGCGATCACGGCATTATCAGAACAGGTCATGCAACTGAGTGTCCGCATCCCGACGCGCGAAAATGATGTAAAGATTGAACCCGCGCAAAAGCCAGACAATCTTGAAGACTGGCAGAAGCATGCCGGTGCTGTGTGGAATGAGCTGAAGACACTGGTATCGATTCGACGCAGTGACAAAAAGGTCACGCCATTGTTAACACCAGATGAAAGTCATCTGTTACGTCAGAACCTGCGCCTGAAACTTGAAATTGCACGTGTGTCGTTATTGCAACGTGATACGGGCCTGTTTCATAGCAGCCTGCTGGATAGCCGGGACTGGATCAACGCCTACTTCAATACCGATCGTGCCGACGTCAAGGCTGTTATGAACAAACTGGAGGAACTCTCCGCGCTTGAGATCAACCCGAGCTACCCTGATATCTCCGCATCGCTGAACGAACTGGAAACGATCCAGCACAACAAACGGGCTTCAGATACTGTTCGTGAAGCACCAGCACCAGCACCAGCACCAGCACCAGCACCAGCACCAGCACCAGCACCAGCACCAGCACCAGCACCAGCACCTGAACCAGAGACAGGACAACAAGGTGCAGTCATTATTCAGGATACGGTGACAGAAGAATGAAGTGGCTGTTCAAGGTTCTGCTGGTTGTATTACTCGGTGTTGCCATCACATTGTTGGCAATCGAAGATACAGGTTATGTCCTGATCTCGCGCGCCCCCTGGGTAATCGAACTGAGCCTGACGCTGTTCGTATTATTAATCTTGCTCAGCTTTATCGTCTTGTATGCGCTGTTTCGTTTCATTACAAACACCTGGGGGATTGGTCAGCGTATGCGTGACTGGCAAGAGCAACGCCGCCACAATACCGCGCGACAAAATCTCAACAAGGGCCTGCTTGAACTGGCACAACGCAACTGGGTAAAGGCAGAGAAGTTACTCACTCGCCATGTGAAAGACAGTGAGTCACCGCTGTTGAATTACCTTGCAGCTGCGAGTGCCGCCCAGGAACAGGATGCCGACAAGCGCCGTGATGAATACCTGTCACTGGCCCATGAGAGTATGCCGGGATCAGATGTTGCTGTTGCGCTGACACAAGCCGATCTGCAACTTCGTCATGGCCAGCTTGAGCAGGCACTGGCCACCCTGATGCACCTGCGCAGCATTGCGCCGAAACACCCGTATGTCCTGAAGTTACTTGTACGCCTGTACGGTGAGTTGCAGGACTGGAAAAGCCTGTACGAATTATTACCTGTATTACGTAAACAGAAACTGCTCGTCGATAATGAATGGGTACGGCTTGAGCAGCAGGTCTTCAGTCATATGATGGAAAAGGCCGACAGTTTGCAGGCGGTGCAGGCATGCTGGTCGGATGTGCCGAAGAAACTGCGCGTGAACAACGATCTGGTCGAACAATACGCGACGTGTTTGATCGCCTTCTCGGCACATGATGAGGCGGTTGATGTGCTGAGAAAACAGCTCGGCAAACATTGGCATCCGCAACTGGTCAGCCTGTATGCACGTGCCGAGGGACAGGACAGTGCTCGTCAGCTTGCGTGGGCAGAGGCCTGGCAGGCAGACCACAGCGATGATCCTGTGTTGCTCGAAAGCCTGGGCAGACTCGCAGTCAGAAATGAACTGTGGGGCAAGGCACAGGCCTGGTTCGAAGCGAGCCTCGGTATACGGCCCCATCCGGTGACCTACCGTGTGCTGGGTGAATTACTCGAACAGCTCGAAAAACCCGCGCAGGCCGCCGAGTGTTATCGCAAGGGTCTGTTGATGACGGCAGAGGTTTGACCGGCTTTACTTCGTATCTCGTGCGTACTCGAAAGAATCCGAGAAATACTGTTGCGGACTAAGCCCAAGGGTGCGGAAACTTTCAAAACCGGCATTGACCATTTCCGGTGGACCGCCGGCATAGATATCAAAACCTGACAGATCATCACAATCGTCCATGATGGCATCGTGCACATAGCCTGTCCGACCCTGCCAGTCATCACTTTCCAGTGGATCAGACAACACCGGTGTATAGCTGATATGGTCGTATTTAGTCGCCCATTCCTGTGCCAGTGCGTGCATGTAAAGATCACGTTTGGCACGCGCGCCCCAGTACAGGTGAATAGGGCGTGTCTGGCCGATTTCGAGACTGTGTTCGATCAGGCCCTTGATGGGGGCGAAGCCGGTACCACCGGCCATGAAGATGAGAGGACGATCACTTTCTTCGCGCAGGTAGAACGTACCAAGTGGACCTTCAATGCGCAGCATGGCCTTTTCTGGCATGTTGCCGAAGGCATATTCGGCGAACTCGCCACCTTCAACGTAGCGTACATGCAGTTCGATGTGGTCGCTGTCATGCGGGGCATTGGCGATCGAGTAGCTGCGGCGGCGACCATCCTTGAGCAGGAAGTCGATATACTGGCCGGCCAGGAATTTGAAATCAACGTTCTCAGGCAATTTGAGGATGATGCGCATGACATCATGACTGAGTTGAACGCTTGAGCTGACCCGGCACGGCATTTTGCGGATCGGGAAGCCGGCAACGGCTTCGGCAATATTGCCTTCGAGTCGCAAATCACTGTTGGCATGAGCCTGGCATAGCAGCGCAATACCTTCGTTGATCTCAGCTTCTGTAATGGCTTCGGGGCGTTCAGCGGGGTATGTGATCTCGCCTTCAATCAGGCGTGCCTTGCAGGCACCGCACAGGCCATCTCGACAGCTGTAGGCTAATGGCACATCCTGGCGCATGGCGGCATCAAGGATTGTTTCATCGGTGGCGACTTCAAATTTGACACCATTGGGTTCGACATTGACTGAGAATTTCATAACAATAATTGCGACTATTTCATAAGCCTGACTGAAAGGCTCGGAATTATCCCTGATTTTGAGGACAAGTGGAACATGCAAACAGTGGTTATTACAGGTTGTGGCGATATTGGTCGGCGTGTCGGCCGGCTTTACTATGCAAAAGGCGCTTCTGTATACGGGATAGTACGTAGCCAGGTATCGGCACGGTTGCTTGAGGAGGCCGGCATTGAGCCACGAATTCGCGACCTGGACGCGCCTGAAGAGGTAGTAGCACTGAGCCAACCGGCTTCGATCATGTTTTATTTTGCCCCGCCACCACGTGAAGGAGTAACCGATAGCCGGATTCGTGGCTGGTTAGCGGATTTATCCAGTGAAAACCTCCCTGAGAAAGTGGTTTTGATCAGTACTACGGCTGTATATGGCGATAGCCAGGGGGAATGGGTTACAGAAAATTCACCCCTGCAGCCAGGTACAGACCGTGGCAGGCGTCGACTGGATGCAGAAACTGCATTGCAACAGTGGTCAGCAGAAACTGGTGTGCCCATTGTGATACTGCGCGTGCCGGGTATCTATGGTCCGGGTCGATTACCGCGTGCACGACTGGAAAAGGGCTTGCCGGTATTGAATGAGAGCGAGTCGGGGTATACAAATCGAATCCATGTTGACGACCTGGCGAGGATCTGTGTTGCGGCAGCTGAGCGCGGCCAGGCTGGAGCCGTGTATAACGTATCTGATGGGCATCCGGGGACGATGACGGGATGGTTCAATGCGGTCGCCGATGAGCTTGGCCTGCCACGCCCCCCGCAGATTTCACTTCAACAGGCAGAGACCGAGATCAGTGCCGGGATGCTGAGTTACCTGAAAGAATCGCGGCGTATCTCGAATGAAAAGATGCTTGAAGAGCTGGGTGTTGAACTCATGTACCCTGACCTTAAGAAAGGTATCGCGTCTTGTGACTAGCACTTCCGTCATGGCGGACTTGTTTCAGTATCCAGTTTTAATAAATAAAAAGAATTTTTGACAGGATTTACAAGATGGACAGGATGTTTGAAATAAAAAAATAAACCACAAAGATACTGATTCTCAGAATCATTGTAGGTTTCATTGTGAGTACCGCAGCCGTACCGACTCGCGGTAACCCTAACCTTTGTACCTAAGGTTCAGGGCAAGGAACACAAAAGTGAATGATCGTTTCCGACTGCGACTTCAAGCGGTCGTCATTCCGGCGCAGGCCGGAATCCAGATGTAAATTGGTTTTAACTCTGACAATAGTATTTAAATTATTTAGATCGAGTATCTATCGCAAAGACGCTAAGAGCGCTAAGTAATAAATATAAACGTCATTCCGGCGAATGCCTTGTTCGTAAGCAGACGGGAGCTAGCTTGCGATACTGCGTTTACTGTTCAGCCAGCGTGTTAGTGACTTCCATTGATCAATGTCATGCGCGACAGCAGACGGTGCCATTTCGAAAATACTCAGGCCCCGTTCGGCGGCGCGGATGTAGTTCTGCGTGTCGCGCAGGGTCGCAATACGCGGGATCTTCAGGCGCCGTAGAAATTTCTCAAGCGCATGGAATATAAGCGTATTTTCCTTCACGCGGTTGGCGACAACGGCCAGTTTGACCTCGTCTCGGTTGACCTTGCCGACGAGCAGTAATTCCTCAATGAAATGTGCACAGGCGCGCATATCAATCGGTGAAGGCAATACCGGGATGACAAGTGACTCGGCGCGACGGACGAGCTGGGTAAGGGTCTTGCCATGTACTGCAGCCGGGACATCGAGCACGAGGGTATCGATATTTTTCGGTGTCCGGAAGCTGCCCTCATAGGCGGCGATACCGGTAATGAGCGTGCGGTCATCCGGGCGAGCCTTGAGCCAGTCGAGGCTTGAACCCTGTGGATCAAAGTCCGCGATCGCAACATTCTGACCCTTACTGGCATAAAACCCGGCGATATTTGTTGCCAGTGTGGTTTTACCGCAGCCGCCTTTGGCATTTATGACCATGATGGTGCGCATGTGACTCCCCCTGGTGATCTGGATTGCGCTGCTGTTGTCTGTTTGTGGACAATCGGGAACAGTTTAACCCACTGCAGAAAACAGTGAAATGCCGGGCCGTAAAAAGGTTTTATAACGTGGGTGTGGGCACAATTGATGTGCTGACAACGGCGGCCTTCTTGTTGCGCGAAGCAAGTTTGTTGATCAATTTCTCGATTCCACCACGTCTTATGGCGCTGGCAAATGAACTGCGATAGGTGGTCGCCAGGCTGATGCCTTCCACCGACAGGTCGTAGATCTTCCAGCTTTTGCCTTTCAGGTAAACGCGGTACAACACCGAGACCGGAGGCCGATCGGCAAGGTTGATCTCCATACGAACCGTAACGTCTTCAGGGTCATCGCTACGGAAGGGCAAATAGCGGACATTGTCTGCATGCGAGATGATCTGGTCCGAAAACTCGATCATTGCTGTGACATACGTGCGAATGAGGAAGTTCTTAAATTCATTGGTGAAGCGGTCGCGCTGGTTTTCATTGGCACGGCGCCAGTATTTACCCAGCACAAGTCGGCCAATGCGACGAAAATCAATATGTGGCAGGACGATATCATCGACGAGTTCATAGGCAATGGCTTTATCCTGCTTGATGTCACCGTTGCGTGTCTTCATCGCGTTGAGTAGCGTTTGTGATGTCTCAACGACAAGTGCCTGTGCCGATTCCGGGGCTGGGTTGTCAGCGTGGGCAAGTGGCGCAAGTGCCAGTATGCCAAGCATAAGGGCCATCAGTAATGGTGTGTAGAAAACTCTCATCATCGTGCTTGTATCTTGTTGTTTATGATATTGATACCTGATTTATTCGGCAGTTTCATCGATATTAAGTTCCGACCAGATTGCATCAATACGTGTTTTGACCGATTCATCCATGACGATGGGATCACCCCATTCACGGTCGGTTTCACCCGGCCATTTGTTGGTTGCATCAAGACCCATTTTGGAGCCGAGCCCTGAAACAGGCGAGGCAAAATCGAGGTAATCGATCGGTGTGTTATCAATAATAGTGGTATCGCGTCCCGGGTCCATCCGTGTCGTCATGGCCCATATTACATCATTCCAGTCGCGGACGTTAACGTCATCATCGGTGACGATGACAAATTTCGTGTACATGAACTGACGCAGGAATGACCAGACGCCAAACATGACGCGCTTGGCATGTCCCGGGTACTGTTTTTTCATACTCACGCAGGCCATGCGGTAGGAACAGCCTTCGGGTGGCAGGTAGAAATCGGTGATCTCGGGAAACTGCTTTTGCAGGATCGGCACAAACACCTCGTTCAGGGCCACGCCGAGGATGGCAGGTTCATCCGGTGGTCGGCCGGTATAGGTGCTGTGATAGATCGGATCTTTTCGATGGGTGATGCGATCAATTGTAAATACCGGGAAGCTCTCTACCTCGTTGTAATAGCCGGTGTGATCACCAAACGGGCCTTCATCGGCCATATCGTCAGGATGGATATGCCCTTCAAGTACGAACTCGGCGCTGGCAGGGACCTGCAGGTCTGAGCCGATACATTTCACGACTTCGGTCTTGCTGCCACGAAGCAAGCCGGCAAAGGCATATTCGGACAGGCTGTCAGGGACCGGTGTGACGGCGCCAAGGATCGTCGCCGGATCGGCGCCGAGTGCGACCGCGATGGGAAAGGGTTCGCCAGGATGCGCCTGTTGCCACTCGGCAAGGTCAAGCGCCCCACCGCGGTGGGCGAGCCAGCGCATGATGACGCGGTTCCTGCCAATGACCTGTTGCCGGTAGATCCCCAGGTTCTGACGTTCCTTGTTGGGGCCTCTGGTCACCACGAGTCCCCACGTAATCAGCGGGCCGGCATCACCGGGCCAGCAGGTCTGGACGGGTATGTCAGACAGGTCGACATTATCGTCTTCGATAATATTGGCCTGGCAGGCAGCCTTGCTGACAACCTTGGGGGCCATATTCAGGACCTGTTTGAACACCGGCAGTTTTTCCCACGCATCCTTCATGCCCTTGGGCGGTTCCGGTTCCTTGAGCGTGGCAAGCAGTTTGCCGATCTCGCGCAGTGCTCCGACGGAGTCTTCGCCCATGCCCAGCGCGACGCGCTCAGGCGTGCCAAACAGGTTACCCAGCACCGGGACATTGCTGTTGCCTTTGACGTTTTCGAACAGCAGTGCAGGACCGCCTGCGCGCAGGGTGCGATCGCAGATCTCTGTCATCTCGAGGTTGGCATCGACCTCGGCAGAGACGCGTTTAAGTTCTCCACGTTGTTCAAGTAACTGGATAAAGTCGCGCAGGTCTTTATATTTCATAGTATTCAGTATCCAAAAAGGTCGCACAAGAATACCAGAGCAGAGGGCTGTGTTCACGACTATACTGCCTTGGGGGAGGTGTCGTGACGCGTAAGCAAAGAAAAAGTTATTCATCACATGTCGTATTGATCATGTTACTTATGGTCAGTGCGCTGCTGGTTATGCTGGCACTGTTCAGGTTGCATGATTTTGACGTGTATCAGCGCTCGCTAATGCAAAATGCCGTACATACCGAGGCCAATGAACTGGCTGAAAAAATCGCTCGTCTGCAGGACCGGGTTGCTCTGTTCGCCGGCCAGTACTATGACATCATTAATTATCTGGCAGGCTATGCGGGTGATGAGGATGTTCGTCGCTATCTCGAAGAACGTGTCGCCCGGCAGTTCCCGGATTATTTCGCGATTTCAATCACGGACGGTGAAGGCAAGCCCTACTTTGAAGATTTTGACCTGTCCGTTAACGAGGTGTGCAAGCAGGACCTGCGAAACTATGTTACCAACCGCTACAGCAATGTTGTGTATATCCACCCGCACCCGGATGTCTATCATTTCGACATAATGGCGCCGTGGGGACAACGTGATGGGGATACGGATCAGACAGTTAAGGGTGTATTTTTTGTCAGTTTTAAACCGACAATACTGGCGGAGTCACTGAAAAACAGTGAGATTGGTGAGCACCGGCTACTATTATTAAGAACCGACCGTCCCGGCCTGATCGAGGTCTCGTCTCAGGGGGGGCGGGATGAAATACCGGGGTTGAACGGGGATTATTTTCTCTCCGAAGCAGATCAGAAACGCATTCTCTACCGCGAGATGGTTCCCGGTACGCGCTGGGAGCTGGTGACCCTGCCCGACAGGAAGATCAGCCAGAACCAGTTACGCGATGTTGTCACGCAATCCCTGTTGTTGTTCATAGCATTTGCACTGGTGAGCCTGATTTCATTGCGATTTATCAGGCACGCCGAGGCACGCCGCAATGCCTCGGAACAAGACCTGCAATCTGCAAAAGAGTATTTGCAACAGGCACTGGATTTCAGCCGGGTCATTCAGTGTGACTGGGACATCGATACCGAAGAAATGCGCTGGTCGGATAACGCGCGGGAACTGTTCAAGGGTGCACTGCCGGCTTCATTCTCGGCATATCTGCAACAGATGCATGAAGCAGACCGTGTATTACTGCGCCAGGATATTGATCGCTGTCTTGAAACAGGCATCGCCTATCATAACGAGCACCGGCTTTGTGAGCATGACGATACCATGCGATGGATCGAGGCGAGTGGTAATTTCGAGGCGAATGCCCTGACCGGACAAGTCAAAATGATTAGCCTCGTCACAGATATTACAGAACGTAAGCAGGCCGAAACACGGCGTATCGAGGCGGAAAAGGCACAACGTGATACGTTGGTACGCGAGGTACATCACCGCATCAAGAACCATCTGCAGGGCGTAGTTGGCCTGTTGCGACAGCATACGAACAAAACACCGGCTATCCGCGACATTATCGATGCTGCAGTTGGCCAGTTGTATTCCGTATCGAGTGTGTATGGCCTGCAGTCTCGCGAGGGCAACAGCGATGTCGTGGTGGCCGAGCTGTTAAAGCAGGTCTGTAAAACAACGCAGGATATGACCGGTGCGCACATCGACTGTTCACAGCAGGAGGTTTTACAGGAACGGGCTATACTTAGCGATGATCGAGCTGTGGCGATTGCACTGATACTCAATGAGCTTATGGCCAATGCAGTGAAGCATGCTCCTGAGCCTGAAAATGCCAGCGTATCAGTGATGCTCGTGGACCTCGAGGGTGAGGTCACCATCAGTATTGAAAACACGATTGCTGGCACGCCGGTTGATTTTGATTTTAGCGAAGGCAAGGGTTTGGGCACGGGACTGTCATTGATCAGGTCACTGCTGCCAGGTAAAGGTGCCAGCCTGGACATTACACCGGAGCAGGGCCGTATGCGCGCGGTACTGGTACTGCGTACACCTGTCCTTAAGGAAGATGAAGCATGACAACAGAAACAATAAGTGAAGGCGCACGATTACTGGTTGCTGATGATGACAGCCTGGTGCTGGCCACCCTGGCAGCCGGACTGCGTGGCTTCGGCTATGATGTCACCGCGGTTGAAAGTGGTGAGGAAGTCGTACAACTGTGTGAGGACGGTGAGTATGACCTTGCCCTGTTGGACATGCGCATGCCGGGCCTGTCTGGTCTGGAAACGGCTCATTCACTGAATGAATTCACCCAGATCCCCATCGTGTTCCTGTCGGCGTTTGATGACAATGAATATGTCGAACAGGCGGTGGCCGCCGGTGCTCTCGGATATCTCGTTAAACCGGTAGACGTCAACCAGGTTGTGCCTACCATCGAGGCGGCACTGAACCGCGCCCAGGATATCGGTACCCTCAAAGATCGTGAAGAAAACCTCACCCAGGCCCTCAGTGCCGGGCGCGAAACCAACGTCGCCATTGGTATCCTGATGGCACATACGTCGATGAGCTATCCCGATGCAGAGCAGGCACTGCGAAGTTATGCACGTGCCAACCGTAAGCGCATGAACGACATCGCCACCGACATCGTCGGTGCCAGCAATACCCTGAACTATCTCATTACCGCCATTAGCAAGCATACGAAACCCGGCGATTAGCCCGGGCGCTTGACACCTCAAGTGTGAAATCGGTAATGTATCCCCACTTCAGTTAGTCGCCCCACCCTCGCGGCTGACATTCAAAAAAGCATGTTCTGCCCGACGGGCATTGAGCATCGCAACAAACAGGCCACACATCTGCCTGGCGATTTTACAGTTTAAACTGTAGGTCGGATGGCGTGCGTGGATCGATCCTCACTCCACCCGTAGACCCTCAAGGGGCTTACATATATTTACAACGTATTGTTGTTTGAAACAGCGTTATTCTTTTGTGTTGGAGGAGATAAGGCGGAGCGTGTAGCAGAGCCTGACTGGCGAAAACTAATTACAAGAATAATTTCGCCAGGCCCCGCTTTTTAGCGGGGTTTTTTTTGCGTTGGTGTTTTCAACAAGCTAACTGTGCAAATTTATTCTAACAGTCCATAATGATTGATAGCTCCGGATCGGAAGCAGGAATTCATCGTCCATCAATCCGCGATCATAAATGTCATACCTAAATCCTGAAACCTCCATGTCGTTTCAGGTTGCGTGCATCAAGCCACTTGATGCCGATGATAAAGCCACTGGCAAGCAGTACAATTACGCCAATAGCAAGCCAGAGTAATTTAATCTGAATGCTGTCCCCATTCATGGTTCCAGGGGAGGTTGCATGGGCTACAGGGGCCGTGCCTGAGGCTGCGGGAATGGAAAGTGTGTTACGTATCTGGTTCAGTGTGTCATTGAGCTGTGTATTTTTCTCTTGCAGTGCGGCAATCTCCGAGGCGTGCTTTGCATCGATAGCTGTTGTATCACCCTGTTTTTTTGCATTCGCAAGTTCGGCCTGCAGTGCCTGCTGCTGACTGGCCCTGTTTTCGAGTTGCTTGTTGGCCGCAGCGAGTTTTTTGTCAAGCTCACTGGATAGTTCCTGCAGGCGTTTTACTTCCTTGTTCTTGAGTGCGAGTTGTTCGTTGCCGGAGAGCTTGCCGGTCTTGCCGAGTTCGACCAGTTGTTTCTGGGTGGCTTCAAGTTCGGCCTTGGCGAGTGAGAGTTGTTCGCCGAATTGTTTTTTCTGGTCGGTCAGTTCAAGCACAACGAGTTGTGAAGGCTTGTAGTCGATCAGGTAGGAGTTTTCAATCCAGCCAGTGGTCCCGTCTGCACTGCGCACCTTGGCAAAATCCTTGTTGCGTTTGATGATCTCGATCGGCGTGCCGCTTTGCAGGGGCTTGATGATCTTGCTACCCGTATCAGGTTTTTCGTAGACACCAACGAGTACCTTGTCAGTGACATAGAAGGTTTGTGCCAGGGCAGAGCCTGCCCAGAACAGCAGCATCAATGCGAGTGATAACGGGTAGCCAGGTTTCATTACCGTCCCCTTTTATAATTGTTTTTTTCTATTATGCAGCAATACCACTATGTCTTAGAAGTGCTTCGATACCGGGTTCGCGTCCGCGGAACTCTACGAACAGGTCCATCGCGTTACGTGAGCCACCCTGCTCGAGCACGCTGCGCAGGAAGCGTTCACCGGTTTCGCGGTCGAAGATATCGGTTTCCTCGAAGGCTGCAAAGGCATCGCTCGACAGCACTTCGGCCCACTTGTAGCTGTAATAACCCGCGGCATAGCCACCGGCAAAGATGTGCGAGAAGCTGTTGGCAAAGCGGTTGTATTCAGGCGGACGGACCACGGCGACCTTGTTGCGAACGTCTTCGATCAAGGCCTGGATGTCGGCCGGGTTGCCGGGGTTGTATTCAAGGTGGAGCCTGAAATCGAACAGGGCGAATTCGAGCTGGCGCACCATCTGCATGCCGGACTGGAAGTTTTTCGCCGAGTTGAGTTTTGCAAACATCGGATCGGGCAGTGGTTCATCTGTGTGGTAATGGCGGGCGAAGATATCCAGTGCCTCCTGTTGCCAGCACCAGTTTTCCATGAACTGGCTTGGCAGTTCGACGGCATCCCACTCAACGCCATTGATACCGGAGACGGCGGCAAAATCGATCTGGGTCAGCATGTGTTGCAGGCCATGGCCGAATTCATGGAACAGTGTAATGACCTCGTCGTGGGTAAACAGCGCCTGGTCGTTGCCGACAGGTGGTGAGAAGTTACAGGTCAGGTAGGCGACCGGCAGTTGTACCTGGTCGTCCTTACTCGTGCGGACAATGCATTCATCCATCCAGGCGCCACCGCGTTTCTTGTTGCGTGCATACAGGTCGAGATAAAACTCGCCGCGTGGCTTTCCATCACTGTCATGGATCTCGAAAAAGCGTACATCCTTATGCCAGGTATCGACATCCTTACGTTCAGTGACGCGCATGCCATAGAGCTTGTTGATTACGGCAAACATACCTTCGAGGACACTGTCTTCCGGGAAGTAGGGTTTCAGTTCTTCCTGCGAGATGGCGTAACGGTGCTGGCGCAGTTTCTCACTGTAGTAGGCAATGTCCCAGGCCTGCAGGTCTTCAACGCCATAATTATCACGGGCAAAGTCCTGCAACTCGCTGAACTCGGTGCGTGCCATGTCGATGGAACGTGTGGCGAGATCATTGAGGAACTCGAGTACATGATCCGTGCTTGTGGCCATCTTCTTCGCCAGTGAACGTTCGGCATAGTTGTTAAAGCCGAGCAGGCAGGCCGCTTCATGGCGACGTTTTAAAATATCCTGCATGAGCTGTGCGTTGTCCCACTTGCCGGCACAGGGCCCCTGGTCCGAGGCACGCGTGACGTAGGCGACGTACATCTCTTCGCGCAGGGCACGGTCGTCCGCATAGGTCATGACCGGGAAGTAGGACGGGAACTCGAGTGTGAACAGCCAGCCGGACTTACCCGCCTGCTTGGCCGTCTGGCGTGCCAGCGCTATCGCGGTTTCGGGCAGGCCATCCAGTTTAGATTCTTCGTCGATATACTTGTCCCAGCCGTGCGTGGCATCGAGGACATTCTCGCCAAACTTCGAGGTCAATTTCGACAGTTCCTGCATCAAGGTCTTGTAACGGTCTTTATCGGCATCACTCAGCCCGATACCGGACAATTCAAAATCACGCAGTGCATTCTCGATGACCTTTTGCTGTGACGCGGTGAGGCTTTTGAATTCATCGCTATTGGCAATCTGCTGGTAGGCCGCAAACAGTTCGGCATTCTGGCCCAGCTCGGTGCCATATTCGCTGAGCTTGGGCAGGCAGGCATTGTAGGCATCGCGCAGTTCATCTGAATTGACCACCGAGTTCATATGACTGACAGGAGACCAGGTGCGTGACAGGCGCTCTTCCATCTCCTCGATGGGATGGACCAGGTTATCCCAGTTGTAGGTCTCGTTGTTGGCCAGCAATTCTTTAATGCCTGCCCTGTTTTCAGCAATCAGCTGATCAATGGCCGGTTCAACGTGTTCAGGTTTGATGGCCGAAAAAGGTGGCAGGCCAGTCATGCTCAGAAGTGGGTTATTCATGCGGTGTCTTACCTTGTTTAGTGTCGTACTGAATATCGCGGCAGCAAAGGCGCGTGCTTTAATCTATTATGCCTGTTCTTATATATAAGTGTCAGTGGCCGGGAAAACAATGTTGTGACAAATCAGGATGAAGTACAGGACTTCTACGGGTTGGGCCCGGATGAAATCCTCAATGCCGTGGAGCAGTGCGGGTTTGTGCCGGATGGCAGCCTGCTGGCATTAAACAGCTATGAAAACCGTGTCTACCGTGTGGGCATAGAGGACAGCGCACCGCTGGTGGCGAAGTTTTATCGCCCGCAGCGCTGGTCGGATGCGGCCATCCTCGAGGAGCACGGTTTTGCACTGGAACTGGCGGAGACAGACATCCCCGTTGTCGCCCCGCTGCGTGATGATAATGGCGAGACCCTCCATCACCACGCCGGGCACCGTTTTGCCCTGTTTCCCTGTGTCGGTGGGCGTATGCCCGAACTTAGCGGCGGTGAAGACTACGAGATCATTGGCCGTTTTATTGGCCGCATCCATGCGGTTGGGCAGTTGCAGGCCTTCAGTGCGCGTCCCGTGATCGATATCGACAGCTATGCGACCCAGTCCTACCAGTACCTGCTCGAGCACGGTTTTATCCCGCATGAGCTGGAACTGCCCTACCGCAGTCTGGTTGAGGATTTGATCCCCGAGGTCGAGAAGGTATGGGCGCGTGCCGGAGAGGTCAGCCAGATCCGCCTGCACGGTGACTGCCATGCCAGCAATATCCTCTGGACCGACAGCGGACCGCACTTTGTCGATCTCGATGATTGCCGGACAGGACCGGCGATTCAGGACTTGTGGATGCTGCTGAACGGTTCAAGGATGGACATGACCATACAGGTGGCTGACCTGCTTGAAGGCTATACCGAGTTTAGTGAGTTTAACCCGCGTGAGCTGCACCTCGTCGAGGCCCTGCGCACCCTGCGGTTGTTGTTTTACTCGGCCTGGCTGGCACGGCGCTGGGTCGACCCGGCCTTCCCGCACAGTTTCCCGTGGTTTAACACGACGCGTTACTGGGAAGAACAGATCCTTGCCCTGCGCGAGCAGTTCTCAGCTTTGCAGGAACCGGTGCTGGTGTGGAATTAGCCGCGGACTAACGTCCGTAGTGGTCATCAAATCGGACAATGTCATCCTCGCCCAGGTAACTGCCGGTCTGTATCTCGATGATCTCAACCGGTTCATCGGTCTGGTTGGCGAGGCGATGCTGGGTCCCGGCCGGGATGTAGGTCGACTGGTTTTCGAGCAGGTCAAAATCCTTTCCGTCACAGTGAACGTGTGCGGTGCCCTTAACGACGACCCAGTGCTCGGCACGTTGATGGTGAAGCTGTAACGACAGGCTGGCACCAGGGTTGACCGTGATACGCTTGACCTGGAAGCGATCGCCCATGTCCATGCTTTCATAATGTCCCCATGGCCGGTAAACACGGCGATGCAGGATGTGTTCTTCACGTTGCTGGTGCTTCAGCCATGTCACCACGTTCTTGATGTCCTGGGCATAGTCCTTGTGAACAACCGCGACAGCATCCGTTGTATCCACGACAATACTGTCTTTGATGCCAAGTGTGGCAACGAGGCGGTCACCGGCCATAATGAGTGAATTACTTGTATCCTGCGTAAAGACATCACCCTGGCAGACGTTGCCATCTTTATCCTTGTCCTGGATATCCCACAGTGCCGACCAGGCGCCGACATCCGACCAGCCTGCATCAAGTGAGATCACCCAGGCCTGCAGGTTTGATTCCGCATCCTGGCTGAGTGGTTCCATCACGGCATAGTCAATCGAATCTGATGGTGAGGCAGTAAAGGCCTCTTTATCGAGGCGGTAGAAATCGAGGTCCTGTTTGCCTTTGTCGTAGGCACGGCTTGCGGCAGCGAGCATACCTGGCTGGTAGCGGGCGATGGCTTCGAGCCAGCGCGAGGCACGCATCATGAACATGCCGCTGTTCCACAGGTAGTCATTGCTGTCGAGGTAGTGCTTTGCGGTGTCGTGATCAGGCTTTTCGACGAAAGCATCGAGTTTGAAACCAAGGGTGTCAACCTGTTTGCCTTTACGGATGTAACCATAACCGGTTTCCGGTCGTGTTGGCACGATTCCAAACGTGACCAGCCCGCCCTGCTCAGCCAGTTCAAGCCCGGCACTGATCGAGGCCTGGAATTTATCCAGCTCACTGACAGCGTGATCGGCAGGCAGTGCCAGCAAGATCTGCTCGGGGTTTTTAGTCGCAGCAGCGATGGCTGCTACAGTCAGCGCCGGTGCGGTGTTTCGCCCGACAGGTTCAAGCAGGATACTTGCAGCAGGCCGCTTCACCTGACGCAGCTGTTCGGCAACCATGAATCGGTGTTCTTCATTGCAGACGACAACAGGTTTCTGGACGTGGCAGCGCTTTTCCATGCCATCCATGCGCAGCACGGTGTCCTGTAACAGTGAGCTGTCACCGAGCAGTGGCAACAGCTGTTTCGGGTATAACTCGCGTGACAGTGGCCACAGCCGGGTACCGGCACCACCGGAAAGAATGACAGGTTGCAGGATCATTGATGCCGTTTTCTCGCATACTCAACACCCGGGCGAAGTGTATCGCGCTGTTGCAGGGCGTCATCGGATTATTATTTGGTTATACGAGCATGATAGTACATGAAGACCTGGAGAGATATCGAAACGTACGTGGCGACAAAACAGGTAGCGGGACCGGCGATCCTGCCGGCCCCGATTGCTACCATAGGAGGATGACTATAGTTCAGCCAATCAGGTTGGCGAGCCAGATAAGGCCAAATGTAATAGCGATAAGAACAAGAATTGGCTTGCTTAACATATCGTAAATATTGTTTTGCATGATGATCTCCAGTCAACAATGGCATATATGTAGTGTGCGCTGATAATAGCCCTGTGAATCATGTGGAGATTTGATCCAGATCAAATCAGGCGGGTTTTTTCACAAAACCTATTTATTTCATACAGTTAAACGAGTGTGAATGTAGGCTACTGATTTGCCTATCATTTTGATAGTTATTAACCATTACAGTCAGGCAGTCGACTTGCTAGAATCCGTGCCAGCAAAGTAACTAACCCGGAGTGACGTATGTCCAAGCAATATGATTTGATCGCCATTGGCGGTGGCAGTGGTGGTTTATCGGCAGCGGAACGTGCCGCCAAGTACGGCGCGAAAACGGCCGTGGTCGAGTGTGGTCCGATGGGAGGCACCTGCGTCAATGTCGGCTGTGTTCCAAAAAAGGTCATGTGGTATGCGGGGATGCTCTCGCATGCACTGGATGATGCGAAGGGTTATGGCTTCGACCTGCAACGTGGCGATCTGGACTGGCAGACACTGATCGATGGCCGGCAGGGTTATATCAAGGGTATCAACGACTGGTACCACACCTACCTCGCAGACTCGAATATTGATGAGATTACCGGTTTTGCGAAGTTCGTCGACGCGAAAACCGTTGATGTGAATGGTAAGCAGTACACGGCGGATCACATTGTGATTGCACCGGGTACGACACCGGTTGTACCGGCTATTCCAGGTGCAGAGCACGGTATGACATCGGACGGGTTTTTTGCACTGGACAAGCAGCCAGGGCGTATTGCGGTGGTTGGCTCGGGATATATCGCGGTCGAGCTTGCAGGCCTGTTGCGTGCACTGGGTAGCGAGGTGACGCTGATCATCCGTGGTGAGACCGTGCTGCGTGGTTTTGATGCCATGCTGCGCGATGTCCTCATGGAAGAATTGATCAGTGCGGGTATTAAGGTCATGTCGAGCATGCAGATCGAACAGGTTGAACGTGCTGACGATGGCAGCCTGACCCTGCATTGCGAAGGTGGTCATGCGATTACCGGTTTTGATGAATTACTCTGGGCCATTGGCCGTGAACCACTGACGGGTGACTTGAACCTGGCTGCGGCCGGTGTCGAGATGGACGAACAGGGATATATCCCGACGGATGCCTTCCAGAATACCAATGTAGCCGGTGTTTACGCAGTCGGCGATGTGACCGGACGCGCCGCGCTGACACCTGTTGCTATCGCAGCCGCGCGCCGCCTGTCGGATCGCCTGTTTGATGGTCAGACCGATCGCAAACTCGATTACGAAAACATCGCCACTGTTGTTTTCAGTCACCCGCCAATTGGTACAGTTGGCCTGAGTGAAAAGCAGGCCCGCGCTGAACATGGTGATGCGGTGAAGGTGTACAGCTCGCAATTTACGCCGATGTACCATGCACTGACCGAGCACAAGACGCAGACCGCGATGAAGCTCGTGTGTGTGGGTGCACAGGAAAAGGTGGTGGGTGTACATATTATCGGGCTGGGTGCCGACGAGATGCTGCAGGGCTTTGCTGTCGCCGTACGTATGGGTGCGCTCAAGCGTGACCTTGATGACACGGTTGCGATCCATCCGAGTAGTGCCGAAGAACTTGTGACGATGCGTTAGGCAACAGTGCTGAAGATGAAAGATCAACAGGCCCTAATATGACGATACGAACATTTGAGAAACACACCCCGCAGATTGCCGAATCGGCATTTGTTGATGATACGGCCGTAGTCATTGGCAATGTCACTATTGGGGAAAATGCCTCGGTGTGGCCGTTGACCGCGATACGCGGAGACATTCATGCAATCACAATTGGTGCGCGAAGCAATATCCAGGATGGTTCTGTCCTGCATGTCACGCATGACAGTGAGTATTCCCCCGGTGGTTTTGCCCTGAGTATCGGTGAGTCGGTGACGGTGGGTCACAAGGTGATCCTACATGCCTGCACGATAGGTAACCATTGCCTCGTGGGTATGGGCTCTATCGTATTGGACGGGGCAGTGCTTGAAGACAAGGTCATGCTCGGTGCAAACAGCCTGGTGTCACCAGGCAAGCGCCTGGAAAGCGGCTACCTGTACCTAGGCAGCCCGGCAAACCAGGTCAGGGCACTGACCGAGAAGGAAATTGCCTGGCTCGAGTACTCGGCGACACATTATGTCGATCTGAAAAACCGTCATAAACGTACTTGAAAGACAGCAGTTGTCAGAATTTGCTTACATGCTTGTAGGAAGTGCTAGAAGGTGCTTGACGGCTTTATCGGAATTCTTCTACCGCTTACACAAATGGGCTATTGATAACAGATGCGTTTATGGCAAGATGGCGGTGTCCATATAAGAGGAAACCGCGATGGAACTTTACGTTGGCATCATCCCAGATCATATCGATGATTTCGATCTGCGTAAATTTTTCAATATTACTGGCAATATGGCCAGCTTTCGTATTGTGACTCACGATGTCGGTGAAGGCGTTAAAGCGCGTTACGGCCTAGTGAATGTCGACTCAGAAAAACTTGGTTTCCAGCTTATCGCAAAATTCAACGGCAAGTTCATCAAGGACACGAAGGTCGTAGTACGTGAGTTTATCCGTCGCAACTACAGTAATGATCGTCGTGCACTGAACTGGCGTCAGAAGGACTGGCATGATGTAGAACGTCGCCAGGATGACCGTCGCGGCAGTTTGATGCGTGAAGCGATGCAGACATTGTCGACAGTCGCTGCAACGGCCTGAATCGCCGGTTTAGCCTTCTCCCCGAAGCATTTTGATAACCGGCGCAGTGTCCGGGTAGACATTGCGCCACAGGCTGAATGATTCAGCCGCCTGTTCGACCAGCATTCCCAGTCCGTCAACTGAATCTCCGGCACCGTGATTAATTCCCCACTTAACAAAAGCAGTGGGTTCAGAACCATACATCATGTCGTAGCACCAGCCACCCGGTTTTAAAACATCATCAGGCAAAGGTGGAACCTCTCCCTGCAGACTTGCTGCAGTGCCATTGATAATGCCGTCAAACTGCTGACCGGCAAGCGCCTCAAAACTGCTCGATGTAATGTTGCCGGTATCGGCAAGTTTTTCACACAGGGCGTCGGCTTTTGCGACAGTACGGTTGGCGATTACAACCTCGGCAGGGTTTTCTTGCAGGAGCGGCAGTAATACACCCTGAACGGCACCACCGGCACCGAGTACGAGGATACGTGTACCTTCCAGCATGAAGCCGTGATTATTCGTCAGATCCCGAACCAGTCCAACACCATCGGTGTTGTCCGCGTGAATGGTGCCGTCCTCGTTTAGTACAAGTGTGTTAACGGCACCAGCACTTTGTGCACGATCGGTGAGTGTATCCGCGATATCAAAGGCATCGTTTTTAAAGGGTACGGTTATATTTAGACCACACCCAGACTGTTCGCGGAACTGTGTAACAGCGACAGCAAGTTGTCCGGGTTCAACAAGAATACGATCATAGTCGATATCCTGTTCGGTCTGAGATGCAAACGCCGCGTGAATACGCGGCGATTTACTGTGGGCAATCGGATTGCCCATTACGGCATAGTGGTCGGTCATCCGCCAAACATACCCTTGAACATAAAGAAGAACAAGATGGAAAGTATGGCACCTGCCGGCAGTGTCACAATCCAGGACAGGAAGATGGTCCGCACAACATTCAGGTTCAGCGCACCAATACCACGCGCCATGCCAACGCCGAGAACGGCACCGACAAGTGTATGTGTTGTTGAGATTGGCAGACCAGTACCTGATGCAAGTACCACAGTCGTGGCAGCTGCAAGTTCACAGGCAAAACCACGGCTCGGAGTTAACTCGGTTATATGTTTGCCTACCGTTGTAATCACACGACGACCATACATGAGCAAGCCGGCGACGATACCACCACCACCGAGCAACAGGACCCACGATGGCAGTGCGGATTTTTGCCCGATTTCTCCACCAGATTCTACAACACTAACCACCGCTGCAACCGGGCCGATTGCATTCGCAACGTCATTTGAACCGTGCGCAAAGGCCATGCCACAGGCCGTGACTACCATGAGTACCGCGAAGACTTTTTCTACATTGGCAAAGTGAAAATCCTTGTCTGCATTCGGGTCATGTTTGATCTTGCTGATGAAATAGATGCCGATAGTCATGACGATTAAACCGACAAGTATTGCTATGGAATAGCTTTCTACAGGGCTGAGTTCCAGACCAATATGCTTGAGCCCCTTGAACAGGGTTACAAGCGCAAGGATGAAACCGGTGAAAAATATATAGACCGGTACATAACGTTTGGCATATTTGAACGGGTCATCCTTATTGAGGATAAACTTCTGAACACTGCGGAACAGCCAGTAGGAAATGATCCCGGCCAGTGCAGGTGAAACCACCCAGCTCATGACGATCGAACCGACCTTGGCCCATTTTACAGCATCCATGCCGATACCAACTGCGGCAAAACCGACGATGGCACCAACAATCGTATGTGTTGTCGAAACCGGCCAGCCAAAGCGCGAGGCAACCAGCAGCCATATCCCTGCCGCAAGCAGGGCTGCGAGCATGCCGTAGATCAACAGGTCAGGTGTACCGGATAACAGGTTCGCATCGACAATACCCTTACGAATGGTTTTGGTGACCTGTCCACCTGCCAGGTAGGCGCCGGCAAATTCAAAAATCGCGGCGATAATGACTGCCTGCTTGATGGTGATTGCACCGGAGCCGACAGAGGTGCCCATTGCATTCGCTACGTCATTGGCGCCAATGCCCCAGGCCATGAACAGGCCGAAAATGCAGGCCATAACAAGAAATGTAATTTCGAATTCCATAGTTTATTTTTCCTGCAAGAAATCAGCGCGCGAGCATCAACTCGAGACGGCTACCAACACGTTGAGATAGATCAGCGAGTTCACCGATCCAGTCAATCACGCGGTACAGGAACATGACCTGTACGGGCGGTAAGTCATTTTCAAGTTTGAATAATGCACCGCGAATCTTGACTTCAAGCTTATCGTTATCCGATTCAATTAAATCAAGTTCCTTGATCATAGATTGAACAAGTTTGACTTCACGGCCACCAAAACCGGTTTCTACGAGTTCGTCGAGCTCATTGATTGCTGTCTGTGCCTGCATGGACGCATCAATCGCGCGTTTGACGAAGGCAATCAGCTGGTCGTTGACAGCATCCGGGAATTCCATTTTGCGGCCGGTGATAAGGCCGGCAATGTCTTTTGCCTTGTTGGCAATCTTGTCCTGCATGGTGAGGACTTCAAGCAAGTCACGTCGTGAGACGGGCATGAACAGGCTTCTTGGTAATTGCATACGAAGGTTGCGCTTCAGCTTGTCTGCAGCGCCTTCAAGCCGGGCGATTTTTTTCTGTTGAGCCTTCGCAGTTTTCCAGTCCTGTTCAAGCACTGCTTCAAAAAACGGTACGAGTTCGACGATGCATTCCTGCACGCCGGCCATGTGTTGTTGAAGGGGTTTAACTGGTGAACTGCCAAACATGCTGGATATTGTTGTTCTTGCCATGTGGCCTTCCTTTGATACCGCGGTCGGTATCGGTTCCCAACACTGCTGATTCAATGTCGGCGTTTAACCTGAGTGTTCGATTTAAGTTGCGCGCAGTATATCGGCAGTCGTGTTTTATGCAAGAACTTTATGACAGTTTTGTGACAAAAAAAGCAGAGCAAAACAGTCAGTAAAAAGGGCGAAATTTTTGTTGTTAAATTAGGAGGTTTGCAGCCATTGTGCGGCGCGCTTGGCGAAGTAGGTGAGGATGCCATCGGCACCGGCACGCTTGATGGCGAGCAGTGATTCCATGATGACGGCACGTTCATCGAGCCAGCCATTCTGGATGGCCGCCATGTGCATGGCGTACTCGCCGCTGACCTGGTAGACGAAGGTCGGTGCAGCAAAATGATCTTTAACGCTTTTCACGATATCCAGGTAGGGCATGCCGGGTTTGATCATAACCATGTCGGCACCCTCGTCCAGGTCCAGGCCGACTTCCCAGAGGGCTTCGTCTGCGTTGGCCGGATCCATCTGGTAGGAATACTTGTTACCGGCACCGAGATTGGCGGCAGAGCCGACGGCATCACGAAATGGCCCGTAATAGCTCGAGGCATACTTGGCCGAGTAGGCGAGGATACGTGTATGGATATGCCCGTCTGCTTCGAGTGCTTCGCGGATACGGCCAATGCGCCCATCCATCATGTCAGATGGCGCGACGACATCGGCACCTGCCTCGGCATGTGACAGGGCCTGGCGTACGAGCACATCGGCGGTTTCATCGTTGAGGACATAACCTGTTTCGTCGATCAGGCCATCCTGGCCATGGGTCGTGAATGGATCCAGAGCGACATCGGTGATCACTCCGAGATCAGGAAATTGCTGCTTTAGTGCACGAACTGCACGTTGCGCAAGACCTTCCGGGTTATAGGCTTCGCGGGCATCTTCGGTTTTGACCTCGGTCGGTGTGACAGGGAACAGCGCGATCGCAGGAATACCCAGCGCGACCAGTTCAGCGGCTTCCTTGAGGAGTAAGTCGATACTGAGACGTTCAATACCGGGCATGGATTCGACAGTTTCACGCTGGTTTTCACCTTCGAGGATGAACATCGGGTAGATCAGGTCGTCGACCGTCAGGGTGTTTTCACGCATGAGGCGCCGGGAAAATGTATCACGACGCATTCTTCGCATACGAACCTGTGGAAAGCGCCCATGCCCGGTATCTGGATTACTCACTTGTGACTCCCCGAAATATTATCGTTTCAGGAAGCCATCCTACCCGAGCAGGGCCGGTTAGCAAAGACTATCCGGTTTAGTGTCCTCTCCACAGACGCTACGTTGTATTAGAATTGACGTGCAACCCAGGGCTGTAGAATGAGAGCGATTGTAAATGCCTGCGCAACTTCACGGTAAGCACTCGGAGTCAGCAGCATAAATTGAACCATGATCTGCTCACCGAATATGAGTACTAACGTAAACAGCAGAAAAAGTTTAAATAAATTAGTCATGATGAACTCAAATGTTTAACGTGTCTAAAGGTATTATCGGCGGGCAGCGAAGATCCAGGCGGAAGCAGGTCGCAGATTGGGTGCGACAGGCGTCACAAAAACAGCTTTCAAAATAATAAAAAAGTATAACCATATGAATATATTCAGATTTATTTCATCACAAATGGCCTCTCTTACCCTGGTTGGAGCCGTTTTAGCGTTTTTCCAGCCGGATTTATTCACAGTCTTTGGCGCGCAGTTTCTCGGTTTGAAGTATTTCCTCTGGTTATTCGCCATTACGATGTTTGCCCTCGGCGTGGTGCTGGAGCCAGATGAGCTTCACGCGACGACACGTGAGCCTGGCAAGATCGCGGCCGGTCTGGTGACGCAGTACAGTGTGATGCCCTTGCTCGGCTTCTGCGCTGCATATTTTGGCGGTTTGCCACCGGAGCTGGCACTTGGCTTCGTTATCGTCGCCTGTGCACCGGGGGCAATGGCGAGCAATGTCATTGTCTACCTGGCCGGGGGGGCCGTGACGTATTCGATTGCCCTGACGACCGTAGCAACCGTTATTTCGCCATTGCTGACGCCATCGCTTGTGAAGTGGCTGGGTGGGGCTTTCCTGCCCGTTCCGTTCTGGCCGCTTATGTTGACCATACTCAAGATCGTCTTGGTTCCTTTGTTGCTGGGTATGGTATTCCGCCGTCTGCTGGGTAGTCACATTGAGCGGGCCAGGGAAATTGCCCCGGGTGTGGCCGCATTCGCAATCATTATTATCTGTAGTTATGCAGTCGCGGCGAACGAACCACGGATTGTGAAATTATTTGAGGCCAGCGAGGGAGTCATCGTGGTGGGCCTTGTCATCATGCTCAATGCACTGGGTTATATGGCAGGTTGGTGGCTGGCGCGCCTGTACAGGTTTGACCTGCGGCATCGTCTTACTTTATCTATTGAAATTGGTATGCAGAATGCGGGGCTCGGTGTTGCCCTGGCACTCGAACATTTTAAACCGGAAACTGCCCTCCCAGGTGCACTGTTTGCCTTCTGGTGTGTCCTGACTGCAGCAGGTGCATCTGCCTGGTTACGCCGTAAACGTACAGAACCTGTCCCGGGAATGATGTTGTAGTCCAGCTGTCACGGCACTATGCTTGGGGAACAAACAAGTTTATTTTCGGGATGTAGCTCTTTAGTAGTACTTAGAAATGGTTCGTAAGGTCGATAACATTCGTTGCTGTATGATAATGAGTGTAGAGAGATTATGAAAAAGAAGATTGACATAAAAGACCTCAAGCAGGGGATGTATGTCTCGGAGCTGGATCGGCCCTGGCTGGAGTCGCCATTCCTGTTTCAGGGCTTTGTCGTGGACAGTCCCGACCTGTTCAAGAAACTCAACGAGATGTGCAGTTATGTTGTGATTGATCCCGGCAAAGGCGATGACATAGACCCTTCAATCAAACATGAACCGATCTATGACACGATTACCACGGTCGATCTTTCAAAACGTAAACGTGCAAAGGTGACTGTCAGTTTCCAGGAAGAGATCAAACGCGCACAACTCGTACACCAGCGAGCACGGATGCAACTCGATACGATGTTCAATGATGCGCGCATGGGCAAGAATCTCGATATCAGTGGTGCCAAGGAAGTGGTGGCTGAGATGGTCGAAAGTGTCGTGCGAAATCCCGATGCACAATTATGGCTGACCAACCTGCGCCAGCGAGACGAGTATACGGCCATTCACAGTATGAACGTGTGTATCTTTGCCCTGACCTTTGCCAGATATCTTGGTATGACAGCCGAAGAGATGAATGAACTTGGGGTAGGTGCGTTGATGCATGATATAGGCAAGATGCGTGTGCCTCTCGAGATCCTGAACAAGCAAGGCAGCCTGACCGAGGAAGAACGCGCCATCGTCAAGAAACATGCACAGCATGGTTACGAAATCCTCAAGAGCACTGAAGGTATTCCTGCCGCTGCGATAGAGGTGGCCTACAGTCACCATGAACGTAAACATGGAACGGGTTATCCACGTGGTTTGAGCGGTGACGAGATTCACCTGTTTGCGCGTATCGTATCGATTGTTGACATCTACGATGCTATCACCAGTGATCGTGTCTATCACCATGGTATGAACACACTGACGGCACTTGAGAATATGTTCAAGTGGCGAGAAAGTGATCTGGACAGGCGGCTGGTCGAAAGTTTTATCCAGTGTCTTGGTATCTACCCGATAGGCAGTCTTGTTGAGTTGAGTACAGACGAGATTGGAATCGTCCTGTCAATGGCACAGGGGCAGCGTCTCGCTCCCTACGTCATGCTGGTGTGTGATGAAGATAAAAAACCCATTGCACCACCACGCGTGCTGGACCTGTCACAATTTACCAAGGAAAAGTCGGACAAACCGGTAGAGATTCGTAAGGTACTCGAATCAAACAGCTATGGCATTGATGTCAGGGAATACATCAAGCACGAAGTATTACTGTAAAGTGAAGTAAAAAGAACCATCATACCGGACTCGGATATGTTTTCTGATTTTCGCTTATTCTGTTTTATGAATGTTGTCCCGGTATGGTTACTCGGTGCATGGCTGATGTCGATGCCAGCTTCATTATCAGCTCAGACGTCAGAAGTACTTGAGATGCAGGATGGTACCGAGATCCCGTATACGCATTATGCGGCAAGTGGTGGACGCCTGTTTATATGGATCGCACCCGAAGCGGGTCTATTAGCGGCTGAGCAAAAGGCGGCTTATGATCTGTCATCTGCGGGCAACGAGGTCTGGTACCCGGATCTGTTCGCGGCGAACTTTCTACCCGTGGTGACGAGCAGTGTTGAACATTTTCCCTCCGAACAAATCAGTGCCCTGCTTAACGCGGCGACAGGGACGGGTAAGCAGGTCTATTTTGTAACAAGCGGCCGCGGTGTGATCCCGGTATTGCGCGGCCTGCGTGACTGGCAACAACAACACCCTGACAGTACAGCCATGCGTGGACTGATCCTGTTTAGTCCCAAGTTCTTTGTTGCAACACCGGATCCCGGGCAGGTCGGTGAGATCATGCCCATCGTCGAGGCGACGAACCTGCCCGTTTTTATCGTGCAACCGAAAAAATCCCCGTGGTACTGGAAACTCGATCGGACATTGCCGGCATTACGCCGTGGCGGCAGTGAAGTATTCGTGCGACCGTTTGCCAATGTACGAGATCGTTTTTACTACCGGCCCGATGCGACCAGGTATGAACAGGCACTGGCGCAACACGTGCCGACCATGATTCGCCAGGCTGCGAACCTGCTTGCCTACCTGCCATCACAAAGACAGGTTGCGCAAGCCATACAAAGACAAGCACCTGAGGTGCAAAGCTCAAAAAAGGAACGTACCCTGACACCGCTTGAAGGTATGCCGATACCGCCTGCATTGGGTCTGAAAGATTTACAGGGGCGACTACATTCATTGCAGGACTACCGCGGCGAGGTAGTTATGGTGAACTTCTGGGCCTCCTGGTGTCCACCCTGCGTCTATGAAATGCCGTCCATGCAACGCCTCAAAGAACAGTTAAAGGGGAAACCGTTCCGTATCCTTGCGGTGAATATGGCCGAAGACGTACCGACCATCCAAGAATTTCTGAATGAAAAGGTTAGTGTCGACTTTTCCATCCTGCTCGACAGTGATGGCGCAGCACTGAAACGTTGGGGTGTGTTTGCCTTTCCGACGACGTACTTTATCGATAAGCAGGGGCGGCTACGCTACGGCCTGTTTGGGGGTAGAGAGTGGGATAAGCCGGATGTTTTAAGCATGCTTAAAACATTGATTGATGAGTTGCCCTGACTCACTGTCCCAGTGAGTCAGGGTAACTCACAATTGCCTTGACCCTCTGGGACAGAGGGTAAGGCATCCATAATGAGCCGTAAGGTTCTATGGTGTAAACCAGAGGGTTCTGTGAGAATTTGTATCGCTACGCGATTGTTAAAAACCATTCAGACAGGATTAACAAGATTGACAGGATGTCTGTATGATGAATTTATATAAAATAATAATTAACCACAAAGTACGCGAAGGTACACAAAGTGCGTGTCCGCAGCCGAAATCAGTCATTAGCTAAGATAGAAACCAAAAACTATTTTTTTGTGTAAGGGAACTACAGGAGTACTGAATTGAGGACAGTATTAGCATTCTTGTTAATGTTTGTATCAAGCGCATTGTTTGCTCTAGATAAAGGGCATATACAAAATCTCACTCCCAGTGAATTTGAATATATAGCCAAGTCATTTGAGTCAGTAAATGTTTATTATCCAGTGTTTAAAAATGGCGGAAATATTCTAACTAAAATCAATAAGCGAGATCCAAAAATAGCTGGTGATTCTGAATACGTTTTATATCTATTCTTTAGTAAGTATGAAGCTTCAACATTTCTTCGGCAATTTCCTGGAGGCAGGTTGAAGAGCAAGAAGTATGTGAATGTTTTGAGAGAGCAATATAAGAATAGGAAAGTAAAAAATGATATGAAAAGACCTCTATTGGTAGCTCGTCAGACTATGCGGCCTATGAAGGAGGTTTTTGAATATTTTGCGCATAATAATGGCATGCCGTATATACTTTCAAAAAAACATGAAAAGATAATTATGGCTTTTACCTTTAGAGAGATAGCGATACTTACACAACAAGAAATAAAAAAAAGCGGTCGAGAAATAGGGCGAGTAGGTTTGGGCGAGAAGCAATTTATTAATTTTATAATTCAACAGGGTAAAAACGGCATATTGGTCAAGATGTTTGGCGGATAAGGATTATATTGTTCAGGCTGAATAGTCGTATTTTGACCGAAGCGGACAGACGTTATTCCTGCTTACGCAGGAATCTAGATAACTAAACTACTGGATACCAGCGTAAGCTGGTATGACGGAAAAATATTCAACGTGGGATGTTATCCCATTAATTCTCCGCCGAGCACCACAGGCGAAATGGGATTATAGCGAGCACATGTTTGAGCGCGAACAGTGCGGAGCACAGCGCGAGTTGCGCAGCGCCTATTTCGACGCGGTGTGAAGGGAACCCGTAGGGCGGAGAATTTGGGCACCCTTTCTTTTCGTGCCTTTTCTTTGGGTGCGCAAAGAAAAGGTACCCGTTGCGGCGCGGCCACCGCAGAATAGCCTTTAATAGTCGCGTAGCGACACTAAGAAGAATAAAACCACTGGATACCGTGGCCCAAAGAACCGCTTCGCGTTTCATTATGGGTGCCTTACCCATCTTCGATGGGTCAAGGCATACGCCGGTATGACAGATAATAGACTTGTCGTTCGGGCGCGGAAGCCCGACTAAAACTTCATAGATTGCTTCGGCCGTGGCCTCGCAATGACGAAATCTAGATCCAGTCTTGCGGCACGAGATATTTCTCATACAACTCAGCCTCAGGCGAACCCGCTTCCGGCGTCCAGTTGTAACGCCACTTCACGAGTGGTGGCAGGGACATAAGGATAGACTCGGTACGGCCACCTGTTTGCAGTCCAAACAGTGTGCCTCGATCGAAGACGAGGTTGAATTCGACGTAGCGACCACGGCGATAGAGCTGGAAGTCGCGCTCACGCTCGCCATACTCGATGTCCTTGCGATGGGCAACGATCGGCTGGTAGGCAGGCAGGTAGTGATCACCGACACTGCGCATGAAGGCGAAGCTCTTTTCAAAGCCCCATTCGTTCATATCATCGAAGAACAGGCCACCGACACCACGTGGTTCGCCACGATGTTTAAGGAAGAAGTATTCATCACACCAGGTCTTGAAGCGCGGGTAGGCGTCTTCGCCAAACGGTTCACAGGCAGCCTTCGCTGTTTCGTGCCAGTGCACGACATCTTCTTCATTACCGTAGTATGGTGTCAGGTCGAAACCACCACCAAACCACCAGATAGGATCTTCACCCTCTTTTTCGGCGATGAAGAAGCGTACATTCGCATGTGATGTTGGTACATACGGGTTGTGCGGGTGGATAACCAGTGACACGCCCATGGCCTGGAAACTGCGCCCAGCCAGTTCCGGGCGATGCGCCGTTGCTGATGCAGGCAGGTTACCGCCTTCAACATGCGAGAAATTGATACCGGCCTGTTCAAATACAGCGCCGTTGGTCAGTACACGTGTGCGACCACCGCCACCACCACCTTCACGTTCCCAGTTGTCCTCTTCAAAACGGGCCTTGCCGTCTTCACTCTCGAGACTTGCACAGATGCGGTCTTGCAGGTCGAGCAGGTATGCCTTTACGGCGTCGATGTCAGGTGTTTCCATGGTACGTATTCACTTATTGTTGGTTTGTTCAGGATGGGCGAAGAACTGTATTACTGACCAGGTCGAGGATCATGGTCGGCTTGTCCAGTTTGCCTGTTTTACCCGGTACGATGTAGTCGAGAGTCTGGTCGAATTGGCGATGAACCTGTAGCGTGGTTTTCGCTGGCCGGCGACCATGTATGTTGGCACTGGTAGAAACGATGGGCATATCGGCTGCCTGGCACAGTGCCGAAGCAATCGGATGAGCAGTAACACGTACAGCAATCGTGTTGTTGGCACCGGTTAGCCACTTTGGTACCCACGACTGTGCCGGGATGAGCCAGGTCACAGGACCCGGCCAGGTTTTCTGTAACAGTGCACGCTGCGAATCGACCAATGGCTCAAGGAAGGCTTCAATGCGCCTGAATGTATCAGAGATCAGGATCAGGCCCATGGATTCATCACGTTGCTTGATTGAGAGCAGGTGATGAACTGCAGCCTGGTCGAGTGGATCACATCCCAACCCGTAAACAGCTTCGGTTGGGTAGGCAATGACACCGCCGTTCTTAATCCACGCTGCTCCCTGCTTAATGTGTAGTCGCATGGGGGCCTAACCCGTTTTGGTTTCGCCCTTTTGATCCTGTTTTGCAGGTGGATCGTAAGGCTCTGAGAAACGGCAATCCTTTTGTGGACAGACCTTTTCAGTTCCACGTTTCTTGGTTGTTTTCACAGACAGGATCGGCCAGTTACATTTCGGGCAGGGTTCTGCCAGAGGTTCATTCCAGATTGCATAACTGCAGTCCGGGTAACGCTGGCAAGAATAGAAGACTTTGCCATAACGCGACTTGCGTTTCAGGATGTTGCCTTTGTGACATTCAGGGCATTCGACGCCAGTATTGGCCGGTTTTTCGATCGGCTCGATATGTTTACAGTTCGGGTAGTTGCTGCAACCGATGAACTTACCGTAGCGGCCATGTTTAATGACCAGGTCATGTTCACATTCAGGGCACTTGCGGTCGGCAACAATCTCGGCATCTTTCTCGTCATCATCGCCGTTCAGGTTACGTGCGTAATCACAGTCCGGGTAACTCATACAACCGATGAAGCGACCACGACGGCCCAGGCGAATAGAAAGTTCGCCGCCACATTTCGGGCATTTCTCGTCGATCTTTTCATGCGTGACATCACGGCGATCAACATTCTTGTCGGTATCGTCAACGCGGTCCTTGAATGGTTGCCAGAAGTCTTTCATGAGTGGCACCCAGTCTTTTTCACCACGCGCGACCGCATCAAGGTCATCTTCAAGGTGCGCAGTGAAATCGTAGTCAACGTACTGTGGAAAATACTTTGTCAGGAAGCGATTAACGACACGACCAACATCAGTCGGCATAAAGCGGCGCTTGTCCATCTCGACGTATTCACGGTTTTGCAGTGTCGAAATGATCGAAGCATACGTCGATGGACGACCGATGCCATGTTCTTCAAGCGTCTTCACCAATGTCGCTTCGTTAAAACGGGGTGGCGGTTCTGTAAAGTGTTGTTCGGGACGAATCTTCAGCAGTTTGACCGTGTCGCCCTCTTCCATCGGTGGCAGCAGCTTTTCATCATCTTCGGCAGGTTGATCATCAGTACCTTCCTGGTAGACGGCCATGAATCCCGGGTCGACAATGGTTGAACCATTGGCGCGGAAGACGTTGCCCTTACCTGCCTCAAGATTTGCACCAACCGTATTTATCGTTGCATGGATCATCTGGCTGGCGACGGTGCGTTTCCAGATCAGGCCATACAGCTTGAATTGATCAGCGGAGAGGAATTTTTTGATTGAGTCAGGGTCGCGTTCGGCCGAAGTCGGGCGCACAGCCTCGTGCGCCTCCTGGGCATTTTTTGCCTTGGTCTTGAAGACACGTGCCTGCTTTGGCACTTTTTCTTTGCCATAACGCGACGCGATGACATCGCGGATTTCATCGAGCGCTTCCTGAGCAAGTGTCACAGAGTCAGTACGCATGTAGGTAATCAGACCAATCGCACCATCTCCGGTATCGATACCTTCATAGAGTTGCTGCGCGATGCGCATGGTGCGCTGGGTTGTAAAGCCAAGTTTACGCGAGGCTTCCTGTTGCAGTGTCGAGGTCGTGAATGGTGCAGACGGGTTGCGCTTGCGTTGTTTCTTTTCAACCTTTGCGACAAGCAGCTTGCCTTGCGCGGCATCGATCAGGGTTTTCTCGATGTTATGTGCCTGATCAGTGTTCTCAACACTGAACTGGGTCAGCTTCTCGCCGGCATATTGTTGCAGCTTGGCAGTAAATTTTTTCTTGTCAGCCTGTGTGTCAGCCTGTGTGTCGGCCTCAATGGTCCAGTATTCACGCGGCTCGAATTTTTCAATGAGTTCTTCGCGCTCGACGATCATACGTAGCGCGGGGCTTTGTACGCGTCCGGCTGACAGGCCACGGCGAATTTTCTTCCATAGCAGTGGTGACAGGTTAAAGCCGACAAGGTAGTCAAGTGCACGGCGTGCCTGTTGGGCATTGATCAGGTCGAAAGACAGTTCACGGGAGTTTTCGATGGCATCCTGGATCGCCTTTTTCGTGATTTCGTGGAATACAACACGGGTAACAGGCTTGTCTTTGAGCAGTTTCTTCTGCTTCATCAATTCGTACAGATGCCATGAAATGGCTTCACCTTCGCGATCCGGGTCAGTCGCGAGGTACAGGGCATCGGCCTTTCTCAGGGCGCGTGCAATGGCATCGATGTGCTTCTGGTTTTTTTCAATGGCCTGGTACTTCATCGAGAAGTCGTGGGCGGTATCGACAGCACCTTCCTTGGGTAACAGGTCGCGAACATGACCATAGGAGGCGAGGACCTCAAAGCCCTTGCCCAGGTATTTTTTGATGGTTTTAGCCTTTGCCGGCGATTCGACAATAACGAGGTTGTTGCCCATGTTTGTTGTCAGGAAAGTGACTTCCCGAGTATCCCTGTGTTGTTAAATGCCCGTGCAAGGTAAGCTAAATTTTTCCAAAAATGAAGTCTTAAAATACGTAAACTTGATAAAACCAAGAAAAATCAGCAGGATGTGGATACTGCCGGGAACAACAATCAATGCAACAGTGAGTAGTTTTCCTCGAAAACGAAGTCTTCCATCCAGGCATAGGCCGCTTCCTGACCCGGCTGATTGAACAGCACCATCAAAACGACCCACTTCACCACATCACTGTCGACTTCTTCAGCTTCGAGCGCCATGATGCGGTCAATCACGAGTTCCCGGCTGTATTGATCGAGCACACCTGCCTGTTCGAGGTGTACCAGCAGGCCACGGCATTCGACATTGATTCGCTCGGATTCTTCATCAGTATATATACGGTTGGTGCGGGGACTATCGAGTTGCTCCGAACTGGTTTCTCGGAGGGTCGTCAGACCTTCAAGCCAGTCAAAGGCCTTGCTGATCTCGCCCTGGCCAAAGCCGGCACGACGAAGTTCGTCCTGCAGAGACTCCTGGTCCTGTGGCGGCTCAATATCGTCCGTCATGTAATTTTCAAACAGGTAGACCAGTACGTCGAGTACGTTTTCTTTCATAGTTTCATTCAGGTGCGGCAATATCTACCACCGGGCAGTGCCGCAATACACCCTTGTATCTCAAGTGCTGACAGCATCGCCGAAACACGCTCTGGCGTCAATCCACTACGCGAAATTAGTGTGTCCATATCGACCGGGTCATAATCGATACAGGTAATGAGGCCTTGCTCCGTCTGGTTTTCAGCCGGTTGTATGCTTTCACCCTGAAATTCCGTTGTATTGGCCGCAAAACCGAGTATTGGGCCAAGTTCCTGGACAATATCCATGCTCGTCTCAACCAGGCATGCGCCGTCACGCAGGAGTTTGTGGCATCCCCGTGACAGCGGGTTATGGATTGAACCGGGGATGGCGAAGACCTCCCTTCCCTGCTCGGTCGCCAGTCGGGCAGTGATCAGGGAGCCACTGCGAGTTGCCGCTTCGATGACCAGCACGCCACAACTCAGGCCACTGATAATGCGGTTACGGCGTGGAAAATTTGCCGCATGCGGCTCCATGCCAAGCGGGTATTCGCTGATGACAGCGCCCTTTTCTCGAATGGCTTCGGCAAGTCCGCGGTGGCGGGCAGGATAAATTCTGTCTGGCCCACAACCGGTGACTGCAATGGTCGACGCTGAGGCCTGCAGGGCACCGGCATGTGCCGCTGCATCAATGCCAATGGCCAGCCCGCTCGTAATACACAAGCCAGCGACAGACAGTTCACGGGCAAAGGCATGCGCTGTTTCGGTACCTGAAACGGTCGGATTGCGACTGCCGACGACGCCAAGTTGCGGCAGTGACAGGGTAAGCGGGTTTCCGATCACGAACAGCAACATGGGTGGATCGTCGATCTGTTTCAGTAGTTCTGGATAAAGCGGATCGGCGAGGCTGATGATATGGTGATCGGCCTGGTTATTGAGCCACTCCAGATCGGCCTCGATAGCTTGTTCATCAGGTTCCAGCAGTGATGCTCTTAAAGTCTCGCCTGGCAGTTCATGGGCATGGGCAATAATTTTTTTTGCTGAGTCGAACTCAACGAGTAGTTTCTGAATTGTGCGGGGACCGAGTCGCGGGGTGTGGAACAGATGCAACCAGGCAGTAAGCTCCGGCTCAGTGTTGAGCGCAGGATCGTCGGTACGTAAATCTCCTCGGGAGATAGTCATGTCTGGCCTCCTTGCCATGATTGTCAGCCGTCATCCTGACAGCCGGGTTGTTATAATTTAGCGCAGTTCAGGTGGATTGCGCACTGCATCCCACAGTTCCATAGGGCGGGTGGCTTCCATCACGAGTGCAAAACTGACCTTCTCGAAGGCACGAAACACCATGACAGTGCCCGCACGTTCATCCGGCAGTTTTACCGTATCACCACGTTCTTCAGTAATGTTATCGAATACAGTTTCGCCACGACGGTAGACTGCGAGCACGGTGCCAACATCGACCTTGTCATCTGTACCGTTGTCGAGTACGACAATCTGGTGTTGGCCAATTTTCAGCACACCATCGACCACAGAGATAATCGCCGCTTCAATATCCGTACGCGGGGCGTGCGGCATGAAGTGTTCATCAATGTCATCTTCAGCAAGCGGTAGCAGGCGGTCACCGGCAATGGATTCACGTTCCGTACTCGTAATCAGGATAGTTGAAGGATCACCGAATTCAGCAATCGTGCCCTCACCAACATAGAGTGCTTCGAAGCCGAGTACCTCGGGTTCGTCACTATCGAGTGTTGAATAGCGAATGTATTGGCCACCGGGACGGAAGATACTGAATTTGCTCTTGCCTTCTTCCTTGATGCCGCGAACGTAGAGACGGTCACCGGCACCGCTGACAACATGTTCATCTGCGGTTTGCACAACATAAGCCGATCCGGCAAGTTCTTCTTCACTGACAACGAGAGGCTTGGACAGGAACTGCTGAATGGCATCAAGCGGTATCGTCGGGATGGCGCGATCAAGGCGTTCACTGCGAATACCGGGTGAAAGTTTTACTGTGGGACGCCCACGTTTGACGCGTTTGATGATGGGCTTGCCATCCGCATCATAGGTCAGCTCAAGCTCATCACCGGGATAAATCAGGTGCGGATTTTTTACCTGCGGGTTAACATGCCACACATCGGGCCAGCGCCACGGGTTTTGCAGGAAGTGACCGGCGATATCCCAGAGTGTGTCACCCTCAACGACCGTATAACGGTCTGGATGTGACGGGTTCAGGGTCGGTGCGGCCATGACAGCTGCACCCATGAAACACAGTAGCAGGAGCGCAAGTAGTTTTCTGGCTAACATGTGAGTCCCTTTTCTTATTTGCGGATTGTTACAGGCCAATCCGGAGTTTAACCAAACATTTGCCCATGAACCAAGTATAGCGCAAGGGCCCTGTAATCCATTATGATCATTATCTTAGCAGCTTAACCTATGTAAATACTAGAATTTGTTGACGTACTTCACATGGCTAAATTAAATATTCTCAAATACCCTGACCCACGTCTCAGAACGGTCGCAAAACCGCTTACTGAGGTCACTGATGCAACACGCGTACTGATCGGCGATATGCTTGAAACCATGTACGCAGCCCCCGGTATAGGCCTGGCCGCGACCCAGGTCAACGTCCATGAAAGGGTTATAGTTATTGATATTTCTAAAGAAAACGATGATCCGCTGGTCATCATCAATCCCGATATCCTGCAGCGCGATGGTATAGAGGTCATGGAAGAGGGTTGTCTGTCTGTGCCAGGTATTTATGAAAAGGTCGAACGCGCCGAGACAATTCGTCTGCGGGCACTGGATCGTGATGGAAAACAGTATGAAATGGATGCGGATGGCCTGCTTGCGGTCTGTATACAGCACGAGATTGATCACCTCGACGGTAAGGTGTTTGTTGACTACCTGTCACCGTTGAAACAACAGCGAATAACTAAAAAGCTTCAAAAAATACAAAAACTTGAGCCTGATCACGTCAACCTGTAGCGGGTTCGAATAATGCCTGAAACCTTACGCATAATCTTTGCCGGTACGCCGGATTTCGCGGTGCCCAGCCTGCAGGCCCTGCTTGAGGCCGGACATGATGTCGTCGCGGTCTATACCCAGCCGGATCGACCTGCCGGTCGCGGACGTAAGCTGACTGCAAGCCCGGTCAAGCTCTGCGCTGAGCAACATGATTTACCGATTGAGCAGCCATTGAGCCTGAAAGATCCTGATGCACAGGCCCAACTGGCCAGTTACAATGCCGACCTGATGGTCGTGGTGGCCTATGGGCAGTTATTGCCGCTTGTGGTGTTGGATACGCCACGTCTGGGCTGTATTAACGTGCATGCCTCGCTATTACCTCGCTGGCGTGGTGCCGCGCCGATTCAGCGTGCCATCCTTGCCGGTGACGGTGAAACCGGCGTCACCATTATGCAAATGGCCGAGGGTTTGGATACGGGGGATATGCTGGCCAAGGTCACCACTGCGATAGATGTGAATGAGACCGCGGCAGAACTGCACGACCGTTTGGCACCTCTGGGGAAAGCGGCCTTACTTGAGGTGATTGAACAACTGGCAACCGGCACGGCAACCCCCGAGGTGCAGGATGATGCCCTGAGCTGTTATGCCACGAAGTTGAAAAAAGATGAGGCACCTCTCAACTGGCACAAGTCCACGTCTGAACTGCAGCGACAGGTCTGTGCATTTAACCCGTTTCCGGTGGCGACTGCTCAGCTGGGTGATGAGATCTTGCGTGTATGGCGCAGTCAGATCAGTACACAAAGCCCTGCCGGACAGGGGCACGCCGGTCAGATCGTCAGTGCAGACAAGCAGGGCATTTCCGTACAGACAGGTGACGGTGTGTTGCAGATCCTTGAACTGCAGGCACCTGGCAAGAAGCGTATGTCAGCAACAGATTTTGTGAATGCGCGCCCCGAATTGCGCGATGGTCAGGCTCACTTTGAGTGTCAGGACACATAGGTAATGGCCAGAACAGTAAATGTCCGTGCACAGGCGGCACGTTGTGTGACGGCAGTCCTGGCGAGGGGGGAATCACTGACCCAGGTACTTGAGTCTGCCCGGACAGCCGTGGCGCCGCGTGATATCGGCCTGTTGTCCGAGATCTGCTTTGGCGTGATGCGTCATTATTATCGGCTTGATGCGCTGAGTCGTCAGCTCCTGACGAAACGGCTCAAACCCCGGGATCGTGATGTCCATGCCCTGATCCTGGTTGGTTTATACCAGCTTATATATATGCGTGTGCCGAACCATGCGGCCCTCAATGAAACGGTTCAGGCGACCCGTGACATGTCCAAGCAATGGGCGCGTGGGCTTGTTAATGCCATCCTCAGAAACTATTTAAGAGATAGTGAGCGCTTACTTAAAGAGGTAGAGAAACAGTCACAGGTTAGCTGCGAGTTACCAGACTGGCTGTCTGCAAGACTGAAAAAGGCCTGGCCCGATGATTATACGGCTATCTGTGAGGCCAGCCAGGTACACCCGCCAATGAGCCTGCGTGTAAACCTTGTGCAGACAGGCCGCGATGATTACATCACCGAACTTGCGCAGGCGGAGATTGAGGCCTCGGCAATAGCCGGAACTGAGGCGGGTGTCCAGTTATCATCCGCCGTGAATGTCGAGGCATTACCCGGTTTTGCTGACGGCAGGGTGTCGGTACAGGATGCGGCGGCGCAGCTGGCAAGCAGCCTGCTCGATGCCCACGGCGGTCACCGTGTGCTGGATGCCTGTGCAGCACCGGGTGGCAAGACAGCTGCCATTCTTGAACGTGCTCTGGCACAGTCAAATAGCGTGGACGTGGTCGCGTTGGATAATAATGAACTGCGCCTGCAACGTGTTCAGGACAACCTGCATCGGCTTGGTCTTGAGGCCGATGTTATGTGTGCCGATGCAATGGATCCGGACAGTTTTGCAGACAGTCCATTATTCGATCGCATCCTGCTTGATGCCCCGTGCAGCGCAACGGGGGTGATACGGCGTCACCCTGATATCAAGTTGTTACGGCGTGACAGTGACATCGCCGAACTTGTTGCTACGCAATCAGCCATGCTCGATACGCTTTGGGACAGGCTCAAGCCCGGTGGTCAGTTGTTGTACGCGACCTGCTCGATCCTGCCGGATGAAAACAGTGCTCAAATCCATGCATTTCTCTCCCGCCATGACGATGCAGCTGAACAAGCTTTAGCACTCGATGTGGGTCGTGCACAGTCACGCGGTGGCGTACAGATCCTGCCGGGAGAGCAGGGTATGGACGGATTTTTCTACGCGTTACTGGTTAAAAAAACATGATCCTGCGGTCACGAGGTGTTGTCGCATGATGGGTTGGCACGGTATAAACACTATATAAATAGATATTGATTGCTATATCTCGGTTGATACGTGTACCGGGCATGGCAGCTAACAACAATAACAACACCCTGGGTAGGCATGCGCGTTTCCGGACATACAGGAGTGAAACAACTTGTGAGGCAGCTGCTGTTGCTGTTCGTATTGACGTTAAACACGTCAGAGGTATTTGCCGCCGGTATCGACATTGGTCGATCGGAAACACAACTCGTTGATGGTGTTTACCAGCTTAATGCGGATATCTATTACACACTTAGCGATGAGGTTCTCGAGGCACTTGAAAACGGTGTCATCATTACCATGCAGGTTGCGATCAAGGTTGAGCGAGTGCGTGAATACCTGTGGAATGAACATATTGGTAGCCAGTTACAACGCTACCAATTGAAATACCATGCTTTGAGTGGCCAGTACCTCGTCGAGCGTTTGGACAGTATTGAGCGCCAGAGTTATCTATCATTGGCATCTGCACTGCGTGCGGTTGGCACAATTCGCGACCTGCCGGTGCTCGATCATTCAAAGATAAAGGAAGGTGAGACCTACCAGGTGCAGGTACGAAGTGAACTGGATACGAACGCCCTGCCTGCCCCGCTACGTCCCATGGCGTGGTTGAGTAGTGGCTGGCAGCTGCAAAGTAAGTGGGTGACATGTCCATTGCGATCCTGAAACGGTTTACAGCAGGCCCATTAACAGCGGGGATTCTGTCCTCGTTGCTGTTGTTTTCGTTGTACCTGATGAGCGGGGCGACCGAGGATTCAGCGAGTTTTAACCGGCAGTATGTGCTGCTACTAATTACTAACCTCATTGGCCTGGCCATGCTGCTGGGCATGATTGCCGCCAATGGCTGGCGCCTGTATCAACGTTACCGCAAGGCGGAGCCAGGTTCGCGGTTGACGACCCGTCTGCTAGCCATGTTTGTGGTGATTGCTGTATTACCGGTCAGTATCGTGTATTACTTTTCAGTGGATTTCCTGCATCGCGGCATCGACAGCTGGTTCGATGTGCGTATCGAAAAGGCGCTTGATGATGCATTGGAGTTGTCTCGTACCTCGCTGGATGACCGCATGCGGGACCTGTTGAGGAATACCGAGACCCTGGCGGTCGATATCGCTGCCGATGAGTCAGAGGCCTCGGCCGTATTGCGCCTGAATGACCTGCGTGAGCGCAGTGGCGCAAACGAAATGACCTTGTTTGATGGTAATAAGATTGTTGCATCAAGTAGCAGCACGGATGAAATCGTCATCAACCCGAATCGTCCTGATGAGGCTATCTTCAGTGATATCCGTGGGGGGCGTCAGTATGCGGGTGTTGATACAATCCGGAACAAAGGGTTGTATATTCGAATTGTCGTGCGTGTGCCGGTGATACGGTCTGACCTTGGTGTGCGTGCCCTGCAGGCGCTCTATCCACTTGCTGAACGCCAGAGCGAACTGGCAGATTCTGTTCAGGATGCTTTCTCGAACTACAATGAAATGGTCTACCTGCGCGACCCGTTGAAGTACAGTTTTACCCTGACCCTGTCACTGGCTCTGTTGCTGAGCATACTCAGTGCGGTGTGGGCCGCGTTTTATACGGCACGCAAACTCGTGGCACCAATCTCTGACCTGGCTGAAGGTACCCAGGCCGTTGCAGGAGGTGACTACAGCAAGCGCTTGCCCCTGCCTGCGAATGATGAACTGGGTTTTCTTGTGCAATCGTTTAACCAGATGACCCGGCGCATTGAACGGGCGCGTAATGATGCACAATCGAGTCGCCACCTGGTTGAAGAACAGCAGGCCTACCAGGCCTGTATCCTGGCTAACATGAGTTCCGGGGTACTGACCCTCGATGCATCGCACCGTCTGCAGACCTGGAACGAGGCGGCTAACCAGATCCTTGGCATCAACCTTGCCGAGGTGCAAGGTCATGCTCTTGCTACACTTGCATTGAAGCATGCCCGTCTTGGTCACTTTGTAGATGTGATTAAAGAACATGAGGGCATTGAGAATCCGTGGCGTGAGGAGATTACCCTGTTTGGTACCGGCGGCAGACAGATCCTCGTCTGCAGAGGCGTGCCGATGACCGATGCACTGGAGGCCTCGGGTGACATGTTGATTGTGTTCGAGGATGTCACAACACTGGTGCAGGCTCAGCGTGATGCTGCCTGGGGCGAAGTGGCGCGTCGGCTTGCTCATGAGATCAAAAACCCGCTAACACCCATCCAGCTTTCTGCTGAACGCCTGCGTCATAAATACCTGAATACGCTGGACAAGGAGTCAGCCGAAGTACTGGATCGCTCCACCCATACCATCGTGCAGCAAGTTGAGGCGATGAAGGCGATGGTCAACGCGTTTTCGGAATATGCGCGTGCACCACAGTTCAAGCTTGAGCCATTAAACCTGAACAAACTGATCGAGGAGGTACTCGACCTGTACCGAGACGATTCCCGGTACCTAAAGTTGAGTGTTTCACTGGACCCGGTTATGCCACGCGTCGAAGCTGATGCCGGGCGGATGCGCCAGTTACTGCATAATGTGATCAAAAATGCGATCGAGGCGATGGAAGACGATACCGAGACTCCCGAGATCTGTATCAGGACACTGTGTATGCAGGAGTCAAACTGTCGTTATGTTGAACTGCGTATTGAGGATAATGGCCCGGGTCTGCCCGAGAATATCCAGGCGGAATTGTTCGAACCCTATGTAACAAATAAACCACGCGGCACCGGTTTGGGTCTGGCGGTTGTGAAAAAGATCGTCGAGGAACATGGTGGAATGGTGACGGCGGAAAACAGTGAACAGGGAGGAGGACGAATATTGATCCGACTGCCTGTTCTACACAGTGATAGTATGGTTGTAGATGAAGAGCAGTCGTGATTGTTGTTGTCAGCAGATGCGCGTTACAATGCAGACAGAAACATAAACGTCTGGACAAATATTAACTTGAAGAAAATGTCCTTTTCATGAGCACACCGCATATTCTCGTTGTAGATGATGAGCCGGATATTCGAAATCTGGTACAGGAAATCCTTGTCGATGAGGGTTATGACGTCAGTGTCGCCGAAGATGCCGCAGCGGCACGCGAGGCCCGTCGAGCACATCGCCCGGATTTGACACTACTCGATATATGGATGCCGGATGTAGATGGCATCACCCTGCTGAAGGAATGGCAGGATCAGGGTGCGTTGACTGCGCCAGTCATCATGATGTCCGGGCACGGTACAGTCGAGACTGCAGTTGAAGCTACCCGCCTGGGTGCCTACGATTTTATTGAAAAACCCCTGTCACTCGCCAAGTTACTGCTAACGATCGAGCGCGCGCTGGAAGCCGACAAGTTACAACGCGAAAATGTTGACTTGCGCGATCACCTGCTTACGGTTGTCGAGCCGATGGGTAAGAGTGTGATCATGCAGCAACTGCGTGAACAGATCTTGCGTATCGCCCAGCATGATACCTGGGTGTTGATCAGTGGCGAGTCCGGCAGTGGTAAGCACCTGTGCACGCGATACCTGCATGCCAACAGCAGTCGCAAGGCAGGTCCTTTTGTGGAAGTCGGCGTTGCGTCAATGAACGCTGAACAATCTGCCGTGGAGTTGTTTGGCAGTGAAGAGGATGGCCGTGTCCATTACGGTCGTCTTGAACAGGCAAATACCGGTATCCTCTATCTCGATGATATTGCCGACATGGACCTTGCCACACAGGGCAAGCTGGTCAGTGCACTCGAGTCAGGCTCATTCCTGCGCGTTGGCGGACGTGACCCGGTCACGATTGATGTCCGCGTGATTGCCGCAACTTGTCATGACCTGCAGCAACGGGTTGCTAATGGTCAGTTTCGTGATGACCTGTTTTACCAGCTTAATGTCGTGCCACTGTCGATACCGCCTTTGCGTGATCACAGTGAAGATATTTCCGAGTTGTTGAATTATTTCGTCGACCAGTACGTGACACATGATCACCTCACTTACCGTGGTTTTAGTGTTGCAGCACAAAACTGTCTGCGTAACTACAGCTGGCCGGGAAATATTCGAGAACTGCAGAACCTCGTGCAGCGCGTGCTCATTACCGGTGGCGGTGATAGCGTTGAGCTTGATGAAGTTGAACCGATGTTGAATCCATCAACACCTGAAACAGGTGCGGCGACGGTGACTATGCCGGCCGTATTTGATATGCCGCTGCGTGAAGCACGCGAAGCCTTTGAGAAGGCCTATCTCGAACACCGTTTGCAGGAGGCTGGTGGCAGTGTTGGCAAGGTTGCAAAACTGGCAGAGATGGAGCGTACACACCTGTATCGCAAGTTGCGCGCGTTGGGTATTGATCCGAAAAAAGCCGCCAGCGGGGATAGCGGACAGTCATGAAGATTATTATTCTTGGCGCCGGTCAGGTCGGTAGTTCTGTTGCAGATAACCTTGCCAGTGAGGCAAATGACATTACCGTTGTCGATACTGATCTGCAAAAGCTTGCAGAATTACAGGACAGGCTGGATCTGAGAACGGTTGCCGGGCATGCCTCACATCCCGAGGTATTATCACGTGCCGGCGCAGAAGATGCTGACATGATCATCGCGGTGACCAACAGTGATGAAACCAACATGATTGCCTGCCAGGTCGCCTATACACTGTTTCATACCCCGACCAAGATTGCGCGAGTTCGCGCAGTGGAATACCTGTCAGAGGAAAAATTGTTTGCCCAGGAGGCATTACCGATCGATGTCCTGATCAGTCCTGAGCAACTGGTGAAGGATTACATCCAGCGTCTAATCCAGCATCCCGGTGCATTACAGGTACTGGATTTTGCTGAAGGCCGTGTGTCACTGGTTGCGGTCAAGGCCTATTATGGCGGGCCGCTGGTTGGCCATGAACTGCGTGACCTGCGTAAGCATATGCCGAAGGTTGATACACGTGTTGCCGCGGTGTTCCGTCGTGGCCGCGCGATCATCCCGGAAGGGACTACTGTTATCGAAGCCGATGACGAAGTGTTTTTCATTGCTGCGAACAAGAATATTCGTGCGGTGATGAGCGAGTTGCGCAAACTCGATAAACCCTGCAAGCGGGTCATGCTGGCAGGTGGCGGTAATATCGGGCGACGCCTTGCCAAGGCGATGGAGTCGAAATACCAGGTCAAGATCATTGAACATAACCTGCAGACATCGAAAATCCTGTCAGAGGAACTGGATAAATCCATCGTCCTGTATGGGGATGCTGCTGATGAAGAACTATTGCTTGAAGAGAACATTGAAAACACCGATGTGTTCTGTGCACTGACCAATGATGATGAGGCGAACATCCTTTCGGCGATGCTGGCGAAACGCATGGGTGCACGCAAGGTCATGGCATTGATTAACCGGGCGGCCTATGTTGACCTGGTACAAAGTGGCATCATCGATATTGCGATCTCGCCGCAGCAGGCAACTATTGGCAGCCTGCTTGCGCATATCCGCCGTGGTGATGTGGCAGTTGTTCACTCATTACGCAGGGGTGCTGCCGAGGCGATTGAGGCGATTGCCCACGGTGATAATAAGACATCGAAGGTGGTTGGTCGTATGATTGAGGAAATCAAGTTACCACCCGGTACCACGATTGGCGCTATCGTGCGCGGTGATGAAGTTATTATCGCGCACCATGACTCGGTGATCGAAGAAGATGACCACGTCATTCTGTTTCTTGTAGACAAGAATCGCATTGTCGATGTTGAACGCCTGTTCCAGGTTGGAATCAATTTCATCTGACCACGATGCAGCCGATTGCCATACAACGTATCCTGGGCATATTGCTGATGCTGTTCAGCATCACTATGCTCCCGCCAGTTCTGGTTTCATTTATCTATGACGACGGTGCTCGACTACCCTTCCTGCAAGGGTTTATGCTGACACTGTTCACTGGTTTTATATGTTGGTTACCCGTCTATCGCGCCAAACGTGAATTACGACTGCGTGACGGCTTTCTCGTCGTGGTGTTGTTCTGGACGGTTCTTGGCCTGTTTGGTGCTCTGCCCCTCGCGCTTTACGATGAACTCGGCCTGTCGTTTACCGATGCCGCATTTGAGTCACTGTCCGGGCTGACCACGACGGGTGCGACAGTGATCACGGGGCTCGATAGCCTGCCGCACTCGATCCTGTATTACAGACAGCAACTGCAGTGGCTTGGCGGTATGGGGATCATCGTACTTGCCGTCGCTGTGCTGCCGATGCTCGGTATTGGGGGTATGCAACTCTACCGCGCGGAGACACCGGGGCCGATGAAGGACTCGAAGTTGACACCGCGCATTACCGAAACCGCGAAAGCACTCTGGTACATCTACCTTGGCCTGACCATTATGTGTGCATTGGCATACTGGCTTGCGGGTATGAATGCTTTTGATGCCATTGGACACAGCTTTTCAACGGTCGCGATAGGTGGATTTTCAACTCACGATGCCAGCATGGGGTATTTTAACAGCGCCCTGATTGAGACGGTGGCGATATTTTTCATGTTACTGGCCGGTATGAATTTTGCGATTCACTTTACGGCATGGCGTACTTTCGACCTACGGCCTTATTTCTTCGACAGTGAGGCGCGTTTTTACCTGGTACTGCTATTGATAGTGTCTGTCGTGACGTCAGGTTACCTGTACATTACAGAGAGTTTTGATAACCTGGGTTCGGCGATTCACCACGGTGTTTTCCAGACAGTATCAATCGGGACGACGACCGGTTTCACGACTACAGGTTATGCAGCGTGGCCGGGTATGTTGCCGGTTTTGTTATTGTTCATGAGTTTCGTGGGTGGCTGTGCGGGTTCTACAGGTGGTGGGATGAAAGTGATTCGTTTCCTGTTGTTGTTAAAACAGGGCATGCGCGAGATCACAAAACTTGTACATCCTAATGCCCAGATACCTGTCAAAATCGGTAACAAGGCCATGCCGAATCGGATTATCAGTTCGGTGTGGGGGTTCTTCTCGGCCTACGTTGCGGTGTTCGTGTTTATCATGCTCGTGTTAATGGGCACAGGAATGGACCAGGTCACGGCCTTTTCTGCTGTGGCAGCTTGCATGAACAATCTTGGCCCGGGGCTTGGCGATGTCGCTGCGCATTACGGTGAGATCAACGATGTCGCGAAGTGGATGCTGTGTTTTGCCATGCTACTTGGACGTCTTGAAATTTTTACCCTGCTGGTTCTGCTGACACCAACCTTCTGGCGGCGCTAGGTTACGATAGTCGTGCTGGATGCTTTAAGGAAAAAGTGGGATACGCGTTATAGCAAAACACATGATGCTCCCCTACCCTGCCATGTATTACGCGAGTTTGCTCACCTGTTGCCAGAAACAGGCACGGCCTTGGATCTTGCAAGTGGAATGGGCGGCAATGCCTTGTTGTTGGCGACACGCGGTCTTGCTACGACAGCATGGGATCTTTCACCGGTCGGGATTTCAAAGTTACGTGACCATGCATCGCGTCAATCAGTTGCGATTGATGCACAGAGCCGCGATGTCATGGAACAGCAACCTGAGGCGAACAGCTTTGATGTGATTGTCGTAAGTTATTTTCTTGAGCGCGACTTATTCCCTGCCCTGCTCTTTGCCCTAAACCCCGGTGGCCTGCTTTTTTACGAAACCTTTATTCGTGACAAACCTGAAGGTACTGGCCCTTCCAACCCGGAATACCTGCTTGAGCAAAACGAATTACTCAAGCGTTGTGATGAACTGGTTATTCGTGCCTATCGTGAGGAAGGGCAGGTCGGGAATATTGCGAAGGGTGTTCGTAATGTGGCGATGCTTGTTGGGCAAAAGGTTGGCTCACAGAATACTGCGGGTTCTCCCTAGAAGCTCTTCGAGCTTACAGCTAGAACCTTACAGGTTCATCATGTTGTCTCATAGAACCCTGCGGGTTCTCCCTAGAAGCTCTTCGAGCTTCATCAGGGATACACTGAACCTGCTCGGCAGGTTCTGATAATTGTGAGTTAGCCTGACGTCACAAAATGTGACGTAGGGTACTCATGATGAAGCCTTTAGGCTTCTATGAGCCACTAACCTTCGTCCCGAAGGTTCAGGGCAATTCATCGATCATCATTCATAGGTCATCAATTTCATTTGAATAGTCCGTCTCCAGGATCTTGAGCGCCCGCTGTGCATCTTCCGGCGCAACCTGTAATTTGATGCCGCCAACGGCAATACTGTAGAGCCAGTCGGTCTGTACCAGGTGCTCATCGGCCAGCCAGGCATCGATGCCTTCAACTTCGAGGCGTCCCATAGCAATATGAGCCTCTGGCATACTGTCGTAGCGAGCAATTATGACACTATCTTGACGCATAAACCCCATAATCCCTTTAACTTAAGCAAACAATAGAACTAAATAGACCATATTAGATAATAATAAATATATTACTATTTATTATGTATAATTTACTTTATTGTGGCTAATGTATGCCGATATATGTATATATAGGCTTTTAAGTGGTAAATTAATTCCAGTATCATTAACTATTATTCTTTGTTTCCCATTATTAGTCTATTTATCATCATCTGTGCATCGTGCATTGACGTGAATGATGCCAAGCAGCGTATACTGGGACGAATACTAAGAATAATACATCAAGGAGGTTCATATGTTTGATTTTGGAACATCAGGCAGTCTGGTTATCGTGCTCGTCATATTTGCGGTCATTATGCTCTGGCTGGGCGCAGTGGTTGTCGGGCAGGGTATGGAATACACGATCGAGCGATTCGGTAAATATACAAAGACCCTAAGGCCGGGACTACATATTATTATCCCGGTGATGGACAGGGTGGGTAACAAGGTCAACATGATGGAACGCGTGCTGGATGTGCCTTCCCAGGAAGTCATTACCAAGGACAACGCCATGGTCACAGTTGATGGTGTGGTCTTCTCGCAGGTGCTTGATGCCGCCAAGGCCTCATACGAGGTGAATTACCTGGAAAATGCGATTCTGAACCTGACCATGACAAATATTCGTACCGTGATGGGCTCGATGGACCTCGATGAGCTGCTCTCGCAGCGCGATACAATCAATGCGCAGCTCCTCGACGTGGTCGATGATGCAACCACCCCCTGGGGTGTGAAGGTGACACGTATCGAGATCAAGGACATCTCGCCGCCTCGTGACCTGGTCGAGTCCATGGCCCGCCAGATGAAGGCAGAGCGTGACAAGCGTGCGAATATCCTCGAGGCGGAAGGTTTCCGTCAGGCTGCAATCCTCAAGTCTGAGGGTGAAAAGCAGGCGGCCATCCTGGAAGCTGAAGGTGAAAAGGAAGCGGCTTTCCGAGAAGCTGAGGCTCGCGAGCGTCTTGCCGAGGCTGAAGCAAAGGCGACCATGATGGTTTCACAGGCGATTGCGAAGGGTGATGTACAGGCGATTAACTACTTCGTGGCCACCAAGTATATGGAGACTCTGAGTGCAATCGGTACGGCGGAAAACGAAAAGGTACTGTTTATGCCGCTTGAAGCCTCCAGCGTGATTGGCGCAATTGGTGGCATTGGCGAAATTGCCAAGCAGGCCTTCAGCAAGCAGGGGTAAATATGGGTATCTTGACTGAACTGAACAGCTGGCACTGGGGCATCATCGCGGTGATCTTCGTTGTGCTGGAGATGTTTGTGCCGGGTGCCTTCCTCGTCTGGATGGGGGTTGCCGCAGCAGTCGTCAGCCTAGTTATGGTTATATTCCCGTCAATGGGCTGGGAGATACAATTCCTCATCTTTGCGATTGTCTCGGTGGCAAGTATCTTCGGCTGGCGTATCTATGCGAAGAAACACCCAACTGTTACAGACCAGCCGAGACTGAACCAGCGCGGTGAACAGTATGTAGACCGTATCTTTACACTTGAAGAGCCTGTCATCAACGGCCAGGGAAAGATCAAGGTCGATGACTCAACCTGGAAGATCGAGGGTGATGATTGTGAAGCAGGCACGAAGGTTAAAGTCGTTGGTGTTGATGGGGTCGTTCTCAAGGTCGACATGTTATAACCAAGGCAATTAATTTCCATGACAGGGGTCGGGTCTTCCGGCCCTTTTTATTGCCTGTGTGATTTCTGCAGCTAAATCAATGCTGTGCTACACTTTGCGGCCGTTTAACACCCTAATATATAGAGAAATGGCCGTAGACACGAAAAGTTTTGATCGCATCAAGGCGGCACTTGCCGAGCGAATCCTGATCCTCGATGGTGCCATGGGTAGCCTGATCCAGACCTACAAGCTGGATGAAGCCGGTTACCGTGGTGAACGTTTTGCCGACTGGCAGTGTGATGTAAAGGGCAATAACGACCTGCTCGTGCTGACTCAGCCGCAGATCATCAAGGATATCCACAAGGCCTACCTTGAAGCCGGAGCGGATATCGTCGAGACGAACACGTTTAATGCGACTTCAATCTCGATGGCCGATTACGAGATGGAAGAACTCGTCTACGACATCAACCGTGAGGCAGCAGCGATTGCGCGTGCTGCCTGTGATGAATTTGAAACAGATGACAGGCCAAGGTTTGTCGCCGGTGTACTTGGCCCCACCAATCGTACCTGTAGCATCTCGCCAGATGTAAATAATCCTGGCTTCCGGAATATAACGTTCGACCAGTTGAAAGACTCTTACACTGAAGCCATGCGTGGCCTTGTTGATGGCGGTGCGGACATCATCCTGGTTGAAACGATCTTTGACACACTCAATGCCAAGGCGGCATTGTTTGCTATTGAGGAATACTTTGAAGAGCACAATGTAAAACTGCCGGTCATGCTCTCGGGCACGATCACGGATGCATCGGGACGTACTCTGTCCGGGCAGACCGCGGAGGCTTTCTGGAATTCGCTGCGTCATATTGAACCGATTAGTTTCGGCTTTAACTGTGCGCTGGGTGCCAAAGACCTGCGCCAGTACGTTGAAGAAATTGCCGGCATAGCCAATTGCCATATCAACACACATCCAAATGCCGGTCTGCCAAATGAATTTGGTGAATACGATGAAACGCCTGCGGAGATGGCCGCAGAGATCGAAGAATGGGCAAAGAACGGTTACCTGAATATCATCGGCGGTTGTTGCGGCACGACGCCAGCACATATCAAGGCGATTGCCGAGGCGGTTGCGAAGTATCCGCCACGCCAGCCTAAGCAAGATGATTTTACGACACGACTGAGTGGTCTTGAGCCATGCAATATTACTGACGACTCACTGTTTGTGAATGTCGGTGAGCGTACCAACGTGACCGGCTCGGCAAAATTCAAACGTCTCATCCTGGAAGAACACTACGACGAAGCACTTGATGTAGCACGTGAACAGGTTGAGAATGGCGCCCAGATCGTCGATGTGAACATGGACGAAGGTATGCTCGATGGCGAACACGCCATGGTGACATTCCTGAATCTAATCGCGAGTGAGCCTGATATCTCACGCGTACCGGTCATGATTGATTCATCCAAATGGCCGATTATTGAGGCCGGGCTGAAATGCATCCAGGGCAAGGGCGTCGTGAACTCGATCTCCATGAAGGAGGGCGAGGAAAATTTCATCCAGCAGGCGAAGTTGTGCAGACGTTATGGTGCGGCAATTATCGTTATGGCCTTTGATGAAGAAGGGCAGGCCGATACGCAGGCGCGCAAGGTCGAGATCTGCACGCGTGCATACAAAATACTCACCGAACAGGTTGGCTTCCCACCGGAGGATATAATTTTTGATCCAAATATCTTCGCTGTGGCGACCGGTATCGAGGAACACAATAATTATGGGCTCGATTTCATCGAGGCGACGCGCGATATCAAGAACACGCTGCCACACGCGATGATCAGTGGTGGGGTGTCGAACGTGTCGTTCTCGTTCCGTGGTAACAACCCGGTGCGCGAGGCTATCCACGCGGTGTTCCTCTACCATGCCATCAAGGCAGGCATGGATATGGGTATTGTTAATGCAGGACAGCTTGCCGTGTACGATGACCTGCCAGAGGAATTGCGCGAGTGCGTTGAAGATGTCGTGCTGAACCGTCGCGACGATGCAACCGAGCGCCTGCTCGACATTGCTGATAAATACCGTGGTGATGGCAGTGCCGGTAAAAAAGAGGAAGACCTTGAGTGGCGCAACCTGCCAGTTGGTAAGCGCATCGAACATGCGATGGTGAAGGGAATCGATGCCTTCATCATTGATGATACTGAAGAAGCACGTCAGCAATTTGATCGCCCAATCCAGGTGATTGAAGGTCCGCTTATGGATGGCATGAACGTGGTTGGTGACCTGTTCGGTGATGGCAAGATGTTCCTGCCACAGGTCGTGAAGTCTGCGCGTGTCATGAAAAAGGCCGTGGCACATCTAATCCCGTTTATCGAGGCAGAAAAATCAGAGGGTGCTCAGTCAAACGGAAAGATCCTCATGGCAACCGTGAAGGGTGACGTACATGACATTGGCAAGAACATTGTCGGTGTTGTGCTGCAGTGTAATAACTTTGAGGTGATTGACCTTGGTGTGATGGTGCCGGCCAACAAGATCATCGAGGCCGCGAAAGAACATAATGTCGACATCATCGGCCTGAGTGGTCTGATTACACCGTCACTCGATGAAATGGTGCATATGGCAAAGGAAATGCAGCGTGGTGGTTTTGACATTCCGCTCATGATCGGTGGTGCGACAACATCGAAGGCACACACGGCCGTAAAGATTGAACAGAATTATAATCATCCAACGGTGTGGGTGAAAGATGCCTCGCGCGCAGTCGGCGTGGCACAAAACCTGATCAGTGAAGAGTTTAAGGACGAGTTCGTCACGAAGTTACGTGATGAATATGAAACCGTGCGTGTTAATCACGCCGGCCGTCGTGCTCAGTTGAAATGGGTCAGTATGGAAGCCGCACGCGCAAACCGTGTTGCGATTGACTGGAGTAGTTATCAGCCAGTCGAGCCGACCTTCACTGGACTGAAGAGTTTTGATGATTATTCACTTGCCGAGTTGCGTGACTATATCGACTGGACGCCGTTCTTCCATACCTGGGAATTGAAAGGTCGCTACCCGAAGATCTTTGATGATGCCGAAAAGGGCGCCGAGGCGAAGAAGCTGTTTGATGATGCACAGGCCATGCTTGATACGATAATCGATGAAAAGTGGCTATCTGCACGTGCTGTGATCGGCCTGTTCCCAGCCAATGCAGTCGGTGATGACATCGAGGTCTATACGGATAATTCTCGTAGTGAAATCAAAGCTGTATTGCACAATCTGCGCCAGCAACAGGAAAAACCGCCGGGTAAACCGAACTTGTGTCTGACAGACTTCATCGCGCCAAAGGAAACTGGCCTTGCTGATTATATTGGCGGTTTTGCCGTGACGGCCGGTATCGGGATTGACGAAAAGGTTGCTGAGTTTGAAGCTGATCATGACGACTATCATTCGATCATGCTCAAAGCGCTGGCCGATCGACTTGCCGAGGCTTTTGCTGAACGTATGCATTTACGTGTACGTAAGGAATTCTGGGGCTACGCGGGTGATGAAGACCTGTCGAACGAGGAGCTCATCAAGGAAACCTACAAGGGTATCCGCCCGGCCGCGGGTTACCCGGCCAGTCCGGACCATACCGAGAAGGACATCCTGTGGGAACTGCTCGATGCCGAACATAATGCCGGTATCACGCTGACTGAATCGAAGGCCATGGTACCGACGGCTGCGGTGAGTGGCATTTACTATGCCCACCCGGAGGCAAGTTACTTCGCAGTGAGCAAGATTAACCGTGAACAGGTTGAAGAATATGCGCACCGTAAGGGTATGAGCATGGCCGAGGCCGAGCGCTGGTTATCGCCTAACCTGGGATACGATGCGTAAGTGAATTGAATCTGCTCTTTGCAGAACGATTTACCACAAAGTACACAAAGTAGCGCGAAGTAAACAACATACAGATTTACTTTGTGGGACTTCGTGCACTTCGTGGTGAAAATTGTTATCTAAAAAACATTTATTAATATGGTACGCCATCATGTTTATAAAAATCGGTTTTATTGCAGTGCTTATTTCTATTCTGTCGTTAAGCCAGTTGGCTTATGCGAGTGATGATATTACCGTCTATAAAAGTCCAACCTGCGGGTGTTGTAACAAGTGGATCAAGCACCTTAAAGAGAACGGCTTCAAGGTTAAAGGGGTTGATGTGGATAACGTCATCCCTTACAAGATCAAGTATGGCCTGACACCACAACTGGCCTCCTGCCACACTGCAGTTATCTAGGGTTATACGATCGAGGGCCATGTGCCGGCCAAGGATATCCGTCGCCTGCTTAAGGAAAAACCTGACTTGGTCGGGCTGTCTGTACCGCAGATGCCAGTAGGTACACCGGGTATGGAACAGGGCAACCGTAAGGACCCTTACAAGGTCATAGGTTGGGATAAAACCGGGAAAGAGTCAGTCTTTACGGATTATCAAAAGTACTAGAAATCACCTCAAGCCTACTGCGCTCGCTAATTTTGAGATGGCTTCTAGTTAAATGTTCCGGTTATGTGCAAAGGAACACGAAGTCTGAAAGCTTTCTTTGTGACACTTCGTGCCCTTTGTGGTGGAATGGTTTTTATAAAAAATATTAGGTGGTCATTATGTTCCGACGATTTGGTTTTATTTCAGTACTTGTTTTTATGCTGTCGTTAAGCCAGTTGGCTTATGCGAGTGATGACATCACGGTATACAAGAGCCCATCCTGTGGTTGTTGTAACAAGTGGATCAAGCACCTTGAAGAGAACGGCTTCAAGGTAAATGGTGTCGATGTGGATAATGTCATCCCTTACAAGATCAAGTATGGCCTGACACCACAATTGGCTTCTTGTCATACAGCCATGATTGACGGTTACACAATTGAAGGCCACGTGCCGGCTAAAGATATCCGTCGCCTGCTCAAGGAAAAACCTGACCTGGTTGGGCTGTCTGTACCGCAAATGCCGGTGGGTACACCGGGTATGGAGCAGGGTAACCGCAAGGATCCTTACAAGGTCATAGGTTGGGATAAAACCGGGAAAGAGTCAGTCTTTACGGATTACCAAAAGTACTAGAAATCACCTCAAGCCTACTGCGCTTGCTGATACGGCGTTCAAAAATGAATTTAATCTGCTCATTTACTGCGTGTTATGCGCATAGAATCCCTTCGGGTTTCATTATGCGTACCCTAGCCTACGGCTCAGGGCATCCGCTTATTCGTTCATTTTTGCCTTGTCTCTGCTTCGCTCGTGACGGCTTGAAATGATTTCAGCCCTTATTATTTTCGAGTTCTCATATAATCAGGTGTCGGTGTAGCTTAGCTACGCCGACACCTAAGTAATTATTTTTGCAACTTAGCGTGCATTACGATGCAAACGGCTCATCTTCGAAGAGCCGTTTATCGTGTTAATCCTGTAAATCCTGTCAAAATATTTTTTTATTTTTCATCGTACCCCTCAATAAAATTATAAAAAGAGGGTGAACGCCGTATCAGTAAGCGCAATAATTTTGTGATGACTTCTAGGAATTTTCGGCGATAAAGTCTTCAATAATATGCGCCGGGATGGCACCTGCATCGGCAACACGCAGTTTTCCTTCAGCGTTGTAAATGAAGAACGTTGGAGTGCCTACCCACTGGTTGCCGGTCAGATCGTAATACATACCGGCAATGTCCTCGAGTGAACCGATCAGGTTCGGGAAATTCAGTTTATGTTCGTCAATGAAGCCTTGTGCAGCGGCCTTGTTGCCAAGTCCATCCGTAGTGATGCCGAGCACGCGGATGTTGCCGTCCTTGTTGCGTGCCTGCAGGTCAACGTATTGATGAGCTTCCTTGTTGCAGATATGGCAGTCTGAAGCCCAGAACATAACGATTAGCCACTTGCCGTTGCCTGCATAGTCGCTGATGTTGGCCGGTTTGCCATCAAGGGTGGTCAACAGGCCAGCTGATACCGCGGTACTGACAAGCAGAAGAGTTGCCGACAGCAGCGTTATCAAAGAGTTAGTAATTCTGGCGGCCATATATGCCTCATATCCTGTTTTATGGTATCTGGTATTTGGGACAATAATACTTTAACGTGGTTCCATAACTATAAAAGCATGATGTTGTTAGGGTAATCGAGGGAAACATAAGTGCTCGTCGATCAGGAGATATTTAAAACCGGTGATATCAAACCGGGTAACTATCGTCTTTACGTGGCGCTTAACTACCTGTGTTACCTGGGTTTCGGAGCACATGCGCTCTTTGTCCCCCTATTTTTCTGGCTGGGTGTGCCTGAGCTGGCCATATTTAATGTTTTTAGTGCCGTGTTGTGGGTACTAGGTTACTTCCTGAATCGTGCTGGCCATCACCCTCAAGCAATTGGTATTTTAGTATTTGAGGCGCTATCACATGCACTTTTAGCCACTTTCTTTTTGGGTTGGGAAAGTGGCTTTCATTATTATTTCCTTTCGGTGGTATTGTTTATTTTTATTAATCATCACCAAAAAACGCCGGTCATGATTATTGAAGGCCTGCTAATGCTCATTGGTTATGTCTGGTTTTACTTTTATACACAACAGCCTGATTTTGTGATCACAATACCTGCCTATGTGATTAATGGATTATATTCTATGAATGCTGCGGTGAATTTCGCGGCTTTCGGCATTCTTGGCTACTTCTTCCGGGTCGCCTCGATGCAGGTAGAAAAGGAGATGGAACTGCTGGCCACGACAGATACGTTGACCCAATTGTTTAACCGACGCAAGATGCTGGAGATGATTGACCAGGAAATGGTGCGTTTTCAACGTGATAACAAGGTATTCCTGCTCGTAATTACCGATATTGACCACTTCAAGCACTTTAACGATAGCTACGGTCATGATTGTGGTGACTACGTGCTGCAACAGGTATCGGCCCTGATGAAGGATTATTTGCGCAAGCAGGATGTCGTTGCGCGCTGGGGTGGGGAAGAGTTCCTGATTATGTTGCCTGACACCGATATTGAGGGTGGTATCCAGGTCATCGAGAAACTCCGCGAAACCATTGCTAATACCCATTATGAATATAAGGGAAATGAGTTCTCAGTGACCATGACCTTTGGTGTGACGGCATATGATGGAACCTGCGACGTAGATGCATGTATCAAGCACGCCGACGAGGTCCTGTATGCGGGTAAACGCGGTGGGCGTAACCGCGTCGTGGCAACTAATTCAGCAAATAGTCCGGCAGATTGAATATTAGGTTTTACTAATATATCATTCGGTTCCTTCTCGAATACGGGAAAACCGGAATGACTGTTGCACTGTTTGAAGAATATGCATTGATAATCGGTATAGGCGGCCTGATCGCATATATGCTCTATATTATTTACCGTATCGGCGAGGCTTCCAATGCCGGTCGTTATGGCTTCATGGTGTTGTTTATAGCCCTTGGTCTGGGGTTTGTGGGCGTTATTCTTAAATTCATCCTGATTGAATCCATGGCAATATGACATGCAGCGAACGCTGGCTTCACACTACATCCGCGATCTTCCTGATCACAGTGAGCTAAACAAGGCAATCAAGCAGCAGTTCTGGCAACAGGTCGACGACCCGGGTACGGTGCGTAGCCATTTCTTTTCTGGCCGCTATGAAAATATCTACCTTGGCCTGGACAAGCTACCTGCCATGCAGATGGTGATGGAACAGGCGAAACGTTTTGCGAATGAAATCCTTGATAAACCCGCTACACTCCAGGCCGGTTTCTGGTTCAATTCAATGGCACCAGGCGATACTACGACCTTGCATACACATGATGATGACGATGAATGCCTGTCAGGGGTGTATTACATCGATGTCCCTGATAATAGCGGTAACCTTATCCTGCATGAGGGTGCCGAGCGTATCGAAGTGACCCCTGTTGCCGGACGTTTTGTGTTCTTTTCCCCGGATTTACCTCATGAAGTTACAGAAAACCTTTCAAAATCAAACAGGTTGTCAGTCGGTATGAATTTCGGGCTGAAACAGTCTTAAAGAAAAGCCCTGCAGTTCCGATATGTTGTAATTCAGACTATTATATAAAAGATAACCATTCTCTCAGGCCTCACTATGCAGAGTATCACTGGTAACGCCAACATGGACATCACAAAGATGTTGGCGGAATTACGTGACGGCTTTATTGCTGAGCTGCCATCACGCCTTGAGGAAGTTGAAGACTTAATCCTTACGCTGAAAACCTCAGCAAATTTTAGTGATGATTTCCAGACACTGTACCGCCATATCCATAGTATAAAGGGCAGTGCCGGGACACATGGGCTGCATATTATTTCAACGGTTTGTCATGCCTTTGAAGACTTGATTATTGAAGCGGAGGGTAATCAGAACTACCTGACAGAGAAGCATATTTCGAAGTGGCTCAAGTATATTGACCTGATTAGATCGATCCTTGATCTCATCGATGATACCGATGAGGATTTTGCCAGTATTGAATATGAACTCGCAACGCTGTCGGGTAAAGGGACAGACTATGAGTTCCGTGGCCTGATGGTCATGTCCAGCGAATTACACCGTAAGCTCTGCCAGACTGCCTTCGAGAACCACCCTGTGAAGTTTCGTTATGTGACAAGCGGGTACGATGCGCTTGGCCTGCTTTTAAAAGAACCTTACGATTTAATGATCACGAATATGGAGGTCGCTGACATGCAGGGATTATCCGTGATCAGTGCCTTGCGATTGACGAATAACCGCAACAGCCGTATTCCCACACTGTTACTCACTTCAGCCGACGTCGAGCATTATCATAAAGATATCGATCCGGACTATGTGATCAAGAAGGATTCGGCTCTGATGGAGCAACTAAATGTTGCAGCTGATGAGATCGTCACGCGGCTCAAGCATTCTCACGTTGATGATTAGGCCACGTGTGGCTACTATTTGAATAGCTTCATTATTTAAGGCCTCGCATATGGCTCAGGGAACATACCAGGTTATTTTCAGCGGCAAGATCATTGAACATGCCGATATCGAAATGGTTAAGACCAATGTCGCACGAGTGTTCAGTCTTGACACAGATAAGGTCGAAACACTGTTTTCCGGCAAACGACTGGTTCTAAAAAAAGACATCGATCAATCTACGGCTGAACGCTATAAGCTCACCCTGCAACGTGCCGGCGCGCTATGCGAGATTGAAGACAGTAGTGCGGCTGCACCTGTGGCGAATGATGAATCCGGTACACCTCAACCATCTACCTCTACTGAACAAGTACCTGTCGACTCTGATGAACAGGCTGGAATATCTGTTGCACCGGTCGGGATTACACTGATTGAATCAACACCTGTCCCCGATGCGAATATCGATACGAGTGCAATGGACATGGCCGAGGTCGGTATTACGTTAACCGAGCCAGATGAAGTCCCGGACGCAAATATAGATACGAGTGGTATGGACATGGATGAAGTTGGTGCGACATTGGTTGAGCCTGAAGAAGTCCTGGATGCCAATATTGATACAAGTGGCATAGACATGGATGAGGTCGGTACGACATTGCTTGAGCAGGGAGAATTTGTTGAAGCAGAATTCGACCTGTCTGGCTTAAGTATGGATGCGCCGGGTGAGAAACTGGTTGAAATTGAACCAGTACCGGACGCTGATATTGATACCAGTCGGCTTAGCCTCTCAGGTGATTGAATCGTGACTTGACTAGTCGTCGCTGGTGGGAGGATCAATGCGATCCAGCTTGCAGGCCACTTCATATTTGTTCGGGTCCATTTTGTTACAACGAATAACCTTTCCAGAACCACTTACAGCAGGCAGGGTGCGATTCCGACCTCTTTCAAGACGAATATTAATCGGTGCACCGGGTTCAAGCGCACGTACTGAACTGAACAGCAAGCCCGTCGCCGAGAAGTTGATGAGCAGACCAACAGACCAGCGTTGTTGATCATTGGCACGGTGCATAACCGGACATTGCGCAGTCATGCGTGGAAAGATTCTTTTGTTCACCTGTAGGCTCGGGTCATTATTCAGCATTGTTCTATTATTGTTGTTATTCAGAGGCTAAAGCGTTTCCAGTTCAATCTCGTAACCACTGAATTTACGAATATTGATCACACCCTTGTCAAAGATCAGGTACTGGCCCTTGATCCCCATTAGTGTAGCGCTGATTTCAGGGGTTTTGTCAAAATTTAGTGAGCTTACCTTGGTTGGGTATTCATTGACCGGGTAGTCAATTGATGCCGATGTGCTTGCATCGATTTCAATGATTGCCTCAGCGCCATATTGTTCTCGTAATGCTGCCAGTTCAGGGGCTGTCGCAGTGAGCAGCTCATCGCGTTTGCCTTCAAGATCGACCGGCTCCGGTACAGCTTTTAACATACGGCGCCAGTCAGTCCGATCGCTGACATGTTTTTTCAGGGCAACTTCAACAAGTCCGGACAGGTGTCGGTGACTGGCTTTTAGAATGGCGAGTGCCTGGCTGGCACCCTGGTCGATCCAGCGGGTCGGCACCTGGTTATGACGTGTAATACCAACCTTTATACCGGATGAGTTCGCCAGGTAGACGTAGTGCGGCTGCATACAGTGCTCATCTCCCCACTCGGGCTCCCTGCAGGTGCCTTCATCATAATGACATGTTTCAGGTTTCATAATGCACAGGTCACAGGCGGCCAGTGATTGTGAGCAGGGGTAGCAATGGCCCTGGCTGTAGCTCTTGTTGGTTTTGCGACCGCAGGCGATGCAATGTATCTGGCCGGTTGCGCGAAGCGTTATCGCTTGCCCGATATACGGGTTGAGCGGCTCCAGGTGCTCGTCCAAGGGTAGCCGGTATTCGACCGGTGAAGCCAGAGTGGAGTGCATTTTGCGCAGGTGCCCGACTAATTTCATTACAACTGGTGACCTTTTAGTGGTTTTATGAGTATGCTAGTGGCTGAGACAGGCAATAGCGTTATTTGTTATCGGGAGATTATACATGCCAGAACTTGCGCTCTGGGAAAAACTCTTAATCGGGGTATTGGCCATCGGGGTGATTTTCCTTTTCCGACCGGGCATCAAGGAAACCTTCCGCAGGAGTCGCGAGGCCAAGTCTGACTGGGCCGGTGTGCTGATCCCGATTGGTGTCGTGGTGTTGTTCATTATTGGCCTCATAATGTTGGCCAGGAAATGATGATGCATCCCATCCGGGCAGTGGCACGGCCTGAATAAAATTCAGTCCCTGGAATAAAAGTGCTTGCTTAGTAAGAAGCTATTACCTTATATTACCTAATGTTATGGTTTCTTTATCAAGCGCTTTGTGAAGTATTAGCAGTCGGGCCCGATGGACAATAAGCATATTAATTCCAGATTTATCCGTGAATACCTCTTTGAACAGGGTATTTCGTTTGAATACATTGCATATAAGCATGAGCCTACGCTGACACTGGAGCGAATGGCGCAGAAGTTGTTTATTCCCCCCCACCTGTTTGCCCGTGTGTTCCTGCTACGCGATGATCATGGCTATGCCATGGCGATTCTTTCCGCCAGCGATCGTATTGATTTTTCAGCCATCAGGCAGGTATCCGGGCGTGATTTTGAGGTCGCATGGCCTGAGGACTATGCATCGCTGTTTCCCGCGATGCAGACACAATTCATACCGCCACTGTCAGCACTGTTTGATCTTGAATGTTTTATCGACTCACGTTTGGTCGAGAGTGCAGATATCTATATCCCTGATGGCAGTAACAAGGGGGTAATAAAGCTCTCCAGCCTGGACTTCATGGCTTTCCAGGCATCTCCGCGGGTATTAAAGGTCGGGATTGATTCAGTAACAGACGAAATCGATATAAGTGCAAGCTTGCCCGACCGGGCGCAGCAGGTGCGTGACAGTATTCTGCAATTGGACAGTCTCCCGCCGATGCCGGCTGTTGCCGCTGAACTGCTCAAGTTGAGTCGTGACCCGGAGGTGAGGTCGGCGAATATCGCACGTGTGATTGAACAGGATCCGGCGATTGTGGCCCTGATATTACGCTATGCCAGTTCATCCATGTACGGGTTCAGGGGCAAGATTGAATCCGTTGAACGGGCGATTTTCTCGGTACTGGGGCTGAATATGGTCACGAACCTGGCACTGGGATTGGCAGCTGGGAAGGCGTTTAAGATTCCCTCGGAAGGCGCACTGACAGGAAAAGAACTGTGGCGACAGCCTGTGTACTGCGCATCGATATGCGAAGGTCTGGCACGTGCGACCACGTCACGACTCGGGATAAAACCGGGAACGGCCTACCTGTCAGGCCTGTTACACAACATTGGTTTCATGGTACTTGCGCATTGTTTACCGAAACAATTCACGGCGCTTTCCAAACAGGTCGAAGAATCACCCGAGACGGCGATCACTGAAATTGAAAATGCGCTAAATGGTATTACCCATGCCGAGATTGGTGCAGAACTCATGCATCACTGGGAACTGCCGGAACAAATACTTACAGTCATGAAGTACCATCATGATGAAGACTACAGTGGTGAATATAGTAACGAGGTTGCACTCGTACTGGTCGCAAATCGACTGCTGTTGAGTGAGGGTATCGGTGATGAAGTCACGGCCGATATTCCTGCGCATATACTCGACAGGTTGGGAATTACGCTTCGTTCAGCGTGCTTGATACTTGATAATGTGATGGCAAAAAGTGATGAACATGAGGTGCTCATCTCGAAACTGGTGGCCTGATAGATTTCCACTCGTTTGAACTGGGCGCTGTAGAGCTGCGCTCACGCAGAACCCTTCAATTTTTCCCGATAAATAATTTGACCAGTTTTCACGATTGAATGAATCCCGTAGGGATTCTTTGAGCTAGCTGCGGGTTCATTGTGTCACCTTCAAATTAGTCGAAGACAGATGGGGCGTGCAAAGTTTGTGGGTGTCCGTGGTTCTTTGGGTTCTTTGCTGTCTCCTTTGCTTCTTTGGCTTAGAATTTCACCACTCATAGATGACCTGACCTATCGGAGATAGGTAGGTTACGCATGTAGGGAGAAGGTACTCATCCGGTAAATATTACAAGTGTTTGATTACACCCTCTCCACCAGGGAGAGGGTTGGGGTGAGGGATGTTCTTTGGGTTCTTTGCTGTCTCCTTGGCTTCTCTGGCTTGGAACTTCACCACTCACAGAAGCCCTTCGGGCTTCGTTGTGAGTACCCTAACCTTCGTCCCGAAGGTTCAGGGCAAAAAAAACCCGGCCACGAGGGCCGGGTTGGAATAAAAACGTCACTCTTTGGAAGGAGATTGACGCTATAAATTATGCCCTGCAAGGAGTAGATTGACTGTCGGGAACGGCTGAGATGTTTGTAGGATATTTCAGTATAACCCTGTATCTCGAGTGGGATATCAAATTGATGTTACTAATTCATTGAAATAACAAAAGGAACTGGCGATGACGGGTAAATGTAATATTGTATTTGGGTTCCTGTACCTGGTGTTAACGGCAGCACTGGGTCCAGTGATGGTGAATAACCTGCCGGATGTGAATGCTGCCGGGGTATCAAAGCAGGCGGCCATGGCGCCCCTGCAACTGGCTGCAGACAGCGACTTCGAGAACCAGGAGACACTTGAACCGATGACCGCCGAAGAGATTGCGCGTGCCAATGCGAAGGCATTGCTGGCATTAAATACACAGTTAAACGCCCAGCTGCCAAATACAGCCATAAAGGGCGGGCCGCATGCACACGGCAACCTCGAGGCGTTACTGAACATCGCTGTAGGTGTCGTGCTTCTCATGTTGACCATTGGCACACGCTTTAAACAGGTGATCAGTGCGCTGTTTATTGTCGGCACACTGTTGCATTCCGGCGTGTTGTACCTGGGTGTTGTGTTTGGCATGGGCTGGGCCTTTACGGTGTTGGGCACGGGCATCGGTCCGGTCATGATCCTCGCGGGTCTGTTGCTCGCCGGCATTGCCTCGGTAATGGGGATTAAGGAAAAGGCTGCGTAATAGGTGAAAGGTTTGTACCCGGCGATTGAGCCTTACCGGCAGTGGCATATGCCTGTACAGGCACCCCATGAACTGTATATAGAAGAGTGCGGTAACCCGGATGGTCTGCCCGTGTTGTTTATTCATGGTGGGCCAGGCTCAGGTTGTCAGCCTTTCCATAGGCGCTATTTTGATCCCGAGGTGTACCGCATCATCCTGTTTGACCAGCGCGGTGCCGGCAAATCTACCCCGCATGCCGAGCTGAGCAACAATACAACGGCTGACCTTGTGTCCGATATGGAACAATTACGGGAACAGCTTGGCATTGAACAGTGGGTGCTGTTCGGAGGCTCATGGGGGTCAACCCTGTCACTTGTCTATGCCGAGACCTATCCTGAGCGCGTATCAGGTTTGATCCTGCGTGGGATCTTCCTGTGTCGGCCCCAGGATATCGCGTGGTTTTATCAGCAGGGTGCCGGTCGTATCTTTCCCGAACATTGGGAGCAGTTCATTGCGCCGATCCCTGAGGACGAACGAGGCGACATGGTGAGTGCTTACTACCGTCAACTGACCAGTGATGATGAAACGACGCGGCTTGAGGCCGCGCGAGCCTGGTCACTCTGGGAAGGACGGACCGTCAGTCTGTTACCGTGCAAAGAAGTCGAGGAGGTCTTCGGTGATGCACACTTTGCGCTGTCGATTGCACGTATCGAGTGCCATTACTTTATGCATGACAGCTTTCTTGATAAGAACCAGATCGTGAATAATGCGAACACGTTAAAGGATATTCCCGGCATTATTGTGCATGGTCGCTATGATGTCGTATGCCCGGTCGACCAGGCGCTGGCCCTGCATGCGGCCTGGCCACAGGCCGAGTTACAGGTAATCGCAGATGCGGGTCACGCCGCATCCGAGCCAGCGACCGTTGATGTACTGGTGAGCGCAACACGTGATATGGCACGTAAGCTCGGGGCAATACCGGCATGATCGGTTTATTACAGCGCGTCAGCCAGGCAAAGGTTGAAGTCGCGGGTGAACTGGTCGGCCAGGTGAGTGAGGGCTTACTTGTGCTGGTGGGTGTCGAGCGAGAGGATACCGAACGCGAGGCGGATCGTTTGCTTGAGCGTCTGCTCGGTTACCGTGTCTTTGAAGATGACACGGGAAGGATGAACCGCAGCGTGCAGGATATTGGTGGCGGTTTGTTACTCGTGCCGCAATTTACCCTGCCTGCCGACACCCGTAAGGGTACACGACCAAGCTTTACCCCGGCGGCGATCCCGGAAGAGGGTGAGCGCCTGTTTGATTACATTGCTGCGCGGGCACGTGAAAAACACCCCGATGTCGCAACCGGACGTTTCGGTGCCGACATGCAGGTGAGTCTGACCAACGATGGACCGGTGACATTCTGGTTGCAGGTAAATTAAGGTCGGAGTGTCGCAGTAAGGGATGCTGCGTTACAGCGCATCGTTCATTTTCTGAACTTTATCCTTGAGTGTCTCTTTGTAATTTTCCAGCTTCTCAGACACTTCAGTGTTTGCAGTACCAAGAATCTGCAGCGCGAGCAGACCCGCGTTGGTTGCGCCATTAACGGCAACGGTTGCAACCGGCACACCGCCAGGCATTTGCGCAATGGAGAGCAGGGAATCGATACCCTCGATGGAGTTCGATGAATTAATCGGCACGCCAATCACTGGCAGGGTGGTCAGCGAGGCAACCATACCGGGTAGATGGGCTGCACCGCCTGCACCCGCAATAATAACTTTGAAGCCGTTAGCCTTGGCATTTTTGCCAAACTCGACCATCTTTTCAGGTGTTCGGTGGGCAGACACGACTTCGACGTGAGCCTCCAGGCCAAACTCTTCAATGATGCTGCTGGCCTCGGACATGATTGACAGGTCCGAACTTGAGCCCATGATGATGGCAATTTGTTTCATGTATGGTCACCTGAAATTTTAATAAGATCCCTGATTTTATCCTTATTCTGGACCAAATCCCCAATATTTCCTAATACGGTGACGTGCCCCATTTTACGGCCGGGTCGTGATTCTTTTTTATTGTAGAGGTGAATATGAATATTCTCATCGAGACCTTCATCGATTTCGATGTGTGTGGGTCCCGCCTCACCTGAGCCAAGCAGGTTCATCGTCAGGCTCGGTTGTGAAGGTGTTGACGGACCAAGCGCTAAACCTGAAATGGCGCGGACATGATTTTCAAACTGGCTGCATGGCGCACTTTCCAGCGTATTATGCCCTGAGTTATGCACCCTCGGCGCCAGTTCATTGACCCAGAGCTCACCGTTTGTATCGAAAAAAAACTCGATGGCGAGTGTGCCGACATAATCGAGCAAAGTAAGAATATGTGATGCGATTTCAAAGGCCTGCGTCTGAATGGCGCCACTGACGTTAGACGGATTGAACTGGTAGTCGAGAAGGTTGAGTTCGGCATCCATGACCATTTCAACCGGTTCATAGGTGACAATGTCGCCTGTTAGCGAGCGGGAACAGACGACTGCAATCTCTTTATCAATAGCGACCCGGTCTTCGATCACGCACTCCCGGCCGAGGAAGTGTTCATGAATACCCTGACCTGACCTGGGGATCCAGACACCTTTGCCGTCATAACCACCCGTGGTTATTTTAACGACCTTGTTATCCAGTTCGATGCTCTCATCCAGTACAGAAACATGGAAGTCACTGGTTTTTATTGAATTATCAAGCAGAAAAGCCTTTTGCGTACCCTTATTCTGGATAAGCTCGAGGATAGATGGATCGGGGTAGACAGAGGTTTTACTGGCCAGTTCTTTGAGTCCGGCAAGCGAGATGTTTTCGATTTCAAAGGTGACGACATCACAGTCGGCCAGTTTCTGGCAATCGGAGGTATTGCCTAAGTCACCTTCCCTGAACTCATCTGCAACATCCGCGCAGGAGGCACCCTTTGCATCAAGGACGACAGACCTGAAGCCCAGTGACTTGATAAAGGGGATCATCATCAGGGCAAGCTGACCACCACCAAGAATGCCAATCTTTTTCACAAGTTAGATATCTCAAATGTGCCACGAAACTGGCAGGTTGATTAAAAAACAGGCGCGAATTGTCGGTTAAATCGCCAGAGGTGTCAAAACTGACTGAGTTCTTTACGGTTAAGCCGTGGGAAGTTGAATTTCTTGCTGTCTCCTTAGCTTATGTGGCTTGGAGTTTCACCACTCACAGGTGGCCTGACCTATCGGAGATAGGTAGGTTACTCTTGATGAAGCTCGTAGAGCTTCTATGAGCCAGCCTTCGCGTTTACACCATAGAACCTTACAGGTTCATTATGGATACCTTACCCATCTCCCGATGGGTCAAGGCAATTGTGAGTACCTCAACCATCTTCGATGGTTCGAGGCAAGTCGCTTCGGGCATCCATGCCCTCTCGCGACATAAGTACATCCATGTACAAAAAAAAGGCCGGGCATGTGCCCGGCCAATCAGACTCTTGCTTTCAGGTAGTAAAATCAGAAGGTTGTACCAATACCGATACCGAATACAACAGGTTTCAGGTCAACATCCACAGCGGCAATGCCACCTCCAACAGCTGTGCCACTGAAGTTAGCAGTGGTGTCAATGTCGATGTATTTCACATCGAAGTTCACGAACCAGTCCTTGTTGATATCAATATCGACACCGACTTGTGCGGCGAGCCCCCAGCTGTCATCAATAGTGACTCGGGCACCGGCATTAGCAAGACCGCCAGTGACCTTTTCATCATAGAATTGGGTGTAGTTGATGCCAATGCCTGCATAAGGGCGGATATTGCTCGTCGGCGCAAAGTGGTACTGCAGGGTCAGGGTCGGTGGCAGAACGCGTGTATCAATAATTCCACCCAGGCTGCTGAGTGTACCGGCACCGTCGACAGTATGGCGGGATGTACCGAGGATCAACTCAGCACCCCAGTGCGGTGTAAACATGTAGGTAAAATCAAGTTCAGGAATCGTGTCATTATCAACATTAACACCTGAACCGGCGACGGACGAACCATCCACACGGATGGTGCTGGTGTCTTCATTCGTATCAATATTGATGATACGACCGCGGACGACCCAGTCACCTGCCTCATAAGCGGCGGCCTGGAAACTACTGGTCAGACCAAGGGTTAGGAAAGTGGCTGCTGCCAGTGCGGAATATTTGTTTTTTGCCATGAGGCGTTCTCCATCAAGCTGTAATACTGTATAAATAAGCGAGTGCTAATGTTACTGGATGCGCGTTGCTCGACATTGATTTGGATCAAGATCAGGTGAGAAATCGCACGCAAGGGTCCTTAAACAGCAATTTCCGGTGCGAGGGTGTTGTATTAGATAGTGTTTCCCCGGCAGGATGAATATATAATAAGGCTTGATCACGGCGCCCGGAAAGGTATCCTATGCGCCCAAGTAATTGATTTATTGGAAATCCAATGTCTGAACGTAAGGCCAGTGTGGCCCGTAATACCAACGAAACCCAGATCACGATCGCGGTGAACCTTGATGGCACCGGCTCAGCCAGTTTTAATACCGGCGTGGCGTTTCTTGATCACATGCTCGATCAGGTGGCCCGCCACGGCATGATTGACCTCGATATTGAGGCCAACGGTGACCTGCACATTGATGCCCACCACACGGTTGAAGACATCGGTATTACCTTGGGCATGGCTGTTGCTGAAGCATTGGGCGACAAGTCTGGCATCCGTCGTTATGGCCACGCTTATGTGCCACTCGATGAATCTCTGTCACGAGTTGTCATTGATTTCTCAGGCCGTCCCGGACTCGAGTATCACGTCGACTACCCACGTGCGCGCATTGGTGACTTTGACGTTGATCTGTTCCAGGAATTTTTCCAGGGCTTTGTTAACCACGCCAAGGCAACCGTACACATTGACAACCTGCGTGGCACTAATGCTCACCACGTTGCCGAGACCATTTTCAAGGCCTTTGGCCGCGCCATCCGTATGGCGGCGGAGGCTGACTCACGCATGCAAGGTATCTTGCCATCAACCAAGGGCAGTCTGTAAACACTACTGTTTCGTAACATCATGACTACGATCGCTGTCATTGATTACGGTATGGGCAATCTGCACTCAGTGTCCAAGGCCATTGAACATGTTGCTGATTCTGGCGTAACGGTAAACGTTACCTCTGATGCCGAACAGATCCTGTCCTCGGATAAGGTCGTGTTCCCCGGTGTTGGTGCTATCCGTGATTGCATCTCAGAACTGCAACGCCTGGAACTTTCGGATGTCATTCTTGAATGCGCACAGAGCAAACCGTTTCTCGGTGTGTGCCTCGGCATGCATGCCCTGCTTGATCGCAGTGAAGAGAATGAAGGTATCGATTGTCTTGGCATTATTCCCGGTACGGTGCGTCGATTCGCAGAAGGACTATGTGATGATGCCGGTGACAAATTAAAGATCCCGCACATGGGCTGGAACGAAGTCTTCCAGATGACACCGCACCCAATGTGGAAAGACATCGAGGACGGCAGCCGTTTTTATTTCGTGCACAGTTACTACGTAGAACTGGAGAAACCGGACTTTATTGCCGGTTCGACCAACTACGGTGGTCCGTTCACCTCGGCGCTGGCGCGGGACAATATTTTTGCAATGCAGTGTCACCCGGAAAAGAGTCAACATGCCGGGTTACAGTTACTGAAAAACTTTATCGGCTGGGATGGCAGCCTTTAAGAGGAAGTAAAGATGTTACTCATACCGGCAATTGATCTGAAAGAAGGCAAGTGTGTACGTCTGCGACAGGGCAAGATGGATGACTCAACGGTTTTTTCTGATGATCCTGTAGCGATGGCAGGGCGTTGGGTTGAAGCAGGTGCACGTCGCCTTCACATTGTTGACCTCGACGGGGCGTTTGCAGGCGAGCCTGTCAATGCAGGCGTTATTCACGATATAGCAGAAGCCTACCCTGACTTACCTATCCAGGTCGGTGGCGGAATTCGTCATGAAGATACTGTGCAGGCCTACCTCGAGGCGGGCGTGCAGTATTGCATTATTGGCACGCAGGCCGTGAGCGCACCGCATTTTATTAACGACCTGTGTGTAGAATTTCCGGGTCATATTATCGTTGGTCTCGATGCAAAGAACGGCAAGGTCGCGATCGATGGTTGGTCGAAGTTATCGCATCATGATGTCATCGACATGGCCAAGCACTTTGAACAGGATGGCGTTGAAGCCATTATCTTCACCGACATCAGCCGTGATGGCATGATGCAAGGTGTGAACCTTGATTCAACCGTCGAGCTGGCACAGGCGATCACGATCCCCGTGATTGCCTCAGGCGGCATTACTAATATCGATGATGTGCGCAAACTTTGCGCCGTTGAAGAAGAAGGCATCACCGGTGCAATCACCGGCCGTGCAATTTACGAAGGTACACTCGATTTTGCAGAAGGCCAAAAACTGGCCGATGAACTGTGTGGCAAATAGTAAAAAATCTAACGCAGAGGTCTGGCTCAAAGAACCCTACGGGTTCATTATGAGTACCCTACCCGTATTGGGTCAGGGCAAAGACTTGGAGGACGCAAAGTGGTTATAAATTGGTTACACAATTATTCGCCTTTCCTCTGTGAACTTTGCGCCTTTGCGCCTTTGCGTTGAGAAAATTATTATGGGTCTGGCTAAACGCATTATTCCCTGTCTTGATGTCGATAATGGTCGCGTCGTAAAGGGCGTGCAGTTTGTCGATATCCGCGATGCGGGTGACCCGGTTGAAGTCGCCAAGCGTTACGACGAGCAGGGTGCTGATGAAATTACCTTTCTCGATATCACCGCAAGTTCAGATGATCGCGAAACCATCGTACACGTGGTTGAGCAGGTTGCCGGGCAGGTCTTTATCCCGCTCACCGTCGGTGGCGGTATCCGCACCGTCGATGATATCCGCCGAATGCTCAACGCCGGGGCCGACAAGGTCGGTATTAACACGGCCGCTGTACATCGACCCGAGTTTGTCCGCGAAGCAGCTGAAAAATTTGGATCACAGTGTATCGTCGTCTCGATTGATGCCAAGTGTGTCAGCGGCGAAGGCGAGCCAAAGAAATGGGAAATCTTTACCCACGGTGGCCGCAAGGGCACCGGCCTGGATGCCATTGAGTGGGCAAAACGCATGGTTGAATACGGCGCCGGTGAAATCCTGCTAACGAGTATGGACCGCGATGGAACCCGTGACGGTTTCGATCTTGAACTGACCCGTGCCATTTGCGATGCCGTAGATGTACCCGTGATTGCCTCGGGTGGTGTTGGTAACCTCGATCACCTCGCTGACGGCATTATTGAAGGCAAGGCCGATGCCGTGCTCGCCGCGAGTATCTTCCACTTTGGTGACCATACCGTGGGCGAAGCGAAGGCGCATATGGCGTCTAAAGGCATAGAAGTCCGCCGCTAAGACAGTTTTAGTGTTTTTTAGACAGGATTAACAAGATTTACATGATAATCCTGTTCATCCTGTAAATCCTGTCTATTCCATCTGTTTCTTATGTTTCTCAGTTACTTGGCAGGTTTTGCCTGATCCAGTCTGAGGTTTTTCTGCTACACTATCGAGCTGTTGAAGCAGTAAGATAAGGTATTCGCCATGGCCAATTGGCTCGATGAAATCAAATGGACCGAGGATGGTCTCGTGCCGGCGATTGCCCAGGAGAAGGGTTCTGGCAAGGTACTTATGATGGCGTGGATGAATCGCGAGTCCCTGAAGCTGACGGTTGAAGAAGGTCGCGCAATTTACTGGTCGCGTTCGCGTGGCAAACTCTGGCGCAAGGGTGAAGAGTCTGGCAACGTGCAAAAGCTGCACGACCTGCGCCTGGATTGTGATAATGATGTCGTGCTGATGACAGTGGAACAGATCGGTGGCATCGCCTGTCATACAGGTAGACACAATTGCTTCTTCAAGCAATACCAGGACGGTAACTGGGTAGAAGTGGAAGCAGTACTTAAAGATCCCGACGAGATATATAAAAAGTCATGAGTGACGTCTTACAACAACTGGCAGAAGTACTCGAGTCGCGCAAACAGCAGGATGCCGACGAATCGTACGTGGCCAGCCTGTATGCAAAGGGTCTCGATACGATCCTGAAAAAGATCGGTGAAGAGGCCACTGAGACTGTCATTGCGGCAAAATCGGGTGATAAGGAACAGATTGTTTATGAAACTGCAGACCTGTGGTTTCACACAATGGTCATGCTCGCGAATGCGGGTCTGGGTCCGGATGATGTTCTAGAAGAACTGGCACGCCGTTTCGGCGTATCCGGGCATGAAGAGAAAGCTTCGCGATCAAAGTAGATTGCAGGCAAAATATTAAGTCAGGAGAAAGATAATGGGCTTTGGTGGAATAGGCGTTGGTTCGCTGATACTGATCCTGGTGATCGTCGTATTACTGTTTGGTACGAAGAAATTACGCAACGTCGGTTCGGATGTTGGTGGTGCACTGAAAAACTTCAAGAAGGCGATGAAAGAAGGTGATGCAGCCGGTAAGGGAGAAGATGCCGCACAGATCGACAAGAAAGACAGCGATGCGATTGACGTAGAAGTTGTCGAGAAGGAAAAAGACAAGAGCTGATCCTGTCCTGTTGCAATGGTGACATTGCAACAATGAGTCACGCCTGGAAATTCTTGCATGTTTGATATCGGCTTTGCAGAACTCGTTCTTATTGCGATCGTCGCGTTACTCGTGATCGGTCCGGAACGCTTGCCGCGCGTTGCGCGCACTGCGGGCCTGTGGGTTGGCAAGATGCGTGGATTTGTTTCATCTGTGCAGTCAGACATCAACCAGGAACTCAAGGCCGATGAACTGAAGAAGATCATGGCCGAGCAGGCCGAATCAACCGGCGTGCACGAGATCCTCGAAGATGTCCGCGAAGCCAAAGAATCCATTGCTGAAGACATTCGTGAAGCGGGTGAAGAAGTACAAAAGCCGGATTATGTCCTGAACGCCATTCCTGATGAAAAACCGGCTGACTGGGATGGCAACGATGACGGTTCCGACTCAGCCAGCAACGAACCTGCCCAGATAGAAAAACAAGAAGACAGCGCTAAATGAGCGAGGAAACCACGAGTTCAGAACCGGCGTTTGTCTCGCACCTCATTGAGTTGCGCGACCGCCTGCTACGTGCGGTACTGGTCATCATTGTCATCCTGCTACCGCTGCTGTTTTTCTCGGCAGAACTGTTTGAACTCCTGACCATCCCGATTATGGAAGTCTTGCCCAAGGGCGAGAAACTCATCGCGATTGATGTCGCTGCACCGTTCCTCGCGCCATTCAAACTCGCGATCTTTACCTCGATCTTTATTGCAGTGCCGTACCTGCTCTACCAGATTTGGGGCTTTATCGCGCCGGGTCTGTACCAGAATGAACGCAAACTGGTTGTACCACTACTGGTCTCGAGTACGTTGCTATTTTACGCAGGCATCGCCTTTGCCTACCTGCTCGTATTCAAGCTCGTGTTCGGGTTCTTTTATGCCATTGCGCCCGATGTGGTCAGTGTTACGCCGGATATCAGCAGTTACCTGAACTTCACCATCAAGATGTTCTTCGCCTTCGGTATCTGTTTCGAAGTGCCGATCGCCACCATCCTGCTGTGCTGGACGGGCATGACCACACCCGACAAGCTGGCCGAAAAACGTCGCTATGTCATCGTCGGTATACTCGTTATCGCCATGTTCATGACCCCGCCGGATGTCATCTCGCAGTTACTGCTTGGCGTCCCCATGTACCTGCTGTTTGAAGGCGGTATCTTCTTTGCGCGTCGAATCGTCCCGAAAAAGAAAGATGAGGATGAAGACGACTACGAAAGCGAAGAAAACTCCATTATGCCCACAGAGGCCGCTGTAGCCGCGACGGCTGCAACCGTTGCGACGGGTGCAGCCGGACACACGACAGCATCTGAATCGCCAGCCAATGAACAGTCAGACTCTCAGGATGAAGACGATGACATTTCACAGGAGCATGGCGAGCAAGACTCCAGTTCATCCATATTCGAAGAGGATGATGTCGACGAACCCTACGTCGAACCGACCGAAGAAGAACTCGAAGCCGAGTTCGACCGCATCGAGGCAGAAGAAGAGGACGACGATGACGATGAGGAAGAAGACTCATCAGAATCTGATACCGAATCTGACGCTGACCCCGAACCTGATACTGACTCAGAAAAACCTGCGCCTAAAGCAGACTAGACCCCCAGTCACCCTATATTCTCGTCATTCCGGCGTAGGCCGGAATCCATTCAATCCAGTAAGCTACGCCGTCATTTACCTTCTCCCGTCATTCCGGGCGCAACGTAGTGGAGACCCGGAATCCACGAGCGATAGCGTCGCGGTAATCCACACCCACACCTAGTATCATCGTCTATATTGAGTAACACGCCGCGTAGGAGTACATTCGAATTAGGGAACAGCTGAAAACAATAATAATAAGCTAAATAATTACAGTGTTCACACGAAAGATGGCGGCTATTTTTGCCATAGTGCTGTCTGCTTGTTTCATTAGAAGACGGTTTATATATCAGCCCAAAATCCGGATTACATTCCAGCTTTTGGGCTGCCTACTTATAGTTAGCTCATATAAGCAGAAAAAGAATTATGTAAGAACCAAAAGTATTTATTTCTTATAGCTGGACTGACCAAGCACACCAAGAATTGGTGAAGCATTGGGCTGATAGACTTATCGCAGATGGTGTTGGAGTTATATTAGATATCTATGATCTAAAGGAGGGTGATGATAAATACGCCTTTATGGAAAGCATTGGGTTAAAGGGGTCAGCTTAGACCCCATTTAATTTTAACAACTGACACAACACAGATATTAATCCAACGCAGTAGGTATACATCATAAGAAACTAATTGGCACATCTCATATAAAAGGACTTAACTATGGCTGTATTCAGAGCGGTACTTGCGGTTATTCCCAAGGTGCGCGAAGGGATTAAAAAGGCTGCAGCTTTCATTAAGAAAGTTTACAAGCGAATTGCAAAAGTCATCTGGATTATTCGTGCAATTTTATTGTGGAACTCCATTCTCAAACGCCTGGATTCGTTTCTGAAAATACTTCGAAGTGCCATTCGAAGATTAAAGTTGATCCCCATTCCCCAGATTAAGGCTGTACTCACCGCGTTGGGTCGATTGATCGTTGCGATCAGGCGGGCAATAAGCCCCATGCGGCGTTTTTTACAACGAAACAAACGAAAACTCAGTCGGCTTAAGCGAAATCTAAAAGAGGTAAAAGCTGAACTGGTGCAGGCCAGGAGCAAGTTAAAAGCCATCAATAGAAGATTGTTGCTCATGCAGGTATTGGCCTCGATATTAGAAAAACAACAAGACTTCATTGAGTCCATTATGGGAGAGAAGTTAAAAGCCCTTCTCTATAAGTTAGTAGGAAACCTGGAAGGTCTGGCCAAAATACTAGAGACCATCGTGACCGCTGCACTACTCATAGAAGCTGCGCTTGGTGCAATTCTGCAAGCGATTGAACCCTTAGTAAGGCAAATACAAAGTTTCGTTGATGGCTTAAAGAAAGTCCTGAATTTCCTCGCGCCGTTAAAAAATGCCCTGCAGTCGTTATTGGATGGACTGAGGCAACTCATGCAAAACAGGATTGTGAAGTGGATTCTGGATGGGTTCAGTTATTTGATGGATAAGTTGGATGCGTTATTCAATGCACTGCTGGACAGGTTAGGGTTGAATGCCTTGATAGACCGGTTGGTGCAAAGTATTCCTGGCGTACAACAATTGCTAAATGCCCTGAACCAGTTATCAGCCAAACTCAGTGAGTTGCTAGGAAAATTAGATGAAATAAAAGCAGAAATCAGGAAAGTCAGGCAAAAGCTGGACGAAATACTGTCGATTGTTGATAACATCATTAATTTGTTAAAGGGTTTGCTAGCGTACAAGGCGCTAATAGAATTACAAATTCCGGAGTTTATTCAATTGACTAGGGACCTGACACCAGAGATTACCGTTAAGGACTTCCTGAAGCGTCAGGAGGAACTGTTAGATGCTATGGAAGTGAATAATGAATTTTCACAAGAGCTGGTGCAATTAAATAATGAAATGAAAAGCCTGGATGCGATGGTCGATAATATCCCTGATGATGCAACTGAAGAGGAAGTAGGGGGCGTTGTTGCGCAGCTTCAGGAATTAATGCCTGAAGAGAACTTTAGTTATGCGTTACAGGAAAAAGAAATCGACATGAGTAAACTGATTAATGAGGCTATTCGTGAAGAAGCTCTTGTTCTGGAATCGCTGTTACAGAGTAATCCTGAGGTTTCTCTAGTAGATAAAAAAGAGTTAGCAGAAAGTATTTCGTTTTTAAATGGGAACTGAACATGCACTACATTTATTCAGTTAACTGTTTTATTGCATTTTTCACAGGGAGTTCAAATGAGTAAATCAGGCCTTGTCTGGACACTTGTATTAGTGATTGTTATTTTTAGTGCTATACCAATAGCAGAGCTATGGCTACTTAAGTTAATGGGTTTTGATGTTATTGCTCACTTGCAGGCTACCTCAGCCGAAGGTTCAGATGTTCAATTCTATTTCGAAGCATTTGGTGCAGTAGCTTTTGTAATAGCTCAGACAGTAATACTCACTATGCTGCTTATTTGGGGTGTGAAAGCCCTGGGACCAGTAATGCTGCAAAAAGCTGTATCTATGCTTATGAACTATATAAATTAGTGCGTTCAACAACGAATGATAATTGTTGGTGCTACGAATTATCTGCTGCCCTAAAAAAAAATAGAATATGAGCAAAACTATGAAACATGGGGGGCTTCAGAGCTCTTTAATTTAAAATCACTTATTTAACCGATCAGCAAAGAAATTAATAATCGCCAAACCGCTAATAACAACCACAATCAGGAATGAAACCGCATTCAGTACAGGTGTCGAGCTAAATCGAATCCGGGAATACAGGTCGATAGGCAGGGTCGGATCTGAGCCGATCAAAAAGATTGTCGTATTGATATTTGAAAAACTTAATATAAAGGCCACCACGAAAGCGCCGAGTATCGCGGGACGAAGAAAAGGAATTGTCACATACCATATTGCTTGTAACCGTGTCGCTTTCAGGCTCAGTGCCGCTTCTTCCAGTGTCCGGTCAAACTTTTTCAAACGAGCTGTCACGAGTAACATGACGTAGGTTGCGCCGAAGGAAAATTGCCCCAGGATAACCAGCCAATAGCTGGGCCTGAACAACTCTACATCCAGGCCAAAAGATTCCTCAATATGGTTGCCAGCCGCTGTCGCGGTCAGCAATATCGATATACCTAGGATAACACCGGGAATCACCAGTGGCGCCAGGGCCAAAAAGTACAACAAGCCCTTTAACCGAAACTGTTCCTCTTCAAACAGTAATGCGGCAAGGGTGCCAACAATTGTCGACATTAGTGCGACGAAAAAACAGGTACTGAGACTGGTATAAATACTCGCGATCAGTTCCTCATCGGCAAACAGCCCCTGTCGCTCATCCGTCGTTGAGAAAAACCAGTCCAGGGTAAACCCGTTCCAGGGTAGCGAAATGAAGTTCGAATCATTAAAGGCCAGGACGGAGATGGCCACCAGCGGCATGAGCAGAAACGTAAAGAACAGAAACACATACAGACCATAACCTGCCCGGTATAAAGCTGAACTTGGTAGAGAACGAATCATGTTCCCACCTTCTGGGGCAGCTCTGAACAATGATACTGTGTCTCTGGATTACAGGCTGGTTTGCAATCAAGGCGCAACATTGCAGCCATGCATGTGTCTGGCAAAATGTTGGAACGCAGAGTGCGAAGCAGCCTGTAAGCCCCGAAGGGCGAACTTTTAAGCACACATCTACGGTGTTGTGCTTCTTGTGAAGGACTCGGCCATTCACGGCGAAGCCCGCCTAGTATCTGTATGCTTAAAAGTCCGCAGAGAAATAGTATCATTGTACAGCGCTGCCCAATTTCTGACCGGAAACTTTAAGTGCCAGCCAGATAATGCCGGAAGAGAGCAGTAGCAATAGGAACCCGAATGCGGCGCCTTCATTCCAGTTAAATGTCTGCAGGAAACTGTTATAGATTTGCTCTGTAAACCACAGGGAATGCTTACCACCCAATAAATTAGGCGCGAGGTAATCACCGATGACCAGCATAAACACGATGATTGCGCCCGAGGTAATGCCCGGCATGGAATAGGGGATGATGATTTTTGTGAAAATATCCCATTTCGATGCACCAAGATCACAGGCGGCCTCGATCAATGAGTCATCCAGGCTCTGTAGCGTAGACATAACGGGGATCACCATAAAGAGCATGGACATATAAAGCAGGCCCACCACCATGCTGAAATTGGTATACAGCATATTGAGGGGTTCATCGATGACGCCAATGGTCATCAGGAAGTGATTAATTACGCCATTATCACCAAGCAGGACCATCCAGCCGTAAACGGTGACCAGTTCACCCACCCAGAGAGGAATGAGTAACAGAATCATCAAAAAACCGGCGTTTTTCTTCGAGGTGACCTTGGTCAAGTAAAAGGCTATCGGGAAGGCAACAATGAAAGCCAGCAAGGTGACACCAATGGAATACGCGGCTGTTTTAACAAAGGTTAGCCAATAGATTTGTTGGCCAAAGAACTCGATATAGTTGGTGAATGAAAAAACCATATCTCCATCATCATTCTCAACCAGGAAGGAGCTGATAAGCAGCTCGGCATGGGGGATGACAATCATGAAGATGAGCCAGAGTAACACCGGCACTATCAACAGATAGAAGGTGATATTAAAGCCTTTTTTATTATTCGGCGTATCTTCCATCATAGGTGCTCAAAAACACTTAACGTCATCACGATGAATACCGACGTTCAAGGTGTGTCCCTCGATGATGCCATCAAACTGGGCATTTTGTGGCAGTGAGATCAGCAGTTCTTCACCGCTTTCGCTGACCGTTGTGGAAAGTTTGGTATTTGAGCCATCAAACAGGATGGTGTTAATCGTCACTTCAAACTGGACGAGGTCATTAATCGTCGTATCAGGATTGAGCATGAACGCCTCGGGACGCATGAAAAGCGTTTTAGGTGTCTCCTGTGATGTCATGGTAAGTTCAGGGTGATTAAGATTCCAACCACCTTGCGTCATAATTGAATCACCCTCTGATGACGCTATTTCAAAGCGGTTGGTATCACCTACGAAACCGGCGACAAAGGATGTTTTGGGGTTTTTGTAGAGATTACGCGGTGTATCAATCTGTTCAAACTGCCCATCATGCATCACGGCGACCTGGTCACTCATGACAAGGGCTTCTGACTGGTCATGGGTAATATAAACAAACGTGGTGCCAATTTCCTTTTGCAGGAGCTTAAGTTCCACCTTCATATGTTCCCTGAGCTTCCTGTCTAACGCGCCCAGGGGTTCATCAAGCAATAATATGGAAGGGTTCATAACGAGTGAGCGCGCGATAGCCACACGCTGTCTTTGACCGCCTGACAGGTCAGTGACTTTTTTCTTCTCGTAACCATTCAGGCCAACACGTTCGAGCATTTCGTGGATCTTAAAATTGATGTCGGCTGTTTTCAGCTTTTGTCTTTTCAGGCCAAACGCGATGTTCTCCCTGACATTCATCATCGGGAACAGCGCGAGGTTTTGAAAGACGATATTGACCGGGCGTTTTTCTGGCGGGATCCCCTTCATGGATTTGCCACGTATAATTACGTCACCCTCTGATTCTTGCTGAAAGCCAGCAATAATGCGTAACAGGGTCGTTTTGCCGCAACCCGATGAACCAAGGATCGAAAAGAAACCACCTTCTTCAACACAAAAATTTACATTATTTACAGCTGTAAAATCATCAAAGTGTTTTGAAAGGTTTTTTATTTCTAATATTTTACCCATCTTTAATTTGCCGATTTAATCCTGTCTAGCGCCTTTGATTCAATCCGGTCAAAGCCCGCAGGTACGGGGGGGTGCCATTTGATATTATCGAGGTCCGCTTTTGAGAAGGATCGTTCAAAATCGGCTTTGATAGAGGGCTCTAAATATTTGGAGGCATCTTTGGAGGCCGTGCCGTACTTTTCACTATTGGTGATAAGGGCTGCATTCTCAGGTCTTGAGATGAAGTTAATCCATTTATAGGCGGCGCTGACATTTTTTGCCTTGGCGGGAATCGCGAAGGTATCAATCCAGCCCAGGGCACCACTTTTGGGTGCGACAAAATCAATATCAGGGTTAATCTTATGGAGTGCCCAGCCCTTGGCATCCCAACCCGAAATTACGTTGACGTCACCACTTTTTATGATCTCAACCTGGGTATCACCACTCGTCCAGTAGTTTTTTACAAGCCCTTTAGACGCAATCAGCTTCGCCTCAACGCGGTCAATCAACGCCTTGTAGGCCTTCTTGTCCCCGTACAGGGCAAAGGGGTCTTCACCCATGGCAAACGCAGCACCAATCAAAATGGGTCTTTTTAGTCGGTACGAGATTTTCCCCGCATATTCAGGGTTCCACAGGTCAGACCAGTCATTTGCGCCGGGTGCCTGCTTTTTATTAATGATTAACCCAGTAGTCCCGTAGACGTGTGGAACGCCATAGGATTTGCCCTTAACTTTGGTATTTTTCTTAACGGCCGCGACCATCGAGTCAATTAAAAGGTTTGTATCAACTTTTGTGAAATCAATCGGTTGATAAATCCTGTATTTCTTCTGCACGAAAGCGATCCTGTCCTGACTCGGCTGGGCCAGGTCGAATCCCGCACCCCGTGTCGCACGAAGCTTGGCGATCATCTCCTCGTTGTTACTGTAAGTGACCTTAACCTTGATACCAGTTTCTTTTTCAAACGCGGTGACAATCGGTTTGAGGGCATAGCCTTTCCAGGTAATTATTTTAAGCGTCTCGTTTGCCATCGCGCCTGATGAGAAGACAAGCATAACAGCGCCTAAAACGAGTGTTTTGAGGGACATGATTTTCTACTCTATTTTTATATTCTTAGGGTTAATCAACAATAATTGCAGTGGAAATGTGCCAGTAAAATTGAATATACACAAAAAACAGGGTCAGGGCCTGATAGATCCTCACAAAATATTTTAGAAATGACGCTGTTTAACCAATTCATCGTCATGCCGGCGTAGGCCGGCATCCAGAAAAACCATTATTGTTAGTTAAATTACAACACTCATCATCATTGTAGTCATTTCTTTTTTAATACTGTCTAGATTCCGGCCTACGCCGGAATGACGTGACTGAAAATGTATGTTAAAAAGCCATTGTTTTTGATCGCAATTATGTGGGGATACCTCAGGGTCAGGGCAGAATTGCCTCTAATATTAATAATAAAGGGTCGGTGACACAGGTATAATGACGCCATGTACCTCTGCAAGCCTGGATTTTAGTATGAGTGATGAGATCAATTACAAAAATAACCCCCTGCATGGCGTCAGTTTAAAAAAAATGCTGACGGAGATAGTCGAACACTATGGTTTTGAAATTTTGTTTGCCTACCTGAATATAAATTGCTTCCGGAAAAATCCGAGTATTCCTTCCAGTGTAAAGTTTCTCAAGAAAACAGACTGGGCACGCGAAAAGGTTGAAGCCTTCTATTTGTATGAGTTTAAAAACCTGCCCCATGTGTCTTCCGAACAATTTAAGCTGTCTCCCCGGGACCGGATTGTCCCGGAAGATCAAAAGCCGGGTGAACCTGCTGTTCTGAGCCTGGAGGATGCCGAGCGGGTACGTGAGAAACGTGACAAGAAAGCAGCCGCATATAATCAAGGTGCTGGACGTCGTTCGAACACGGGTAAATATTCTGGTGCTTCGCGAGGTCGGGATTCGTCCAACCGTGATATTAAGAGTGCCCGGAAGGATAAGCCGGAGCCACCGAGACCTAAAGAATCATCGAGTGACAGAGATGCCGACCCCTGGGCGAAGTGGAAAGAGAAAAATAAAGGGGTCGAAAAATAAAGGGATTAGATCACGTTCCCGATAAATATGCCGGTATCAAATGTTGATAAAGAGTTTGTGTCTTATGTGGTTGATCTTATGCAATCCATTGGCCCTGTTCGTGCAAAAGCCATGTTCGGGGGGCATGGGATTTTTATAGAGGGGCTGATGTTTGGTTTAGTTGCGGATAGAGTGCTTTACTTAAAAGCAGATAAAGAAATTGAGAATGACTTTTTAGCAAAAAACCTTGAAGCATTTACGTACAATAAAAAGGGTAAGGAGTATAAGATGTCATACTTTCAAGCCCCTGAAGAAACCTTAGAAGATGCCGAAGAAATGAACATCTGGGCAAATAAGTCTTACAGCGCTGCATTAAGAGTATCAGCAAAGAAACGGATAAAATGATTTTACATAGACAAGGTGATTTGGTTTGCCTGCTATAAGGTGATTAACGTGTGCAATGGCCTATATTGAAAGCTTAAGTTATGGATATTATGATTGGTAAAAAGTTTATGATTTCCGGTATGTCCATTGAGATTGTTTCTGATGATGGCGATCGATGGGAAACGCGCAATCTCACTACCAAAGAAACTATATTTATGGACAAATTAGTACTTGAGCATGCTATTAAGCTTGGTAAGGCAGAAGAAATAACACAATAATAAAGTTCAGACTACGATTTAGTCAGCATAGGTCATTAAAATAAATATGAGCAAAACAATAAAAGGTCCTGACGGAAAACCACGTTGCAGCTGGTGCAGTGCTGCAACGGAATTCTTTGCCTATCATGATGACGAGTGGGGTTTCCCTGTCAGTGATGACCAGCGCCTGTTTGAGAAACTGTGCCTGGAAAGTTTCCAGTCCGGCTTGAGCTGGCGCACAATTCTTGCCAAGCGGGAGAACTTCCGTGCAGCGTTCCATCATTTTGATTTTGATAAAGTCGCGCGATTTACGCAGCGGGATGTAAACCGCTTACTCAAGGATGAAGGCATTGTTCGGCACAGAGGAAAGATCGAGGCCGTCATCAATAATGCAAAACGAGCCAAAGAGCTGGTAAAGCAAGAAGGTTCATTGGCCGCATTCTTCTGGCGTTATGAGCCCGATGTAAAAAACCTCGCGGCACCGCAAACCGTGTCGACCTCTGCTGAATCTGTCGCGCTGTCGAAAGACCTGAAGAAACTGGGTTGGAAATTTGTCGGGCCGACGACGGTGTATGCCTTTATGCAGGCGATGGGCCTGGTCAACGACCATGTTAAGGGTTGCGTGAGCCGTACCAAGGTTGAAAGCGCGCGCAAGACATTCAAACGCCCCTGCAAATAGTAAGTTACCAATGCAGTAGACTTAGACGTGCGTCCAGGGTGGCACAGGTCGGCCATGCATGCGTTCATGAATACTTTCCAGGAACAGCAGTTCCTCGGCCGCTTGCATGGGAAAGCCACTGCGCCCAGGGCGGTCCGTCGTCACGAGACCGGCCATGAAGGCGAAGAACTCGTTCGGTTTACCCCAGAATGAGGTGATCCGTTCGGCAATATGCGGGAAGTCTTTTTCGAGGGTGGAGAGTGATGCGTCATCGGCCATAACAGTATGTCCTCAGGTTGATTTCCCTACTCTTTATGAAGATAGCAGCTGTAGCGAGGATAACAAACCCGGCATGATGGAATTTATGCTATGAAATGGTTGTCGTATCTCCAGAAGATAATAATATTCGGGTGAATACCATGCTACGAGTCCTGCTATTGTGTCTGTTAATTGTTCCTACAATAGCCCGCGCAGGGCTGGCAAATACTCTTGCCGATAATCCTTCACCCTACCTGGCCATGCACGGTGGTGATCCGGTTGCGTGGCAGGCATGGAACCAGGATGCCGTGGCAAAGGCGCGTGCTGAAAATAAACTCCTGTTCGTTTCGATTGGTTATTTTGCCTGTCATTGGTGCCATGTTATGCAGAAGGAAAGTTACCAGGCAAACGATGTGGCCGAGGTACTGAACCGTGATTTCGTCCCGGTAAAGGTCGACCGCGAGCTTAACCCTGCACTGGATGCGCGCCTGATCGAATTTGTTGAGCGTACACGCGGCTATTCCGGCTGGCCATTGAATGTGTTTATCACCCCGGACGGTTACCCGCTGATCGGCATTGTTTATCTGCCGCATGATGACTTTAAAAATCTGGTGACTGAGCTGTCAGGTCTGTGGAAACAAAATTCGCAGGGGCTGGGCAGTGATGCAAAAGGTGCGGCGATTGAGTTAACGGCACCCGAACTGAATATGGACAGGCGACCCTTACCCTCAACCTCTAGTAAGGTTGGCGGACTGATGGTCAGCAGCTCATTGGCACAGGCTGACCTGTTTATGGGTGGGTTTGGTGAACAGAGTAAATTCCCTTCCGTACCGAAGTTGTCTGCCCTGTTGCGTGAATACCAACATGAACAGGACGAGAAGCTTGGCAAGTTCCTGCGCAGGACGCTCGACAATATGCAAAACCATGGCCTGAACGATTCACTGGGCGGTGGTTTTTTCCGTTATACCGTAGACCCGCAGTGGCGGGTGCCGCATTTTGAGAAGATGTTGTATGACAATGCCTTACTTGCCAGCCTGTATTTTGAAGCCGCGACTATTTTTGATGAGCCACGTTACCGTGCGACGGCACTAACGACAACAACATTCATGCGTGAGACATTAGGGCGTAAAAATGGTGGCCTCGTCGCGAGTCTGTCGGCTGTCGATGACAAGAATGTCGAAGGTGGCTATTACCTGTGGAACCTGGACGAGATAAAGAAGGCACTCACTAAAGAAGAATGGCGCGTGGCAGAGCAGGCCTGGTTGTTATATGGAACACCCACCCTGGAAGGTACCTTCCTGCCATCAGCGGAAAGAAAGTTCGATGAGCTGTCTGGTGAACTTGGACTGACGACACCCGAAATCAAGGCGGTGCTTGCGTCGGCACGTAGCAAACTCCTCAAGGTCAGGGCACGTCGTGGCTTACCGGTAGATGATAAATTCATTACGGCATGGAATGGTTTGTCACTATCGGCATTTGTGGCCACTGCACAGGCAACAGGAAATGAAAATGAGCGAAAGTCTGCGCAGACGCTGCGTAACTATATCGTCAATGAATTATGGAACGGGGAAAAACTTGTTCGTGCCCGTAGCCGCGATGGCAAGGTGATAGGTGATGGCAAGTTTGAAGACTATGCCTTCGTCGCAAAGGGTCTGCTCGATTGGGCAGAATATACGGGAAAGACGTCGGATTATAAGCTGGTGTCGGATGTCATTGCCCAGGCATGGCAGCGATTCTTCACAAGCAGGGGCTGGAAACTCAGTGAAAATAGCCTGCTTGCCTACGGGGAAAGTGAAGCCGTGATCAGTGATGGGCCATTGCCATCACCGGCAGCTGTCGTTCTGCGAGTGAGCCAGGTATTGGCCGGCCGGCAACTTGACTACGGGGTGTCACAACAAACATTCATGGCGGTTCTTGCTGCCAGCGAACAGGCGGTGTTGGAAGATTCGTACTGGTTTGCCAGTTATGTGACCGTATTCGAGGCGCTTGATGAAGCAAACGTCAAATGACGCAGGGTATGCAGGCTGTGGTACATCACCGGGATCAACAACAGGCTGACAAACAGCGAGAAGGCCAGCCCGGAGACGATGGTAATGGCCAGTGGTTGTAGCATCTCGGCACCCTCACCAATCTTGAGTGCAAGTGGTAACATACCGACCACGGTGGTTAGCGTGGTCATCATGATCGGCCGCAGTCGCAGTCCTGCAGCTGTAGTCACAGACTCTAGCAGTGCCAGTCCTTTTGCGCGCTGTAATTCAATGTATTCGACGAGCACAATCGCGTTGTTCACGACAATCCCGGCGAGCATGATTAAGCCTAACCAGACCGGCATTGACAGTGGAATGCCGGTACTGAGCATACCAATGGCTACACCGATGGCGGCAAACGGGACACTGAGTAATATAAGTACAGGATTGAGCAGCGATTCATATTGCACGGCCATGACTACAAGTACAAGGAACAGGGCAAGGCCGAGCAGTAATGTGAACAATTGTTGACCTTCCTGCAGTGCCTGTTTGTCACCACCGTCATAGAAGGTATAACCGTCAGGCAGTTCAAGATCGGCAAGACGTTGTTCAACATCGGCATGTACTTCACCGGTCGTGTATGTCGAGGTTGTGATTGATGCACTGACCTCAACATAACGCTGCTGACGGTCACGCAGGATTTGCGCAGGGCTGGCGATGATCTTCACCGAGGCAATATCACCGAGGTGTATCGCGGGACGCCCCTCTGTAGAGCTGAACAGCAAGACAGATTCAATGTCCTGCGGTGATTCGATACGCTCACGCGGCAGGCGCAGACGGACATCGTAGCTGCGGTCACCTTCAATAAAGTCAGTCACGACCTTGCCTTCAAGTGCGTAGCGCATCGCCTGCGAAACATCTTCGATATCCAGTTGCAGTGCCGTGGCACGTTCACGGTCTACCTCGATGGCGAGTTCCTGGCGGATTTCCTCGGATGAGTGTTTCAGGTTACGCAGACCCTTAGTGCCGCGCAGGCGCTGCATGATTTCTTCACCGATCAGATCCAGTGTTAAAAGCTCCGGACCCTGGATACGCAGGCTCAAATCATCGTCACCACGGCTGGTACGGATGCCACGTATACCATAGGTGCGAAGACGAACGCGGAAGCCGGCAAGATTCTGCTTGCGGATGAGCTTGTTAATGCGGTCCTTCCACTGTTCACTCGTGATATCGCGCTGGTCACTCGGCACGAGTTGGACAGTGAGCGTGCTCTTGTTACTGGCCTCGTATTCAGAGCGTCCAAAGATGTAACCACCTACAATCGAGAATACCCCGGTCACCTCGGGTTGAGCGCGCAGCAGTTTCTCGATGCGTTGCACGGTTGTGTCCATCTCACTCAGGGAGATTCCAGGGTCAGCACTGATACTGACCCGCAACTTACCGTCATCGAACTTGGGCAGGAAGATCTGCTTGTTGGGGTTAAACACCGTGATGACACTGAATCCGAGCGCCGCAACAAGCGCCAGTACGAGCAGAATTTTCAGGCTCCAGAGGTTGAGCAGGCCACCGAGCAGTTTGGTATATAGCCGGCGCAGTGTATCGACACCTGAATCAATCAGGTGACGCAACCGACTGCGACGTTGGCTGGCCGTGTGCGCGGCAAGGGAGGGGACAAGCGTCAGCGCCACGAGCATCGAAGCCACGATAGCCGCTGAGATCGTGGAAATGAGCTCACGGAACAACAGACCGATAAGGCCACCGATAAACAGGAACGGCAATACGGCCGCGAGGTTGGTACTGGTTGAGGCGACAATGGCACTGTTGACCTCGGTCGCGGCGGTGATTGCGGCACGCGCATCCGGGGTCAGCTGGCTGGCATCATCCACTGTTTGTGTTTGTGTTTGTGTTTGTGTTTGTGTTTGTGTTTGTGTTTGAGTATCACGTTGGTGTCGTGCAATGTTCTCAAGCATGACAATTGTATTATCGACCAACATACCGACACCGAGTGCGAGTCCGCCGAGTGTCATAATATTCAGGGTCAGGTCACCGAGCCCCATAATGATAAACGTCACCATGATCGCGATCGGGATGGCGCTGCCTATGATGAGTGTATGACGCAGGTTACCAAGGAAGATAAACACGACGATCATGGCGAGCACGGCACCACTGAGCGCCGCGAGTGAGGCATTGTTCAATGAATTACGCACATAGACGGCCTGATCGTTGACGTTCTGTATGGCGGTGCCATCCGGTAGAAGTTGCTGTGACTCGAGCCAGTCAAGCTGGGCAATAACCAAATCAGCAACACTGACCGTGTTGGCGGAGGGTTGTTTCTGGATGGATATCTTAACGCCAGGAATGTCGTTATAGCGCACGCGCAGACGTTCTTCCTCACTGCCATCAATGACACGTGCAATTTCGCCGAGTTGTACGGTATTACCATCAGCAAGTGGGAGTGGTAGTTTGATGATGTCATCAACGGTTTCAAAACGGCCCGAGGTACGACTGATGATTTCCTGTCGTTGCATGATCAGGCGACCGGCCGGCGCTTCAATATTGCCACGCTGCAGGGCGTTGACGACATCTTCAATACTCAGGCCCAGTCCGGCAAGGCGTTCCTGGTCGGGCTGGATCAGGATCTCACGGACAAGCCCGCCACCGACCTCGACGGCGGCAACACCCGGCAGGTTCAGAAACCATTTACTGAAGGTATTGTCGACCCAGTCACGTAATTGCACTGGGTCCATAGTTTCGGAGCTGACGACGTACTCGAGTACTGGCCGCTGTGATGGATCACGTTTATAGATGACGGGTGGATCAATCGTCGTGGGCAGGAATCGTTTGGCACGATCAAGTCGTGTACTCGCATCGCGCAGGGCAACATCAATATCCTTGCCATAGCTGAAGGAAAGGTCAACGGCGCTGCGTCCTTCAGAGGTGCGTGACTGGACACTGACGGCATCTTCGGTAATCGCGAGTTGTTCCTCGAGTTGCCGCGTGATGCGATCTTCCATCACGGCGGCGGGTACGCCCGGGTCAATAATGCGTACGCGAACATCCGGGTAGATAATATGTGGCAGCAGGTTGATCGACAGCCTGTCCAGCACGAATGCACCGAGCACGACGATTGCCAGCGTGATCATGATCACGCCGACGGGGTGACGGATAGACCAGCTGGCCAGTCCGCCACTTCGAAAACGCATTTGATGAGTCATCAGTGACATGAGGGTTGGCCGTCAGGATCCTTTTTTGGCACTGCTCGCCGTACGGATGGATTTACCATGGCTCAGACCGAGGAAACCTTTCACGACAACACGTTGACCATCATCGAGGCCATCAAGGATCTCGATACTGTCACTATAACGCAGTCCCGTTGTCACATGAGTACGAATAGCCTTGTTGTCCTTGTTCACGGCAAATACATAACTGCCATCGCTGTCCTGGCGTAGCGCAGTAAACGGAACCAGACGACGTAACGAAGGTTTTGAATGCAGAGTGACACGGCAGAACTGACCGGGGCGTGCACCTTCAGGCGCAGGATCCAGGAGCACTTCGACGATGCCGTTACGTGTGCTGGCATCAATGGTCGGGTGAATGCGCAAAATTGTGCCCTGGAAAACCTTGTTCGGCAGGGCATCGATTCTGACATCAACCTTGTCGCCAAGCGCCAGTGAAGGGATCAGCAGGTCGGAGATGGCTACCTCGGTGATCAGAGTATCCGTGTCGATCAGGGTCAAAAGGTGGGTATGACGGGGTGCAACATCACCCGGTTCGGCAAGACGCTGGCTGACGATGCCGCGCATAGGAGAATGCAGGGTCATCAGGTTCATTCGTGTCGTGAGCAGGCGAAGCTCGGCCTCGGCCACATCAAGTGCTGTATGGGCACGGTTGAGTTCATCCTCTGCAACGAGCCGTTTTTTGCGCAGTGCCTTGAGACGTTTCACATCCTGACGTGCCTGGGACAGGGTGGCATTGGCCTTGTCGAGTTGGGCACGAAGCAGGCGGTCGTCGATGCGCAACAGCACATCACCTTTCTTTACGGTATCGCCTTCGTAAAAGGGCAGTGCAGTCAGGGCACCTTCTTCCTGGTTGAAGATGCGGACCAGTTTGCGTTCACGCAGGGTGCCGGTGCGTTGGCTGCTGTGTTGGACATTTCTGGACTGAACGGTGGCAAGTTCGACCAGTTGTGCGGGGCGTTTGGATTTTTTGGGCTTATCGCCGGCTGTCTGCGTATCACAGCCTGCAAAGGCAAATGTGAAAAACAGCAGTACCAAAACGAGTCGATGCGCAGTGTAATTAGGGTTATTCATGCAAAATTATCCGTAAACTTCATATAAATCATAAACTAAATAACCATTTATTGTAATCAGGTTTTTTTTTGCAAAAAGGGTGTATTTTGCAGCGTTTTGCAGTTGTTCTCGTTTATGCATAGATTCTGTCCTGTAATTATATGTAGCACTCCGTGCGTGTCAGACAACAACAATAATAGACACATGATCCGGTCGCTATGTTCATTCGACGTGTTATAGGGGAAACAAGATGTTCACTCGAGTTATATCTGTAACGTTGAAGTACCTGGCCTTATCTTCGCTTGCGTTGATCGTGCCGCCTGGCCAGAGCATGGCCGCACAGGGAGATGTGATCACCTTTACGACTGCACCGACGCAGTCAGTCAAAGAGACAAAACGGATTTATGGGCCACTGGTGGATTACCTGGCAAAGACCAGTGGCAAGAATATCAAGCTGGTTCCGGCACGGAATTTTCTTGAGTACACGAGCAAGATGCGCAAGGGTAAGTACGATATCGTGTTTGATGGACCACATCTTGTCAGCTGGCGTATGGACAAGGTCAACCACGTACCACTGGCACGTCTGCCCGGAGAGCTTGTGTTTGTTGCGGCGGTGAAAAACAGTGTCGAGATTACCGAAATCAAGCAGTTGATTGGTAAAAAGGTCTGTGCGGTGAATTCACCCAACCTTGCAACTCTGACCATTCTTGATTCCTTTCCCAACCCGGCGCGGCAACCGTTGATTGTGTCTGTGCGCAGTTTCAAAGATGCCTTCAAGTGTATGAAGAGTGGCAAGGGTGTCGCCGCGTTTCTGCCGGTCAAATTCTGGAACAAGTTTACCAAGAAGGGTAAGACTGGTGGTATGAGTGTCTTATATTCAAGTGAGAAGGAACCCCTGCCAACGCGCACCTTCTCGGTTTCAAACAGGATCGACGAGGACACACAAGAGACCTTAAAGCAGGCCTTTCTGAATACAAAGGGAGTTGAAGGTGCACAACCGCTGTTGGATCGCTTCCGCAGTAAAAAGTTTATACCTGCAACAGAGGAGGAGTTTAAAGGCTTATCGCGTCTATTGTCCTCGGTGTGGGGATTCCACGAATAAAAAAGTTTCGAGTGGTAGGTCGTACCAGGCGCCGCAAGGCGCCTTTTTTTATCGATAAGGATTAAATGACTTCATTTTCCTGAATTCATCAGTGCGAATGCGTATTGACTCTCGCAGTTGTTGAATTGTCACAGTCAGCTTGCCAATTGCCTGGTCAAGTTGTCGAAGTTGTTCGGTGAGTCGGGCTCGTGTTTCCGGAGTGTTGCGTTTGTTATCAATCACAAAGCGGTTGTGCTGGGCATCGGTTTCAAGGCGGCGTCGGCTTTCCTGTGCCTGTGCGAGTTTGGCTTCAAGATCCGTGATGTCTGACTTAAGGCTGTATAGCTTGGAACCATAACGGTAGGCATCAAGAAATGCAGGCTCAAGTTTTGCAGGGCAAACCCCTGCGTATTTGGCACCACTGATGCCTTCGTCGTAACCATTACTGGCACGGCAATATTTAAGTAAGCCACGATCGCGCCCTTTATTATAGGCTTTGACATCAGGGACGACCTTGTATTCAGCACATGCCTGGCGATGTTGATCCAGGCGTGTAATTTTATAGCCATTATGCCCATCACCCAGACCAATCAATTCCCAGTTAGCGGTTGAACACTCATCCTTGTCGAGTGTTGCGCAACCGTTGAGAGTGAGTGAAATAATCAGGATAAAGAGTAAATAGCGTATCGGGTTCACAATTGTTCCATAAATTAATGTGTTAACAGTTAAGAATAGTCTGGGCGTACAGGTTATCAACATATACGTGGAAGTGGATCGTCTTCGAGTTCATCAAGGATACGTTCACCGCCGAGTGATGTTTCCAGTACCACGTTATTGTCCTTCGCTGAAATCCGGCCAATAATGGCTGCCTGTTCACCGCCAGGTTGTTGTTGCCATATGCTGAGTGCTTGCTGTGCAAATATCATATCAACGACAGCCACTACGCGCCCTTCACAGGCAAGGTAGTACGGATCGTAACCAAGCATGTCACACACCGACTGTACAGGGTCACGTACGGGTATGGTCTGTTGTTGAATACGTATGCCAGAACCTGTCTGCTGACTGATTTCATGTAGCACAGTCGCCAGGCCACCACGTGTCGGGTCACGCATAAAGCGTAAACCGGGTAATGGCAAAAGTGCACAGGTCATCGGCAATACACTTGCTGCATCAGAGCGAACATCACCCCTGAGTCCAAACTGCTCACGTGCGAGTAGCACGGCAATGCCGTGATCACCGACAGGTCCACTGACAAGGATCGCATCGCCGTCCTTGATGCGATTCATCGCAAGGTTGGTATGAGTATTTTTTACGCCAACACCTGTTGTCGCGAGGTACAGGCCACTGCCTTCGCCACGTGGGACAACCTTTGTGTCACCTGCGGCAATTTTTACATTGGCATCACGTGCGGCCGTACCAAATGATTGCACGATACGTTCAAGTTGTGCGATCTCCAGACCTTCTTCGATAAAGGCATTCAGGCTTAAATACTGGGGTGTTGCACCTGCAACAGCAAGGTCATTCACCGTACCGTGCACAGCGAGTGAGCCGATATCGCCACCGGGAAATTCGAGAGGGTTGACAGTAAAGCCATCCGTTGTGAAGACAAGCTCGGAATCTTCAAGCTCAATGGGCAGGGTGACCGCATCGGCATGCGTATCGAGCAACAGGTCGCCAAGGTGTTTCTCGAAAACTGATTCGATGAGCTCGCGCATATAGCGACCACCATTGCCATGTGCGAGAGAAATAACGTCCATCTTAATCATTGAACCTGTTTAATACATTGATCACCTGGCCATAACATAGTCCGGCATCGTTCATGGGTACCTGTTCAGGCAGGTATACGTCGAAGTCATTTTCCGTTAAAAGCCTCATCGCTGTTTCAGCCAGGCGTTTGTTCTGAAAAACGCCACCGCACAGACCGACTGCGAATTCACCGTGTTGTTGTCTGAGCATCAAGGCCTGCTGCAAGATGGCATGAGCGAGGCTGTCATGAAAGCAGGCTGCACGCTCACAGGGGCTGCGTGTATCATCACACAGCATGGCAAGTAGTGGTGACCAGTTTATACGCAGGATGCCTTGCTTGTCTGCTGCAATGGACAGCTCGATAGCATCGCAGGGTGTATCAGCGGCAAGCGCTTCAAGGGCCATGGCTGCCTGTGCATCAAAACTGGTTTCATGTGCAAGGCCGAGCATTGCAGCAGCAGCGTCAAACAGGCGGCCGGCGGAGCTTGTCAGCGGACTGTTCAGTTGTCGTTGCCAGGCACTGAACAACAAATCCGTATCATGTTCTGTATCTTGCCAGGTTGAATCGATCTGCCAATGCAGGGCATGTGCAAGCCGCCAGGGTTGTGTGATGGCCTTGTCGCCGCCGGGTAAGCGGAAGGTTTTCAAGCTGCCGACACGTTGCCAGTCACCGGCGTGGCCAAGCAAGGCCTCGCCGCCCCACAGGTTGTTATCCTCTCCCAGGCCTGTCCCGTCCCAGCTAAAGGCAAGCCAGCGTTTGACCAATGGGAATTCCCCGGCAAGCACCCCGGCATGTGCTGCATGGTGGTAGACAGGGCTGATATCGAGCTCGTTGTGCATGGCAACCTGTTTCGCCCAGCGCGTGCTTGCGTAGCCAGGGTGGGCATCACAGACAATCTGCTGTGCCCTTACCTGGTAGAGCTTTTGCAGGTCATCTATGACACTTTCAAACACCTCCTGGCTGCGTGGGCTGTCGAGTTCTCCAATATGCGGTGAGATAATAATGCGATCACCAAATGCAAGCGCAACCGTGTTCTTCATGTGACTACCGACGGCCAGTACAGGTATGTGCAGGCTTCTGGGCAGGTGGAGTTCGAGTGGCGCATTACCGCGACCGAGACGCAGCGGGCGTGGCTTCTCCTGAATGATGCGCAGCACGGGGTCGTCAGCGGGGCGTTGTATTGGTCGGTTGTGATGCAAGAAGCCATCGGCGATGTGACCGAGGCGTTGTTCAACATCGTGCGCTTCAGTCAGTACGGGTTCGCCGGACAGGTTCGCAGATGTCATGACGAGTGCATTACCCATGAGCTGTGTGAGCAAATCATGCAGCGGGCTGTAGGGCAACATGATGCCGATCTCGTTAAGGTCCGGGGCAATATTTTCTGAAAGCCCTGGAAGCCTGTGTTTCTCGACAAGCAGGATCGGATGCGCCGGGTCGGTCAATATCTCTCTTTGTTGTGTGGTCAGGTTGAGTGCACTAAGTTGCTGCCACGGTAACATGACTGCGAGCGGCTTGTCCGGGCGGTGTTTGCGATTGCGCAAATGGGCAATGGCATCATCGTTGTTTGCGTCACAGACAAGGTGATAACCACCGATACCTTTTACCGCGATGATGTCACCGTCCCGTAACGCACTGATAGAGGCCAGTAGTGCTTCATTACTGCCTGTTATATGTTGGCTCTTATTCCTGAATTCCAGTTGCGGGCCGCACACGGGGCAGGCGATCGGTTCGGCATGAAAACGACGATCCAGCGTATTGTTGTATTCCTTTTCACAGGACGGGCACAGGCTGAAATCGCGCATGGTCGTATTGGCGCGGTCATAGGGAAGCGACCGTATGATCGTGTAACGTGGCCCGCATTGAGTACAGTTGATAAATGAGTAGTGATACCGGTTGTCCGTTGCCGTATGCAGTTCAGCGCGACATTCATCACACAGGGCGAGATCCGGTGTGACGTGAATGTCTGCCGGGGATGTTGTCGTGCTTGACCGGATCGTGAATGATGTCAGTCCCTGGTTGTCTGCATGCGTGACCTGTTCAAGTTGTGGGCGTGAAGCGGCGGGTGCCTGTTCAATGAGCACATGTTGAAATTGATCAAGCGCAGAAGCCGAGCCTTCAATAAAAATGGCAACCTGGCCAAGCTGGTTTTCGACCCAGCCATTCAGGCCATAGTGCTCGGCAAGCCGATATACGAATGGACGGAAGCCAACCCCCTGCACGTGGCCGGACAGGTGCAGCATACGCGCAGCTGTGCCGGGTTCAGGCCAGTCATGCTCATCAAGACGCGTGTTCACACGGCCACCTTCTGTTTGCGTATACCGGATTGCCACCAGATCCGGCAGGCCCCTTCATCAGAAACCATGCAGGGGCCGACAGGTTCGCGTGGCGTACACCCTGTTCCGTACAGTTTGCACTGATCCGGTTGTTTAATGCCGAGAACGACGTTACTGCAATCACAGCCGGGAGGCATCTCACCGATGCGTTTGCGTGCAACGTGACTGTAGTCAGGCAACTGCAGGCGGGCATCGTGCGCAGCATAGTTTTCGTTCAGGGCAAACCCGGAGGCGGGTATTGTGCCAATACCACGCCAGTCAGCATCGACGACATCCATGACGGTATTGAGGCAGTCCTGTGCAAGCGTATTGCCCTGATCAGTAACGACCTCGGGGTAACTATTATCCAGAAACGGTTTGTCATCGAGTGCCTGGCGCAATACCGAGTAAAAGGCAGCCAATAGACTCTCGGTGGTAAAGCCTGCCACTGCGACAGGCAGGGCATATTGTTCAACAAGAAACTGCCATTGCTGCGAACCCATGACCGTAGCAACATGTCCGGGTGCGACGACTGCATCAACATTGACCTTGTCGTTGTGCATAAGCATTGCGACAGCGGGCCAGGTAAGCCGGGCGGATAGCAGTACAAACAGGTTATCGGGTACACCTTCGGCGAGCATGGCGGCAACCGGTGCCGTCGTGGTCTCAAAACCGGCGGCGAAAAAAACAACTGGCCTGTCCGTTTCATGCGCGATCGCCACGGCCTCACGTGGTGATGCGACAGGTCGGACATCCGCGCCCATGGCTCGGGCCTGTTCGAGTGTGCGTGCACTGCCTTTTGGCGTGTTCACCGGGACACGCAACATATCTCCGAAGCTGACCAGTACCAGGTCTTCGTTCAGTGCGAGCTGGATAGCCGTATAGATGTCCTGTTCCGGGCAGACACAGACCGGGCAGCCGGGACCGGGAATGAGCTCAACTTGTGAAGGTAGGGCACTGCGCATGCCCGCCGTGCTGATGGTGCGCTCATGACCGCCGCACACATTCAGGATGCGAACTGGCCCGGCAAGTGGCAGATCACGGATACAGTCGAGCCAGTGCTGTGCGGTGTGTACCACGGTGTGCTGTTAACGAAGTAGCAGGGAGCGACCCTGGCTAGCTGACGGATGCATCTTGTGAAGCCGGGCACCATCGGGCTGGATGGCAGGGCGCAGGCTTTGGCCATTTTGCAGGCGGTTGTGGTGTGCCTTTATCTCGTTTGTCAGCCAGTCCAGCCAGGTCTCAAGTCCCTGGCCGGTTTTAGAAGACACTGTCAGCACATCGGCCGTACTTGCGAGTTTGCGCAGGTAGTCCTCGGCACGCTGACAATCAAAGTCATCCAGTACCGGCAGCAGATCGGTCTTGCTCAACAGCATCAGGTCTGCGGCGCGGAACATGACCGGGTACTTGGCCGGTTTGTCATCGCCTTCAGGGACGGACAACAGGGTAATGTTACGGTGCTGACCCAGGTCAAAACTGGCCGGGCAGACAAGGTTACCGACGTTCTCGATAAAAACGATATCGAGATCGGCGAGTTTTAGCTGATGCAGGGCATCGTGCACCATGTGTGCATCGAGATGGCAGGCGGTACCAGTCGTGATCTGGATGGCGGGGATACCTTTAGCACGGATACGTTGCGCATCGTTTTCGGTTTCCAGATCACCTTCGATCACGGCGATCCGCAGGTCATCTTGCAGCGCTTCGATGGTCGCCTCGAGCAGTGCTGTCTTGCCGGACCCCGGGGAAGACATCAGGTTGATGGCCAACACGCCATGTTGATCAAAATGCTGGCGATTATGCAAAGCCTGGCGATCATTCTCGGACATCAGGCTTTGCAGGACGCTGATCGCCTGTTTGCCTTCCGCCCTGACCAGGTGTTCATTGCCTGGCGTGATATTACAGCCGCAGGAGTCACACATGGGTCACCTCTCCAGTTCGATATCTGTTAACAGGATTTCATCACCACCAATCAGTTGCGTTAGGGTATTCCCGCAGGCACGGCAACTCAGATCGTTCATGGTCGCATCCGAGTCTGTATTACATGCATCACAGTGTACGCGGATTGGCATAGTCTCGATAACAAGTGTGGCATTGGCTGCAATCGAATCACGACTCGCAATCGGAAAGGCCTGGTTCATCAATTGTGGCTCGACGCCGGAAAGAGGGCCGATTTGCAGGTTAATTGCAGTAATCGTTCGTGCATGATTTTCAAATGCAAGTTCCTGCACCTGTCTGAGCATGGACTGGCATACCGAAAGCTCATGCATCCTGTACATCTGCCATAGCATCATGCAGTTCCCAGGCTGTGAGTGCATCGACTTCGTTGACCTTCTGGATCGCGTAGCCGACATGCACAAGCACAAAGTCGCCACTGCTGAGGTTTACATTCTGTAACATGAACAGGCTGACTTCACGCTCGATGCCTTTTGCAACACAACGCGCGTTGTTGCCGCTAATATCGAGGATCTGCATAGGGATACCCAGGCACATGTAACGCTCACTGGTTAATGGACTTATTTAAATCATCCAACGCCCGTGCACGTACGTCAACACTGTTTTTATGCGGTCATATTATGAACACCTAATATGGCTTGTGTTTCAATGAGGACACGGTGATATAGTGTTATTCAACAGGGGTAAGAACAGGGAAGCGTCGACACACGATGACAAAGCGCGTTGCTTTTTTACCGTATACAAAATTACAGTCACTGATCGCGTTACTCGAATCAGATGGTTATCGTTGTGTCGGACCACAGGTGCGTGACGACACGATTGTCTACGATACTCTGGTCGATGTTGCCGACCTGCCGCGTGGCTACACTTCCATACAAAAACCCGGTGAATATCGCCTCCAGCAGAGCGACAGTGAACGCCTGTTTGACTGGGCGAATGGTGCCCAGGCCATCAAACCCCATTTATTCAGGGCCGAAGAGGTCATGTGGACAGTGGTCCGTGATGAACATGGACAGCTAAACTTTCAGGAAATCGTGCCTGAAGCTGAGAAGATCGCGGTATTCGGTGCGCGTGCCTGTGATATCGCGGCGCTATATATACAGGACAAGCACTTCCTGCAGTCCACCTATAAAGAGCCGGCCTACCTCGCCCGGCGCCAGGAACTGTTCATTGTTGCAGCCAACTGTACGACGGCGGCCGGGACGTGTTTCTGCGCCTCAACCGGTGATGGTCCACGTGCAATGTCTGGGTATGACCTGGCACTGACCGAGATTAAAGACGGCTTCCTGCTAGAAGCGCACAGTGTGCACGGCCAGAATAAACTCGATCAGCTGATTCAGCTCGCGGAGCTGGAGTTGGCCACGCGCCAGCAGGCAGAGGAAGCCGAGCAGGGCATCGAAAACGCAGCCGCTCAGCAGTCTCGTACGTTGCCATCGCATGACCTGAACGATGAGCTATTTGCCAACCTTGAGCATCCCCACTGGGAGGATGTCGCGGCACGCTGCCTGTCCTGTGGTAATTGCACCGCCGTGTGCCCGACCTGTTTCTGTCACACGGAATTGGATCGGGGGGATTTAAACCTCGAACACAGTGAACATATCCGGCAATGGGACTCATGCTTCAGCCAACGGCACAGCTATATCCACGGTATGACTATCCGTGAACAGACTCGCACGCGTTACCGGCAATGGCTGACGCATAAACTGGGGAGCTGGCACGAACAGTATGGCCGCTCAGGTTGTGTCGGTTGCGGACGTTGTATCAGCTGGTGCCCTGTGGGTATCGACCTGACCGAAGCAGTACAGCAGATTTGTACAGGGGGGCCAGATGGATAATCCCTACCTGCCACATGAAGCGCGTATTATCGAACGTATCCATGAATCACCGACGCTGTTTACATTGCGCCTGCAATTTACCAATCCTGAGATACAGGCGGCCTACAGCTTCGAGCCCGGCCAGTTCAATATGCTCTATTTATATGGTGTCGGCGAGGTTCCAATTTCAATCGTCTCGGACCCAGTTGACGACATGATTGTCGATCATACGATACGCAGTGTTGGTCGGGTCACGCATGCGATGTCGGCCCTGCAGGCTGGCGACCGTATCGGTATCCGTGGTCCCTACGGGCGGGGCTGGCCAGTCAGGTTTGCAGAACAAAAGGATGTCATCGTTATTACGGGCGGGCTGGGTTGTGCTCCGGTCGTCGCGGCCATTAATTATGTCGTGAACCGACGTGAACGGTTTGGCCGACTAAATATTGTGCAGGGTGTGAAGCATTCAAACGACTTCATCTGGCAGGAGCGCTACGATTACTGGCGCGAGATGCCAGATACGAAGGTATTGATCGCAGCAAGCAGTGGTGAGGCACTCTGGCCATGGCATATCGGGCATCCAACCGAACTGCTCGATGACATGGAGTTTGAACCGGAAAATACTATCGTCTTTATGTGTGGACCTGAAGGCATGATGCATGCGGTTGTTGATGAAATGTTGCAGCGTGGGCTCGACGAGTCGGCACTCTGGCTGAGTATGGAGCGCAGTATGAAGTGTGCCGTCGGACATTGTGGCCACTGCCAGTACGGTGGCAAATTCGTGTGCAAGGATGGGCCGGTATTTAATTACCCCGAGATCAAGACACTGTTTTCAGAGAAGGGTTTCTAGATGGCAGCAGCGAAACCAAGGGTTGCAGTACACAAGTTCAGTTCCTGTGACGGCTGTCAGCTGGCGTTTTTAAACATGGGTGAAGACCTGCTGCAACTGGCCAGTGCCGTGGAGCTGGTACATTTTATCGAGGCCGGCCTGGTCGCTGAAGACGCGTCCGTTGATATTGCGTTTGTCGAGGGTAGTATTTCGACACCGGATGATCATGCACGTATTCAGAATATTCGTGATCATTGCCAGTACCTTGTCACCATCGGTGCGTGTGCAACATCGGGCGGTATCCAGGCTTTGCGTAACATGAATGATGCAAAGGCATGGACCGAGGCCATTTATGCACAACCTGAATACATTAACAGCCTTGATAAGGTTTCACCGATCAAGGAACACGTAAAAGTTGATCTTGAACTGTGGGGGTGCCCGGTCAGCAGCCAGCAAATAATCCATGCTGTGCGTGACCTGCTACTCGGCGTGTTGCCAGCCGTTGAAAATGACAAGTTGTGCATGGAGTGCAAGCGCAATGCGAATGTCTGCGTCATGGTGACTAAGGGGCAGCCCTGTGTCGGCGCGATGACGCGAGGAGGTTGTGGTGCGATCTGTCCACACATGGGGCGTGACTGTTACGGTTGTTACGGTCCTGCCGAGAATCCCAATCCTGATGCGCTGGCCACGCACCTGCAAGGTCTGGGTATGCTGCCAGGGAGCGTGGCGCGACGCCTGCTGTTTATTCACAGTGCAGCACCCGAGCTGAATAGTACTGGCGTGAGCTGGCAGGGCATGGAAGAGGGTACGTCGGAATGACGACGCATAATATAAAGATACGCGTCCCGGCGCTCGCGCGCGTTGAAGGTGAAGGTGCACTCGTTGTAGACGTGCACGAGGGTGAGATCACCCACCTGCAGTTGCGTATCTACGAACCGCCACGCTACTTTGAAAAATTCCTCGAAGGCCGTGAATACACCGATATACCGGAGATCGTCGCACGTATCTGCGGCATCTGCCCGGTGGCCTACCAGATGAGTGCTGTACAGGCGATCGAATCAATATTCGATGTCCAGGTATCACAATGGGTCGAGGACATGCGCCGTGTCATGTACTGCGGCGAGTGGATCCAGAGTCACAGCCTGCATATTCACATGCTTGCCGCACCGGATTTCCTTGGCTTTAACAGTATCACCGAGATGGCGAAAAAGTACCCCGCCGAGGTACAGCGAGGACTGAGGCTGCAATCAATCGGCAATAAACTCATCGCACTGTTCGGTGGGCGGTCCGTACACCCTGTTGGTGTCAGGGCTGGTGGGTTTCACCACGCACCGAATGTCGACGAGGTTACAAAACTACTTAAGGAGATAGATAGCGCTGTCGATGAGGCGGCTGATCTACTGCGCTGGACAGGCTCATTGTCATTACCTGATATTGAGCAGTCTACAGTATATGTTGCGTTAAGAAACGAGACGCAGTATGCAATCAATGACGGCCGTATTATGAGTAATACGGATGTTGATCTTGCAGCGAGTGAATACACAAATCGCTTCAGTGAGTGCCACGTCCCGCATTCGACAGCATTACATGCCACACTCGACGGTAAGCCATACCTGGTCGGGCCACTGGCAAGGATGAATCTGAACTTTTCAGAATTACCTGAAAATGTACAGACCATACTTGCCGAGATCGGCATACGTTTTCCATGTCATAACATGTTCTACAGCATCATCGCACGTGCCGCTGAATTGATGGCCGCGCTGCTCGAGGCGCAACGATTATTAGGTGACTATAAACCAGAAACACCCTATGTCGATGTTTCGCCAAAGGCCGGTGTCGGCTATGGCTGCACAGAGGCACCACGCGGCATACTCTGGCACCGCTATGAGCTGGATGACAACGGCCGAATAGTCGAGGCACGTATTGTACCACCGACAAGCCAGAACCAGGCACGCATTGAGGAAGACCTGCGCTATTCGCTAACCGAATTCGGGCTGGACAAGGATGAACAAGACCTGCGCCTGCATGGTGAAAAAGTCATTCGTAACTACGATCCGTGTATATCCTGTGCGACACACTTTCTGAAGCTCGAACTAAATCGACAAGGCTACAGTGAACAAGCGATTAATGCACTGTCAGAGAGACTTACGGCAGGCGATACAATTACCATCCTGGGTGTGGGTTCACCCGTACACGGTGACACGCTGGGTCAGGAAGTCATTGCGTTGCTGAAAAAGCAGGGTGTTTTTGATAACAACACGAATGTACGACTCAAGAGCCTTGAACGTCCGGGCATGAACGTTGTTGAGGAAATAAGGCAAGCGAAATGCCTGCTTATCATCGATGCCATGCAAGGTGATACAACACATGATGGTGTGGTGATTGTGAGAGGTAATGAGCTTGTAGGCGAAGCAAGTGTTTCGGGTAGTCATGAACTTGGTGTAGCCGATGCGATCAGTCTTGCGGATTCTCTTGGCCTGGATACAGAAAATGTCCTGATCATTGGTATGCTGAAAGGTGACAAGGCTGCATGGTCTAATAGTGATGTTGAACATGTAGTAAACAGGCTTGAAGCGCTCGTAGCAAAAATTCAATCATAGTATTACCCGCGTGATAACCTTGCCAGTCAAAGATGAGTTTTCGAAATTACAGGAGTAAATTCAGGCAGAAATGGATGATACAGAACATCTTCAGTAAGTATGGACTTGTAACAACCTAAATCTATTAAGAATTTTGCTAAGGTCCGTTCAAGAAAAAATTGTGGCGCAATGCCTGGAAGACTAGACTTATAACATAGATCGCACGAACAGGATTTGCATGCAACGTCGTGTCATTGCCGGGGCGCAGAATGCCTTGAAATGACCGTTGAATAAGCAGCCTCACCAGACCGCCTTATCTTTTCGATCATTCCTGACGATTTATGCATTCTGTTATACGTTAACGCAAACCGCCTTCAATTCTGACACTCGTTGCATACCTGTTGTGCAGTATTTGTATGCATCGTGCATACAAGGAGGATAGTGTTGTGAAAATATTGTTAAGCATGTTCCCAGGCTGTGTAGTACTGGCGGCTCTACTGTCTGTATCGGTGGTGGCAAACAGTGGCTTGTTTGTTTTTGAAGACCTGGATGAAAATACAGATGGTTGGATAGACCGTAGTGAAGCCATGGTGCGGCATGACCTTATAAAAAACTGGAAGATAATCGATAGTGATAACGATGGTGTAATCGGTGACCTGGAGTATTTACGTTACGAGGGTCGTGAACTGTACGTTCCGCCTTATGACAGTCAGGACCTGGATCCGGGCGCCGGTCCCATTTAGGAGAATCGAAGTTACTTAATGTTGTAAGCATTGGCTCCCACCCTGAAGCATAGAATAAAAGGGTGGGAGCAATCCCTCACGTTGTCAATGCTTAGTTACATACTTCAATAAGAGGGATCAATATCGTTTAAAGTTCGTCTGCTTTAGTAGAAAACAGATATTTGTATATTTTATTAACTGGTTACCTGGTCTAATTGTATTGTTCAAATGTATGCATGCTGTCGATTAATGCCTGAATATCATCCAATGTTACTGCGTTATACAGGCTAACCCGCATTCCGCCTCGCGACCTGTGACCGGCCACACCTGTCATGTTATTTTCCTGGCAGTACGCAATAAATTGAGCATCTGTTTCCTTACTCCCGGTGCTGAACACGACGTTCATTTGAGAGCGGTCTTTCTGGATAACCGGGCACGAGAATAAATCAGAGTTATCTATCGCATCGTATAGAATCTGTGATTTTTCTGTATTGAGTTGAGACATCATATCCAGGCCACCAATGTCATACTCGAGCCATTTCAGCATCAGGTTAGTGACGTATATCGAGAAGACAGGTGGTGTATGGTAGTTCGAGTGTTGATCGATGTGCGAACGGTAGTCGAGTATGTAAGGCAGTCCCTGGTCAGGTAATAATGCAGACTTTCGAACAGCGACAACCGTCACGCCAGCAAGTCCGGAATTCTTTTGTGCGTGAGCATAGAGACAATTTACATTGTCGAGAGGAATGTGACGGCTCAACAGGTCGGAAGACGCATCGATAACCAGCGGTGCATCAACACGGGGGAGTTGATGCCATTGTGTGCCGACGACGGTGTTGTTCGTACAAATATGCAGGTACCTTGCATCTTGTCGGGTTTTAATATCATCCGGTCCCGGTAAGTAGTCATAGTTACCTGGACGGCCATTACTGAATACATGAACATCTCGATGACAGCGACCGACCTCTTTGATTGCCCGTTGGCTCCAGTAACCGGTATCTACATAGTCGACATGATCACCTTCCATGGACAGGTTCAGAGGGGCCATGACAAACTGCAATGAACCGCCTCCCTGGAGTAGAATAACCTCCCATTTGTCATCAAGTTCGAGCAATGCCCGAAATCTGTCAGTTGTGTCATTAATCAGCTCAACAATCGGTGCACTACGGTGACTTAGCTCCATAACACTTACACCTGTATCACGGTAAGAAAACAGGTCCTTTTCAACCTGTGTTAGTACAGAACGCGGCAATGCCCCGGGGCCGGCAGAGAAATTATGAACAGTACGCATGTAGAACGGGCCTTTGTTGAACGGGTTGATTAATTTTACACAGGAATATTACGCTGTGTTTGAAACCTACATTAAGACAGGTGCGTTGTCATCAGCAAGCAACATCCTGTACTCTAATTCATATCTCATACGTTTTTAAAGTGGCAAATATTACTTTGACCAGACGTCTTCGTTTCGTGTTCGTTATTGCGGTGATCAGCCTGTCAATGCTGGTCATTGTAATGAGTTTGCCGTATACCCTGGAAAAAATCACTGAATCGAAACTGGAGGGCCTCGGTGCTACGGAGGTCAGTGTCGAGTTAGCAGAGCTTGGACTTGTTACTTCGCGCGTCCAGGGGATTCAGCTTGTTTATGAACAGGACGGTCGTCGCTTTACCATTTCATCTGGTTCTATCAATCTATCCTATGAATTATCAGAACTTATATTTGGCAAGCTAGATACGATTAGCGTGCAGGATGTATTGGTACGCATTGAGGTGATAGCGGGTAGGGATGATGTTAAACAGGCAAATTCTGATGATATTGATATGCCAAATCCTGCAGACTGGCTTGCATTGGTTCCATTTAGTCAACTTTCCCTGCAACGCCTGCATATCGAAATACCTTCAACAGATGGTGGTACGAGAAAACTGGTTATTCATGGTGATATCACCGCTAACGGTGATTCGCTGCAGGGTAATGTCGTGGTTGCTACTGAAGGCTATGGTACCCAGCAAGTCGTGTTGAGTCTGGCACCTGCGGCTGAATCACGCCTCACCTTATCTGATGTGGGTAATCCTGTTAGAGCGTATGAGTATGTAACGTTTAAAACAGATACCTGGGCGTTTACGGATCAACATCTTTTGACAGACACAGTGATCGATATCGATCTACAGGCGTTACAACAGGTATTCAAAAGCTGGGGAATTTCTGTAATACCGGATAAAACAACGGGCAAGTTCAGGGCAGAAGGTGCATTGAAATTGCCACTCCAGCCTGATAGCAAAACAGCCAATGAAAAGCCGCTGTGGTTAGCAAAGGCAGATTTGAACATGCGAGTCGCAGAGCTGGCAGGCATTGGTAAAGACATTGACCTGCTTATGCCGCTTGAGTTGGCTATTTACAGGGATCTCGTACAATGGACAGTGAGCAAGCGTGCACGCATGACTATGTACCCTGAGATTGAGGGCCATACTGAAGGCATTGTAAAAGACATAATTAAACAGCAGGGCAAGCAAAAGCTTGCTATTTCATTCCCTCAAGGCGCCCGAGGTGAGTTTGGGTTTGTTGAGGGAAACATTGCCGAGGCCTCGATCCCGTTGCGTGAGCCGGTACAGGTTGTATATGGAACGGACTCTACGCCCCTGGTTATCGATGTTCGCATGACTTCACTGGATATCGATTTGCATTCGCCACTGGCCTTACAGGTAGATACGCAGTATTCAATGCAGCTATCAAAGGTCAGGGCTTTGCCCGCAGAGACGTTGCAGGTACGTGGCCGTGCACATATCGAGCTGGCTGACGACATTATGCAGGTTACTATGCAGCCACGTACGACCATGTCGCTACAAGGTGTTAAACACGACGAGACAGTAATCAAATCAGTCACTGCAAACCTAATTAGCCGCGTAGACTGTGATTATAGAATTGAGACAAAGCACTTGGCCTGTCAGCCGTTTAGCCTTGATATGGTTATTCCCGCATTACGTCACAAGACAAATAGCCTGACAACATCACCGTTTCGCGTAAAAGTAAATGCGCTTTCTGGTGAGAAAGACCATTGGCAGACGGCGTTTGATGCTGATATACCGGCCTGGTCTGTTAGCCTGGGTAAAGCTGAGACTGCAAAGAAGGTGAAACTGGATCGCGTGGCTGCGGTCGTTAATGCATCAAACGATGCTGTGAGTGCGAAGTTGTCTATATCAGCAGCAGAAGATGCTGTGAATGGGCATGTCGATATAGCGCATTCACTACGTACGCAACAGGGAAATGCACGTTACCGACTTGAACCGGTCAACATGCAGCTTAATGGTAATACCTTTACACAGGTCTATGAGGGTATGCCCCATAAGCTGTTGTTGAATGCGGGCACCATCGAGGCTGAGGGTGAAATCAACTGGACGAAGTCAAAACAAAAGCCTGATCAACCGGTCGTGCGGCAACAAGGTACTCTGGAGCTAACTAACCTGGGCGGTGCATGGGACGAGATTGCTTTTTCCGGACTTGATAGCCATTTTAGTGTGAGCGGTATCGATAAACTTACTGTATCGACAAAACCTGTACTGACAATGGCAAAGCTTGAACCTGGTGTTCTTGTAAGCGAGATTACCCTGCAGGCAAAGATGTTTTTGCAGGCATCGGCAGCGCCAGTGATTACAGTGTCGGGTCTTGAATTAACCATGCTTGGCGGCAAAGTCACGGGCGATCTGATTGAGCTGGATCTGAACCGTGAGCAGAATCCCTTTACCTTGCAGTTAAGTGGCCTGGATGTAGAAGAATTGCTGAAACTCGAACAAAAGCAGGGTCTGTATGGCACGGGGATCGTCGATGGTGAATTACCGCTGCTACTGACGCGTAACGGCATAACCATGCAGGATGGCAGGATCGGTGCACGTGAACCGGGCGGCAAGCTGCGTTACAGCGCGGATGAGCGGGTTAAGGGCATGGCGGCCTCAAACAAGGGTGTCGAATTGCTGCTCAAGGCGATGGAAGACTTTAATTATCAGGTGCTAAAAGCGGATGTGAACTATACGCCGGATGGCCTGTTGAAGATGAAGGTGCAGTTGAAGGGTTTTAACCCGGAACTTGAAGGTGGTCGACCTGTCCATTTAAATGTTGATGTTGAAGATAACATCCTGACTCTTTTACGTAGTATCAGGCTGGCCGATGAGATCAGTGAAAAGATTGGTGAACAGGTTCAGCAGCGTAAAAAGGCGAAATAAGAGTGGCTGGAACAAAGGCAGATACAGTGCTATCTTGAAAGCATGAACAGCCATTCAAGGCATGGTGATGGTATGACACGAACACTAATAACATTATTCTGTTCAGCAATGATTTTAATTGCTGGTTGTGCGGTGAAAGTTGAAGCGCCGGACAAACCCATCACGATCAATCTCAATGTGAAAATTGAGCACGAAATCAAGGTCAAGGTCGATAAGGATCTTGATGATCTCTTCTCTAAAGACAGCAACCTGTTCTAGGCTGGCGAGGTAACGACGATGCGAAGCAAACTGCTAAATCAATTCTGGACACTGTTTCTGAGCATGAGCCTTATCAGTATGTTGGGGTTGTCATCCCCAGCATGGGCGCTCGATCTGCAGTCGGCCAAATCACAGGGCAAGGTCGGTGAAATGCAGTCCGGCTACCTGGGTGTGGTGAAGTCATCGACCGAAGTTAAGGCGCTTGTGAACAAGGTAAACAAGGCGCGCAAGTCTCACTATGAAAAGATTGCCAGGCGGAACAACACCTCGCTCGAGGTTGTTGAGGTACTGGCTGGCAAGAAGGCAATTGAGAAGGCAGCACGAGGGCACTATGTGCAAAGTGCGTCTGGCAACTGGGTGAAAAAATAGGCGTCTGAATTCAAAACGTCCGGTTTTCCTGCAACAAGAATAAACGTATGCACGAGCACGTGCGTACATACAAAAACGCTTTTCATCAAACAACGCCTGGCATGTAGTTATATGGGTGTTGGAGAGAAAAATGCCTGATAGCAGAGAACTAAAACCAGAAGCTCTGTATACAAAGTCTGATCCCGATCTTATTTCATTCAATACGACGAGTGAGGTTGAGAACCTTGAGGGCATTATCGGCCAGTCACGTGCAGTCGATGCGATCGAGTTCGGAGCACAGATAGACAAACAGGGTTTTAACCTGTTTGTGCTTGGCCCCTCCGGGATTGGCAAACAATCAATGGTTCACGAGTACCTGAGCAGCCAGGCTGAATCACAGCCCATCCCAGATGACTGGTGTTACGTTAACAATTTCTCACACCCGCACAAGCCGTATGCCCTCCGGTTGCCTGCTGGCAAAGGTCAGCAGTTGTCCAGTGATATGCATAAGTTGATCAATGATGCACGCACCACAATGCCAGTAGCATTTGAATCGGGTGAATATCGGGCGAAACTTGGCGAGATTGAAGACAAGTACGAGACTTTGAGGAAGAGCGCGTTTGATAGCCTGGTCGAAGAAGCATCGGCGCATGATGTTTCTCTGATCAAGGGGCCACGCGGCTTTATCCTTGGCCCCATCGTTAATGGCAAGGTCATTGATGTCAGTGAATTCAAGAAATTGCCAGAGGATGAGCAGGAGCATATTTCCGAGATTATTGAAAATTTCGAGGAAAAGCTCAGTGATTTGATCCATAAGATGCCGCAACTCGCCCGTGACGAGCGTGAGGAAATCGATACGCTTAATCACAATACCGCGGCAAATACAGTCGAATACCTGGTCAGTGGGTTGCTTGAAACGTATAAGGATATGGCGGATGTATGTCGCTACCTGAATGATGTTAAAAATGATATTGCGAGTCATATTGATGATTTTATTGAGCATGAGCAGGTCATGCCGGATATCTTTGGTATGCAGGAGGGCAAGGGTTCCTCACTCAGACGTTATGAAGTTAACCTGCTGATAGACAACAGTAAGACACAAGGGGTACCGGTACTGTATGAAGATAATCCGCTTTACCAGAAACTGATCGGGCGGATTGAGCACCAGTCAAAAATGGGGGCACTGTTTACCGACTTTACCCTCATCAAACCCGGGGCATTGCTGCAGGCAAACGGTGGATACCTGGTCCTGGATGTACGAAAAGTCCTTCTGCAACCGTTTGCATGGGATGCCTTAAAAAGGACCTTGTATTCCGGCAAGGTCTGTATCCAGTCTCTCAGTTCAATGTACGGGGTTGTCGATACAGTCAGCCTTGAACCAGAACCGATACCGCTTGATATCAAGGTCGTACTGCTAGGTGATCGGATTTTGTACTATCTGTTGCTTGAATACGATCCTGATTTCAAGGAGCTGTTCAAGGTTGCAGCCGATTTTGAAGACGACATGGACCGTACTGAAGAGAATGTGCAGTTGTATGCTCAAATGATTGCAACCCTGGCTAATAAGGAAGAACTGTTGGCATTCGACAAGTCTGCTGTGACGAGGATTATTGAACATGGTGCACGCCTTGCGAGTGATTCTGAAAAACTCACGACACATATGTTGAGTATTGTCGATCTAATGCGCGAGTCAGAATACTGGGCAAACAAGCAGTCACTCGATACCGTTAACGCAGATGCTGTTGAGCACGCTATTGCAGCGCAAATACATCGTGCTGATCGCGTCAAGGAAAGGTTACATGCCGAAATTCAGCGCGGTACACTGCTGATTGATACCGAGGGCGATAAACTCGGAACAGTGAACGGACTTGCGGTCATCGATATGAGTAATTACCGGTTTGCTCACCCGATGCGGATTACGGCCACTACCCGTCTCGGTGATGGCGAAGTGATCGATATTGAGCGCGAGGCCGAACTGGGTGGTGCTATACATTCGAAGGGCGTATTAATACTGTCATCTTTTCTTTCATCCAGGTACACGAAAAATTTACCCCTGTCCATGTCAGCAAGTCTGACATTTGAACAATCCTATGGAATGGTAGAAGGAGATAGCGCATCAACGGCAGAATTGTGTGCGGTCCTGTCCTCATTAGCAGACGCACCAGTACATCAACATATTGCGATCACGGGCTCGGTGAATCAACTTGGTCAGGTGCAGGCAATTGGCGGTGTCAATGAGAAGATCGAGGGATTCTTTGATGTCTGCAAGGAGAGAGGTCTGAATGGTGAGCATGGTGTTATCATTCCACAATCAAATGTCAAACACCTGATGCTCAGGCAGGATGTTGTTGAGGCAGCAGAGAATGGGCAATTTCATATCTATTCAGTTGAGACGGTCGATCAGGCTATTGAAATACTTACTGGTGTGACTGCAGGTGAGGCTGATGCAAAAGGTATGTTCCCGAAAGGAAGTATTAATTACCGCGCTGAGCACAAGCTGTTGGAAATGTCGCAGTCACGCGAGAAATTCATCAAACCACAGAAATAATCACTTCTGCACTTAACAACAAAGACTGAATAGATCTCAGTACGTATACAGGTTCTATAATATCTGCACGAATGATGTGAATAGATACCAATAAAGGTCTATGATTAACAGAGGTCTTCCCTCCAGGGGGTATCCATGGAACATGCACCTCGAACCCGAATTGTAGTCCTGCTGACAACCATGTTGGTACTGCTGGTTATACTGGCACGCGAGCAAGGCTGGACACAGCAACCCATACTACCCCCCCTGTTTGTCTCCGGGGAAAATATATCTGTCAACGCCAAGGGCACCAAGTGGACGTATCGTGCATTGCGCATCGGTTGGGCGCAGGGTCATCATGACAAGCGTGAAGTTGAAAGCATCCTGAGACGTGGAGAAGATGAGGTAATCAGGATCCCCGAATACGGAAAGGCCTCGTTGTTCCTGCGTTGGTACGATCTGTACCCTGATCCGCAGTCACTTGAAGAGTTTGCCACAGGTGCAATTCTAGGCTTTGGAAAATTACACTTCACAATGCGTACCGAGTTTAAGGCATTTGGTAAAAGCCGTACGGGTGATAATGACGAATTTGGATTCCTTAGCCACGGTGGATGTTCATGGGAAGCGGATGAAGATGAAGAAGGTGAATACAATTGCCAGGACATATTCAACTGGGTGGCCTGGCTGGAACACGGTCTGCCACGCGCAGTGACCGTGAGTAGAGATGCAGAAGAGTCGGAACAGATTGAAACAATCAATATCGCAACACTCACTACCGGGGTGTATATCCTTACCCTCACGCTGCAGGCCGAGGGGGCACTGGCTAAACAGCGCTACTTCCCGGTTGCAGTGGGCAAGGTTTCCGAAAAGGAGTTGCAGCTCGCGCAAGCGGAAGCAAGGCGCCTGGCACGTGGTATTACCAGGGAACATTATGCCGGACTGGCATTGGAGACGGGTCCTGCGAGCGGGGTCGCCTCGCTTGAGCAGTTGGCCACGTTTAATGTGCTTGACGAGGTCATTTATGATCCCCGGCTAAACCAGTTCACCCTGCTTGGCCATACTGATTTGAATTACGCTGGCCCCCCGATTCCGTATCTGAGTCACCTTGCAGAGCTACTTGAAAATCCAGCACCTGAGTTTTCTCTCGAGTGGACACCAGAGTCTGAACGTCGTGTTGATGATTTCATGGCACGTATGGATTCTGATGTTGAATATCGAAAAATGGTCGATAGTTTTACACAGGGTTGGCTCGATGATAAGGGTACTCCGACAGCCATTGGACGAATCATGTTCCCGTTACTTGGAGTATCACCGACTGATAATAACAAAGGCGCGGGTTACCTCGGTGCACAGATATCACTTGATGCGAGGAAGGCGCTTGTACTGGGAACAATCAAGCCAGGCTCACCGGCAGAGGCAGCGGGTCTGCGCTATGGCGATGAAATTATTCTTGTCAATAACAGGCAGGTCTTTCATCCCGGGGAGTTCGCACGCCAGGTACGCCGTACAGGTGCAGGTGGTGTAATCACACTGCATATCAGTCGGCCCGGGTATCGTGGTGGTCCAATCGGTATCGAACTTGGAGAGTCTGAGACAGATGCCTGGGAGCATATGGATCGTTTTGAAATGCTGGTCATCATGCTCGATCGAGCAGGGATGAAGGAACAGAGCAGGCTAATGGACGTATACCGCAGGTTGCAGAAATACGGCAACTCACCTGTTATGCAAAATATATTTACTGACCTGCTTTTTGTGACCGGAAACCTGGAAAACCAACAGCGACTATCCGCACAGATGCAACGTGGTGAACTCACGCAGGCCCAGGTGATCAGCAGGATGCATCGAAACCTTTTGCAAAGTACAGATCGAATACTGGGTCTGAACGTGCTGACCCCGAAATTTGACCAGGCAATCCGACAGCGTTACTCATCAGACGTGGCCTTTGATAAGGCCTATATGAGTCTTAACACACAACTTGAACCCATCATGCGCAAGGCCATGCAGGCCAACCTGCGTAAACATGATGTCATAGCCATGCCGGTTTCAGCTGTCGGGGCTGCACTTCGTTTCAGGCCACAGGTCGCACCGGAATTTCATGGCATAGAACCGGGTTCTGCACTTGCGCTGGCGATGTTCAAGGCTGATTACCTTGCCAAAAGCATGGTGCATAACACCGCGCTTGAGAAGCGAATTCCAGGATACAAAACCTTGTACAGTTTTGAACGGGTAGGTGGCAGAAAGGGGGCTAGTCGTACGATCACGGAACGCATGTGGATATCCATCGAGTCACTTGATGTTGCCCAGTCAGAAAATGGCTATACGCTGCAAACGCGCGATGCACACATGCGATTCAATATTCGTGGCATTGGCAACAGGGCGACTTCAGCACCGTATGCCGACTTTCTTACTGCTCGATATGATGAATTATCACAACAATTGCCTGTCTTGCATGAGTTGCGCGAAGCGGCGAAGCTGGTGGGTGTCGCGCAGTGGCTACGTCAACATAACCCGAACTTTCGTTTGCCAAAAAGCCCGCCCGCCTGGGAGCCACCCTCAACAATACCAGGCACCGTATACCTGAATTGGTCACCGCAACCTGGCGTAAATACGGTGAGTATGATGGCGATGGGTGGAATTTCATTTGATTTCAACGTGCCGCCGATAGGACCTTCAGGACCGGTAGATTATGTACAAGGTCGGCCACGTTTTCCAGTTGATACATCAGTCGTGGATTTAAGTGGGCTTGAAACTGCCAGAAAACCAGTGATACTTAACTATGAAAGACCTGCACTGTCTAAATCACTGCGCCGACCGTACACGATTCCGCCGGTACCCCGGCCCCCGGCTTGGGTCGCCAGGCATAAGAAAGGCCAGACGGTATTACGTATGTTAACCGTACGGGCAAATGAGGCTGGCCAATGTCCTGCAGTTGAAGCGGCCGGCCTGGGAAAGGAACTGGAGCACGCGCAGCGTATTGCACGCCAGTTATCAACCGTAGAAAACGCCATCAATACAATTACAGATCAGTCGCCTGAACGGCAGGCAAAGTTTGCCGGGTTTGAACAGGACCTGTTGGCTGCGCGGGATGAATTCATCGAGAGCAGTTTTGACATCATCAGCCAGGGGCTGTTCTCGACCTATAAGTCAATGCACGATACACGCCTTGCAAAACGCTTTGGGCCAGCCAGGGAAGTGGCTGATGTACTGCTGGAAAATAAAGATGCACTCGATAATTTCAAGGGCAAACTGGATGAATACCAGCGATATAAAACGATATATGATGGCTTTACCAGAGACGACATTGCTGCACGTCAGCAAGCAGCCAACAAGCTGATAGAAATTGCCATCGAACTAGGCGAAGAAATAGATAAGAATAAATCCCTTGTCACCAATCCTGCTGCAAAGCAGGCACTTGGTGCGCTGAATAAATCTCTCGGCTATGCTAAATCATTGAAGAGTGTTTATACGCTTGGCAAAAGTCTCGTTACACTTTCCAGCACAGCTAAAAAAGTCGAACAGCTGGGTAAGCAAACAGAGCAGGAACTGGCAAATCTGACAAAACAACTTCTACCGATGAAGCGCGATCTATCAGATGAGCTTGATTCTGCGATGCAGACACGTGCTATTCAGAACTGGTTGAGCGGAAGAAACGATTGTTAGCAAATATCGTGCTAACGAAGCATATAGGATATGTATGCTCTTTAGTATATATCAGGCTTGTGATTAGAGTGTGTACATAAACCTGTAATTATCACTGCAACAGGGAACTCCTTATGTGATTGCGACCGGTAACATAGGCAGTTAAATGCATATGTAGACCAGAGCTTATATATCAGTAATATATTGAATAGAGTTAGTCTGTGAAGTGTTACTATTAGTATTGTAAACACAATTCACACATACAAAGAGTATTCATCAAATGATAATTGCAACAAC
>Ga0316207_10000193_pt1 | contig 121639 bp, 121 predicted proteins | sample 6weekpyrite_MG_FD_204943 | JGI IMG/M metagenome (GOLD analysis project Ga0316207, IMG submission 204943) | Microbial mat bacterial communities from mineral coupon in-situ incubated in ocean water Damariscotta River, Maine, United States -... | ecosystem: Environmental > Aquatic > Marine >...
TGATGTCAGGTTTACTCGCAGGTCAGGCTTTTAATGTCGAATTAAGCGGTGATCGCTCCTTATCAAAACGCCCAATGAAGCGTGTGACTGATCCTCTGGCGCTGATGGGCGCCCGGATCGACACGGCGGAGGGCGGTAAGCCACCACTTAAAGTAAATGGTGGCTCAGTAATGAAAGGCATTGACTATACCTTGCCTATGGCCAGTGCACAGGTCAAAAGCTGCCTGTTACTGGCTGGTATGTATGCAAAAGGTCAAACCTGTGTGACAGAGCCTGCAACCACTCGTGATCACACTGAACGTATGCTGAATGCTTTTGGTTACCCGGTTAAAACCGAAGCTAATCGCATGTGCATTGAAGGCGGAGGGCGTTTAACCGCCTGTGATATTGATGTGCCGGCAGATATCTCTTCAGCCGCCTTCTTTCTGGTTGGTGCCAGCATTGCTGAAAATTCAGATATTACATTGCAACATGTAGGCATTAACCCAACGCGTACGGGTGTCATTGATATTCTCAGATTAATGGGCGCGAATATCGAATTACTTAATGAGCGAGTTGCGGGTGGTGAGCCGGTGGCAGATATCCGTGTTCGTAGTGCTCAACTAAAAGGAATTAACGTGCCTGAAACCCTTGTGCCACTGGCCATTGATGAGTTCCCTGTGCTTTTTGTGGCTGCCGCCTGTGCAGAGGGGCAGACAGTGGTGACGGGTGCGGAAGAGCTTCGAGTTAAAGAATCTGATCGTATACAGGTAATGGCTGATGGCCTACAGGCCATTGGCGTGGATGCAACCGCCACGCCTGATGGCATGATCATTAATGGTGGCCCTGTAAAAGGTGGCCAGGTGCATAGTCGAGATGATCATCGCATTGCCATGGCGTTTACCATGGCCGCATTACGCTCTGAAGGCGAAATCCTGATTGAAGATTGTGAGAACGTGAATACCTCGTTCCCGGATTTTATTGGCATTGCTAACAGGGCCGGTATTAAGGTTTCGATAGCAGGTTAGTTCCCAAGGAAGCAGCTGAAATATGACAACTAAACCTAATCCAGTTATCACTCTTGACGGCCCAAGCGGCGCAGGCAAGGGCACCATTGCTCATGCTGTTGCCTGTGATCTGGGCTTTCATATACTGGATAGCGGTTCACTCTATCGACTGACAGCACTGGCTTCTCAGGATGACCATCTGGACATCAATGATCATGCGTCAATCGCAAAAACAGCGCTCAGCCTCGATGTTCGCTTTATTCCCCATGACTGTGGACTTGATATTGTGCTGCGGGGGAAAGATGTAACAGAAGCAATCCGCGATGAGGCAATTGGGATGCGTGCTTCTAAAGTGGCCGCAATTCCAAGTGTGCGTGAAGCCCTTTTACAGCGCCAGCGCGACTTCTCAGAGCCTCCTGGCCTGGTGGCTGATGGCCGTGATATGGGCACTACCGTGTTTCCAGATGCGCCATTGAAGGTGTTTATGACAGCATCTGCTGAAGAAAGAGCCGAACGGCGCTATAAGCAGTTGAAAGAAAAGGGAATAAGTGCTAATATCGCCGCCCTCGTGGCTGACTTGAAAGCCCGAGATGAGCAAGATGCAAATCGCGCTGTATCGCCACTTAAACCGGCTGAGGACGCAGTATTACTGGATACCACAGAAATGAGTATTCAGGATGTCACTCAAATGGTGCTGGATCTGGCAAAACAACGCCTGTAACCATCGAACTTAGGTGCTTGCACTCCCAACAAGCCATAATGGCCTGAGTGTAAGTGTTGTTTAACATTAACCCTGTTTTGCCCAGCCGCCAGTGTCATACGGCTAATCCACCGGCATTGCAGTAAATCTATGGAAATTCTTATGTCTGAATCTTTTGCCGAACTCTTTGAACAGAGCTTACAAGAAACCGAAATGAATGCAGGTACCATCGTTATGGGTACTGTTGTCGACATTTCGGGTGGTTACGTAACCGTTGCAGCGGGTCTTAAATCAGAAGGCGTTATCCCTGAATCACAGTTTTTAAGTGATGGTCAGGTTGAAGTTAACATTGGCGATGAAGTTGAAGTTGTATTAGAAGCTGTTGAAGACGGCTGGGGCGAAACTCGCCTGTCTCGTGACAAAGCGAAACGTGCGAAAGCATGGATCAAGCTGGAAGCGGCTCACGATGCTGAAGAAATTATTACAGGTATTATCACAGGTAAGGTTAAGGGCGGCTTCACAGTTGAACTTGGCGATATCCGTGCATTCCTGCCAGGCTCTCTGGTTGACGTACGCCCAGTACGCGATACATCTTACCTGGAAGGTAAAGAGCTTGAGTTTAAAGTTATCAAGTTAGACCAGAAGCGTAACAACGTGGTTGTATCACGTCGTGCGGTTGTTGAGTCTGAGTACTCTGCAGAGCGTGAAGAGCTGCTGGGTAGCCTGGAAGAAGGCAAGTCAGTGAAGGGTATCGTTAAGAACCTGACTGATTACGGCGCATTCCTGGACCTGGGGGGTATCGACGGTCTGTTACATATCACTGATATGGCGTGGAAGCGTGTTAAGCACCCATCTGAAATCGTTGAAGTGGGCCAGGAAATTGAAGTTGTTGTGCTTAAGTTTGATAAAGATCGCAACCGTGTTTCTCTGGGTCTTAAGCAACTGGGTGAAGATCCATGGGCAGCGATTGCCAAGCGTTACCCAGAAGGTTCACGTCTGTCAGGTAAAGTTAGCAATATCACTGATTACGGTTGCTTCGTTGAGATCGAGGATGGTGTTGAAGGTCTGGTACACGTATCTGAAATGGACTGGACTAACAAGAACGTTAACCCAGCCAAGGTTGTTACATTAGGTGACGAAGTTGAAGTGATGATTCTGGATATCGACGAAGAACGTCGTCGTATTTCTCTGGGCATGAAGCAATGTTCTACTAACCCATGGGATGAGTTCGGAGCAACGCATAACAAGGGCGACAAAGTATCTGGCAAGATCAAGTCAATCACTGACTTCGGTATCTTCGTTGGCCTTGACGGTGGCATTGATGGCCTGATTCACCTGTCTGACCTGTCATGGGATTCTACCGGTGAAGATCTGGTACAGAACTACAACAAGGGCGATGAACTGGAAGCGGTTGTACTGTCTATTGACCCAGAACGTGAGCGTATCTCACTGGGTGTTAAGCAGATGGAACAGGATCCATTCTCAAACTTTGTTGCAGCGAATGGTAAAGGCGCTCTGGTTAAGGGCACAATCACTGAAGTTGACGCAAAAGCCGCTATTATCGACCTGGGTGATGGTATTGAGGGTACATTACGTGCTTCAGAACTGTCGCGTGATCGCGTAGAAGATGCGCGTAGCCTGCTGAATGTAGGTGAAGAAATCGAGGCCAAGTTTATTGGTGTTGATCGCAAGACACGCACAATCAACCTGTCGATTAAAGCGAAAGATGCCGATGATGAAGCAGCCGCTATTAAAGAGTACTCTTCAGACTCCGCATCTGCAGCAACGACTTTAGGCGATCTGCTTAAAGAGCAAATGGATGCCAATAACGACTAAGTAATATTTCATCATATTATGTAGTTTTTTCAGCGGCTTAGGTGACAAAGCTGGATTCATTACTATAATATGTTGAGAAATTACTAATATATACAGTCTGGTCAGGGATGACCTCTGTATTTAAATGGGGATGAATGTATGTCAGGTGAAGTCGTTACTAGAGCGATGATGAAGTCAGAGCTAATCGAGTTGATGGCGCGAAAGCAAAACCATCTGGCTTATAAAGACGTAGAACTTGCGGTGAAAAGCCTGCTTGAACAGATGTCTGAAGCACTGGCCACTGGTGATCGAATTGAAATCCGCGGCTTTGGTAGTTTTAGCCTGCATTTCAGACCTCCAAGATCTGGGCGTAACCCTAAAACCGGTGACTCCGTGTCTTTACCCGGTAAATATGTCCCACATTTTAAACCTGGGAAAGAACTGCGTGAACGCGTTAATGACTCATTAAAGAAACAGCAGTAGGTGCCTGCCACTTCTGTTCTGTCATACCAATTTCTGGATAAAAGCAGCATATTACTCATATGATACGTTTTATAAGTTTGCTGATATCTATTCCTCTTATTATATTAATTGCGGCATTTACCTATAAAAATGCGCAGTTAGTTAGCATTGATTTATTTATCTATCAGATCTCATTACCACTGACGGTTATTTTGCTGTTTGTGCTGCTGATGGGTTTTTTACTGGGTTATATATTTAACCTTGTTACACTGTTCAGCCAGAAAGCAACGATACGTCGTTTGCGGCGTAAACAAGAAGCATTACACGGGCTCTCCGGTGTACTGAATAAATCTGATAAATAACCTGAATCAACCGCCAGATGATCGATTTCCTGCATATAAATTTTTCTACAGCCTGGCTGATCTACCTATTACCATTAATAGGATTTCTGCTTGGCTATTTGATTGCAAGGCGCCGATTACGCAAACAGAAAAGGAAATTACGCTTTTCTAATGATTATTTTCAGGGCCTGAACTATCTGCTGAATGACCAGCAGGATAAAGCACTGGATATCTTTATCGAGCTTGTTGAAACTGACTGGGAAACGATTGATACCAGCCTGGCACTCGGGGCTATTTTTCGTCGGCAGGGTGAGATAGATAAGGCCATTAAGTTACATCAAAACCTGCTTGCCCGACCCTCCTTACCGGCAGAATATAAACCGACTGTACTGATTGCACTGGCCAAGGATTATTTACAGGCAGGCTGGCTGGATCGTGCCGAAGGTCTGTTTAAGGAAGTGGTTGCTGATGAGAGCTATACAGAAGAAGCTCAACAGTGCCTGATGAGTATTTATGAAAGTGAGCAGGAATGGCATCAGGCCATTAATATTGCCCGACGATTCCAGCGGCGTGGAGATACGCGGCTTGCAAAAGTGATTGCTCAATATTACTGTGAACTCAGCCAGCAGATGATTGAGCAGAGCGATTTTAATGAGGCGGATGCGCTGGCTACACAGGCCCTGAATGTCGATAAAAACTGTGTGAGGGCATCTATTATCCTGGCGGATCTTGCCATTAATCGCGGGCGATTTCAGAAGGCGATTCGCTTTCTGCAACAGATTGAACTGCAGGATGTCCGTATGCTACCACTTGCGATTGAACGTTTACTTCAGTGTTACCGTAATACATCCAGTTTAAATAAAGCCCTGTCATATCTAAAATCTATTGATGCTAAACACCCTGAACTGTTTCTGGTGGATACACTCACCACGCTCATTTACGAAGTGTCTGGAAGTGAAGATGCAATGCAATACCTTGCTGATGCGGCGATTAAACAGCCATCGCTCATTGCCCTGAAGTCACTGGTAAATATTCAGGATAACAGACAGAACTGTGCTGACAGTATTATACCGAGCGTGGTTGATGCGATTATCTCACGCCACCATGATTTTCAATGTTCGAGCTGTGGTTACTCAGCCAATACCCATGTTTGGTTATGTCCTACCTGCCATAGCTGGGGTAGTATGACGCCAAAAATAGACTGAGTTATTTATGTTAGATCCTAAAGTTATTATTGCCCTAGATTACCCGACAGAGACACAGGCTTTTCAGCTAATCGATCAGCTTGATCCAGAATTATGCCGCCTTAAAGTAGGCAAGGAAATGTTTACTCATCTTGGGCCTGATTTTGTTGCAGCCATCCAGCGCAAGGGCTTTCAGGTGTTTCTTGATCTTAAATATCACGATATTCCTAATACCGTTGCCAGGGCCTGTGAGGTAGCGGCTGACCTGGGTGTGTGGATGATAAATGTTCATGCGAGTGGCGGCCGACGTATGATGGAAGCAGCAGCCGAAGCACTGGCCAGACACCGTACACAGCCACATCTTATTGCGGTGACAGTACTTACCAGTATGTCTGCAGAGGATCTGCTTGAGCTTGGGATACATCGTAGCCCGGCAGAACAGGCTCTGAGTCTTGCACAGCTGGCGAAAGATTCAGGCATTGAAGGCGTCGTCTGCTCGGCACAGGAAGCGACACAGATGAAAGCTAATCTAGGTAGCGAGTTTTTGCTGGTGTCTCCTGGAATTCGCCCTGCAGGCTCTAGTACCGATGACCAGCGACGAATTATGACACCGACTGAGGCCTTACAGGCCGGCTCCGATTATCTGGTGATTGGTCGACCAATTACACAATCTGACAAGCCATTGGGTGTTTTACGTACAATAAATTCAGAAATCTCTGAATTGATATAGCGCTAAGGCTTTATTAAGGTAATCACTCCTTCAATAATGGATTAGGGGTTTATAAATGAAAATAATAAAACTGGTTATGTTTTGTGCTGCCATGATGCTGGCTGGAATCGCTCAGGCAGGGAGTGTAAATATTAACAAGGCGGATGTGAGTTCTCTGTCTGCCGAGTTAAGTGGTGTGGGTGAAAAAAAAGCTCAGGCGATAGTTGACTACCGAACCAAAAATGGTCCGTTTGTATCTGTTGACGACCTACAGAATATAAAAGGTATAAGCGATAAAACGATTGAGAAAAATCGTGAAAATATAAGCTTATAATTATATTCCGCTAAAAATTAAAGGTTTCAAAGCATGCTTTGAAGCCTTTTTTTTGTGCATAGATAAATTAGAATGTCGTTACCTGAATAAAAAATAGAGATGCAGATGGATATAAACTTCTGGCAAAAACGTTGGGCAGAGAATCAGACGGGTTTTCATTTGAGCGAAGTAAACCCGTATATAATGCGCTTCTGGGCTGAGCTGCCGGTTAACTCTCCGGCGACTGTATTCGTGCCACTGTGTGGGAAAACTCTGGACATGCTGTGGTTAGCCTCGCAGGGGAATACTGTATTAGGCGTTGAATGTAGTCCGAAAGCGATTTCCGAGTTCTTTGTTGAGCAAGGGCTCACTGCAAATAAATCCAGACAAAAAGATTTTACACTGCATCATCATGCTCAGTTGAATTTACTGGAAGGTGACTTTTTTAAACTGGATAGCCACATATTGAAAGATGTGACAGCAGTGTATGATCGAGCAGCCTTAGTCGCTTTGCCAGATCAGCTAAGGTCACAGTATGTTGATTTACTCATAACGCAGTTACCAGAGCATGTCAGTATCTTACTTGTCACTTTAGAGTACCAGCAGAGTGTTATGCAGGGCCCGCCTTTTTCAGTTAGCCAGCATGAGGTTCATATGCTCTATGAAAAGGCGTTTAATATTACCCTGCTACATGAGCGTAATATCATCGATGAATCGCCAAGGTTCAGTCAAAAAGGCCTTGATGTATTGCTCGAGCGCGTCTATAAAATTTCACGTTAGTAAATCTCGTTATATTCAGTATACGAGCTTGCTGTTTAACTAATGTTGGACTAAAAGTAGTTGTATTACTTATAAAAATTACAGGTAAATTCTGATGATGAGTGTAAAGATGGAACGAGTATTAGATACTCTGACCAACCACTATATGCCATTCACGCTGCTCTCAAAAGAGCGTATGTCTGAAGTTGTTAATATCGTTCGATTTATAGAAATGCGCGAAGGGGAAATATTTCAGATTACAGGTGGAGCCGGTAAGGATTATCTGTTTGTAGTTGAAGGTTCGCTAAATATTATTGCTGATGGTGATGTCCGTTCAATTGACGGGCCGGAAGAAACACGAAAATCACCGATCGTGCTGAAATCCACTCCTGCGACCAGCACAGTTGTGGCCCGTTCTGACTGTATTATCTGTCATGCAGACCGCGATATGCTGGATGAATTAATATCGTGGGATGAAATTGTCCATTTAATGGAGGAAACAAACGAAGAACTGGCGGATCAGCTAGAGAAAGTGCGTAACTCACTGGTCTTCAGGCGTTTACCATCTGAAATGGTAGAGATGGCATTCTCCAAAATGCGCACGGTTAAGATACCCAAAGGCGAAGCTGCAATTAAGCAGGGTGAAGAGGGTAATTCTTACTACATTATTACTGAGGGTTCGGCTGAAGTTTATTCGATTGGACTGTACGACGATGAGCCACAGAAAATAGCCGATCTAACACAGGGTGATGCCTTTGGCTGTGAGGCCCTGATATCGGGTAGTACACGCTCTGAAACTGTTGTGATGAAAGAAGACAGTGTCGTGTCAGTGCTGGATAAATCAGACTTTGAAGAGCTGGTTAAAAATCCATTGATCAAGACTGCGAACCAGACAGTTGCTAAATCTATGTTAGAAACAGGGCATGTGCCCATTGATGTACGCTACGCTGAAGAATATGATGAAGGGCATATGCCCGGGGCGATCCTGATTCCACTGTTTGAGTTAAGAAATAGAATGGACGAGCTGGATAAGAGTAAGAGCTATGTTGTGTACTGTCATGGTGGAAGCCGAAGTGCTGTAGCTACACTCGTACTGGCTCAGAATCAGTTTGATGTGGTGAGCCTGGATGGAGGTGTTCGAGACTGGGAACATCCACTAGAAACTTCGTATTAATACAAGTATTCAACTAAACTGTTACAAAAGGCCGGTTTATTACCGGCCTTTTTTATTGTATCTTGAGTTTTTGTATATTCAGGCTTAATTAATGTCGAAGGGCTTTATTGTTACTATTGATGATCAGGAAGTTTACACAACAAAATCTATCCGCTCTCCGGGTCGTTTACGCAGGCACTTTGATGAAATCACTCATAAAATGGATGAGGGTATAACATTAGGAAGTCAGACTGTTGCAAAACCGAATGATTATCAGAAACAGCAATATGTTGCATTGTTACTGGTAAATGGATTGCAGGCAGATGATGTAAATCTGGTTCATGTGATGGCCGCTTATCTGTATGAGCGATATCCGCAGCTTAGAGAAATTAGAGTGAATAGCCAGGGCGAGCAATTTAATTTAAAACTGATTAATAATTGAAGGTGAACTGAACAAGATGAAAATATGTATTATTTCAGGTAGTCATAGAAATGACTCACAGAGTACTAAAGTTGCAAAATACTATCAAAAAGTATTATTAAATGGTCACTGCGATGATGCACCTATTATAGATCTTGCTAATAATCCACTGCCACTCTGGGATCAGGGTATATGGGACGGAGATGAAGAATGGACAACATTATTAAAGCCATATCGAGAAACGCTTTCAAGCAGTGATGGCTTTGTCGTTATTTCGCCAGAGTGGCATGGACAGGTTCCTGCCGGGTTGAAAAATTTCTTTCTTATCTTTGGTAAAAATGAACTGGGGCATAAGCCAGCTAAGATCGTCAGTATTTCCTCCGCAGACGGTGGTGCATACCCGGTTGCTGAACTACGTATGAGCAGTTATAAAAATAGCCGACTCTGTTATATTCCAGAACATATGATTATTCGCAATGTTGAAAAAGTGCTCAATGATAATGCGAGTGATAATAATACCTCAGCAGATGAATACTTTCGTGAACGAATTGAATGGTCTGTAAATATACTTAAACAGTATGCAATTGCGTTAAAAACAGTACGTGATAGTGGTGTAACCCAAACCGAAAAATTTGGTAATGGAATGTAATTCATGCTGCAATATCGAACCTTTCCAGTAACCAGTTTTCAACAAAACTGTTCACTGGTCTGGTGTGATAAAACAAAGCAGGCCGTTTTTATAGATCCTGGTGGTAATGTGGATGAGCTGCAGAATATGCTTGAGCGTTATTCACTCAAACTTGTAGCTATCTGGCTGACACATGGCCATCTTGATCATATTGGTGGAGCTGCGCGACTAAGGGAAAAATATACGGTTGATATAGTCGGCCCACACATTGATGATACATTTCTGTTTGAAGCAATTGCATTGCAATGCGAAATGTTTGGTTTTGAGTTAATACCGAGTTTCCTGCCAGATCACTGGCTAAATGATGGAGATATCTTAACTCTGGGTGAGGAACAGTTTATCGTTTTAACAACGCCGGGACACACGCCAGGACATGTTGTTATTCAGCACGTCGCTAAAAAGTTATTATGGGTAGGTGATGTTGTTTTTAATGGTTCCATCGGGCGTACAGATTTTCCTCGCGGCAATTACCAGCAACTTATCGATTCAATACATAAAAAATTGCTAACACTTGATGATGATTATCGCTTTATTCCAGGGCATGGTCCTGAATCAATGATTGGTGAAGAACGTCTACATAACCCATTCCTGAAATAGTTGTATGACTTATAGTGTCATTAAAAAATCTTTATATAAGTGATTTTGGTGCCATGATATATTTATTTGGCTTAAATCTACTCATAAGGAAAATTCATGCAAGCTGGTCCACGCCAGGTCATCACGCCTTTCAGGCCTATACCTTTAGATGTACCAGAGGGCATGGCTCCAAATGAATTCTTTAATAGTACTGAAAATCTTAACGACCTGATAAATAATAATGGCCTTCTTGAAAACCCGGAAGGACTTTTGCTATACCGAAAAGCTCTGGGGCATTCTAACGAATTCGATACATCGATAATCTATAATACGTCTAAGTCCATTCTCAATCCTCTGGGTCGCCCCGTTAGGCGTACGCAAATTCCAGAACATGTAAAACATGACTGGAATCGTATGAATCAAATCATTATTGAATACATGTTAGAGGAGTATCCCGATCCAGACTCACACCTGCTGTTGGCTGGTGAAGCCAGTTTAGATGCGACATGGCCATTAACATCGCCCGGTGTACCCAGTATTCGCATGTTACATAATCATTTTATTGTATTTGATAAACAGCAACTTCGAACGGCCGATTTCGCAGATCCCAATAATCCAAACTTAACAGATGGTGGTCAAAATAGTCTGTTCCAGTCGTATATGCGTGATGTTTATCAGGCATTCCTGAGTCAGTTGAAACTTGAAATATTAGAACCTGTTGATTTGACTCAATCAACACTCGCTCTAACCGGTTACCCGCAGGGTTTACCTAGCTGGAAAATTAATGGCGGGTCGGATGCGCTGAAAAAAATACAGTTCTGGAAAGAGTATGATGAAATACTAAAAGGCTTTATCGATTTTTATCGCGCTTTCTTTTCGCAGGTGTCTTCCCGCAACTCACCCGTGCCAAAAGACTCATACTTTCCGGAGAGTATTGAGTCTATATTATTATTTAATAATGATTTTCTAGGTGCAGCAAAAAAAGTGCGTGAACAGTGTATACGTGAACCAAAATTTGCTAATTCAATACGTTGGCAGCCTGCATTTAAACAGCTTATATATCGTAATGATCAGGGGGATCTGATTGTAACAATCAGTCAAAATTCGATTGGCAATGCCATCACCGAGTTGCTGGGTGTTGTGGTAAGTCGGGTTCCGGATTCGGAAGCATACGAAAAATTTGAATCAAAGCTGATTGATAAATTACTAACTGTTAGATCAAGATTGATAGAGGCAGATCTAGGGCAGGGTATTGCAACTGAACACTGGGCGGCTTAAAAACCAGATAGCACTATATAGTGCTATTTAGTTTAAAGATAATTTATTTGTTGCTGTTGGCAATATGCGATATAACCTGGCTTAAAGCATGATCGAATACAGAATGGTCTTCCAGCATCGTTGATTGACCGTTCAGTAGTTCATCATTAAAGGTATTAACATCTTTTTCAATACACTTGGTACCTTTGCGATCTACGAAAATCATTCGTGCATTCTCTGCTGTAATAATTGATAGCTTCAGACGACGTGGTGGCTGGTTTTCACCTGTGTAAATTTTAAACCAGACACCAGGTTTTACATAGGCTGGCAGCTCAGCCATCTTTGTTTCTGATTTCATGGCCAGTTCTTCAACTGGACTAAGTTCATCTTTGCTTGTGTCGGCAAAGATTGATTCTTTGATAGAAACAGTGACTTTTTCAGTTTTTTCAGCAAAAAATTCGGATGAGCTGATTACCTTTTCATAATGATTTTTCAGGTTTCTAATGGCCATAAAGGCCTTTTCTTTATTCTGTTTGGTCGTATTAAGCTTTTCTTCAAGCGTATGTGTTATATCTTCATAACTGTTTTTCAGAGATTTCCACTCTTCAAAGCTTTTGAGAGGAGAGAGTGATTTTGTAACAATCTTCAATATATCAATTGATTCCTGCCATTCATAGCTGGTTTTACCATGACGTAAATAGCATGAATACATATAGGACGACCAGTTGTTTAGCAGAAGCGGTTGTACTGGCTTTGCTAATTTTATATTCATTGTATGGTATTGCAGCTCAGATAAGATCAGCTGTCTGGCATGTTCCTGAATGATTTGTTTATGCGTAACGTCTTCATTCTGTTTTAACTTTTTCTGTTCAATTGTGGTTAAGCGTTGTAATGAGCTAGCTGCAGTTCTGAAGCTAATAGTATTCTTATCAAAGCTGCGTAGTAACTGGTCAATAACCAGGCTGATTGTTTGATATACCGTGTTGTCAGTGTTTTCTATACCAATACCCAGGTGCGCTATTGTATCGAGTAATGTTCTTGCTGGATGTTTGTTGTCATAAAAAAAGTTATTGTCGATAAGAGATGTTTTAATCACAGGAATCTGAAGCTTCAGCAACAGGCTTTTAACCGCATCGGAAATATTATGATCACGCAGAAACGCACCGAATATCATTTCGACAAAATCAATAGTGCGTCCATCAATCTGGTTAATTGACTTGGGTGTGGCGACTTTACTTAGCTTTGCAACGCTATTTAACAGGGCAGTTTTGAATGCGTCAGTATTTATGTTGACCTGTTGTCCCGGTATATATTGCGATCTGTAGGTCTGCTGAATATTGGTAAGTGCTTTTAAGACGTCATCCCTGTTAAAGAAATTACGGGCGGATGCTGAGGCGCGCATAGCCGTATTATCAGCAGCCTGATCTCTCACATAACTATTGATTACCTTCGAAAGGTAATCTTTATCTCTGATGTGCTCTGCCGTCATTTTGACAGTAGTATCAAAAGCATTGTTATCAGCGCTCATATGCATAACTCGCTAGTTTGAATGACGCGCGCTTAGTATTCATAGAATGGGATTATCCACAAAGCCCCGAAGGCCCTATGCTGTTAGCGCACTTTATTTTTAGTACAGAGATGCTCTCTGTTGTGCTTTTAACATTTGGTGGATTGAGATTTAAATGGCTGCAACCCGTAGCTGCATGATAATCACTCGTTTAGGTGATTAATGTGAGCCAGTTCAAGAAGACGGTTGCTCACCTACTGATTAATATAGACCTCATATCTGAAACTTACAACCGTTAAAACAGTGTCGGCTCATTATTCAGACGAAATGCAGGACTATTATCATCTAAGTATTAACATTAATATATTAGTATAAGTTACTGATTTATATCATCATCTGAAATATGACTTGTTGCTGCTATAGAATGATTCATCTTGCTCGGGCCAGAGCCCGGGCATGCCTAATAGAGGAAATGCAGCCAGCTTTTCAGGTTTATGAGATGAAAAATCTCTCCATAAAGTCGAAATATATCTATCCAGTTCACCCACTTGATCGGATTGTATCTGTTTAAGGAGCTTTTCATCTTCAATAAGCAGGCAGTGACAGGTCATCCCTATATAAGGGTTTAATGCTTTCTCAAAAATAGCATGACCAAACACTACACAGCTTAAATTAACGTGTAGACGGTCACGATGCTGAAGAAACAGTTCCTCCCATTGATGCTGCTGTATTAACTGTAAAAGATGACCGTCGGAAGATACGATAACAGCACCACATTCATCAAATTGAGTAATTCTGTTCTCCAGTATCGATCTATTCGATCCTGCTGTGCGCTTAAGAGAGGATGTGTAATGCAAGGCATTGAGCGTTTCTTTGCTATCAGGGAAGCGTAACCAAACCATTGCGTTAAAGAAATCATGCCAGTTTTCAGTCCGCGTCTGTAGCTCACCTTTTAAATAGACACGTGGCTCATATTGCTCTTCAAAGCACTGAATCTCTGCTGACTGGCTGACTGGTGTAACACTTAGTTTATACTGTTTAAAAAGTCTCTGATAATCATCTATATCGGGCCAGTTCGTATAATGACTAAATATTTCTGTTTGCCTTTTGAGCTGTGAAATAATCGGTAGGGAAAAAACACGATTGTTCCAGGTATCTGCAATATTCATGACTGTAGTAAACTATGTATATGTTCGAGTATCAGGTCACTGTCGTTATAATCTAAAACAACAGGGTAAGACCGTTTATTTTTCATAAGATATAGCGATGGAAAACTATCTGCACCCATTGAACGACTAAAATGTATCTGACGCTCAAGTTCCTGATAAGTTTGAGTTGAATTTAAATCATCAGAAAACTGTTTTATATCCAGTTTGATCTTATCTGCTAATTCGATAAGCAAGTGATGATCAGAAGGGTTTCTCGCATCAAGATAATAGGCTTGCTGAATTGCATCTATCATCTCGCATGATTTGTCAGCGTTCTGATATCCAGCGGCTATTACAGCACGGCATGAAGCATATGTTGAGCGCCTTGGTATATTAAGTGTCCAGAAATCGAAATTAAATGCTGTGCCAGGAATCTGTTTCTGGATCTGTTTCCAGGTGGATTGAATATTCTGTTGCATTGACGCAGGCATAACCTCATCAGTATCAGTTGCAAGCCCACCAAGAAGATATTGAAGTGTTATTGAGTCTGCTAGCTTAAGCGTCAGTTGTTTGAGGACTGGTTTAAACCCCCAGCACCAGCTACACATCGGGTCATGTATATAATATAAAATAGTATTTGATTTACTTGAATTCTGCATTACTTGTAATATCTATCTGTCGTTCTGTGACTGGATGTTTAAATCTAATGTTATGCGCATGTAATAGCAGGCGTTCACTGGCCTGCATAGATTCATTTATGCCATATAGAGCATCACCCAGAATAGGGTGACCTAACGCTGACATATGTACTCTCAGTTGATGGCTTCTACCTGTAACGGGTGTGAGTTCAAGCAGGCTGCTTGTATCATCATCAATCAAAACGCTGTATTTGGTTAATGCAGATTTCCCCAGTTTAAAATCTATTTTTTGCTTTGGCCTATTTGGCCAGTCAGTCATCAGTGGTAAATCAATCTGTCCCTGTTTCACGCCTGGCGTACCAAAAACCCGCGCAATATAGGTCTTGTGAATCATTTTTTTTTCAAAAAGCAGTCCCATCTGCTTCTGTGATGTTGTATTTAAGGCGAAAATAATGATACCGGATGTTGGCATGTCCAGTCGGTGTACTACGAGTGCATCAGGGAACTCGGTTTTCATACGACTCAACATGCAATCCTGTTTATGAATACCTTTACCGGGTACAGAGAGCAGGCCAGCCGGTTTATCAACAATAACAAGGTCATTATCTACATATAAAATATTCAGCCCCTGATGTAAGGGTGGGTGATAATCCGCGTGATGAATCATTAGCGTTTCTGTGATTTAATGATGGGGTCAAATATGGGTTCTAAGCCATTCGCCTTAATTTCATATAAAATACCCAGCATGCGGCCAAGCTCGCCACCGGGTAAGCCCTTGTTATACAACCAGACAACATATGGTTCGGGTAGCTCAATTAGCAAACGCCCTTCATACTTGCCATAAGGCATACGATAGCCTGCTATTTTTACTATATCCTGTCTGGCGTTGTGCGGGTCGAATGTCATCGTAATTGAATGTCTTTTTGTGTATAGCTTGCATTATATCATCACTCATATATATGTTAGATACACAATGCCTAATATTCGTAGGTAAATATATGATGTATGAAATCTATGGCTAATCTTTTTTTACAGCAGGCTAATGTGAATTATCCGCTCATATGTGGCCCAATGTACCCCTGTAGCAATCCTGAGCTTGTAGCGGCCGTTTCAGAATCTGGAGGGCTGGGGATTATTCAGCCGCTATCATTGAGTTATGTGCATGGTTATCCTCTAAAAGAAGGTATTCAAACTATTCGACGCTTAACGAATAAACCGCTTGGTATGAATTTGCTAATTGAAAAAAGTAGCCAACGATATCAGCACAAAATGCAGAACTTTATGGATATAGCCCTTGATGAAGGCATTAGCTTTTTTATTACATCGCTGGGAAAACCAGACTGGGTCGTTGAAAAAGCTCACAGTGCAGAGGCTTATGTTTATCATGATGTTACTCAGCCGCACTGGGCACAGATAGCAATAAAAGCGGGTGTGGATGGCTTGATTGCTGTGAATAATCATGCGGGTGGACATGCCGGAGATATTGCTATGGCTATTCTCTACGAGCAGCTTAAAGATACCGGCTTACCGATTGTAGCTGCAGGTGGTATCTCAGACAGGGCGGGTTATCAAACCGCCTTAGCGACTGGATATAGTGCAGTACAGATGGGGACTCGGTTTATCGCATCAGCAGAATGTACAGCGAGCATGGCATATAAACAGGCGATACTTTCAGCAAATGCCACGGATATAGTATTGACGAAAAAAATAACGGGAATTCCTGTTTCGGTTATCGATAATAATTATGTAAAGCGTCGTGGAACACGGCTTAACAGGCTGGAAGAATATTTATTAAAATATCAAAGTGCAAAGCATCTGATGCGCATAGTTAAATTTGTAATCTCTATGTACCAGTTAAAACATTCCATGTTTTCAGATGAAGTTGATAAGGATTACTGGCAAGCGGGTAAAAGTGTAGAGTATATACATTCGATTGAATCGGTTAAAGACATAGTAGAGAGTATTGTTTAGCAACCCTAAGGGTAATTCATTTTTTATTTAGCGATTCAAGTAAGTATTGGTGTGGATATAATATTCGCGTATCGTTCAGGTTAAAATCAATATCTTTGTACATCTGCAAAGTGAGTGCGTCATCTGCTTTCTGAGGTTTAATAATCTCGTAATCGGGAAACTGGTTCTCGGGTATAATACCCGTCATATGTGATCGATCAGATGTAAACTGTTTGTAATAACGTTCTGCATTAACGACGCGAAGATAAGGTTGGAAGCTGTCTTTTAGCTGTATATGTGAAGGAAATGTCGACTCGAAATATTCATCTATTGCAACAGGCAGTGGGCATGCACTATCAAAATCATAGATAACTATTTTCTCATCTATTCTGGCACTTAATATAACATGGTAATCCCATATAGCTGGTAAATGAGCCGTTGATCTTTTCTGATTAAATAGTGCAATTGAATCAAGTCTGTTTATAATCAACAGTACATCGATCGGTGTCACAGTTTGTTCAAGTGATATGTTTGTATAAATGCTCTGTAGAAGCTTCCATATATTTTCCTCACAGAACAGAGGTGTATAGTGAAAAGTATGATTATTTGTAGCCATATTGTTAGTGATAGTTTATGCAGTTAACAGAGTTGTTTCTAATCTTCGGCCTTGTATTATTAGGCTGGTTCTGGGTTGATTCAGGTAAAGTTGCGGAACGTGCACGTGTTATCGGGTTTCAACTGTGTAATAAAAATAATATGCAGTTTCTTGATGAAACAGTACACCTGTCGAGACTATATATTGCCAGAAACCAGCATGGACAGTTTAAACTAACACGTAAATATCGTTTTGAATTTACTAATAATGAGTATAGACGATATAAAGGTGAGCTTGTGTTTGCGGGAATGTCATTAGTTAAGAGCTATATGGATGCTTTTCCTGAGTCATTTGATGGCCAGTCTAATGACACGCTATTGTAGTTTTTTTAAAACACGTATAATCAACCATCTTATGTCTACAGGGTATTTCATATGCTAAGTTTATACAGTCTTATACATGTTGTTGCTGCGGTTATCTGGGTGGGTGGAATGTTCTTCGCCTATACCTGCTTACGACCCGCTGCAGGTGCTTTGCTTGAGCCCCCTCAGCGTTTAACTCTCTGGGTGGCGGTGTTCAAACGATTTTTTCCCTATGTATGGCTGTCAGTCCTGTTGCTCCCAGCTACAGGTTATCTGATGGTGTTTGCAATCTGGAATGGCTTCGCTAATGCTCCACTTTATGTCCACATAATGAATGGGCTGGGCATCCTCATGTTGCTCATCTATATGCATGTTTACTTTGCCCCGTTTAATCGCCTGAAGATGGCTGTTAATGAGCAGAACTGGCCAGTGGGTGCGAAAGCGCTGGCACAGATTAGAATTCTTGTTGGCATAAATACAGTACTGGGTTTGCTCGTTGTTATCGTTGCAAGTGCAGGGCGGCTATATGTGTAAAGGTGTTTTGTTTGTATTCGTCGCTTAAAACAGTATTCAGCAAGTTATTCGCCCATTAATGCTTTCATACTAAGATCAGCCCAGTGAACGGCCTCTAGGTAGGCGAGAATAAAGTCTTCACGCTTATCTTCGAGTGTATTGAATTCATCCCAGTCACAATGTTCATAATGTAGTACATACTTGTAAAGCTCACCCTGAGGCCCTGTTTTGTCCAGCAGTGCAAGTTTTATCGGGGTGCTTAAAATGACTGTATCCAGCAAATCGATCATGGGTTGATCCATCAGCGCATCCAGCACCGAGAACAGACCGATAATAAACATCTGATGCTTGATTTCAGGGTGCATCTTTGCAGACAGTAACTCAAGCATTTTCCCCCTGATCATGCCAGTCACAATGATCTCAGTGGGCTTAATATCGACAATTCGCGTCATCATAATGAGAGTGATCCATTCCCTCAGATTTTTTGTGCCCAGTAGTACAATGGCATCTTTAATAGAATCTACTTCACGGCGCAGGCTAAATGCAGCACTGTTGATGTAACGAAGTAATTTATAGGACAGGGTAATGTCCTGGATCAGCAGATTTTCCAGCTCATCTGCAGTGATCTCTGGATTCTGAAGTTTTTCAATTAGATTTAGAAGAACCAGTTTATTACCCGGTAGCGACTTTTGCTGCAGCATTTCAGGTTTGCAGAAAAAATATCCCTGAAAATAATCAAAATTAAGTGCACTACAAAATTCATATAACTGATGTGTTTCAACTTTTTCTGCAATGATTTTCACATCGTATGGCTTTAAAAAATCAAGTTGCTGTATCACCTGATCATGACTGAGTGCAATAACATCAATTTTGACGAAGTCTGCTAACTCGATGAGAGGGATGAGATCATCTCGATACTCGAAATCATCCAGTGCGATCAGATAGCCTTCATCCTTAAGGCGTTTGATACCGGCGATGACTTCTTTATCTGGCACGACATCTTCGAGAATTTCCAGTACGGCCTGTTCATTAAACATAGGCGTCAGTGAGGCATTAACAAGAAACTCACGTGGCAGGTTGATAAAGGCGAGAGCACTTCCGGCAAGATTGTCGATGCCAATGTGCATAAAGGAGTTGAGTATGGTTACACAGGATGCCTGATCAGCATCTGAAATATTGGCTTCATTAACCAGACTATTGCGATAGAGTAGCTCATAACCTAATACACCTTGAGTGCGGTTGTATATTGGCTGACGGGCTATGAATAACTGATCCATATTTTCCCTGTTTACATTAGTTGCAGTTAATATACACTATTTGCAATATATGTCGATAGTCAGGTGAATTACCCGATTATATTGTTCAATGCTGATTTTTATCAATGATAATCAAGATGATACCCGAAAAATTTCGCTTAAGCTTAATGCAGCAACAACAGATCATTGATAAAACGCAATATTATATTGATACTGCAAATCGTTTGCTGGATCAGAGCTGTTCACCTATCGCCGTAAAGTTCGATCTTCGAGGTAAATCCTCGGGCATGTTCGTTGTTAAATCAAATGCATGTCTCATCCGCTACAATCCGGTGATCTTCTCACAATTTTATCAACATGCATTGATCCATACTGTGGCACACGAAGTTGCACATTATATAGTTCATATGATCTGGGATATCAGAAACGTAAAACCTCATGGGCAGGAATGGATCAGGCTGATGAATCTATTCTCGGTGCCAGCTGAGGTGACTAGTCGCTACGATATTAGCGGCCTGCCATTAAAACAGCAACAAAGGCATTTATATCAATGTGCCTGTATGCAGCATAGTTTATCAACAACTCGTCATAATAAAATCAATAGAAAGCAGGCCGTATATACCTGTAAGAAATGTGCGCAACCGCTGGCTTATATCTCTTCCTAGGTTGTAATGATCAGTCGGATTGAGTCAATACGATGAACGGGTTTCTGTATGGCCGTTTTTAATGTGCTCAGCTGTAACCTGAAAAAATCAATTTCTTCATTTCTCACCTGTGGATTGATCTGTTGTAATGCAACAAGTCGCTCGATTTCATTTTCGAGTGTGAGAATTCTCGTCATGTAATGCTGGTTCAGGTAGTCCATTGCCTGTTCAGAAATCAGCTTGCTCACCTGATTCACCGCGTTTTTAATTTCTGCTTCCTTAAGCTGAACAATCTGTTTGGCTATTGATCTGTCGACAGCATTGTAGCTGTTGCTGCTCAGGTTGAGGCTGATTTCTTCAGTATTTTCATTAAGCGTTATGAGAAGTGGTAGAGGTGGCAGGGACTGATTTTTATTGTGTTCTGCAGGCGCATCTATGGATAAAATAACGACAAACTGAATCAACAGCTGGCCAGGTTTAAAGTCATCATCCTTAATACTACACGCTGCGGTGTTACCGAGTTCATTACCGAGAAGCATATCGATGCCATTGATCACCAGCGGATGTTCCCAGCTTAAAAAGTGCATATCATCGTGAACCAGTGCGACTTCTCTATCGAAGGTAATTGTCATGCCATCGTCACTGAGGCCTGGAAACTGGCCAATCATATGTTCCGCCGGGCTGATAATATAACTGCCAGGTTTATGATCTTCTACATTAACGCCATAACTGTCAAAAAGTGTGAGCATGAAGTTCTTTAACTGTGAGCGATGCTCAAAGGCTTCAATTCTATTTTTGAGTTTATTCGCGATATCTTTACGGCATGAACTGTATTCAAGTAGTCGATCACGCCCCTCATGCATCTCTCTGTTGAGGTTTTCATGTTGCTGTTTGCAGTGCTCAACAAATTCATTGAAAAGGCTTTCTGTTGTATCAGTTAGAGCAAGATGTTTAACCAGTGCGTTGTGCTTATCTGCAAATATCTGGGCGCCTGCGGGGCAGGTTGCCTTAAATGCGTTTAATGCCTGGTGATACCATGTGTATAAACGATGTTGTGATGTTTTTTCAAAATAGGGTACATGTAAATGTATTGTATTTTTCTGACCGATCCGGTCGAGTCGACCAATACGTTGTTCCAGCAAATCTGGATTGAGTGGTAAATCGAATAGTACCAGGTGGCTGGCAAACTGAAAGTTACGCCCTTCACTGCCAATTTCTGAGCACATCAAGAGTTGTACACCGGTTTCCTGATCAGCGAAATCCGCGGCACATTTATCGCGTTCAATAATGCTCAGGTTTTCATGGAATACCGATGTGGCAATGGCATATTTTGTTTTTAATATTTTTGAAAGTGCAATGGCCGTTTCGGCGTAGTGACATATGAGCAGAATTTTATCTGATGTATAGTGATTTAGAAGTTCTACCAGCCAGTCAACTCGTGGATCAAATGAGGTCCAGTTACTGGCGCCTGTGTAAAAATGTTCAGCATGTAATAGCTGCGATATATCTTCATAATTATCGAACAGCGTTTTATATGCATCGTTCAGCGGCAGTGCATAAGCTGACACTTTTCGTTCCGGGAATCCCTTGATCGCCATGCGCGTATTTCTAAACAAAACACGACCAGTGCCATGACAATCCAGTAGATGATGAATCAGCGTGTTTTTTTCTTCGGGTAGCAGTGTTGCATTTAATAATTTCGCATCATCAATATGACTCTCAAGTGTTTTGAGTTTGGCAAGGTCATTTTTTGCTAGCGGCTTATCTGCGTTGATGGCATCAATCAGATCAGCAATTCCCTGGTATTGCTCTTCCTGTTGCAGGAAACTGTCATAGTCACTAAAACGATCCGCATCCAGCAAACGTAGTCTGGCGAAATGGCTTTCTTTGCCGAATTGCTCAGGTGTTGCCGTGAGCAGTAATAATCCCCTGGTTGTTCTGGCAAGCTGCTCAACCAGTTTGTATTCTTCACTGATTTTATCTTTTGACCATTCCAGATGGTGCGCTTCGTCAATAATTAATAAATCCCATTCGCTACTAATCGCCTGTTGAAATCGCTCAGGGTTTTCGCTAAATAAACTCAGGCTGCAGAGAATTTGTTGCTCTGCATTAAAGGGGTTAGTGAAATCGGTGCTCTCACTGATGGCCTGGCAACGTTCTTCATCATAAATATTAAAAAACAGGTTAAAGCGCCTCAGCAGTTCTACCAGCCATTGATTAACCAGTGGCTCGGGCACAATAATCAGAACTCGGCTGGCGCGTCCTGTACTGAGTTGCTGGTGTAAAATCATCCCGGCTTCAATGGTTTTACCGAGGCCAACTTCATCGGCTAATAACACGCGTGGTGCGTAGCGACTGGCCACTTCATTGGCGATGTATAGCTGGTGCGGGATAAGGCTGGTTCGTGCACCGGTGAGACCGGTCAGGCCACTCTGAAAATGAGTTATCTGGTTTAACCAGCTTTGATAGCGTAGCGTAAACCACTTGTTATCATCAATCTGTCCACTCTGTAGTCGTTCGAGTGGCTTATTGAGCTGTATAGCAGTATCAAGATCACGTTCTTCCAGTTGTTCTGTATCGCCTGTTTCAGTGGTAACGCTATATGTCAGTAGATGCTGATATTCAGAGACATCAGTGATTTTAAGTTTACGTTTATGTATATCACTCACTTCATCGCCGATATTAAATCGGATACGAGTGAGCGGTGCGGAGTCCTTGGCATAGGTGCGAGTTTCTTCAACAGCGTGAAAAATTATGCTCACTGTTCTGTGCTCCACATCCAGCACAGTTCCCAGTCCCATATTCAATTCAGCATCATTTATCCAACGCTGGCCAGCTACAAACTCAGACACAGATTCACCCAGATCAAAAATCCAGTTATTATACGCGACAATTTATCGGAGTATCAGGCCAGATTATGAAAGCCAATGAAATTAAGCGCGGTGCCTTTATTCACTTTAACGGGCAGAATATCGTGATAAAAAGTCTGCATGTGCAAACCGCCTGTTCTCGCAGCGGAAATACACTGTATAAGGTGAAAGGCCAGGTACTGGTAAGTAAGCAGAAATTTGAGCATGCCTTTAAAGGGGATGAGGTTGTTGATGTGATTGATGTGTCTCGTCGTAGCGTGCAACCGCTCTACCGTGAAGGCAATGGCTGGGTATTTATGGATGTTGAGAGCTATGAACAATACACCCTGTCAGACGATGATATTCAGGATGAACTGCCCTTTATTATTGAAGGCATGGAAGGTGTCAATGCGCTGGTCGTTGAAGAGCAGGTCATGGCGATTGAATTGCCAGCAACGGTAAATCTGAGTATTGAAGAGACCACACCGGCAATGAAAGCGGCCTCATCTTCAGCACGTACCAAGCCCGCCACACTGAGTACCGGCCTGATTGTGCAGGTGCCGGAGTATCTGCTGGCGGGTGAAGTGATTAAGGTGAATACTGAAACGCAGGAATTTATCTCTCGTGCCTGATAATCTAGCACCTGAATCTTTTGCACCTGATGATCTAGCCTGCTGATGAGCTGGTATGTGTACCTGTTGAAATGTGCAGATGACAGCTACTATACCGGCGTCACCACGGATCTTAAGCGTCGGCTACAGGAGCATAATCAGGATGACAAACGGGGCGCGAAATATACACGTGCTCGCCGCCCCGTTGAAATGGTGTATTTCGAGTTATGTGAATCACGCTCTGATGCGGGGTCACGTGAATATGAAATACGCAAATTAAGTCGTAGCAAAAAGCAGGCTCTGGCTGAATCAATGGCAGGTCAAATCCCTGCGAACACCTCCGTAGAATCCTCAATTTAATTTATGGTGGAATAAAGTTTTCCAGTCCGAGCTTTGTTTCAATCTGTTATATGATGCTCACACACGATACTAAATGCGGGCGATATGCAATGTATGGCCCGTTATCGAGATAATTACTATATAACTATCAAATGAGGATCACAGATGAAATTAATACTATTAGGTGCGCCAGGTGCAGGTAAGGGCACAGTAGCCAAACTTTTAACCAAAATGGATGGTTCCGTGCAAATTTCTACAGGCGATATTCTGCGCGCCGCGGTTGCAGCAGGAACAGAACTGGGTAAAAAGGCAGAAGCGGCAATGAAAGCGGGTGACCTTGTCTCTGATGATCTGATTATGGGTATTATGGCTGAGCGTCTGAAAGAGGACGATTGCAAGGCGGGTTACCTGCTGGACGGCTTCCCACGGACCATTCCACAGGCTGAAGCACTAAAAGTGATGCTCGCTGATATGGATGAAGAGCTGGATATGGTGGTCAATATTGATGTGCCTCGTGATGTGATCCTGGATCGCCTAACGACTCGCCGTACCTGCACCGACTGTGGTGAAATTTACAATGTAAAATCGAACCCACCTAAAGAAGAAGGCAAGTGTGATAAATGCGGTGGCCCGGTTGTACAGCGAGATGATGAAACCGTAGAAGCCATTAGCAATCGCCTGGATGTATTCAATGAGCAAACCGCTCCTCTGGCGGGTTTCTATGAAAAAGAAGGCATTATGATCACTGTTGATGCTACCTCAAGCGATGCGGTGATTGATGCGATCAAACAGCGCTTAGGCGAAAAAGCGGCTTAACGTTAACGGCTGTCCGTCAGTTGTCATTTCCTGATGACTGGCGGCCAGATCTTTTCAGCCACATCCTTACTATACCCTGGGCCCGAATACGCAACAGCAAATTCACCGGCGGGTTTATTCTCAGTCGTTTTTACTGTCTGTTATAGATCCTGATTGAGCAGGCCTGTGAGGCGCCTTTAATGCTCAAACGCTTGTAAATCCGATGATCAAATGTATAATTCACTGCCGATTTAATTCAAAGAGCCAACAAAGGTAGTGTGATAATACCCTCAGGCACTTTATCCCTGATCTTGTTCTATCAAGACCATTTTTTCAACCTGTCAAGTTGCCATTAACTTGTGAAGTTAATTCTCATGCAATTTTTGCACAGTAATTCGTGGAATATTTATGTTGTTACTTTCATCCAGGCAGGACTGGCTTGGTAATCTCCGTGGCGATATTCTTGCTGGTCTCGTCGTTGCGCTCGCTTTAATTCCCGAGGCAATTGCCTTTTCAATTATTGCCGGTGTTGATCCAAAAATTGGCCTGTATGCTTCATTTGCGATTGCGGTGATTATATCGATTGTTGGTGGCCGCCCGGGGATGATTTCTGCCGCGACTGCCGCAACTGCTTTATTGATGGTGACACTGGTTAAACAATATGGGCTGGAGTATCTACTGGCCGCGAGTATTCTGGCGGGCGTATTACAGGTGATTGCAGGTTACCTGAATCTGCAGAACTTAATCAGTTTTATTTCTCGCTCAGTGATGGTGGGTTTCTTAAATGCACTGGCGATTCTTATCTTTATGGCACAGCTACCCGAGTTGATAAATGTTACCTGGCATGTGTATGCCTTAACCGCACTTGGGCTGGCTATAATCTACCTGTTTCCTTATGTGCCCAGGCTGGGCAGTCTTATACCTTCTCCGTTAGTGACCATTATCGTATTAACCCTTATCGTCGTTATATTAGGCTGGGATCAGGTTAGAACCATTGGCGACATGGGCGAATTGCCCGACACATTGCCCGTGTTTCTCCTGCCGGATATACCTTTAAACCTGCAAACGCTCTGGATTATTCTGCCATATTCCGCCGCAATTGCCGTGGTTGGCCTGCTTGAATCTCTAATGACAGCACAAGTGCTGGATGAAATGACCGATACCGACAGCGATAAATCACGCGAATGCAAAGGGCAGGGCATTGCCAATATTGGCTCTGGTCTGCTCGGCGGTATGGCCGGTTGTGCAATGATTGGGCAGTCGATAATTAATGTAAAATCCGGTGGGCGTGGGCGCTTATCAACCTTTATCGCCGGTCTTTTTCTGTTAATTATGGTGGTTTTTCTATCAGATTATCTTTCCGTAGTACCCATGGCGGCCCTGGTTGCTGTGATGATTATGGTATCCATTGGTACATTCAACTGGAATTCAATTCCTGAAATGCGCACCAATCCTTTATCGGCAACGGTCGTCATGCTATCTACGGTGTCGATTACAATCTGGACACATAATCTGGCGTTTGGCGTTATAACGGGCGTGGTGCTAGCAGCCTTATTTATGGCCACTAAACTGCGTGAACTAATGACTGTTGAGAAGCATATTGATGAAGCGACGAACAGCATAACCTATGAAGTCATCGGTCAGGTCTTTTTCAACTCTTCAGAAAAATTTATTAAATATTTTGATTTTAAAGATGCAGTCGATAAAGTCACTATTGATGTTCACCGTGCTCACTTCTGGGATATAAGTGCTGTTTATGCTTTAGATAAAGTGGTTATAAAACTGCGTCGTGAAGGCGCAGAGGTCGAGATTACTGGTCTTAACGAAGCTAGCGAAACCTTGCTGGATAAATATGCAGTGCATAACGATCGTGAAAAAATTGAAAAAGTTATGGGAGATCACTAATGGAAGCGCTAGAAAAAAAATGGGTCATTGCATGTGTCGATGGTTCAGAATTATCTCAGGCCGTTGTTGATTACTCGGCGTGGATTGCCGAAAAAGTAAAATCACCATTAGAACTCATTCACGCCATTGAGCACAGTCAGTTGCTTGATCACACGGATCATTCTGGAAACTTAACCCCGAATTTGCGTGAAAATTTAATCAAAACCCTTTCGGAAGATGAACGAGCAGAAAACAAGCGCTTAATCGAAGAAGGCAAACACATACTGGAAAAAGCTAAATCGAGTATTTCCGTGCGTTCGATTAAAGAGGTTAAAACTAAACAGCGTCATGGTGATCTGGAAGAAACCTTATCTGATCTGGAATCAGAAATACGTGTACTGGTATTAGGTTTGCGTGGAGAAGATCATGAGGCGACTGAAGAAGGGATTGGCTCTCAACTGGAAGATTCGATTCGTGCAGTGCATCGCCCAATATTCATAGTCAGTGAAGGCTTTCAGGAACCTGAATCAATCATGCTTGCCTACAACGACACGGAAGCTGCAAGAAAAGCACTGGATATGCTGTGCAAAAGCCCACTATACACGAACATGAAAATTCATCTGGTCCATGTTACGGATGATCAGTCCAAAGGTGAAGCGTTACTTAAACAGGCTGAAAAAAGTTTGCAGCAAACCGATCTGGATTTTCAAACCGCATTGCTTAGTGGTGATCCACAAACCCAGCTACTCGCATATCAGGATCGGCATAATCTCGACATGACCATGATGGGAGCGTTTAGCCACGGTAAACTGCGTAGCCTGTTTTTTGGTAGCTTTACTTTAACAATGTTGCAGCACAATAAAAAACCAATTTTGTTGATACGCTAATAATAGCGAATAGGGAAGAAATCAGGCGCTTATCGTTCTTGTTTTTGATATTGCGCATAACATTTAAATGCCATGTGTTAAAGGCCTGGTTTATTTCATACCTTATAAAAGCCAGCTATACTGTTTTTTTGTTTAACAGTAGTAACAACAGAACTGTAAGTCGTGCAGTAGAGTATGTGAGGTGTATGCATGATTGCAACATCTGGCCCCGTTGTTTGATTTTTTAATCAATCAATGAGCTTCTTATAAGGAAGGTTGAGTGTATAAAATAACTTAATCTGTGAAAGTTAGCATGTTTTATGCATTATCGTGATGGCCTTATAACTGTTAAATACTTTTAGACTTCAATATTGTAGAAGTATTTGCATATACTAAGCATGCATTCTTGCTAATAAGATATAAATAATGAATATATTCTTTATTGTTACAACCATGTTGCTGCTTATAGTTTCATTGTTGCCCTTAAGCAGAAACCCTCATTGGTTTGTTAGAGGTATGGATTTTCCTCGTCTTCAGCTAGCTATTATTTCCTTTCTCTTACTAATTGCAATAATTATTAACCTTGATTTTTCTGCACTTCTTGCCTGGCTATTATTAGGTACTGTTGCTGCGTGTCTTCTTTGGCAAGTGTGGTGGATTTTGCCTTATACGCGTATCTGGCCAAGTGAAGTTAGAACAGCTGAATATTATGACGATGAACGAAAGCTCAGTATCATCACCGCAAATGTTCTTACCCCTAACAGACAGGCCGACAAATTACTTAACCTGGTTAGGCAGCACCAGCCGGATGTGCTGGTTACGCTAGAATCCAATGACTGGTGGCAGCAACAACTCGATACCCTGCAAGATGAAATGCCCTATAGTATTAAGTGTCCGCAGAATAACCTTTATGGAATGCATGTGTATTCACGTTTAGCCTTAGATTGCACAGAAATATCCTATCTCGTGGAAGATGATATTCCTTCCATACATACTCAGGTAACTTTGCGTTCTGGTGATACTGTGCGAATGCACTTTCTACATCCTGCGCCACCTAGTCCCACAGAAAATACCGAATCTGCAGAGCGTGATGCAGAGTTAGTGATTGTTGCCCGTAGCGTTAAAAAAAGTCAACAGCCCATCGTAGTAACTGGTGATCTTAACGATGTTGCCTGGTCTGCGACAACGCGCCTTTTCCGAAAGCTCAGTGGTTTGCTGGACCCGCGAGTTGGGCGGGGTATGTTTAATACTTTTCATGCTAAAATTCCACTTTTACGCTGGCCATTAGATCATCTGTTTCATAGTCACCATTTTTCCGTGCATTCAATCAACCGATTAGCTTATTTTGGATCTGACCACTTCGCCTTATTTACAGAATTATCTTACACACCAGTTCAAGACAAGGAGCAACAAGGATTAGACACTGAGCCTGACGATAAATCATGGGGTGATTCCATTGTGAAGAAACAAGATGTCAGTGCTAAAGACGTTACTAAGCCAGGTGAGTCAAGCAAGTATTGAATCGCCTTTAATCAACTACACTTATCGAATAAGTGTAGACTCTTTAGTTATACATTAACAAATAAAATCATCATTTCTCGTACTTGGCATGATCTCTTACTGCTGAGGCATAATACGAAGTCTTACTAGCATTAATGGAGAAATCGTCATGAAAGACAGGTTTAGATTTATTTTAAGTCGGCTAACAGAGAAGCTTTGGGTTAAGCCTTTACTGGTTTGTTTGGTTTCGATTACTATTGCTTTTGCGTCTCAGTTTGTAGATCAGCTATGGGTGTTTCAGAATACCCCAGATGTAAAGTCTGAATCTATTGAAATGCTACTCGAAGTCATTTCTGCATCCATGCTGGTTATGGCTGTGTTCGCGGTAGGTTCGATGCTAGCTGCGTATCAATCAGCAAGTCGCACTGCGACGCCACGTGTTTTTTCCCTGATCATATCAGATGATGTTTCTCAAAATGCATTATCGACCTTTATAGGTGCCTTTATTTTTAGCATTGTAGCGCAGGTTGCATTAATTAATGGCTATTACGAGAAAGAAGGCAGGTTTGTCCTTTTTATTATAACCATAGCCGTTTTTGTCATTGTTATAGCAAGTTTTGTAAAATGGGTTGATTGTATTGCTCATTTAGGTCGCTTAAGTTCCTCTATTAAAAAAATAGAGATAGCAACGAAGGAAGCGTTGTGTAGAATAAAAAATAGACCCTGTCTTGGTGCAATGAAATCTAAAAATCTAAAAGAAGGTTTTTCTGTTTTTAGTAGCATAACAGGTTATATTCAGCGAATAGATATAGCGTTATTACAGTCTGTAGCTAGGAGTTCAGACATGCAAATTGAAGTGGCAGTGCTTCCAGGTAAATTTGTAACCCATAACTTACCGCTGGCTTATATAAAGTCTGATATTGAAATAACAAATGAATCAGTTGAAGTCGAATCTGTGCTTAAAGCCTTTTGTATTGACAGAAATAGAACTTTTGATGATGACCCTAGATTTGGTCTTATTGCCCTCTCCGAGATAGCAAGTCGCGCTCTTTCACCCGCGGTAAACGATCCGGGTACGGCTATCGAAATTACTGGTAGCTTTGTACGACTATTTACAGATTTTGCTCATGTAGGCTCGAAAATTAATAGTGTTGATGTTGAGTTTGATCGCATTTCAACTCCAGAAATTTCATATAACGATATGTTCGAAGATGCCTTTAGTGCTATTGCACGTGATGGGGCGAATAACATAGAAGTTATAACACGTATTCAAAAGGCTCTTGATACACTTTCCACTATTGGTTGTGAGGCTACAAAAAGTGCGGCATTCAGTTCTGCAAAACTGGTATTATTGTATGCCGAAAGAGAACTTCGATTACCTTATGAGGCGGAGAAGTTGCGGGCTGTTTCAGCATTTCTAGATAGTTAAAGGTGGGGCCAGGTTGAAGTGCACCCGCTTTCAGGATATTTTCAACCTGAGATAAAATCTGCTCTATAAATAAAACAAACAACCCAGCCATGCTGGGTTGTTTGTTTAACAGTTGTACTACTAATATCTGGTGGGTATATGTGCTTTTATATCCTGAACATTATGTTTTACCAGATTCTTGTCTATTGCGGATACAACGTGCTTATTTGTTTCATGACCAAGATTTTTTCGCAAATCTCCCAGAAACTTGGGAGGAGACATCAGAATTAATTTTTTAAACTGACCTTTATTGCGTGCATGATTCAAATGTTGTCCCAGACTACGGGCAAATTCCTCGCGTTCATGATCCTTATGTGTGTCTTGTAGATTTGTTAATTGTGAGTGGCGACTCTGTTTTTGCTGGTTGCCTGATAACTGGCTTTTATGGTTACGGCTATTGGAGTGGGTGAAGCCTTTAAGTTCTTTGAGTGAGCGCTCTGATTCATTTTGTTCTAATTGAAATATTTTTGCACGGCTGCTTTCTGCAACCACAACCCAGGTTTTTGACATGAAATAACTCCTTCAATGAATGACGAAATGTGTTTACTCTGACAATAGATACACACTTGAGTTTACTTTTGAACTGGATATTTACCTCGTATTTTTATTTATGCTTTGTTATATATAATGGCATCTGTTATACATGAATAATTCAAAAATCTTATCCGCTTAATTATTATAATTAATTTGATTATGCTCAAATGCCAAATAACGGTGCATACGCACTGTTTAGGTGCATAAAAACAGAGCTAAACTAATGATATTTCAGCAATATTTAACCTGCATACAAATACATATAAGCAGAATTGTTATTAGATAAACTCAGCTTAAGTTGGTATATTAGCCAGCTGTTAATAGACGAGTGGTATCAGAGGTTTCATGGCGAGTTCAGCCGAAAATTCCAGTATAGCGTTTCAGGAGAAGACGACCTGTCCATATTGCGGTGTAGGCTGTGGGGTGATTGTCAGTCAGTCTGGTGGCCAGTATAAAGTTCGCGGTAATCCCGATCATCCCGCTAATCTGGGTCGATTGTGCTCTAAAGGGGCGGCATTATCTGAAACACTGGAAGATGACGGACGCTTGCTGTATCCACAAATCAACGGTATGCGTGCCTCATGGGCTGATACGATAAAGTTGATGGCGAATCAGTTTCAACACTGTATGGATGAATATGGCCGTGATTCAGTGGCGATGTATGTATCTGGCCAGTTATTAACTGAAGATTACTATGTCGCTAATAAGCTGATGAAAGGCTTTATTGGCAACGCCAATATTGATACGAATTCCCGTTTATGTATGTCATCTGTGGTGGCTGGACAAAAACGCGCCTATGGTTCTGATACCGTTCCCTGTAGCTATGAAGACCTTGAACGAACCAATCTCATTGTTATTGTTGGCTCAAATACCGCCTGGTGCCACCCGGTTATCTATCAGCGGATTGTAAAAGCCAAAAAGAATAATCCTAATTTACATATTGTGGCCATTGATCCTCGCAAAACGGCAACCTGTGATATTGCTGATATGCATCTGGCGATTAAAGGTGGTCAGGATGCCGTGTTATTTAATGGTCTGTTAACCTACCTCAATGACATGGGGGAAGTGAATAAACCATTCCTGGATAACTGCGTGGAAGGTGTAGAAGCCACACTTCAAGCTGCCTATAGCTCGTCTACAGGGTTGCAGGATATCGCAGATCAGTGCGCCCTGGAGCTGGATCAGCTGGAAGAGTTTTATGCCCTGTTTGCGCGTAAGGAAAAAGTTGTCACGTTATTTTCTCAGGGTATTAATCAAAGCAGTTCAGGAACTGATAAGGTCAATTCGATCATTAACTGTCATTTGCTGTCGGGCAGAATGGGGCGGCCAGGTATGGGGGCTTTTTCCTTAACCGGGCAGCCAAATGCCATGGGAGGGCGCGAAGTCGGCGGACTGGCAAATCAGCTAACCGCTCACATGGATCTGGCGAACCCTGAGCACAGGCGACTGGTTCAACAGCACTGGCAATCACCGCGTATTGCAGATAAAGATGGCTACAAGGCGGTGGACTTGTTTGACGCGATACTGGACGGCAAGATCAAGGCCCTGTGGGTTGTTGGTACGAACCCGGCCGTGAGTATGCCGAACAGCAGCCGTGTTCGTGAAGCCCTGTCACATTGCGAGTTTCTGGTGGTGCAGGACTGCATGGAGCAAACCGATACGACAGAGCTCGCGCATGTCCTGTTGCCCGCCACTACCTGGGGTGAGCGCGATGGTATGGTGAGCAATTCTGAGCGACGCATTTCCCGTCAACGGGCTTTTAAGGCTGCACCGGGTGAAGCCAAGGCTGACTGGCAGATTTTCTCGTTATTCGCGCAGGCAATGGGTTTCAAGGACGCCTTTGATTACCAGTCTCCCAGAGAGATTTTTAATGAGTTTGCCTCATTAAGTGGTAAGGAAAATAATGGCAGCCGGGATTTTGATATTTCGGCATTAGCCGACCTTGATGAGAAGGCCTATGAACAGTTTATGCCTTTGCAATGGCCGGTTACTTACAACCATCCGTCCGGATCACCCCGTTTATTTGAAGATGGAAAATTCTTTACTGCCTCAGGTAAGGCGCAAATGATTCCCATTGCGCCGCGCAAGCCGGTTTACCCGGTTACAGATGAATATCCACTGGTATTGAATACCGGGCGTGTACGCGATCACTGGCATACCATGACGCGTACTGGAAAATCGCCAACCCTGTCCACCCATATTGCTGAGGCATTTATACAGATACACCCTGAGGACGCTGAGCTTTATGGTATTAAAGAGGATGATATTGTAAGCGTATGCAGTGCATGGGGTGATGCCACTGTGCGGGCCTGTATTGGCGATTCAACGCCCCGTGGTAGTGTCTTTATGCCGATCCACTGGAATGATCAATATGCGGCTAACGCCGTCGTAGATTGTCTGGTGAGTCCAGCACGTGATCCTCATTCAGGTCAGCCAGAGTTTAAACACACACCGGTGTCTGTTCGTCCTGCAAGCCATGCCTGGTATGGCTTTGTCATGTCACGGCGTGAGCTTGATCTTTCTACACAGAGTTACTGGAATTTAAATAAGGGCCATGCACTCTGGCGTTATGAAATTGCGGGCAATGAAACCCCCAGTGACTGGGCTGCCAATGCGCGTAGTATGCTGTGCGCAGATGATACCAATGTTTCATGGATGGAGTATTTTGACCAGTCGGTTAAGCGTTATCGTGCGGCACGATTAATCGGTGACAAGCTGGAAAGTTGTATTTTTATTGGGCCTGACACACACTTGCCGGATCGAGACTGGTTAATGGCCCTGTTCGATAAGGAAAAATTAGAAGACAAGGAAAAGGCATTTCTACTTTCGGGGCGCCCGAGTGAGCAGGTGGACGACGCAGGCTCAAGTGTTTGCGCCTGTTTTGGTGTCGGTCGAAATACCATATTAAAGGCCATAAAAGAAAAAAATATCAGTTCAGTGGAGGAAATTGGTGAGGCGTTAAGCGCAGGGACGAATTGTGGTTCATGTATCCCTGAGTTAGCTGCTTTACTAAAAGAAGCAGATAAATAATGTGTTAATTTAAAGAGATGTTTGTTTAATGAAAACACTGCTGATAGCACGACATGCTAAATCGAGCTGGAACGATGCCAGTAAAAATGATTTTGAGAGAGGCTTAAATCCGCGCGGGCAGAAAGATGCGCCATTAATGGCTTCCTATTTGCAGCAGTGTGGTTATATGGTTAATCAGATAATCAGCAGTGATGCAGTACGCGCCTTAGAGACGGCAGAACAGTATAAAAAGTACCTGACACCGGAGCATGATTTAATCACCTATCATGATCTGTACCTTGCACCACTCAATAGCATTATTCAGCTGGTTAAAAATATTCCTCAGAGCGAAGCCGTTGTTATGCTGGTAGGTCATAACCCGGGTATGTCAGAGGCACTTAATTACTGGTCGGGTGAAAACATGGATGATATGCCGACCTGTGGAGTGGGCATTATTCAGTTTGATATTAACAGCTGGGCTGAGGCAGAAGCATCGCAAGGATCACTGCTGGGGTTTGAGCATCCGAAAAGTATTCAGGATAAAAGTCATTAGTTCTCGAAACGGGCGGCTAAAGAGTCGATTAATCAGCGCTTTCATAAACGGCCATTATGGCCTTCAGTTCATTCGTTAATATCTGTAGCTCTGTTTCATCAAAATCTTCCAGGCCCGCTGATTTTTGCCCAGACTCCAGTGTTTTAATAAATGCATTCACTGACTGGCAGCCCGTTGCACAGATTGCTTCAATCGCCTGATTTATTTTATGCTGATTCATTATAATAAAACGTTCCACTTAAACATTGCTCGATTTAACCTGATTCGGCAGGCTCATGGCGCGCTTTCTGTCTGCTCGCGCTGATGCTGTAACCAGCTTTGTAATGTAGGGTGCTCCAGGTAGTTTCTACCTGTAATATAATCAAGCACATTGTTGAGTCGGTAAAATCTTATCACAGATTCTATACGTAATATTTCCCTGCCATTTTCATCAAAAAAAATCAGTGCCGGTGCAAAGGTCAGGTTTAAGTCATCTGCCCACTGGCTTGACGTTGTATGAGAGCCATCAGGTGTAATCAACGGCGTCTGTTTATGTGTGTTGATCTGTACTAACTCAAGTTGTTCAAGTTTGTTAATGACTTCCTGGTTACTTAGCGTGTCGCCATGTAAAACATCGCAGGCATGACATTTCGGGTGCTCAAAAAACACCATTAGAGGTTTGCGTTTTTCAGCGAGTGTTGAATTGCGCCTGTCCAGGTTGTATGGGGGTTGTATAAAAAAATCGTTTTCATTCAGCTCGTCCATGCCAAAGCTCAGGGCGGATTGCGCGCGTGCCAGATACTGACGAAATGTTTCACGATTATAATGAGCGTCGGCAACATATTCTAACGCCGCTCTGAACTGATATTTAGGGCGATAGCCAGGTAAGCGTAACGCTAGTTGCCCCTGTCGGTTATAAAAAAGCAGGGTTGGTGTGAAATTGGTGCGCATATGTGTTGCATAGTCTTTCTCGCTTCTATGCTGGTTATTAAAGTCAGTAACGGTTCTGTCTCCGCGCACATCAATCGCAATGACATTGAAATGTTGTTGGGTGTACTTTGCAATATCCGGATCTCCCCAGTTACCTTCAAGTAACGCCTTGCAGTAGGCGCAATCTTTTCTGCCAAAGTAAATTATCAGGCCGCTTTTATTGTCGTTTATGGCTTCTTGCAGGCTGTCATCTAAATCAAGAAAACTGAGCTTAAACCAGTTTGGCAGATGCAGCGCTTCAGCCAGAGGCTGGTCATCAAAAGCCAGTGCTGAGGGCTTTGTTTCTCGAGCGTCAGCTACTGTGCCAAACAGGCATAAAATAAACAGTGTCAGGGGCAGTAAATATGAGTTTTGCCCGGATGTTGGTCTGTCAATAAAGATTTTTTGCATAATTAAAGCTTAATTTAATCGGTTAAATGCGATAAGGCCAGTAATTAATTTAGCTTAATATTGATTTTCTTATGATGTATTGATCTGTGTTATCTGGCATTCAGTTTGTGGGTGATAACTGTTTAATTACATTTATGTGCTTGCTGCATGTAATTATGACTACGCATTTCTAATAGGCGACTCACCGTGCGTTTAAATTCGAAATGTAGCTGTTTTCCGTTGTATAAATTTTCTGGCTGGTCTTCAGCGCTAGCAATAATTTTGACGTTTCGGTCGTAATACTCATCAATCATATTGATAAAGCGTTTGGCGACATCATTGTGGCTGTCATTCATGACTGGAATCTGGCTGACGATGACCGTGTGATATTGTCGTGCAATTTCAATATAGTCTGCGGAGCCTCGCTGGTCGCCGCACAGCGACTGGAAGTCTAACCAGATAATATCGCTCGACACCATAATGCTACTGATCTGTCGATAGTTGATATGTATTTTTTGTGCGCGCTGGGCCGGGGAGGTGGCCAGTGCTAAAAAACATTGTTCAAGCTGCTTATGACTATGCTCTGAATGCAGATACCAGATATCAGCCTGCTCGAGCAATCTCAGTCGGTGATCAACCTGTCCGTTTAGTTGCAGTGTCTGGCAGCTTTGTTTAATGAGGGCTATAGCGGGTATAAAGCGTTCTCTTTGCAGGCCGTTTTTGTAGAGGTCATCGGGTGGAATATTCGAGGTGGCGACGATGACCACGCCTTCCTTAAACAGGGTGTTGAGTAAGCCGTAGAGCAGCATTGCGTCAGTGATATCTGAAACATGAAATTCATCCAGACAGATGAGGCGGTATTTTCTGGCAAAGGCCCGCGCTATCGATTGAAGTGGATTTTTCTGTTGTTCAAGCAAACTTAGTTGGTCGTGGATGGCGCGCATAAAGTGATGAAAGTGCATGCGTATTTTGCGATGGAAGCCAATGCTCGAATCCTGCAGCGTGTCATAGAACATATCCATTAACCAGGTTTTGCCGCGGCCAACATCACCCCATAAATAGATCCCGTCAGGCGGCGCGGGCGTTCTGTTTAGTAGACGAAGCATTTTATAGCGCAGGGTTTGCTGCTGTAAGTAATAGTGCCTGAGCTTGTGCTGCAACCGGGAGAGTTGATCGACTGCTTCAGCCTGTGCAGGGTCAGCATCATAGTGTCGCTGCAGCATTTGCCTGTTGTATTCGTCAATGATGCTCATAAATAAATATTATGGATAGTAATTCCATATTAAACAATAAGATAAGTAATATATATAATGTATATTGTTAAAAGTTCCACCGGCCCGTTAGCGGTGTATGATGCCCTGAAATCACCCTCATTATGACTTATTGTGAAGATAAGTGCAGGTGAAAATACGGCTTATATCGGCCCCGACCTGAAGCTGATTATTTATCTGTGTGGCGTTACAAGTCATTGAGAATTAAATAGTTATTTGCTAATATTCATCACGTTTTATGTGTCTTTCAAACCTCTTCCGATAAGGCCCCAAATAACCTAATGACACGCTATATATTTATTACGGGCGGTGTAGTTTCTTCCCTTGGAAAGGGGATCGCCGCCGCTTCTCTCGGTGCCATTCTCGAGGCACGTGGCCTTTCCGTTAAAATGCTTAAACTTGACCCTTATATAAACGTTGACCCGGGTACTATGAGTCCGTTTCAGCATGGTGAAGTCTTTGTAACCGATGATGGCGCAGAGACAGATCTTGATCTGGGGCATTACGAGCGATTTGTTAATTCACGCACATCACAGGCCAGTAATTTCACTTCAGGTCGTATTTATGAAACGGTGATCCGTAAGGAGCGCCGAGGCGAATATCTGGGTGGCACGGTTCAGGTTATTCCGCATATTACCGATGAGATCAAGCGCAGTGTGATAAAGGGTGCGGAAGGTGCTGATATTGCGATGGTGGAAATTGGCGGCACCGTGGGTGATATTGAATCACTGCCATTTCTTGAGGCGATTCGACAGATGGGTGTTGAAATGGGGCATGATCATGCGCTGTTTATTCACCTGACGCTGGTGCCTTATATTAAATCTGCTGGTGAAGTTAAAACCAAACCAACGCAGCACTCGGTAAAAGAATTACGTTCTATTGGTATTCAGCCAGATATTCTATTGTGCCGTTCAGAGACCTATCTGGCAGAAGAAGAGCGGCGTAAAATCGCCCTGTTCACCAATGTTGAAGAAAAGGCGGTTATCTCCGCTAAAGACATGGATCATATCTATAAAATACCTCAGTGGTTGCACGATCAGGGTCTGGACAAGATTGTTGCAGACAAGATGCACCTGAGTTTGCCAGAAGCCGATTTATCTGACTGGCAGGCCGTGGTCTACGCGATCGAGCATCCCGATTCTGAAGTGACGATTGGTATGGTTGGCAAATATGTTGATCTAACTGAATCCTACAAATCACTGAATGAGTCACTGGCTCATGCCGGCATTCAGAATAAGGCCAAGGTAAATATCAAGTATATCGATTCAGAACTGCTTGAATCGGGTGATATGACGCCGCTTGCCACACTCGATGCGATTCTGGTTCCGGGTGGTTTTGGTAAGCGTGGAGTTGAAGGCAAGATAGCAGCGGTGCAGTATGCCCGTGAAAACAAGGTGCCTTATCTGGGTATTTGCCTGGGTATGCAGGTTGCAGTGATTGAATATGCACGTCATATGGCGGGCATGGAAGATGCACACAGCACTGAATTTAATCGTTCAAGCCGACACCCGGTGATCGCGCTGATTACTGAGTGGAAATCAGAAACCGGTGAAACGGAGGTGCGCGATGAAAATTCAGATCTGGGCGGTACCATGCGGCTTGGCGCGCAGCCCTGTCATCTAACAGAAGGCAGTCATGTCAGTCGTATTTATGGCACGGATACGATTTCAGAACGTCATCGCCATCGTTATGAATTCAATAATACTTATCTGCAATCGCTGGAAGAGAAAGGCCTGGTGTTCTCTGGTCGTTCAGTTGATGGTAATCTGGTGGAAGTTGTAGAAATTCCTGATCACCCATGGTTTGTCGCCTGTCAGTTTCATCCCGAGTTCACATCGACGCCACGTAAAGGCCACCCTTTGTTTACCGATTTTATTAAGGCAGCCTGCAAGCACCGTGATACCGGAGGTAAGATTTAATGGAATTTAACGGTATTAAGGCGGGCCTGGATCAGCCTTTCTTTCTGTTCGCAGGGCCCTGTGTTATCGAGTCAGAAGCCATGGCATTGAATACGGCAACAGCCCTGCTGGAAATCACCAGTAAGCTGGGTATCCCGTTTGTTTACAAATCATCCTTCGACAAGGCGAATCGATCTTCCATTGATAGTTTTAGAGGCCTGGGCATGGCAGAAGGTTTGCGCATTCTGCAAAAAGTTAAGGATGAACTGGGCATACCTGTGATTACCGATGTGCATGAAGATACAGCAATTGATGAGGTGGCAGATGTCGTTGATGTGCTGCAAACGCCAGCGTTCCTGTGTCGCCAGACAAACTTTATTCTCAAGGTTGCGGCCGCCGGTAAACCGGTGAATATCAAGAAAGGTCAGTTTATGGCGCCCTGGGATATGAAAAATGTAGTGGAAAAAGCCCGCACAACAGGGAATGAGCAATTAATGGTCTGCGACCGCGGTGTCTCATTTGGCTATAACAATCTGGTGTCTGATATGCGCGCACTCGCCGTGATGCGCGAAACCGATTGCCCCGTTGTTTTTGATGCGACACACTCCGTACAGTTGCCCGGCGGGCAGGGTTCATGCTCTGGTGGCCAGCGTGAGCATGTGCCCGTACTGGCAAGAGCTGCGGTTGCAGCAGGTATCTCTGGCCTGTTTATGGAAACCCATCCTGATCCAGCCACTGCGTTAAGTGATGGCCCAAATGCCTGGCCACTCGGTAAAATGGAAGCTTTGTTGGCGCGTTTGCAGGGTATCGATCAGCTGGTTAAATCAGCACCGTTTGAAGAAATGCAATTGTAGTGAACTAAGCGTGTTAGCAGCGCCTGTTAATACGCCTGTAACACCCGTGTTATATAGTAATAATTAATTTAAGAAGTAAATATAAATACTTGAAAGTATTGAGGAAAACATGTCAAAAATTAAGCAAATAATTGCTCGTGAAATTCTGGACTCTCGTGGTAACCCAACGGTTGAAGCCGATGTTATTTTAGACAGCGGTATTCGTGGTCGTGCAGCGGTGCCTTCGGGAGCCTCAACCGGAACACGTGAAGCAATCGAGCTGCGTGACGGTGATAAAAACCGTTACATGGGTAAAGGCGTGACCAAAGCGGTTGCCAATGTGAATGGCGAAATTCAGCAGGCTCTACTGGGCGTCGATTGCCGTGAGCAGAGCAAAATTGACGATATTATGATCAAGCTGGATGGCACTGAAAACAAAGATCGACTGGGTGCTAATGCATTGCTAGCGGTATCATTGGCCGCGGCACATGCTGCAGCCGCCTTTGAAAAGAAAGATCTGTTTGCCTACCTGGGTAAAGCTGAGTTTAAACTGCCTGTGCCAATGATGAATATCATTAATGGCGGCTCTCATGCAGACAACAGTGTTGATATGCAGGAATTTATGATTCTTCCCGTTGGCTCTCCTTCATTTAAGGAAGCCTTACGCTGCGGAACCGAGGTGTTTCACGCGCTGAAAAAGGTATTGACTGATCGCGGTATGATTACCACGGTAGGTGATGAAGGTGGTTTTGCACCTAATCTTTCATCGAACGAGGAAGCCATTGAAGTCATTTTGCAGGCCATTAAAGATGCCGGTTATGTGCCAGGCAAAGATGTTTACCTGGGGCTTGATGTCGCTAGCTCAGAATTTTATAAAGATGGCGTATACAACCTGGCATCAGAAAACCGCAAGCTGACATCTGAAGAAATGGTCGATTTTCTTGCTGACTGGGTAGAAAGATACCCGATCATTACGATTGAAGATGGCCTTGATGAAGGTGACTGGGACGGCTGGGCAAAACTCACTGAACGTCTGGGTGATAAAGTGCAGTTAGTTGGTGATGACCTGTTTGTAACGAATACCAGAATCTTTAAAGAAGGTATTGATAAAGGCATCGCTAACTCTATTCTGATTAAGTTTAATCAGATTGGCACACTCACTGAAACGCTGAATGCAATCAATATGGCACATGACTCTGGGTATACCGCCGTCGTATCTCACCGTTCTGGTGAAACGGAAGACAGTACCATTGCTGATTTATGTGTGGCGACAGCTACTGGCCAGATCAAAACCGGCTCCCTGTCTCGCTCAGATCGAGTTGCCAAGTACAACCAGTTATTGCGCATTGAAGAAACGCTGGCTGATCAAGCGGTTTACGCAGGTCGCTCAGCCTTTAAACATTTAAGCTAGTCCTTTTCAGGCTGACTCCAGATACAATCAGGAGTCAGCCTTCATTGCGCTTATCAGGAAATACGCTGATTGAAATGGTTGCTTTCACTCCTTACCGTGCTTTTGCTGTTATTGCAGTATAAGTTGTGGGTGGGTGAGGGTGGCGTTCCAGCTATTTTGCACCTGGAAAAAGAAGTCGCCAGGCAACAAAATCACAAGCAGCAACTCGAAGAGCGAAATGCATCACTTGCCGCGGAGGTATCTGATTTAAAACAGGGACTGGATGCAATTGAAGAGCGTGCACGTAGCGAGCTTGGCATGATCCGTAAAGATGAGCAGTTCTATCAGATCATTCACTCAAATCCACCAGCATCTGGTGAACAACAGTAATGCCATCTAAGTCATCAGGAAAACACGAATACTGGGCCGTGGTTCCAGCCGCTGGCGTGGGTAAACGAATGCAGGCTGATCGCCCTAAACAGTATCTACCGCTGTTAAATAAAACGGTTATCGAGCACACACTGGATCGGTTATTTGCATTGCCTGAGATTAACGGCGTTGTGGTTTCGATTAGTGAAGAAGATGCCTACTGGGATAATCTTGCTTATCACTCGAGCAAGCCACTGCTTATAGCAGCCGGTGGGAGTGAACGAAGTGACAGTGTACTGAACGCGCTGTATTGCTTACGTGATCAGAGCGTGAATTCTCAGAATGTCTGGGTGCTGGTGCATGATGCGGCGAGGCCCTGTGTTCGTGAGGATGATATTCAGACACTGATAAAACAGGCGAGCGATGAAAACGGCGGCTTACTTGCATTACCGGTACGTGACACCATGAAGCGTGGCACCCTGAAAGATGGCGCTCCTGAGCAGGTCATTGATCATACAGTTAATCGAGAGGGATTATGGCATGCGCTCACCCCTCAGATGTTTCGCCTGGATCTTTTAATAGATGCACTACAGCATGCCCAGCAACAGTCCCAGCCTGTCACTGATGATGCATCCGCGATGGAGCTTGCAGGTTTTAAGCCCAGGTTAATCGAGGCACATGAGGATAATATCAAGATTACCCGCGCCTTTGATTTACAGCTGGCGACACTTTTTTTACAGCATCAACTTCGATAACACTATCTAACATTTCCTGTACGTCCATTTCCTGCTATGTCATCGTAAAATACGAGTTTAGTATTTTTATATATAAGCATTCACTTTATTGATTTTTGCTATGAATCGCTTAGAAAAATTTAATTAGCTTTAGCTAAACATAAGCCTACTATTGTTCGTGTTGTTTCTACTTTATAAACATAAACAGGAGAAAGACAATGGAGCTTAAAGGCAGTCAAACAGAGCAGAATCTGAAAGATGCATTCGCAGGTGAATCCCAGGCTAACCGTCGTTATCTTTACTTCGCCAGCAAGGCAGATGTCGAAGGCTATAACGATGTGTCTGCGCTATTTCGTTCTACTGCAGAAGGTGAAACAGGTCATGCCCATGGCCATCTTGAATACCTGGAACAATGTGGTGACCCGGCTACGGGTCTTCCATTTGGCGGTACGGAAGATAACTTAAAATCAGCCGTCGCTGGTGAAACACACGAATATACTGATATGTATCCTGGTATGGCTAAAACAGCGCGCGATGAAGGTTTTGATGAAATTGCTGACTGGTTTGAAACACTGGCAAAAGCTGAACGTTCACATGCCAATCGATACCAGAAAGCACTGGATGAATTAGTTTAATTATGCGCACTGTTCATTACACAACTATTCAGTGAGTAGTTGTGTAATTGAATTGTTGTGCGATTTTTCATCGACACCTGACCACAGATAAATATGGAGAGCCGATATGTCAGCTGGACATCGTGAAGGTAATCTCGAAGCTCCAACTCGTCATCCTATCGACTGGAAAAATACTGATTTTTATAGCGAAGAATCATTATTTAAAGAAATGGAAAGAGTGTTTGATATCTGTCACGGCTGCCGGCGTTGTGTCAGTCTGTGCCAGTCATTCCCGACCTTATTTGATCTGGTAGATGAATCATCAACGTTTGAAGTTGATGGGGTTAGTAAGCAGGATTACTGGAAGGTTGTTGATCACTGCTATCTATGTGATTTATGTTATATGACCAAATGCCCTTATGTACCCCCGCATGAATGGAATCTGGATTTTCCTCATCTTATGTTGAGAGCAAAATCTTTTAAATTCAATAACAGTAAAATAAAATTTAGAGATAAGGTGTTAACCAGTACTGATACGGTTGGAAATCTGGCGGGCATACCTGTTGTTTCCAGTATTGTAAATGCGGCGAATAAAAGTGCAGCTGTACGCAAGGCCATGCAGGGGCTCACTGGCATACATGCAGATGCGAAATTGCCTGCGTTTCACAGTAATACACTACGTAAACGCCTAAAGAAAAAAAACGACACAGTTGAAGGCAGGGAGGCAGGTAGAACAACAGGCAGGATCGCACTGTTTACAACCTGTTACATGAATCGAAATGAACCACAGATTGGTGAAGATTTTATTGCCGTTTTTGAACATAACAATATTGCGGTGACTACACCAAAGGTTGAAAAATGCTGTGGCATGCCAAAATTAGAGCTTGGTGATTTTGCATCAGTTGAAAAAGCGAAACAGGTTAATATTCCAGAGCTTGCACAACTGGTTGATCAGGGGTATGACCTGACAGCACTCGTACCATCCTGTGTGCTGATGTTCAAACAGGAGTTACCTTTAATGTACCCGGAAGATGAAAACGTTCAGAAGGTCAAGAATGCATTCTATGATCCATTTGAATATTTGATGTTGCGTCACAGGGAAGGTGAAATGAAACTTGATTTCAAACGCTCTCTGGGTAAGATTTTTTATCATGCGGCGTGTCACCAGCGCGTGCAGAATATAGGGCCAAAAACAAAAGAAGTTCTGTCGTTGATTCCCGATAGCAGGATACAGGTTATTGAAAGATGCTCTGGTCACGATGGAACTTATGCCGTTAAATCTGAGTTTCATCAGGCTTCAATGAAAATAGTTAAACCCATCGTCAATCAGCTGGCTAAGGCAGAAGCTGATTATTACGGCAGTGACTGTGCCATGGCGGGGCATCAGATTGAAAATTCGCTAAAAACTGGCATGCAACCCGTACACCCGGTGACGTTGTTACGCAAAGCCTATGGAATATGAGTTTTTCTAATCTTTATGTGGAGTTAAATAATGACTAAGCTGACACGTGAGAATCTGGATAGCCTGGAAAAATATTCTGAAAATCGTAATGTATTCAGAAATAAGGTAATGGCACATAAAAAAAACCGTCGAGTCGCATTGGGTGAACATGCCGCCTTATATTTTGAAGATGAGATGACAATGCGTTATCAGGTGCAGGAAATGCTTCGCATAGAAAAGATTTTCGAAGCGGAAGGTATTCAGGACGAGCTTGATGTTTACAATCCATTAATACCTGATGGGCATAACTGGAAAGCCACCTTCATGATCGAATATACGGATGAATCTGAACGTAAAATAGCACTGGCGAATATGCTGGGTATTGATATGACAGTGTGGGTTAAGGTTGATGGTTGTGATAAGGTGCATCCTGTTTCGAATGAGGATTTACAGCGTGAATCTGCTGAAAAAACGGCTTCTGTGCATTTTATGCGATTTGAATTAACAGATGACATGTTGGCGAAGGCAAAGTCGGGTGCGAATATTTCTATGGGCATAGACCACCCATACTATACCGTTAAAATAGATGCCATTGACGAACAGGTTCGTCAATCACTGGTGGGTGATTTGCATTAATCTCTTTACATTTAATGGCTCAATAATTAATGACTTAATATCCAGCTGCTACCACCTTCAATAACTTCCGGGTGATGTCGATGGATGGCATTTTCAACTCGGTAGACGTTTTCGTGATCAACGTCGACACTCAGCAGAATTTCATTGTGACTTAATGCACTGGTAAACTGTTTCATATGCCATGTAGGTGAAAACAGGGCGTACATTGCACCCATCAGAAAACTCAATGCCATTAGCAGGCCACAAATAAAAGCCAGTGTGTATTGTGCACTTATGAGAGCGAAGACGCAGACGCCCAGTAATACAAAAAATATCAGTAAATTCATATTCCAGGCTAAGCGCTCAATCGATTGTTCTTTGTCTTTTATAAGTTCCGTTTCGAGATTGGGTAGCGACCTCTGAAATGCAGGATTATTGCTATAACTGTGAATGTAGGTGTCCTGTATACCTAGTTCATGCAGATCATGGGTTACATTATTTACACTCTGCACATTGGGTAGTAAAAAATTTAGTCGATGGAACATAATGTGCTCCTTAATATTTTTAAACAGGTGTGATTAGTCAATGGCCGTTTAATATTTGTTTAACCTTCTGCAATATAATCATCGCTGTCATTACCACTGAGTGAAATCAGGTGGCTTTCATCCCTTTCCCACTCGAGAAATTCATTTAAATTTTCTTCATTTTCAAAATAGATCTCGAGACCATTATCACCATCACCTTCATAGTGACAGGGGTGATCATAATAATCATCAATTTCATTAAGAGTAATAGGGTCGGTAGTGACACGAATGTGCATGACTGTCTCCTGAGTTTTATTATTGGAGGGGTGTATTTATATTTGGGCTTGTGAAGGGGTGAGTCAAGCTACTGATCATCGTTTTATTTAATCGAATTTTCAGGCAAATAATTTTGATTTATAAGCGGCTAATAAAACGTTAATAGAATGAATAACTTTGTGAGGTTACCGTTTTTGCTATAAATATTATATATAACCGTTTGGCCGAAAAATAACCCCCCAATAATAAGAAAAGCCGAAGCTGTTTCCAGCTTCGGCTTTTCTACCAGCATATTGAAAGACGCGTTTATGCGTTTTCTTTACGCTCTTTTGCCTCTTTGATGACTTCTTCAGCTACGTTCTTTGGACATGGCAGGTAGTGTGAGAACTCCATAGAGAACTGACCACGACCTGAAGTCATCGTACGCAGGTCACCAATGTAACCAAACATTTCACTCAGTGGAGCATCCGCCTTAATGCGCACGCCTGTTGGACCCGCTTCCTGAGACTTGATCATGCCGCGACGACGATTCAGGTCACCAATAACATCACCTACGTGATCTTCTGGTGTGAATACATCGACCTTCATGATAGGTTCGATCAGCTGTGGGCCCGCTTTTGGAATTGACTGACGATACGCACCTTTGGCCGCAATTTCGAAGGCGACGGCTGATGAGTCAACTGCGTGGAAGGCACCATCCATTAATGTCACTTTCACATCCAGTAATGGGTAACCTGCCAGTACACCAGCACCTAACATGCTGGTAAAGCCTTTCTCAACCGCAGGCCAGAATTCACGAGGAACGTTACCACCGGTTACTTTTGATTCAAATTCAAAACCTGAATTTGCTTCACCTGGCTCAATGATATAGTCGATCTTACCAAACTGACCAGAACCACCTGACTGCTTCTTGTGTGTGTAGCTGTCTTCAACGCGTTGCGTGATGGTTTCACGGTATGCTACCTGTGGCTTACCAACGGTTACGTCAACGCCATGCGTACGCTTCAGAATATCGATCTTGATATCCAGATGCAGTTCACCCATACCTTTAAGGATGGTTTCGCCTGAGTCTTCGTCCGTTTCAACCTGGAATGATGGATCTTCTGCAACCATCTTCGAGATTGCAATACCCATTTTCTCAGAACCACCTTTATCTTTTGGTGCAACAGCAATTGAGATAACAGGCTCCGGGAATACCATAGGCTCGAGTGTGGCAGGCTTATCTTTATCTGCCAGTGTGTGACCCGTCTGAACATTCTTCAGGCCAACGAATGCCACAATGTCACCCGCCTTACAGCTATCTATCTCTTCACGATCGTTCGCGTGCATCATAACCATTCGGCCGATACGTTCGTTCTTGCCAGTGAAGGTATTCACCAGTGTGTCACCCTTATTAACTGTACCCGAGTAGATACGCACGAAGGTGAGGGCACCAAATCGGTCATCCATAATTTTGAATGCCAGTGCACGAACAGGCTTGGTTGCATCAACAATTGCGAATTCACCGGTTTCTTCACCTTCCATATCAACTTCAGGCTGAGGCTTAACTTCAGTTGGGCTTGGCAGGTAATCTACAACGGCATCCAGCACTAACTGCACACCCTTATTCTTAAAGGCCGAACCGGTATAGGTTGGGAAGAAGTCCAGGTTGATAGTGCCTTTACGGATGCAGCGCTTAAGATCTTCAACAGATGGCTCATTACCCTCCAGGTAGGCTTCCATCAGGTCGTCGTCCTGCTCAACCGCAGTTTCGATTAGCTTCTCACGCCATTCTTCAACGTCATCCACCATATCAGCTGGAACGTCTTCCAGGGTGTAGTTCAGTGGGTCACCAGAATCGTCCCATACCCAGGCTTTACGAGTCAGCAGGTCAACTACACCTTTCAGGTTATCTTCTGCACCAATTGGCAGAACCATAACTAAAGGTCGAGCAGCAAGTACGTCTTCAATTTGCTTAACGACGCGGTAGAAGTCCGCACCGATACGGTCCATCTTGTTGATGAAGATGATACGTGCAACTTCAGATTCGTTAGCATAACGCCAGTTAGTTTCTGACTGTGGTTCAACGCCACCCGATGCACAGAATACACCGACACCACCATCCAGGACTTTCAGAGAACGGTAAACTTCGATCGTGAAGTCAACGTGGCCCGGTGTGTCGATGATATTGAACTGATGGTTATCCCAGAAACAGGTGGTCGCAGCTGACTGGATAGTGATACCACGCTCTGCTTCCTGTTCCATGAAGTCAGTGGTCGCTGCGCCATCGTGCACTTCACCGATTTTGTGGATTTTACCTGTGAGCTTAAGGATACGCTCAGTGGTAGTGGTTTTACCTGCATCCACGTGGGCGAAAATGCCGATATTTCTGTAATGAGATAGATCTGTCATGTTCTTACTCTTAATAAGTTAAATATTTAGTGTGTCTGAGCGAATCCGCTATGATTCAGTCAGCTGGGTATACAGGCTTTTAAAACAATAACTTATAACTAAAATTTAATGTTATTTGTTATTCTAAAAACAGGGCTAGCTGCAAACCACATTTAATCTGTTTAAACGAAGGCGCGGATTATACTAAAATTACCGCCTAAAAAACAGATTAACTTGAAAGAAATATAAAGAGAAAAAATACTGTAAATTCACAGGTTTAGTTGTTCCAGAACAGGATGATTTTTATTTAGAATAGATTATACGGACCAGTCAATTTCTGGTTGATTATGCCTGCTTAAATATCTGTTGATGGCTGAAAAAGGCCGGCTGCCAAAGAAACCACGGTAAGCAGACAATGGCGATGGATGTGGAGCGCGAATCACCAGATGCCGCTTCTCATCTATGACCGCACCTTTTTTCTGTGCATAGGCACCCCACAACACAAAGACAATCGGGCGAGGGAGTTCATTGATCACTTCAATCACTTTGTCGGTAAAGGTTTCCCAGCCTTTTCCCTGGTGAGCATTTGCTTTGCCGCTTTCAACCGTGAGTACACTGTTTAACAGTAACACCCCCTGATCTGCCCATGACTGTAAATTGCCATGCGTATTCTCAATGCCAAGATCGTCCTTTAGTTCCCGGTAAATGTTAATCAGTGATTTAGGCAGAGGTCGTACGTCGGGTAATACAGAAAAACACAGGCCATGCGCATGACCGGGAGTTGGGTATGGATCCTGGCCTAATATCACGACTTTTACATTATCCAGAGGCGTGGTGTTTAATGCGTTAAACCAGAGGCTGGAATGTGGAAGTACTCGCTTTCCAGCGGCTTTTTCCTGCTGTAAAAAGACTTTAAGGGATTGCATATAGTCTTTTTCAAGCTCAGGGGTTAAATCATCGGCCCAGCTTTTATGAAACGGGGGTGTTGTAGTTTGCTGCATAGTTAGTCCAGAATTGTGCGCATCAGGGTGGCTGTACTTACAAGTGCGACTGATCTTACCGGCCTTATTCTAAAAATGAAATAAGTCTGCGCAGGCCTCGATGAGCCATCAGTATAATAATCTAGCGACTGATCTATACTACCTACAGTTAATCTAAAATACGGGAACACGAGAGTTTATGGGGAAAACACAGCAAAATTTCGCTGTCATGTTTGCTGATGTTGCGGGTAGCACGGGCTTATACGAACGCCTTGGGGATTCCATTGCGAGTCAGATGATTGGTGATGCTATTCATCTGGTGTCTGAGGTTATTGTTAATCACCAGGGGGTGATTGTGAAAACCATTGGGGATGAGGTGATGTGCCGATTTCCCAGTGCGGATACCGCGATTCAATGCGCCTGCCATATACATGAAATTATGGAAAACCAGCCAATTCGAAATGGTGTTGGGCTGGTGTTTAGTATTGGTGTGCACTGGGGAACGGCTATCATGCAGGACGATGGCGATATCTTCGGCGATGTCGTTAACCTGGCAGCCAAGATGGTTCAGCAAGCCAAGGCTCGTCAAATTATTACCACAGATGTGACCCAGCGAAATTTGACTTCACCGGTATTAATCGAAAGATGCCGTGAAATAGATACGATGCATATTAAGGGGCGAAGTGAGCCGGTTAGTATTTATGAGGTGATGTGGCAGCCAGAAGGCAGTCAGGATATGCCAACCATTATTAGCCATAGCCTGGATCTGGTGAGTAATAAGCCACTCAATTTATACTATCAGCACCGTAAAGTGGTGCTTGAGCCAGGCGAAAGGGCTTATACATTCGGTCGCGGTGCGCAGTGTGATCAGCTAGTTGCGTCTACCTTTGCCTCACGCGTGCATGCCAGAATCGAAAATCGTCAGGGAATCTTTTTTCTTGTAGATGAAAGCACCAATGGTACTTATGTAAAAATTGACGATAAAATTCCTCTGTTTCTGCGTGATCAGGAAGTGCCATTACAGGGCAAAGGTGTTATAAGTTTTGGGCAGGAAATTAAACAGAATAATGAATATTTGCTACGCTTTAGTTTTTAAGTCGTAGGTTCTACTCGAGAGCTGTTATGGATATCACACAACTAAAATTTGCAGTGATGTTTGCTGACGTCGCAGGCAGTACTTGTCTATATGAGCGGCCGGGGGATGGGCGGGCAAACCAGTTTTAATGGTGTGCTGGATAAGGTTGCAGAGTCACACGAATGGTAACATCAGCCTTTAGTACTGCGGGTATTGAAGGTGAGAAACCACTCAATCTGTTTTATAAGGACAGACGCTATAGTCTGCAGCAGGGTGCTCCAGCCTATACCTTTGGACGTGACCCCCAGTGCAACCAGCAGATCGACTCCAGTCTGGTTTCTCGCATTCATGCCAAAATTGAAAATCGTCGCGGTAAGTTTGTGCTGATCGATGAAAGTACAAATGGCATCTACCTCAAGCTGGATAATAAAAATCCGGTATTTCTCAGACGAGAAGAAATGGTCCTGCAGGGACATGGGATTATCAGTTTTGGTGAAACACTGGATAAAAATGAAGCGAACCTGATTCATTTTAGCCAATAAGCCACAGCTATAGCCCGATGATGCCCTGATCCTGCCAATGACCATTCACACTGCAATGGCGCTTTTTCATCGAGCGGCTTGTGGTAAACTCCCGCGCCATGCGAACTTCCGATTTTGATTTTCATTTACCTGAAGAGCTGATAGCTCAGTATCCACTGCAACAACGGACAGCCAGTCGGCTTCTCCATGTTCAGGGCGAACAGTGCTACGATCGCCAGTTTGTTGATGTCGTTGAACTGATAAGCCCGAATGATCTGCTGGTATTCAACAATACAGAAGTGATCCCCGCTCGCTTGCACGGTCGAAAAGAAACTGGCGGCAAAGTTGAGGTGCTGGTAGAACGCATTCTGGATAATCACCATGTGCTGGCGCATGTGCGTGCCAGTAAATCACCAAAAATGAATAGTCGGCTAATACTGGAAGAGCAAATACAGGCCTGCATGCTGGGGCGAGAGGGCGATTTATTTAAACTGCGCTTTGATGGTGAAGCCAGTGTGCTGGATCTGCTTGGTGAGCATGGCCATATGCCATTACCCCCATATATAGAACGTGCTGATGATAGTAATGACCAGGCACGTTACCAGACGGTATACGCCAAACACCCCGGCGCTGTAGCTGCCCCAACCGCCGGTCTGCACTTTGATCAGGGCTTGCTGGACAGCCTGGCGGATAAAGGAGTGCAGTTTGCCTATGTCACTCTGCATGTGGGGGCCGGAACCTTTCAGCCCGTTCGTGTGGATAATATTGAAGATCATCATATGCATGAAGAATACATCAATGTTGATGCTGCGGTGGTGGAGGCGATTCAGCAAACGAAACAGCGTGGAGGTCGAGTGATCGCGGTAGGTACAACCTCAGTGAGAAGCCTTGAATCGGCTGCAATGCAGGGCGAGCTTAAAGCGTTTCATGGTGATAGTCAGATATTTATCTACCCCGGTTATGAATTTAAAGTGGTTGATGCCATGGTGACTAACTTTCATCTGCCGCAGTCGACCCTGTTGATGTTAGTGAGTGCCTTTGCGGGTTATGAAAATATAATGCGAGCCTATAAGCATGCCGTTGAACAGAAATACCGTTTCTTCAGTTACGGTGACGCCATGTTTTTAGAGCGAGCATAAGCAGCTGATTAGCCACCTACAGACAGTTATAGTGTGAGATTTATAGTTATAAACAAGTTTAAAAGTAGTTACTATGTCATTGATGCAATTCAAATTAATTAAAGGAAACAACGGTCCATCCGGGCCACGTCGCGGGCAGATTGAGTTTCCACGTGGCACCATCCAGACGCCGGCATTTATGCCTGTTGGTACCTATGGCACCGTTAAAGCCATGATACAGGAAGAGCTAAAGGAACTGGGTGCAGAAATCATTCTGGGTAATACCTTTCATTTGATGCTGCGCCCCGGTACGGAGATTATTAAGAAACATGGAGACTTGCATGATTTTATGCACTGGGATAAACCCATTCTGACTGACTCCGGCGGGTTTCAGGTGTTTAGTCTGGCCAAACTGCGCAAGATTACTGAAGAAGGTGTCAGTTTCAACTCGCCGGTCGATGGCGCTAAGGTCATGCTAACGCCAGAAAAGTCGATGCAGGTGCAACGTGAACTGGGTTCGGATATCGTGATGATTTTCGATGAATGCACGCCGTACCCGGCAACTTACGAGCAGGCCAGTGATTCAATGGAGTTATCCCTGCGCTGGGCAGATCGAAGCAAGCAGGCGCATCAGGGAAACCCATCTGCATTATTCGCGATTGTGCAGGGTGGTATGTATGAAGAACTGCGTGAACGATCTGCAAAGGCGCTGGTCGATATAGGTTTTGATGGCTATGCGATTGGTGGGCTCTCTGTAGGCGAGCCAAAAGAAGAACGCAATAAAGTACTCGAAGCGACGACGCCGTTATTGCCGGAAGATCATCCGCGTTACCTGATGGGCGTAGGTACACCAGAAGATATCGTAGAATCAGTAAAACGCGGTATCGATATGTTTGATTGCGTGATGCCCACGCGCAATGCACGCACTGGTTTTTTATATACCTCAACCGGCATTATCAAAATTCGCAATAGCAAATATAAAGATGACACGCGCCCCGTTGATGAAAAATGCACCTGCTATACCTGCCGCAATTATAGTCGGAGTTATTTGCGTCATTTAGATAAGTGCAAAGAGATCTTAAGTTCGCGACTGAATACGATTCATAACCTGCATTATTACCAGCAATTGATGAAAGATATTCGAGCAGCCATTGAAGACGAGCGCTTTGATGACTATGTAGAAGAATTCTATGCCAGTCGACAGAATAATGATGTTGCCACTGGTTAAAGTTTGATCAGCCGAATACAGGCTGCAGTTTTGCCGCTCAGGTGGCATAATAGCGCGCAATTTTTAAATAAACAGGCCATATATATGTATGGTTCTAAATTTTAACAAATCCTTAACAAAGGTGGAGTACTTATGAGTTTTTTAATTTCTGATGCAATGGCTGAAGGCGGCGCTGCGGCAGCACAGGGTGGTGATCCGATCACGGCGATCCTGTTTCCTATCGGTTTACTGGTACTGTTCTATTTCTTTCTGATTCGCCCTCAAAGCAAGCGTGCTAAAGAACAGAAAGCCATGGTTGAAGCCTTGAGTAAAGGTGATGAAGTGCTGACTCAAGGTGGCATTCTGGGAAAAATCACCAAAGTGTCTGAAAATTTTGTGGCGTTAGAAATCAGTAAAGATGTCATTATAAATGTACAGAAATCATCAGTGGGTTCATTAATGCCAAAAGGCACCATAAAAGAACAGAGCGTCTAGGGTTAACTGTTACATTTATAATTACACATTCGGGCAATATTAATAATGATTAACCAGTATCCACTTTGGAAATATCTGATGCTGATTACTTTACTGGTGCTGGGTGGAATTTATTCCATGCCAAACCTGTATGGTGAAGATCCATCAGTCCTTGTGTCTCTTCGTAATAGCCAGATCGAAGAAGCTACACAGACAAAAATCACGGGTGCTCTGCAACAGGCCTCCGTCAGGATTAAAACCAGTGAGTTAAAATCTGGACAGATACTTTACCGCTTCTTTTCGGAAGACGAGCAGTTAACAGCAGCGGATACGATCAAGTCGTTAGATTTTATTAGTAAAAACAGCGACTACACCATTGCCCTGAATCTTGCCCCGGCAACGCCTGCCTGGTTACAGTCGTTGAATGCACTGCCAATGTATCTTGGTCTTGATTTGCGTGGCGGTGTGCACTTCCTTTTAGAAGTCGATATGGATTCTGCAATGGAACGCATGGAAACGGATACGGCGTCTGAAATGCGCACACAGTTGCGTGATGAAAAAATCCGTTATCGTGGAATTAAGCGTGAAGACGGGGGCATTAGCATCCAGTTTCGTGATCTGGATGGAATGGAAAAAGGTTACTCAAAACTTAAATCATTCTTTAAAGACCTTGAGTACAGGACAAATGAAGATGAGCTAACGGTGTTTGCGAATTTTTCTGAGGTTGCCATTCGAAATGAGCGGCGTTCGGCTATTCAGCAGAACGTGACGACATTACGAAATCGTGTCAATGAGCTTGGTGTTGCAGAGCCAGTGATACAGCAGCAGGGTGAAAACCGCATTGTTGTGCAATTACCCGGTGTTCAGGATACGGCGCGTGCGAAAGATATCCTGGGTGCTACAGCGACACTGGAGTTCCGTTTAACTGAAGGTACGCGTGCAGACTGGTTAAGTGCTGGCAACGGCGGCTCAGTACCGCTTAACGCCAAACTGTATCACGAACGTAATGGTGACCCGGTTTTACTCAAGCGTCGAGTGATTGTAACGGGCGACCAGATCAACAGTGCCTCGTCAACGATTGATACACAATCGGGAACACCGGCGGTTAGTGTGCGCCTTGATAGCAAGGGCGCAAAAAAAATGGGTGAAACGACCCGTGAAAATATTAAAAAGCCAATGGCTGTGGTCTACATCGAAAACAAAATTGTAACCAGGGAAGTTAATGGCGAAAAAGTAAAGGTTAAAACACGCAAGGAAGAAGTGATTAATGTAGCAACCATTCAGGGCGTGTTTAGCAAGCAGTTTCAAATTACCGGACTTGAGTCTTTTGAAGCGAGAGATCTGGCGCTATTGCTTAGAGCAGGTGCATTAAAGGCACCTGTCGAAATAGTAGAAGAACGCACAGTTGGCCCAAGTCTGGGTAAAGATAATATTGATCAGGGTTTTAAATCCGTGGTGATTGGTTTTGCACTGGTACTTGTCTTTATGGCCATTTATTACAAAGCCTTTGGTTTAATTGCTAATGTGGCATTAACCGCTAACCTGATACTTATTATCGCCATTCTGTCTTTAATGCAGGCAACATTAACTTTGCCGGGTATTGCGGGTATTGTACTCACAGTGGGTATGGCCGTTGATGCAAACGTGCTCATATTCGAACGTATTCGAGAAGAGTTGCGCAATGGTAATTCCCCTCAGGCGAGTATTCATGCCGGTTATGAAAAGGCCTTCAGCACCATTGCTGATGCAAATGTCACAACGCTTATTGCTGCAGTGGTTCTGTTCAGTTTAGGTACAGGGCCTATTAAAGGTTTTGCAATTACGCTGTCTATCGGAATACTCACCTCCATGTTTACGGCCATTATGGGAACCAGAGCACTGGTTAACCTGTATTATGGTGGACGTAACCTTAGAAAAATTTCTATATAGGCCCTTAATATGCAACTACTATCAGCTAAAACAAATATAGATTTTTTAGGTAAGCGTAATATTGCTCTGGTTTTTTCAATCTTGCTCATACTGGGTTCAGTATTCAGTCTGTTCACTAAAGGCTTAAATTTAGGCATTGATTTTACAGGTGGCTATCTCATTGAAGCAGGCTATTCAAAACCCGCCGAGTTAAATCCAATTCGTGACGCACTTGCAGCCAGTGATTACTCAGATGCCATGGTGCAACACTTTGGTACATCAAAAGATATTCTGGTACGCATAGCACCACGTGAAGGTGTTAATAGCGCACATATCTCTGATGAAGTGCTAAACATTCTAAAAAGTATCTCGTCTGATACAGTCGAAATGCGCAGAATTGAATTCGTTGGCCCACAGGTAGGTGAAGAGCTTCGGGAGCAGGGTGGACTGGCTATGTTAATCGCACTGTTCGCCATTATGGTTTATGTGGGTTTACGTTTCCAGCTGAAGTCTGCGTTCGGTGCAATTCTCGCACTGATTCATGATGTTGTTATCACCATCGGTGTTTTTTCAGTCACCCAGATTGCATTTGATCTGACGGTGCTGGCAGCGATCCTGGCGGTGATTGGTTATTCGCTGAATGATACGGTCGTTGTGCTGGATCGAATTCGTGAAACGTTCAGAACACAACGTAAGGGCAGTGTGTTTGAAATACTTAATATGTCGATTAATGATACGCTATCAAGAACAATCATGACCTCGTTTACCACCTTACTGGTGTTAATAGCGCTGTTTCTTCTAGGTGGTGAAGTCATACATGGTTTCGCTTTCGCGCTCATTGTGGGTGTGTTTATCGGGACTTACTCATCAATCTACGTTGCGGGTAATAGCCTGGTTCTTATGGGCGTTACAAAAATTGACTTTTTAGAGACAGCGAAAGAAACAGAAGAAATTGATGAGCTACCTTAGTCTTTCATTATTTTCAATATTAAGCCCTGCAATGCGGGGCTTTTTTATTTGTACGATAATAATTATTACATTCAAGATTTTATAAGCAGGTGAAATTATGCAATTCAAAGTGTATCTATCAGGTGAAATACATACCGACTGGCGTGAAAAAATAGCCCAGGGTGTTGACGCAAAACGTTTGAATGTTGAGTTGAGTTCACCGGTAACCAATCATCAGGCCAGTGATGACTGCGGTGATAAAATTCTGGGTGAGGAACAGGAGCCATTCTGGAAAGATCATAAAGCGGCGAAAATAAATGCAATGCGTATTCGCAAATCGATTGAGCAGGCGGATATTGTTGTGGTGCGATTTGGTCATCAGTATAAACAATGGAATGCGGCATTTGACGCCGGTTATGCGGCCGCATTGGGAAAATCAATCATTACCCTGCATGATGAAGAGCTCACGCATCCATTGAAAGAAGTTGATGCAGTTGCACTCGCTGTGTGTACAACGCCAGAGCAGGTGGTTGAAATACTGGATTATTCATTAAATGCCTGATTTATGTATTATGGAATAATATGGGCTTAGGCAAAGCTGAGTGAAAAATTCTGTTCAATGAATAATGTTTCAGAGGATGTGTTGCTGATTATGCATCACTGAGATGAGACACTGGCAATTACCATATTAAACATTGAACAGATGTTACATATATAAATGAGTTATGTATGTGCGATAGGTTTATCTGTAAACAGATAATCTTTTAGTTCTTTGTCCATACGTGGATCTTTTCTGCGAATCCATTCTAGCACCATTGCAGCGTGCTCTTTTTCCTCATCGCGGTTATGAGCAAGTATAGCCTTCAGTTCATCATCTTTACAGGCGTCAACGCGTTGATTGTACCAGTCTACTGCTTCTAGTTCTTCCATTAGTGACGTGATGGCACGATGCATATCGCGAGTTTCATCTGAAATTTCGTCTATTGGTTCATGATAGCCTTCATTTGACATTCTTATGCTCCAGTTCTGTTGTGCGTGTTAAGTTAAAATACAATATTTGTTATATGTCAGGTTTATATTATACAGACCTTTTTTTAAACTATATAAGTTTACTATAGCGATTTGTAATATGTCTGTGAAGTTATAATACTCGTAATAATACTGTTGGTAGAATGGGGTGCAGTCAGAATAGATTGCAATTTTCCGTCTGGATTAATTAACATAAGTGCAGAGCTGTGATCCATTAAGTAATCATCTTCTGTGATTTTACCACTAAGCCCGGGAGCTTTTCTATACACGGCATTTAGATTGCTGCTTAGTTTGTTTACTTCACTCATGCTGCCAGTCAGCCCAGTGAAATTTTCATTAAAGTAATTTATATACTGTTGCATTACATCAACGCTATCTCTTTCAGGATCGATAGACAAAAAATAGATATTGACTGAGTCCAGATTCTGTTCGCTATAAATTTTGTCTACCTCATTTAACAGGCTCAGGGTAGTAGGGCAGATGTCCGGACAGTGTGTATAACCGACAAAGATTAAACCCCAGTCATTAAGGAAGTCTGATTGTGTGAAGGTTTTATTTTTATGTGTAAGTAAACTGAAGGGTGAAATCGTTTTAGCCTGCGGGTAAATAGCGCCCTGAATACGGGGTGTATTTTGAGTCTGTTCAGTCTGTAGTGTTGCAAGCCAAAGCCCGGCCGACATGGCAATGATGCCAGCAATTAGTATGAATACTGTATTTAACGGTTTTTTCATTGTGTCATAGCTTCTAGTGTTTGATCTTTAGATTTTATTATTATATCTGCCTACTATATCAAGCCCATCTGGGTTCTGCTAAATATATACCTACAGCGAAAGGCTAATTCATTATATTAGAATAAAGTTAAAAAATCTGAGCTTATCTGTGAACAAAGAGATTCAATTGCGCGCTTCACAGCGATCGGCTAGCATGAATTTCATATTAAAATATAAATGAGAAAACCGTTGTATAGTAAGGCGTTTCAACGAGTAAGTTTAGCTGCATGCTGCCTGGCATTTGTCGTTATTGTACTGGGTGCCTATGTGCGCCTTTCGGATGCAGGCCTGGGTTGTCCCGACTGGCCGGGGTGTTTTGGCATGATTACAGCACCCAAAGATGCCGAACAGCTTTCCCTGGCTCGTGACGCATACCCTCATCTTGATGTTGATTCAGGCAAGGCCTGGAAAGAGATGATTCACAGGTATTTTGCCAGTGCCCTTGGGCTGGTGATTATGCTTATGGCATACCTTGCCTGGCGTAACCGAAAAAATACAGATCAGCAGATTGTACTGCCTGTGGCTCTGGTTGGCCTGGTGATTTTTCAGGGGCTACTGGGTATGTGGACAGTGACCCAGCTTGTTCACCCAACTATCGTGACGATGCATCTATTAGCCGGCTTACTCACACTGGGATTACTGTTCTGGGTCTTTATCAATCATCGCAAGCCCTGGAGAGAGCGTTTGCGTGAAGTTCAGGTGCCTGTATCTATATCGCGGGTTGCTAAAATCTCAGTGTTTGTACTTGCTATGCAGATTTTTATGGGGGGCTGGACCAGTACCAACTATGTTGCCTTATATTGTCCAGATTTCCCCACCTGTCAGGGTGAATGGCTTCCGGCACTTAATTTTAATGAGGCTTTTGTTTTTATTAAGGATAACTCGGTTAATTATGAAGGCGGTACTCTGTCGCTGGAGGCGGGTATTACGGTGCATTTTCTGCATCGTGTGGGGGCTGTCTTAACGACTGTAATCCTTGGGGTACTGATCCTGTTGCTTATTTTTAAACAGTCTTCTCCGCTATTAAGAAAACTGGCTTATACATTGATGTTCTTTCTGGCTGTACAGCTCTCGTTAGGCATTGCGAATGTGTTGCTTGTATTACCGATACCGGTGGCGGTATCGCATAATGCGGGCGCTGCTATGCTATTGCTGACCTTATTGCTTATTATTTATAGTTTAAACGCTACGAATCAGGTGGCGTTATCCTCCAACTCATCCTCCAGGGGGTCAAAATGACCGTTATCGCTTTAAATCCAGCTTATACAAACTGGCGTAAATACTATAATTTATGTAAACCAAAAGTTGTCTTTCTCATTGTCTTTACTGCAATTGTTGGCATGTTGCTATCTACGAAAGGCGCGTTACCACTCGATACGTTTCTAGCTGCAACTATCGGTATTGGTTTGGCATCTGCATCGGGTGCGGCATTAAATCACTGGGTTGACCAGCGAATAGATGTAGTGATGGATCGAACGCAAAATCGTCCACTGCCTCAGGGCGAGATGTCTTCCAGGTCCGCTTTAATTTTTGCACTGTCGCTGGCAGTCGTCGCCATGGTGATTCTACTGGTCTGGACAAACCTGATTACGACTTTACTCACGCTAACTTCTCTCGTCGGGTATGCTGTTATCTATACGATGTTCTTAAAACGGACGACACCGCAGAATATCGTGCTTGGCGGAGCAGCGGGTGCGGCACCTCCAATGCTTGGCTGGGCTGCTATGACGGGTGAGGTTAATACTGAGGCTCTATTGTTGTTTTTGATTATTTTCGTGTGGACGCCTCCCCATTTCTGGGCGCTGGCAATTAAACGTAAAGACGAATACGCAAGAGCAGGCTTGCCGATGCTTCCGGTCACTCATGGTGTTGTCTTTACGAAGTTTCACATCTTACTTTATACCCTTTTACTGATTTCAGTGACACTGATGCCTTTCGTGATTCAAATGACTGGAATGATTTATTTTGCCGGTGCATTGAGCCTGGGTATTGGCTTTCTCTACCATGCTGTTAAATTGTATAACACCGGAGATAGTGACCGTCATGCAATGAAAACATTCAGTTACTCAATTTTTTATCTCAGTGCATTATTTGCCTTTTTATTGCTGGATCACTATGCGCGAATTATTTTTCATCTGTTTTGGTAATATAAAATTTATCTAGCGAATTTAAAAAAAGCACTCGGAAGAGTGCTTTTTGCTGTGTGGTAATTATCCGTATTGCTTTAGGGAAAAGCAGGAATGCTCGGTTCGCTTCCACTGAGAACGGTGTTCGTATGCTGTTCAATCCGCTGGGTAATTTCACTAATCTTATCTAATGGTATGTCCGCCATGAGTAAAATCTTGCCGTTATTCATGGCTTGCTCGAACTCTCTCAGTCGCGAGTTCTTGGTGCTAGAACCGATCATGCTGGCCGTCCAAATACCAAATCCTGCGCCAAATATCGTACATCCAAGGACAACCAGGCCCATCATTGAGCCAAGTTGCAGGGCGCTAATGGCTATTATGCTACCAACCAGCCCTGAGATACCGCCGATAATCATGCCGCTCTCTATGCCATGAACTATGTCACTTTTCTGGAACAGGCTGGCTTCAGGCAGGTCGCCGAGTTTAACGCCTTCTTTCGCCATTACATGGATATGTTGTTCGCTTATGCGAGACAGGAGTAACTCGGTTACAACATTGCGAGCACTTTCCTGATCTGGAAGTAAAAAATACAGTCGTTTTCTCATTTGGTCTCTCCTTGGTGATAGAGCGAGTTGCTCAACAGGAAGCCCGATTTCTTTTAATTCAAAGTATAGACCTGCTTATTTGAATAATATGCATATTCTAGACAGAAGGTATTCTGATGAATACAGGCATAGAAAAGCCCGCATGAGCGGGCTTTTCTACTTGTGCCGTATGACTTATATTTTTTAGACGGATAGAGCTGATAGCAGGAATACTGACGCTCCCAGGAACACGACAAGCATGACCAGCCCGATTGTTACGACCCAGGTTGAATAGACAAAGCCTTCTTCTTCTGGAATATGCATGAATATAGGGACACCGATATAAAGCAGGTATACCGCAGCAGCAATGGCAAGCATGCCGATTGCAACATTCAGATAAAGAACAGGGTAGAGGGCAACAAAACCCAGTGCAAACAGAGGTAATGAAGTAAACACGGCCAGTTCTGTGCAGTGTAATGGGTTGGGGTGAACGTCAAAAGTTTTCGCCAGCCAGCAGATTGCATAGCCCATGGCGTACACACCAACATTAAGCGATAGATAGGCCGCTAAGGCAACAATGACTGCCTGCTCCTGTGGCATGGTAAAGGCTGTTCCTATGCCCAGATCCCAACCAATATGCACAGTCGCTATATAGCCACACACAGTAGGTATAAGCGCCAGGAATGCAATATGCAGCATGATATCGGTTATTTTGGCTGGTACCCGATCTGCATCTTTAAGGCTTTGTTTGGGTTCGTAGAAGATGTGTGAAAAGTGTTTGACTAGCATTTTGATACCCCGCAATTAAAGTACTGTTTTGCTAACTTAAACCACAAGTTGCTTAAACATTAGTATAGAGCTTAAATCAGTAAATAAGACCGTTACTTTCATTACTTAGATGATTAATTTAATCTCATTTCGTGATTAATATTCACTCAGAGATATATATAACACAGTCATTACGTGCATGTGAAGCAATAAGTTGAATAAATGTGCTAATAACTTGGATAATCTAAATTAATTGCTATAAAATAACATTATTAGGCGGTTTAGTTGTGTTAAATATATGTTTTATATGTAGATAAAGGAAAGACAGATGGCGCACGAGCAAACAGATAAAGCCGGGCAAAGGTCAGGAACCGGGTGGATCAATGTAACGAAAAGTACCCTGGCGGCTGCTTGTGGTATTCAGACCAAAGCTAATCGTGATCGAGATTTTCAGCAGGGCAAGCCATCGACATTCATCGTTGCCGGTATTGTCTTTGTTATCGTATTTATCTTTGCCATGTACGGAATAGTGCAGCTGGTCCTTAGCCTAGCAGCCTAACGCCGGTATTAACCAATACGTGATATCTTAAGTAGTTTATTAATATCTTTTAATATAAGTTTTGGATCCAGCGATTCAGGGAAACGCATCATGATATTCCCATTAGGATCCATTAAATAAATAGCGCGTATATCTTTATGGAGACTAGCAGGAATGCTCTGTTTTTCTGTTGAAAGCCTGAATGCCTCTTTATGCTCAGCTTCAAGTAAATGTGCAAATTTCTGATCGGCCGTTTCAAGATGGATAATTGCATGTTGTACACGATCCTGATTTTTGCCAAGAGCAATATTAATCTGCCGCATGTTATACAGGCTTTCTATACAGAGTGTATCGCAGGAGCCATCAGTAAAATAAAGCATCCGCCACTTTGGCGTCAGTGTGTCTCGATCCAGCGAATTACCCAGAACATCTTTAAGTTGTAGGTTTTCTACATCAACCACAGGAAGAATTAGTTCCCCGTTGCTGTGGGGGGTCGGTCTATCACCTAGAAAGAAATACCCATACGCTGCAATCGCCGGAATAAGAAATGAAGCAAGCAGTATCCATAGCGTTGTATTGCTACGCTGAGGTGTAATGGTTTGTGTTGTCATATTATGATCCTGTTTTCTCTGTAATATCCGGCTTATCAGGTCGTGATTTTTTTGAATTGACTGTAACGTATATAATGAATAGTGCCAATGCAAGTGCAAACCACTGGAATGCATAAGCCTGATGTTTTTCACTTCGCATATTTAAGCGTATGGGCTGTATTACAAAGCTTGTTTGCTCTGCAGTATTGAGTAGAAGAACGACGGGTAAAAGCTCATAGCCCAGTTTATTTTCTATTTCTGTCATATTAATGAATTGCAAAATAGCGGGCCATTTAGAATAATTATTTGCGTTTTGAGATAGAATGAGCGCTGCTGATGGTGGAGGTATAAGATAGCCACTGAGTTCCACGCTGTCTGTGATTTCGGGTATTGCTGGCAAATCACTTCGATGAGAAGACTGTTTTATCCAGCCACGATTTACCAGAATTGTAGTATTGTTACGCAGCTTTAGTGGTGTATAAACATGATAACCAGCCGCCATGTTATCTACCTGATTGTCGAGAAGTATCACATGTGAGTTATCATAGTCTCCGTATGTGATCACAGGTTGATAAAGCGATGTGCTGTCATTTAAATCCAGGGTTTCAAGTGTAACAGGCTGTGATGATATTCGACTTTCAATGCTAGATTCGAGATTCGCTTTATAATTTGCTCTATCTAACTGCCAGTAACCCAGCGATATCAGAAGGTAAAGCAAGACAACAGTAACAAGGCTTGGTATTAATGTTGGCTTGAAAATATAATTTTTAATTTTAATACTCGGCATCACTTGAGTTTATAGGTTATATGAGGTTAATTGCGTGATTTTTAAAATAGTTGTTGTTGTATTACTGGTGATTGTATTAATCAGTTTGGGTTCTGCCCTGTACCATCTGGTGAGTCATAAAGGCAACTCGGATAAGCTGGTAAAGTCACTTACCTGGCGAATTGGATTATCCGTTTTTATTTTTATTTTGCTGCTAGTCGGTCAGGCCACAGGGTTAATTCAGCCCCATGGCCTGTAGTCTGTTTGATTGTTAATGCTGTATTGTTATAGCCAGTAAACAAAAATAAACAGGCCTAACCATACTACATCTACAAAATGCCAGTACCAGGCTACTGCTTCAAAACCAAAATGATTATTCGACGAGAAATGTCCTTTCAGGCAGCGTAGCAGAATAATAAATAACATCAGTGTGCCCATACTGACATGAAAGCCATGAAAACCGGTTAGCATAAAAAAGGTACTGCCATAAATACCAGAATCAAGTGTTAAACCTAAGTCGTTATAGGCGTGCACATATTCTTCAACCTGTAAAATCAGGAAGATGACACCTAGCATTACAGTTAAGCCTAAGCCAATATTTAAATGCTTACGATTATCTGCGCGAAGCGCATGATGTGCCCAGGTTACCGTTACGCTAGAGGTAAGCAGAATAGCGGTATTAATTGCAGGCAAGCCCATAGCGCCCATTGCAGTTGCAGGGGCTGTGAAGCTTTCATTATCAGGATTGCTCAGTACAGGCCAGATAGCATTAAAAGCGGGCCATAAAAATTCATGTGTTGCTGCATTGTTTCCCGCGCCACCCAGCCAGGGAACAGAAAAAGTTCTTGCGTAGAATAATGCACCAAAAAAGGCAGCGAAGAACATAACTTCAGAAAAGATAAACCACATCATACCAAGCCTGAAGGAGCGATCCACCTGGGCATTGTAATTGCCATCCATTGATTCATTGATAACAGTTCCAAACCAGCCGAATAGTAAATAGGCTACCAGTAGCAGGCCTGCAATAAGCAAAGGGTTTAGAGCATCCTGATGGATTGAGTTGACTGCCCCGATAACTGTGGTTACAAGCGCAATTGTGCCAACCAGAGGCCATTTACTGGGTTCTGGAACAAAATATTCACCGTGATGTGTAGTACTCATAGTTTCTGATCCTGATTATGAAGTGATAATGCGATTGATTGAGAAGAATCTTTATTATTCAACTGGCTGGTAAAGAAAGTATAGGACAAATACAGTTCATTCATATTTGCAGGTAACTGAGTATCAACAATGAATGTCACTGGCATTATTTTTTCTTCACCCGGTTCGAGCGCCTGTTGTGTAAAACAGAAGCACTCCGTTTTCTGAAAATAGGCAGCGGCCAGTCCAGGGGCGACGCTTGGAACAGCCTGGCCAGTGATGTCTTTATCTGAAATATTTTTTGCAATGTAGTTGACCGTTGTTGGTTTGCCCGGATGAACCTCAATAAAACTTTGCTGTGGCTTGAATTCCCACGGCATAGCCTCATTCAGGCTGGCAAGGAATACCACCCTAACCAGTCTTTTCTCATCAATTGTTCCGGCAACAGGAAGATCAATTCTCTCTCCCGTTTTACCATTAAGGCCGGTAACATCACAAAATACATCATATAAAGGAACCAGCGCATAGCCAAAACCAAACATCAGTAAAACCAGGCCAAGTAGCTTTCTAATAACGGGCCTGTTTTTACTTGGCCGGTTATCTGGGTTACGGATATTTGATTCTGACTGTGCTGTCATTTTTAACTAATCCACTTTTATTATTTAACTTCTGGTGGAGTAGTATAACTATGGAATGGTGCTGGCGATGGCAGTTCGAACTCCAGACCTTGTGCACCTTCCCAAACCTCGCTGGTCGCTTTTTCTCCGCCACGTACACATTTAATAATGAGGTAGAGGAAGATCAGCTGTGAGAAACCAAATACAAATGCACCAATCGTTGCAATCTGATTAAACTCAGTAAACTGTAAAGCGTAATCAGGAATACGACGAGGCATACCCGCTAGCCCAATAAAATGCATAGGGAAGAACAGCACGTTCGATGATATACAGGTTAACCAGAAATGCAGTTTACCGAGTTTTTCATCGTACATATGCCCGGTCCATTTTGGCAGCCAGTAATAAACCGCTGCCATAATAGAGAAGGCTGCACCCGTTACCAGTACATAATGAAAGTGCGCAACAACGAAGTAGGTATCGTGGTACTGGAAATCAGCAGGCACAATACACAGCATCAAACCGGTGAAGCCACCCATGGTAAATAGAAAAATAAATGCAATAGCAAATAACATGGGTGTTTCAAATGTAAGCGAACCTTTCCACATGGTGCTGACCCAGTTAAAGACTTTCACCCCTGTGGGTACAGCAATTAACATGGTGGAGTACATAAAGAATAGCTCACCCGCAACTGGCATACCTGTTGTAAACATATGGTGTGCCCAGACAATGAAAGATAAAAACGCAATAGATGCCGTTGCATATACCATTGAGCTGTAACCAAACAGAGGTTTGCGTGAGAAGGTCGGTACGATCTGCGAGATGATACCAAAGGCGGGGAGTATCATGATGTATACTTCAGGGTGACCAAAGAACCAGAAAATATGCTGGAACATAACGGGATCACCACCACCAGCAGCATTAAAAAAGCTGGTTCCAAAATGTCGATCAGTCAACATCATGGTCACGGCACCCGCAAGCACAGGCATAACGGCAATCAGTAAATACGCAGTAATAAACCAGGTCCACACAAAGATTGGCATCTTCATATAGTTCATGCCCGGTGCACGCATATTCATAATGGTCGCGATAACATTAATTGCACCCATTACTGATGATATACCCATCAGGTGAACAGAAAATATGAAAAAGTCTGTGCTACTCGGGCCATAAGTTGTAGAGAGCGGCGCATAGAATGTCCAGCCAAAATTCGGTGCCGAACCCATTCCCATAATACTCATTACCAGACTGGCTAGCAGCATGCCGAAAGCACCTGGTAATAACCAGAAACTCCAGTTGTTCATGCGTGGCAGCGCCATATCTGGTGCACCTATCATCATAGGTAACTGCCAGTTAGCCAGGCCAACAAAGGCTGGCATAATCACGCCAAAAACCATGATTAAACCATGCAGCGTTGTTAACTGATTAAAGAAATCAGGCTCAACAATCTGCAGGCCGGGTTGAAAAAGTTCGGCACGAATTAATAGTGCCAGTGAACCACCAATAAAAAACATAAGAAAGGCAAACCAGAGATACATGGAGCCAATGTCTTTGTGATTGGTACTGAATAACCATCGACCGATACCGCCAGGTTTATGATCGTGGTCATGATGTTCTTCGATTACAGCGTTCATAATGTCCTCTCAGTTATTTGCGGGCCGCTTTGATATCGGATGGTTGAACCATGTCGCCAGTGTTATTACCCCATGCATTACGCTCATAGGTAATAATTGCGGCCAGATCAGCATCATTAAGCTGTGGGCCAAAGGCTTGCATACCTGTCCCTGCAACACCTTGCAGAACAACTTCAATGTGTTTGTTAATGTCACCAGTCGCGATTGCGCTACCTTTAAGGCCGGGGAATGCACCGGGTAAGCCTTCACCGCCCACCATGTGACATGCGGCACAATTCGTGTTGTATGTAGACTCACCCTGAGACATTAACTCGTCCATCGTCCAGGTTTTATCAGCACTAGCAGTGGCAGCTGCTTTTTCAGCTTTTTTGCTATCCAGCCAGGCGAGATAATCTGGTTCGTCCATGGCCTCAACAACAATGGGCATAAAACCGTGATTGGCGCCGCATAACTCGGCACACTGACCACGGTAAATTCCCGGTTCAGACACATTCGCCCAGCTTTCATTGATAAACCCTGGAATAGCATCTTTTTTGACACCAAACGCAGGAACCCACCAGGCGTGGATTACGTCATTGGAAGTGAATAAAAACCGGACTTTCTTGTTTGTTGGAATAACGATTCGATTATCGACTTCGAGGAGATAGTGCTCGCCTTTTGCTTCAGCATTATCAATTTGAGATTTTGGGGTGCTTAAATTGCTGAAAAAACCAACGTCTTCCCCAACATAGTCATAATGCCATTTCCATTGGTAGCCCGTGACTTTAATAGACATATCTGAATTAGATGTGTCCTCCATGGCGAGTAAAACTTTTGTTGCAGGTACCGCCATGCCAATGAGTATAAGAACCGGGATAACTGTCCAGAGAATCTCAACAGTGGTGTTGTCGTCGAACTTTGCGGGGTTAGGGTGCTTTGATTTTCGGTGCTTGAGGATTGAATAGGTCATTGCACCGTAGACAACTATGCCGATGATGACGCAGATCCACATAACAATCGTGTGAATGTTGTATGCGCCCTGGCTAAAGCTGGTAACACCCGGTTCTAAATTTAGCTGATAATCAGCATATAACGGGTTGCTAACAAGCAAAAGACAGGCAAGGCCGAGTGGCCGGCTTACTGCTCTCATTTTTACCCCCTGGAGTAAAGGTTTTGATAGTTTTTTCATTTTTAAATCTTAAAATGTTAATGCCAGGCAATACCTGACTTAAACATATAAAATATATTATTTAATTATTATATTTTTAATTATTGATCGTATTTATTAATTATCTTAATCCAGATAGCCTAATACGTGAGTTAAATGTGTGATTTCACACAATTAAGCGGTTATTGAGAATATAAAGATCTGATAATTAAAAAGCAAGAAGACAGTGTTTTATTATTATTATTGCCATATAACTAAACTTAATTCGCTGTAAGCATGTAAATATCATAATAAATAATGATTTATAGATAAAATTACTCGTAAATATATGTTTTATTGGATATAGGTCTGCCTGGAGATGTTGCTCATAGCAACAGAAAACAAACAATAGAATTATGCTGCCAGCAACATATAGGGTAAATTACTGCTGTCCGTATATATCAAAGTTAGGGCAACATCAAAACAAAGGGAATTATGAAAAAAATCACTATAGCTTTGCTTTCTCTTCTAATCATTGGGTGTGCCAATGAAAGTCAAAGCCCAATTATTGGTCAATGGCAAACTAAAACCTGTGAAGTAGCACCCGACTCATTAGGTTCGCATGCTGGGGAATTTGGCAAAGGAATCTACGAGTTCACTACTAGTGGCATCATCAATATCTACGTGCAGTTTTATACAGGCCCCGCATGTACCGAAGAAATTGAATTAGTCTTTTTCGAGCCAACTAATGGCGTATTCATGTTCACAGATCTAGGCAAAACCACCTTACAAGAAGGTATTGAAGGCAATATATTAGAGTTATCATTTCCTACTGGTGACCCAGAAGAGATTTTCTATATAATAACCAATAACGAAGCCTGCTTTTCTAACTCACTGGAATTCAATGTATATAATTCCAGTTATCAGCAAAGCGGAACAAGCGCAATTAATTTCGAACGATGCCTTGTAAAACAACAGCCCTAACAAGTCATTCGAGCGGGACTGGTTTTACGCTTCGCTTCAAACCAGCCCCTCAATTCTGGCGTTGAGGCTGTAGAAAAACCACTGAAGTTATTTTTTATCTTAAAAACTAGCTCTTACAGCTGCATAGAATAATTATTTCAGTATAAAGTAGATGCAGAATTTAAAAACAGACCTATTTCGTAGGCTAATTTTTGACCAGAATTTAGGACGAAGGTTGTTCTACAGCCTCGTTAGATTTATAAAAAATGAATATAGAAATAGCTGATTGTATATATAATAGAGCCAACGATATTGAGTTGGCTGTTTCTGCGCATGACGAATTTTCATCTGTAGCAGATTATATATGGAAAGCGCCAAGACTTCTTGATCAAGAGAAACAAAGTGAGTTAGATAAACTACCTATATATTTCCCCAACAACCCTGAGTTAGCAGAAATTAGATGGCGTCACGAGTCTAGAAAATTAGAAAATACTTTCCCTTATATAATGGCTAATGGAAATTTATTTGCTGTAGCTTCGTTATACGAATCATATTTAATGCTACTCGCAAAAGACATTGAAAAAGCTACAGGGATAGAACTAGATAGCATTAATGGCCGTGGCAATTCTCGCCTTTCTAACTATTTTAAACATGTTGGCATAAACTGTAGCTCCATTGAACTTTATCATCAAGTAGATGCCGCATTAAAAATAAGAAATTGCCTTGTACATGCTAGCGGTATATTAGATTGGAGCAAGGAAAATAATGTATTACGTCAAATTTACAAGTCTGGTACATTTCTTAGTAAAGAACATAGGAGACTAAGAAAATCTAATGGTTCAGCCCTGAATGAAATCAGTATTGTTAAATCAGAATTAGGTGAAAGAATACAAATTACAAATGAATATTCTTGGCTATCATGTTGGTATTTCAGAGATTATTTTTTGGGGTTATGCATAGAGGCTCGAGATCTTGAGAAATAAAAAATCTAACAAGGCACTTCAGTTGATTCACAAAAGCGGCGCTTTGCTTGCTTTTGCTCTCAACTGAGCTTAATTGTCTCTAATATCAGAGATCAATTGATCTCTGACACCTATTTACAAATAATTTTTGGGAGCTGGCAAGACAGGAACTAAAAGAAATATAAATGCCTAACGGCGCATTAACGTTGACCTGTTTTACACACCACGCCACTTCGCTCTGCTCTGTGTAAAACTGCCAAGTTATGCAAATGTTGACGCTGTAGAAAAACCACTGAAGTTATTTTTTATCTTAAAAACTAGCTCTTACAGTTGCATAGAATAATTATTTCAGTATAAAGTAGATGCAGAATTTAAAAAACAGACCTATTTCGTAGGCTAATTTTTGGCCAGAATTTAGGACGAAGGTTGTGCTACAGCCTCGTTAGGCAAATAATAATAATTCTTCAAATGAACGATTCATAAAATAAAATAGTTGTAATTAAAAAAAGGGATAATAATGTCTGAAACAAGAAAAAGTAAAGATATTAACTCATTTTCTGGGTTGGAGTTCTGTACGTTCAAATTAAAAAAAGGCACTGATGAAAGTCAAATGTTAAAAGCAGCTGAGAATATGGAGAAGGAGTTTCTATCAAAAGAAGATGGTTTTCTAGGTCACAGAGTACTTAAAAACAAGGATGGAACTTATGTAGATATAGCGTTTGCCGATACACAAGAACAAGCTGAGAAGATATGTGGAAAATGGATAGAGAATGAGTTTTCACTTAAATATCTTGAGTTCATAGACTCAGAATCAGTCGATTTAAGCTTCTGGTCAAGGTTAAAATAAAGCAATTAACAGGTGTCAGAGACTAATTGTTTCTAATATTAGAGTTATTTGATCTCTGACACCTATTTACACTTTTGATCTCTGACACCTATTTACACTAATCTATTTCGACACTAATAACCGATGCCATCGGTTATGATTTCACTTTTGACCTTCTGGTCTTTCAAATGGCATGACAATTCGAGATGACTAGCCTCCTTGAGATTTTTTATTACAAAGTGGTACCAAAATAGCCTGGTAACGATTAGTTTCCACTGGCCCATCTCCTTAAAAACCATTATAGTTGCATGGTTATAAAAAGCCTTAACTTAATAATTTTTTAGGATAAATCTAAACGCATGAGACATGTTCACCTAAAAGCCAGCATTCTAATGCTTTTGGTGTTGCTACTGCTACTGGCTTCTTTTCTTATCAACCTCGTTTTTAAAGAAGGTAAACTGACTGAAAATGATTATGATAGTAAAGTTAAAGCTCTGCAGGCACATTACCAGTCAATAATAAAAAAACACACACAGCAGCTAGAAGCAGCTCTGATAGCTGTTTTAGACAATAGTGAATTACGATTAGCCTTAAAAACAGAAAATCGCGAGGCTCTGTTAACCCGGGCATATCCTTTGTTTGAGAAATTAAAAATCAGACATCGAATTACTCACTTATATTTTAACAATGAGCAACGGACTAATCTATTGCGCGTACATCAGCCTGAGCACTATGGTGATGTCATAAACAGATTCACTATGCTTGAAGCAGAACGTAGCGGCGAGATAACTTCTGGTGTTGAACTGGGGGCACTAGGTACATTTGTCCTGCGTGTCGTGGCTCCCATCTATGAAGATAGTCAGATACAGGGATACATTGAGCTTGGTAAAGAAGTCGGTGCTTTACTTAATGATATGGCGCAAGACTCTGGAAATGAATTTGTCATCGTGCTTGAAAAGCGTTTCTTAAACCGAGTTGATTGGGAAACAGGAATGCGAATGCTTAATCGTGAATATGACTGGAGCCATCTGCCTGAGATAGTGGTTGCGTCGCAAACACTTGCAGCAGATACCCAGACACGAGGCGGGCGATTATTGCAATCTATAGATAATCAGTTGTCGGGGCCTGTAGAGATAATATTGAATGAACAACGTTATAGAGCAGACACTATAACGCTGCAGGATGCAAATAGTCAAAATATTGGGAAATTAATGATGCTGCATGATGCACCTGTTCCGGTTCATAACAATTACCTTACAATATTTTTAATATTATCTGGTACCGCATTGCTCGGTGGTGTTCTGTTTACAATCTTATTTTTCCTCGTGGATAGAGTAGGTCGCAGGAATAAAAATGCTGATAATGGAATAACTGACCGTGAACAGCGTATGAAATTACATTATCAACAAACACCCCTGGGTGTTATTGAATGGGATACAGACTTTCGGGTTATCGACTGGAATCCAGCAGCAGAACGCATTTTTGGCTATACAAAGTCAGAAGCGATAGGGCAGCACGCAAGCTTTATTATTCCAAACCATGAAATACAGGCAGTAGATATTGTCTGGCAAGAGCTGTTAAACAAGCAGGACTGGGTTCATCAGGTTAACGAGAACAATACTAAAGAGGGCCAAATCCGTTTATGTGAATGGTATAACACACCGCTAGTGGATACGAGTGGCAGGGTAATGGGTGCAGCGTCTCTAGTTGATGATATTACTGAAAAGAGAAAGGTTGAATTACTTTCTGCTCATATGGGACGTATCTTTGAACAGTCCTGGAACGAGATATACACGTTTAATGCAAACACGCTAAATTTTATTGAAGCCAGTGTTGGTGCTTGCCAGAACCTTGGTTATTCAATGAATGAGTTAAAACAGTTAACCCCAGTAGATATAAAGCCTGAGTTTACTGTTGAGAGGTTTGAGGCCATGCTTGAGCCTTTGCGCAAAGGGAAGCAACAGACAATTACCTTTGAGACCGAGCACCAGCGTAAGGATGGCTCGCGGTATTCAGTGGAAGTTCGACTACAGCTTTCAAGTTTAGAAGGGCCGCCAATTTATATCGCTATAATTCAGGATATCAGCGAACGTAAGCTGTATATAGCCGACCTGGAACATAAGGCACTATATGATACATTGACTGATTTGCCTAATAGGGCCTTACTTCATGATAGGCTTAAACATTCATTGAAAGTGGCTAGTCGGGATACATTGACACTAGCGGTAGTTATAGTCGATGTCGCACGCCTTGGTGAGGTCAATGACCTGCTTGGTCATCAAAGCGGCGATATTGTCATGCAGGACGTGGCTTATCGTTTACGAAATGAACTGAGAGAGTCTGATACTGTAGCTCGTCTGGCAGGTGATGAGTTTGTGCTGGTATTATCAGGCGTAGATAGTAAGCAAATAGGTACCGTTGCAGATAAGATACAGCTGTTATTCGAGCAACCTCTTGTTGTTAATGATGTTTTTTTAGAGATAGAGGTTGCTATCGGTATTGCACTGTACCCTAATCACGGTGACGACCCCGATCTTTTATTACAGCATGCTGATATAGCCATGAGAATCGCCAAGAGTGACGCCACTGGTTATAGCATTTATACGCCTGAGGACGATCCATTTAGTCTGCAACGCTTGAAGCTTCACGGTGAAATACGACAGGCAATAAGTGAAAATGAATTTGTGCTTTACTACCAACCAAAAATAGATATTAAATCAAACAGAATTATCAGTGTCGAAGCACTGGCACGCTGGCCACACCCAGAAAATGGAATAATTGCACCCAACGATTTCATACCGATGATTGAGCAATCAGGGCTCATACGACCATTTACGTTTTGGGTTTTAAAGCAGGCTATTGAGCAATGTAAACACTGGGCTAATCAAGGTATTGACATCAATATCGCGGTTAATCTGTCTACTCGTAATCTGCTGGATCCGGAATTACCGGGCAAAATTTTCAATCTGCTTGAGCTATATAATGTCAATCCTGCATGTCTCACTCTTGAAATTACTGAGTCTGCCGTTATGACACGACCAGAACATGCATTGAAAATACTCACTCAATTAAACAAAATGGGTTTGAAATTATCGATAGATGACTTTGGAACGGGTTATTCATCTCTGGCCAGCCTTAAGAAGCTACCAGTCACAGAACTAAAAATTGATCAATCTTTTGTTTTCGGTTTAACTACAAATCAAGATGATGCCATTATCGTACGTTCAACTATTGATCTTGCGCATAATCTAGGGATTCATGCAGTAGCCGAGGGGGTAGAAAGCCAGGCCGCACTTGATCAGCTAGCCTTATTGAATTGCGATATTGCTCAAGGTTACCTCATGGGGCGCCCGATGCCCATAGAGGAGTTAAATGATTGGCTGAACAATTCGACCTGGGGTATTCATAGTTAATTTACTTGGTACTAATTGTGGACAGTTATGAATTATTAATACCTTAATAGAGCTGAATGACTGATTTAATACTTGTTGTAGATCTTATCTGTTGATCTGGAATTTTTGTATTTAAACTAGTCAATAGAGCTACATGTTCATATAATTATAAGTTATTGTACTTTATATATTTATTTTGAATAATACATTATTTTGCTCATAATACTAATTGATGTATTTATTCTTTTAGCGTGTTCATGTGTATAGAATCTTCATCAGGATCCAAACTATTATCAAAATATACTGATTTTTCTATTTTTTATTGTTTGACAGTTTTCGTTTCCAGTGTTTAGTACTCCGGTTAGAATAACTACAATAAAAATGTAAAAAGGAAACCAAAGAAGCAGTTTGCCTTTGTCAGCGATGCCGCTGAGCAGAAAATATCTGCAGATACCTAAAGAAGTTCAACGCCAATTCGGTACCAGTTTGAGGGCAATTCAATGTGACATGCGACCCTTCCTCCCGACGACAACGTTAAGTTCTATCGGGGCAGGGGTTATAGAGCTAAAAATAGTTGGAAAATTCACGCTCCCATATCTGATATTTGTAGAATATGAGTTAAAAGGGAGCAGGTAGTCGTTGTCTCTAATATATGAGAATCAATAGGCTCAGACTTGATTGAGCCTCAATTTTGGGTCTCCAACAATATAGAGCAGTAAATGCCACACTTTGGCATATATCTATATGATCTTATTAAAAATAATCCGGCTCATTTCTTCTGAAAATCACAGTATTTAACTATATTTTCAATGATTTAATCTTTTTAAGGTCAAACTTAGGATCATTAGCTGGTTTATGTGTAAAGTCATATTCGCCTCGTAGATTCACATGTCGCCAGGTGATTACCGAACCCTGGGCAATAGCCTCTATTATGGTAGTACGCTGCTCTTTATCTTTTGTTTTCAGTATCAGATCTGAAAGATACAGGTAATTCCATAAGATAATCGTGTTTTGCAATAATACCTGGCATGCAGTACCAATTTCTTGTTCCTCTTTTGTGCCTTCTCTAAACGCCTGGTCATTATCAAAGAATACTGCGTGGGCAAATTTATTCGTTAACTCGACTCGGTTGAGCTGTTTTTGAATTTGTTGCCTCAATTTCAAATCATCATAGTAAGTTAGAATAAACTGCGATTTTATTATGCGGCCAAATTCTTTAAGCGCTTTATACAATGGATTAGTTTGAGCATACGAGCTTAAACGCTTAAATAGCTGTGAGGCGGAAGTGTGGTTCGTTTTAATGGTTGCCATAAATCGTAAAACATCATCCCAGTTTCTTATGATGAGTTTTCGATCAATCGTGCGGCTTGGCAGGATGGGGTAGTTCTTTTTTTGGTAAGTCTTTTTAGCTGAAAAGCTGTAAATTCGTTGTGAACCCAATTGTTTAAATCTAGGTGCAAAATCAACATCAATAAAATGCGTGGCCGCAAATATTTGCTCGGTAAAACCATGTGTATCAGTACTGTGTATCCTTTTCTTCTTTACGTCATTCTGCATAAGACCATCGATAACATAAGCCGCTTCTCTATCTGATGAACTAAATACAGTTGAGTAAAATAATGACTGCCTTTCATCAATAAAGGTGTACATGGTAACGCCTTTATCACGGCCAAAATACTTAAATGAATAATTGGCGTGTAGTGAGTCTACTGATACATTAACTTTCCTACCATCACTACTCGAATGAATAACTGATGGTTTATAGACATAGTTATTCGCAAGATCCAGACTATGTATCGTATCAACAACTCGGCGATTGGCTTCCTGTATATTCTTCAGTTCAAAACACCAATTTACGGTGTTGTGTAATACATGCTCACTTATGCCCGTTGAAATATTTGCGAGCTTATGTAAACCAATATTGCAGCCTTTGCCAATAATACCTGCTAAAAGAACTTCTTCAGAAGGTTTCATCTTGTTATTTTTGTTACTGAAATGTTTAAACCCTTTAGTAAAATCAGTAATGTTATTGATGTCCTTCAATAGGTTAAGGATAGGGATGTAACCATTATCCGATAAAGTAGTAGCAATATATTCTTTGTTTTCTAATTCGATACTTGGTGTGCGTACCACCGGTTTACCAGAAAGATCAAATTTGAGATAGGGATTGAGACCGTCAATAGATCGGGTATTGACTGTATGATATTTATCATCAAGTATGTCTTTTAGTTGTTCCAGGTAATGTTCTCCATCTGCAAACTTCGTCAGGCCTGTTTCAGCTAGAATCTTATTTTTGTTGCTCTCCCAATAAGCTTTATCAATCAAATAGTCTTGTATGGCTCGGTAGCGATAGGAATAAACTAAATTTAGTTCACCTGATTTAATCGATGCAGCTATATGAAAAAATAGCAGGCATTTGTACAGTGGTATATTAATTTCATCTTCACAATAAACCAGTGCTTCTTCTGCTTTCTTGAGAAAATCACGTGGTGCGTTATTACCTATCTTGCCATCACCAGATTTAAAATAATCTATGGCTACCAGTATAGCTTTTGAGCTGCTTGAACGATCAAATTCCAGTACTTTAACAATGCCTGAGACACGTCGTTGTAGCTTATTTGACAATTCGGTTAATAGCTCATAATAAGACTGATTCCTCGATTCTTTTGACAGATATTGATCAAGCTCAGCCAGTTTTTTCTCATCTTTCCCATCAATAGCTTCAAAGTCATCAACGAGTTCCTCAATTTTGTAGTATTTTTCACTGGGCGTTGCATTTGTCGCATTGACAATGGCAATAACACTTTTAGCAAAAGACCAAGCAGATTTATGAGACTTATTGAGTAATTGCAGAGCTTGATTGCGCTCCTTCTTGGTGGCTTGTTCTTTATTGGTGAGTTTGGTGTTTGCGGTGTGTTTAATTGATGTGACGGACTTTAATAGTATATCCACCAGCGTATCCTGGCGTTTATAAAACTGATGTTTGATGAATGCTAATAAATGCAGGTAAGCCTTGGAGCGATTCGGAAATTGACTCAATTGCTGATAATCAGCTTTGTAAAACCAGGTGGCGTAATATTCAGTCGCTTGATCATTTAATGGCAATGCTTTGAATGTTTCCAGGTGCGCCATAAAAAGATCTCTAAATGTTTCTGTTACACGCAGACTCTCTTTTATTTGATTGGGTCTTAAGGACTGATTTATTTTTTTAAGCGCAGTGATAGGTGGTTGTGAACGTGAGCGAACCTTCTCACCGGGTGTTAGAATATTTTCTAATAATTGTTGGTCTGATAAATTTAAAAGCGCTTCCATCTTAGCAAGTAGTTCATCTTCTGTACGATTGAAACTTACCGTGACTATCTCACTTAATTCAAAGAAAGAGGGCACACGTATTTTATTTTTCCAACACAGATCAATTAAACCGATAAATATCTGTTTTGGTTTTTGCTGGTTATTGGTTTGTCTATGGGCATAACTGACTAGTAAATCTTTTGCGTCTTTATCGTAATCTTGCCAGTCCAGCATAGATAAAATTTTCTTTCTATGCCGTGAAATTAATGTGCTACTGTATTTTGTAAGATCAATCTTAGGGCACTTTAAAATACTCTGAACATATTCTATATCACGTTTTCTGAAAGATTCTATTGGATAAAATCGAGCATTAGCCCGAAAGTATGCCAGCTGCAACATAAAACCTGCACGCGTGTCATGTGTATTAAAACGAGAGACCGTTCTTTTTAATTCAGAAGTAAGAGAGAAATAAAGGTTTCGTTCGTCTTTTGAAAATTTTGGTGGCAGGTCGAATAGTCGTTTTTCACTGGGTGACAGTATAGTGATATGGGACATTTATTAGACCATGTTAAATAATATGATTGGTTTATAACAAAAAGGTTATTTCAAAGATGGTGCTCTGCATCCTTAAGAGTAATCATTAAAACCATTGGATCTAATGGCGATTCTATAAAACCACATTGTCTATAAAATTTATGGGCCGCGTCAGAAAGAGCATGAACCAATAAAGCCTTAATGCCTGCCTGTTTAGAAACCCCCAATGTTCGTAGAATAGCATCTCTAAGTAAGCCTCGGCCAACACCGGCAGATTGCATTTGTTTACTTATCGCTAATCGCCCCAACACCATCACCGGTACTGGCTCTGGCATATTACGACGAACTTTACTGGGTGCCTCTTTATGCATGACGCTGCCAGTGGCAAGCACATAATAACCCACAACGTGGTTATCCTGACAAACAACAAAGGTGCGGGAAGCACCGGAATTTTCATTTTTCAATGCGCGTTTTTTTAGCCAATCATTGAGAACTGGCTCGCCACAATCAAAAGATTCAATATCGTGAGTAGCCAAAAGTGGCTCAGGGGCCGATAGTTCAGCCATCGGCTATTTTTCCCAGGGTGATTTTTGATTTAATAAATAATGTAATTTCTCATTATCTGCAACAGGGGCATTTAATTGAGCCTGAAAGGCGCTAAAAGTAGCCTCATCTGTCAGAAAAAGACGTTGATCCAGTAAAATATTCTCTGCTGCCTGGCAGGCTACTTCCAGCATAAAATCTGAACGTGTCTTGTTCAGACTGGATGCGGCTTTATCAATTAAAGCCCGCTGACCTTCTAAAGCGCGGATATTGATAGGTGCAACTTTGTTTTGTAAAGCGGACATTTTATGCCTCGATATGTTGATGTGGTCTGTATATTGACTATGTATACAGCAATGTGTATCTATTGTCTATCTGTTTTTGGCCTTTTTAACCGATAAATGAGGCCACTAAAACATAATCAGACATTCAAGCATTGTTTCTGGACGGCTCAAAACACCACATAGCTGACATTAATGCCTTTCTAATATTAAGGCCGCTTTTCACTAAAAATGACGGTATAATTTTTGCTCTGACCCCAAATATCCACCTCAGCGTTATTCCTAAGGAATATTTTCACATATGGATCAAGATTGGATTCTTCAAAATAAAGAGACACGCCGCACTTTTTCTAAGTCGACTTGGGTGCCTTTGAGAGCGGCTGTAGATAACGAAAAAGATAACGTTAAGAGTATAGGTTACTCCAACGAATTCTTTGGATGTGGGTCTGTTGCGTTTTCTCCAGAATGCCGTGAGATCGCTGAAAAATTAAGTTGGAGTGATATCGGACTTAGCACAACAATTGGCCCATATGCTTACGAGGATGGATTCTATTCGACTATTGAAGAATATCAATATAACGATAAAGAACCGATAGGTGTTCATCTCGTTTTGGAATTACCTCTGCCTGTTATCGGTGGAAGACAATGGATATTGAATCCTGACGTTGTTGTAGCGCTGCGCCTGATGAAAGAAGGCGAAAATTGGATTAGGCCTGAAGAGAATTTTGTAGTTGTCGCTCGCGAGATAGTTGATGAAAAAGGTGAGCAACGGCTGATTGAAATTAAGAGGGAATTCCTTCTCGATTATTTAGCTGCTAGAAACCTTTCACTACGACTCTCTTACTATCGTCAAAGAGTAGAAAATGTAGTCTCTCTTGAAACTAGTGAGTATGCGGGCTTGGATAGTTATCAAGAAGAGCGAGACGGCGGCAGATATGAATTACTGATTCGTGACATAAATGATGTTTTTGGCGGAAGCTGGGCGATGTTCCGCGCTTGGCGAACTGATGTGGATGAAGATGAAGACGCGCCTGTAATGGGGCCGGAAACTAACGAAAACACCGACTATGAAAGCTCCAAAGGACAGAAAGGCGGCTATGAAGGCGTGCGAGTCGAAGGAGAGTTCTGGCGCGATGAATGGATAGATCACCAAGGGGCAAGCTCGCGCGTAAGAGGAGATACAGATACAAACCTACCTCAATTCATAACCGAAACTGATGGTACTCGTGTGGCGTCTTCCGAGTTAAATAACGAAGACATTGGAAGATGGTTATGGTTTCACTCAAGCATTGTAAATGAGCTTATTGGACTCCGTGGCTTTTCGCTTGAGTGGTATACGGCGGAAACTGGTAGCATCAAATCTACTTCCGGGTATTCGATTCACTTTGGTATAAATTCTTGCGATTTAATCACCGTTTACGCTTATGACATCGCTCGCCTTCCATCATGGGAGCAGCATATGTGGGCGGCCAAAAATATTGTACCAGACGGAAAGGTCTCAAGCGAGTTGCTGGACTCGCAAGTAAAGGCTAAGCCTGCATCTACCCACGCTGTGGAGGAGCTTCTATTCGAGGTTATGTCTAGGCTTGGAAACGGATTTCAGCAAGACTTTAATGTTTCACTTTTCACGCATGACTTCAATCGCTTGGAAGCTATGAAGCAAATATCACGTTTCGCAAGCAAGGATCAAGCATCGCTTTTGCGATTGGCAAAGGAACTCATTCGTATTTTTTCTGATCGATTAGATGTGCGTGAGCTTCGTAAACTATCGACACATTTAAATAAGGAACAGTTGGGTTCAAATAAACTCCTTGAGGATGTGCTCGCTCAAAAGGTTGGCCCTGAAAAAGCTCGTAAAGTATTCGGTCCAATTGCAGGTGCTTATGATATGCGAATAGGTGATGCTCACCCTACCAGCTCAAAGATCGGGGAAGCATTAAAACTCGCGGGGGTTGATGACAACAGCTCATTTTTGAGGCAAGGTGAACAATTAATATCCAATTTTGGCCAATCAATTTGGTGGGTTCAAAAATTACTTTTTGAAAAGCCTTAAAGTGCTACGTACAGCAATTTTGGCATAACAAGGTGCTGCTGTTGGTCAAACTCTCAGCCGCGCTCTAAATTCTCCGCAGAGTGCGGCGTTATACTCAGGAAATAAATTGATATGGTAATCGCGGGCAATACAAAATCCGATGAATTGTCTGACCTTAGAAAACTATTTACAACCGACGGTCCGTTTTCAGTCTTCGGTTCAATCTTTGAAGTTAAACTTATTCTTGATGCAAACTCTGTGTTAGCAGATATTCGCTGGTTAGTAAAAATATTTGGGGTCAGAGTAAAAACTCTTAAGGTCTGCAAATGATTGTTTCCCGAAGTAACGTAACAAATGGTGTATGTCAGCTATTTATCATTATCGTATTAATATTTATTCTATCAGGTGTCATTTTCCAAATCCGAGAACGATAAGTCCTATACTGATAAAAACGGCGGCTATTATCCGACTTGCCCATTTTTCCTTTTCTTTAAATACCCAAATTGAAAGTGCCGTTGCCAGAACGATGCCCGCATTGGTATAAGTAACCACATAAGCAGCAGGTAGTTCTAACATGGCACGAACGACCAGCGCATAAGCCACACCAATACACAAACCGCCAGATAGAATTTGAATTGTTTTTGGTTTGCAAGATGGTATAAATATTTTATTTTCCCGATATTGGAAAATCGACAGCCCAATAAATGAGGCAAAATAGCCGATACTAATAAATCCAAGTTGTGCGCCGAAAGTTGGTAGGTAGCTAACTGCCGCTTTATCGCTTACAGAGTAAATGCTTGTAGCAAACGCCGCTGTCATTGCCCAGGGTATTGCATGCTTTGCATCACCATATCTGGAAGCCGCTGCGAGAACCCAAAGACCTAATACGCTGATAATCATACCTGTAATGCCGCTAGCATTTATTCCCTGTTCAAAAAATAACCATGCCCATAACACAATGAGTAAAGGTGAGCTGCGCGCGACGGGATAAACCAGAGCAACTGGAGCATAATGATAGGCTTTTCGTAGCGCTAAAAAATAGAGGGTGTTGGCTGCGGCACTCACCAACAAGGCAATAAATAATTCTGCATTCCAGTAACTGTCATTTATTAGTCGCCACAAAGCCCAGGGGCCTAGTATAATGAGATGCGCTGATAGTCCCCACCATAAATAGTTGCAACGTTTATCAACATGTCTGGCTAACAGATTCCAGAAGACATGCATCAACACAGATAATGTAATCGCTAGATATGCACTGGTCACAATTTTTAAGGAAATGCAATATAACCATCGTAACCCGAAATCAAGTTTTCAGGCAGATTGTTATTTGAATTATTAAGCCATAGATCAAGATCGTGACCAATATGCGTCATCACTGTTCGTCTACTTTTTATTTTCTCATGCAATGACAAGGTGTCATGCAGATTATTGTGGTTTCGATTGTCTGTATCCGGTGGTGAACTGGTATCGATTACAATAGTTTCGGGGTGTTTATGTTTTAGCAGTTCTTCAACTTTTGGTGGTAAGTTTTTGGTATCAACAAGATACGCAATTGTTTGTTGCTTATATTCAAATAAATAACCAAAGGTTGGTTTTGAATGAATTAAAGGTAGGGGTGTTACTTTTAATTCACCTAAATTAAATGTTTCAAATTTTCGTAAAGACCGAAAGTCCAAAATACCTGAATGCTTAAATAGATCATCACATCCTGCTTTGTCTGGTGGACAATAAACAGGAATTTTTATACCTGTTCCCCAGCGAAGATGAAATAATCCCTGTACATGATCTGCATGAAAATGCGTTAGTAGAATACCATCCAGCTCGGGCGCTGGAAAACGTTCGGTAATGTCCATTAGGCCCGCATCAATTAAATAACGGTTATTATTCACTTCAAGCAAGGCGCTTGCAGATCTGCGTTTGTATTGTGGATTTAATCGAATAAATTCGCAGCGCTCGCAGTTGCATCCATAACGTGGCATACCACCAGCATCACCACTGCCTAGTATAGTTAAGCGCATTGTTCGTTCTGACTATTTAAAATTGAATTTAATAGTGCCTTGCCTGCATCTTCTAGTAAGCCATTATTTTCAACTTTTATTAGTTGATAATGTTTAACTTCATTTTCTAGTTTGACCGCCTGAATTAACCGTTGTTTAATTTGACTTGATGATTCACGACCTCGCGCATATAAACGATCGCTAAGTACCTCGGGGTTTACACTGATTAATACGGGTATTAGTTCAGGAAACAGTTTTTTTGCTTCCTGTAAATATCCACGTGATCCATTCATTACTACATTAAGTCCATGTGATAACCAGACATTAATTTCTTTCCCTATACCGTAATGTGTTTCATGACTAAACCAGTGCATTGCAAAGCAGCCAAGTTCTTTTCGATGTTCAAACTCTCGAATAGATAAAGCAACATGGTTTTCACCCCCGGCATCGGCTGGTCGGGTAATGTAACGATGTGCATACATAATAGATGCATCGTCAGGCATGTTTTGTCTTACATGGTGAATCAGGCTGTCCTTGCCCGCACCAGAAGCGCCAATTACATAAAAGAGTTTAGCCATGATCATAAACCACGCCGTAAACCTGTTTTCCATTACTCCACACCGTGGATACTTGAGGTAAGCCGCCGGGTAGATCGACCGCAATAAGATCTGCGCGTTTGCCAACCGCTATTTCACCACGATCTGTGAGTTTAGCCGCTTTTGCCGGATTGCTAGTTACCAGACGAACTGCAGCTGCTAGATCAAGCTCAGATAATTCAGCTATGCGGTAGATTGCAACGATTAAAGAGGCCGGTGAATAATCCGCACAAAGACAATCTGCAACACCTTCATGAATGGCTTCAATGGCTTTCATTGACCCTGACTGACTTTTACCACGCAGAATATTGGGTGCGCCAAAGATGGTCGACATACCAGCGGCTTTGGCGGCTAAAGCCGCTTCAAGATTGATTGGGAACTCAGAAATATCGGCGCCAATGCCGGTCATGATTTCGATGCGTTCAGCAGAGTCATCGTCATGACTGGCGACAGAAATACCAGCAGCATGTGCAGCTGTTGCCAGTTCTTGCATGCGGGCGTAAGCACCGGCGGATGCTGCTTCTTTTCGTTCAAGAATAATCTCAACTTCATCGGCAGTCTTTTTGTAATTTCGTGTCAGGTAATCACGGTAGGCTGCCATACTTTTAAATTGTCCCTGCCCTGGTGTGTGATCCATCATCGAAATCATATGCATGGAATTTTCGTTAAGTAACTGTTTAAGAATAGGTAGCCCAGTTTCATCAGTTATTTCGTAACGACAGTGCACGCGATTATCTACAAGTGCATGCGGCTGCCATGCGTGTACGGCGCGTGCCACATCGGCGGCAAAATTATTATTGCGCACACCCAGTTCTTCATGGGCAAAAGATAATGCATGGTAAACAGTAGTGATGCCCGCTGCCGCATTTCGTTTGTCTGCCTGAGCACAGGCAAAATCTAATGGAAAATGTACATTCGGCCGGGGTTCAACTTCTTTTTCCAGTGCATCACAGTGTAAATCAATCATGCCTGGCATCAATGTCTTGCCTTCGAGATTAATAATATTTGCGTCTTTAACAGTTTCAGGATTAATGGCGGTAATAATGCCGTCTTCCAACAATAAGGATGCATCTTCAATAATTTTATCAATCAGTACTATGTTGGCGTGAGTTAAACAGGTTTTCATCAGGCTATCTCCTCAATAATATTTTTAATAGCGATTGGCGGTTCCAGTTCTACAATGTCATCCGCCATTCGTTTTACTAATTCTGGATGATGAAAAATGGCCAGCATGGCAACACCTTCATCCTTCAGGTTTTCAATAAGTCGAACAACTTTGTCGGTGGTTTTTGGGTCAAGGCTGGCAGTTGGTTCGTCCAGCAATAGTAATCGCGGACGGGATACCAGCCCGCGGGCAAGGTTAACCCTTTGTTTTTCACCGCCAGAAAAAGTCGCGGGTGAAATATTCCATAATCTTTCTGGCAAATTCATAGCAGCCAGCATGTTGCGTGCTAAATTTCTTGCTTGCGTTTTATCCATGCCTTTTAATAACAAAGGTTGAGCCACTACATCTTCAGTCGCCTGTCTTGGTAAGGCATGCAAAAATTGTGTGACGTAAGCAATCTCTGTTCGGCGTAATTCAAGAATTTGATGTTCATCGGCCTGCGCTAAATCTATTTCATGTCCCGAGGCTGTTTGGTAAATTAGTCGTCCACTGCTGGGCAAGTATGTTCGGTAAATGCCTTTCAAAACCGTGGATTTACCGGCACCCGTTGGGCCAATTAACGCGGTGAGTCGTCCACTGTAAACTGACAGGTTTACATTGCAGGAAGAGGGGATTACTTTGCCCTGTTCGTGTAATTCGAACTGTTTTGAATATGCTTCAACGCGCAGTATGGGTGTATCGTTCATTTGTTTTTCCACTCCTTAAAGCGCTGATGCGACCAGTCGCTGGGTATAGGCATGTTGTGGATCTTCCAGTATCTGGTCTGTTAGGCCAGACTCGATGACACGGCCATATTTCATTACCAGTGTGCGTCCGGCCAGTAAACGTATCACACCTAAATCATGGGTAACCACAATCATCGCCGTGTTCATTTCCTGTTGTATTTCCATAATTAAATCAAGAATCGCGGCCTGTACTGAAAGGTCGAGCCCGGTGGTGACTTCATCTAAAAATAACAGGGGTGGATTAGTCGCCAATGCCTTTGCGATTTGTACTCGCTGTTGCATGCCGCCGGAAAAGTTTTTCGGCAACTCATCCATACGTTCGGTTAATACTTCGGTACGTGATAATAAGTCTTTAGCGCGACAGCGAATCCCCGTATAGTTTTTTACACCGGACATCAATAAACGCTCGGCAATATTTCCACCTGCCGAGATATCAAAATTGAGACCAAGATTAGGATTTTGATAGACCATACCAAAACGATGATTGGCCAGTTTTCTTTGCTGCGCACTGTTTAAACTAAACAGGTCATGCTGCTGGTTTTCATCATAAAAGATGGCACGACCGGTACTGGGTTTCTGGTCAAAATTAAGGCACTTAACCGCAGTGGATTTACCCGATCCTGATTCACCCATGATGCCGAGAATTTCACCTTTAAACAGTTCAAATGACACATTGTGAGCGGCAACAACACTGCCACAGTTGGGACAGATATTGGTGTCATAATCAGGACCAGTCAGCTCAAAACAGGAAGGGCAACCGTGTCCATACACCTTCGATAAATTTTCGACTTCGAGAATCTTATCCATTGGCCACCTCACGTTCTTCTAAATCAATCGATTCTGATTTCTCGGTCGATCTTTGTTCGTCACACCAGTCGGCATCAGAACATTGGTAAACTTTTTCGCCGGTGTTTGAATCGACAAATTCATCCAGAAAACTGCTGGTACAACCGCAACGATTACATGCACGGCGCTGTCCTGTCTTGTCGATGAAATCTTCAGTACGAAAAGGTACATCGTCGAATGCTAGCGGTTCAGCATTGGTATAAGGTGGCACGGCGTAGATTTTTTTCTCGCGTCCTGCACCCAGTAAAATTAGCGCAGGGGATTGATGCAATTTAGGTACATCCCAACGCGGTATAGGCGATGGATCAATCACATAGTGCCCATTAATACGTGTTGGGTAACGGTGAGAAATAGTGATTTCATCAAACTTGACGATGTCTTCATAAAGCTTGACCAGCAGGCGCGAGTAATCACCTTCACCGTGTAACATTTTGCGCTTGTCTTCGGATGGTTCAACGATGACCAGGGGGTCCGGGTAGGGAACCTGAAGCACAATTAGTTGATCTTCACGCAAGGGTTTTTCTGGGATGCGATGACGAGATTGAATGAAATCAGCCTCATCAGTTCTGGTTGTGGTATGGATACCTTCGCAGGTCATCTCAATAAAACTGCGCAGGTTAACCGCGTTAACCGAATCATCAGAACCCTGATCAATCACTTTGAGGGTTTCACCTTTACCCAGTAATGACAATGTGAGTTGTAAACCACCGGTACCAAAGCCACGGCCCATCGGCATTTCGCGACTTGAATAAGGTACCTGATAGCCGGGAATGGCCACCGCTTTTAGGGCGCTACGACGCACTTCTTTCTTAGCATATTCGTCGAGAAAGCCGAACGGATAAGATGCACTCATGCTGTCTGCTCCTTCTGGTTTTGTTTTTGATCCTGTTTTTGTTGGGTAGTGCGCAGTCGATCCATGTCGGACTGGAAGGTTACGTAATGAGGCATTTTGTAGTGCGTACAGAAGCCCATGGAGTCGATGCCATCCACATGCAATAACACATATTCGGGATCTTCCGATGGATTGCTGGGGCCATCTTTCATACCTTTTTGCAATGATCGATCTAGTATCGCCATGCTCACCGCCTTTACTTCGTTGTGACCAAAGCAGGCGCCGTAGCCAAGCGTGAAGGTTGGTTTATCCTTACTGCCATCTCCCTCGGTTGCTCCAGGCTTCCTGCCTCCCGCGACACTAGAGCAACCCTGTTCGTCGTAAGCTGCTACGACCTCGCATTCAGTAATTTCTACCTCACCAATTTCCGTTAGCTCACCGGTAATTGGATGCGGCAACATCACGGGTAAATACCCCACGCGAAGTTCGGCAACAGTAGGGTGCACATCGCCATAGCCACGCATGTTTGAGTAGGCAATGGCAAGCAATGATCCCTGTTCCGCACGTGCCATGGTTGCTAATGCCGCTGAGCGTGGTACAGGAAAAATTAATGGTTCGCGGGTAATATCGAATGCCTGCTGGCTTCGCTCGGCTTTATTTATGGGGGGCAATAAACCTTCCTTACGTAATCCTTCTAGCACTTTTGGAAAGGTGTCTGGAATGTCGGTGTCAGTTCGCTCACTCAGCCAGTTTTTAGTAATGGCATGGAAACGTTCTGGTGACTCATCCAGTAAATCCATGCGCATTAGGCGTAGATGATAATCAGTGGTAGCACCTAACATCTGCCCACCGGGTATATCTTTAAAGGCTGAGGAAATGCGTCGAGTGATACGCATTTTGCTGGTATCTAAAATCGGTGTTTCGGCAAGGCGTGGTTGCGTCGAGCGATAGGCGCGAAGTATGAAAGCCGCTTCCAGAGTATCTCCCTGAGCCTGCTTGATCGCCAGTGACGCCAATTTCGGATGATAAACACCACCTTCTGAAATCACCCGGCTGTGCAATAAACGTAACTGGTGCTCAATGGTATCGCTGTCGAGTGGTTGTGCATTGTTACTCTGGCGTGTACGCAAATAGTCGAATACTGCTTTAGTGCCTTCAATGGCCTGACTGCCACCTTTAATTGCTACATAACCCATTAGATTAACTCCACTTTAGTGGTTCTCGGCAAGGCAGCCATTTGCTTTTTATCCAGCAGAATAAAATCGACGCCTAAAGGGAAGGCGCAGGTCCAGTCTTCACGCTTGTCTAACCATTGTTTATTCAATCCGCTGACTAGCAGGCTAGTGCTGTCAGCAATTCCGGGACCGGTTAATTCAAGATGGATATTTTCATCGGCAAGGTCTTCACCAATTGTATTCACCACCAGAATAATTGTCGCAGACTCATCGGGGCTGGGCAGGGTGCCTAGCTTTGGTGAGAAATCGGGTGCATGGCTACCGTCGCAAATGACATAATCAGCCTGTTCTGCTGGTGATGATTTTACTTGCAGCATAAGCCAGTCATCCTTATCAAGCAGATGATCTGGATCGGCTAGTGACACTTCTGCATCGAGCAGGGTGGCGAGTATGGCGAGTGCAGCAGGCCCATTCTCTGGTTTTATTTCCAGGGGCTGGCATTTGCCAGGGCGCGCCATGGCATCTAATAACAAGCGGAAGTTTGCTTGCTGGTTATCGGCCATCCAGATGGGATCAATTTGCAGCATCGTCGTCTCCTGCGTCATTTCCGCTTACATCATCCAGCAGGGAAAAGTTTACCTGCGTGCTGGCTAGCATCTGTTTTCGTTCAAGTTGAGTTGACTTAGTGATCTGCATGCCTTCATCAAGCAATTTGGTAACTTTTTCCCAGCCAGGTAATTGTGCCGATAAAACGGCATCACAAAGTGCCAGTGCTTCTGCGACATCGATCTGGTCATTCATGACTTGTGCCGCACCTTCAGCAACCAGGCCGTCAGCTGTTTTAATTTCTACCCAGGCCGAGGCGAGCGGAAACTCACCTAAATAAAATGGCTCTTCAAATGCGCTGTCATTTAGTTTTAACATGCCTAGCCCGCATTGAGGTATAGATTTTGGGCGTATCGTCCAGTCACTGGACAAGGCTGTTGTCATGGATAAAAGTTTTTCAGCGGGGTGTGCGCTTAAGGCTCTGATCCATTCAGTTCGATTTATCATGATTTGTTTTCTTCTGTTCTAGATATCTAGATAAGTTGATTGCGTGATGGTTTAAAAATAAATTCATCAGTTAATTCATTAAAGCGCTTTGTTACGAAGTTTTTGCGAGAAAAACTCAAGCACAACTACGGTCAGAAATATGGCCAGTAAAATAGTAGTTACATGTCCATAGTCGAACAGGTCCCAACGACCTTTAAGTTCCATTCCAATACCACCGGCGCCGACTATACCTAGTACAGTTGCCGTACGAATATTGCGTTCAAAAATGTACTGGGTGTAAGCAATCCACGCAGGGTATACATGTGGGAACACTGCATAACGCAGTACCTTTAGTTTTCCTGCGCCAGAGGAACTTACGGCTATCTGTGGTCCCGGTGGTGCATTTTCGATTTCATCAGCGAAGAATTTACCCAACACGCCACTGGTATGTATGGCCAGTGCTAGCACACCTGCGATAGGTCCAAAACCGTAAATCAATACCAGAAACAGGGCCACGATTAATTCCGGCATGGCACGGTGAAAACTCAACCAGCCACGGGCAAATGAATAAACCAGTCGGTGAGGTGCATAGTTTTTACTGGCCAGAATACCTAATGGCAGTGAAATAATGATTGAGATAAACGTACCCCAGAAACCCATTTCAATGGTTTCTAGCATCTTCACCAAAACCTTTTGCAAATAGCCAATGGGCTCCACCAGAAACTCTGCTTTTTCAACCGTCCAGGTATTTTCAAGCGCATCATATTCGCGTGACTCACCCTGTTCGATGTAGGCAAACAGCGGAAGATTATTGCGATCGAAATTTTCCAGACGATTCACTTCAGTTCGTATGGATGTTTGAATTGGAAACGCCTTACTCCCAAATCGAGCGGCGCCATCCAGTACCTGTGAATCACCGATACCAACTGCAGATAAAACGGCTTTAGACGTTTCAACAAATGCCTTATCAAGCTCGGTATTGTGTGCAGAGAACGACAGCAAAATGAAGGCTATAAAAATAATGAAAATATTTTTCGGCGTGACAGCCTGGTAAATTTCCCACTCATTCCAGTGTTTATGATTTGTTTGAGTGTTCATGCCGCCACCAATTTTGCTGGCGCTGATTCAGGTCGAGCAAGATCATAAAGTTGACTCTGTGTATTTGAATCCAGTTCATCAGGGTGACCATCAAAAAATACCTTGCCACTACGTAAGGCAATAATTCTATCGGCAAATTCAAGCGCGTAATCAAGCTGATGCAGTGTACATATTACCGTTGCACCATGATGTTTTGCCGCAGTTTTCAGGCTTTCAAGCACACTACGACTCATCGCAGGGTCAAGGCTGGCAACTGGTTCATCTGCAATGACAACTTCAGGCTCGGAAATAAATGCGCGAGCAATTGCGACTCGTTGTTGTTGACCACCAGACAAGGCAGAGGCGCGACGAAACAAATGTTTTTCTTCCATGCCAACTTCATTGAGTAACTCGCACGCGCGTCGTTGATCTTTAAGTGGAAATGATTTAATTAAACTTCGCCAGAAACTCACTTCGGGTAATAAACCAGCCAGTACGTTATGCAGTACAGACAAACGAGGTACCAGATGAAGCTGTTGGTGGATCATGCCAATTCGACGCTGGATTGTTGACATGTTTTTTTTGTTAAGTGGCATATTGCCCAGTGTTATATTTCCGCTACTGGGCTCGACGACACCGTTAACCATATTCATTAAAGTAGACTTGCCTGCACCCGACGGACCCAATAACACACAAAATTCACCAGGGCGAATATGCAGCGATATGTCATCGACTGCGCGTGTACCATCGCCGTATACACGGCTTACTGAATTAAAATGCAACATAATTCTACCTCTTGTTTTTAAAGTACCGGGAATAGCTCGTGCTATTCCCAGGCGAAGCTAAGCGATAAATAATTAACGCTGACCCGCTTTATCAAGCATGCCAGTCTTTACTTCCTTAGTGACCGCACCTAGTTTAGCTAGTGCATCAAAGATCTTCTTCTCGTCAAAGTTGGCATCGTAACGGTCAACTTTTTTGCCGCCGTAACCACGGGTTTTTGCAGGATCAATTTTGGTGTGAATGTTGTTGAATGCTTCACGAAGTTTTTTCTTAAGGTCGCTATTTAAACCTTTATTCATTGCCATTGGAGGGTTAGGGATGGGTTGTGATTTAGCTAGAGGCATAAATTTAGATGGATCAATAGCACCATTTTTTACCGCTTTACCAAAAGAGTTATAAGAAGCTGCTGCTGCATCTACTTTACCTTCTGCAAGGGCTGCTAAAGATGCAGAATGAGAACCTGTAATAATGACTTTGTTGAGATCTTTAACAGGATCAACGCCATCAGCGATTAACATTGCAACCGGGAAGTTGAACGAAGAAGTAGAGCTGGTGCTACCAAATGCCATGCTCTTGCCCTTAAGGTCAGTAAGTGATTTAATGCCATTGTCTTTGCGAGTAAAGATGCCAGAGTAGTAAGAAGACTCGCCTTTTAAAACATCGACAGCTAATAAATCAACACCGCATTTTTCATAAGCCTCGCCATAAGTAGACGCGCCCAGCCATGCAATGTCTGCCTGGTTATTACATAAACCTTCTACAACTGCTGAATAGCTGTTACCAGCTTTAACATCGAAATAGATACCATAATGTTTAGTAATGCCGTTAAATACAGGCTTATAGTCTTTAGTAATATCGTTGCTTCCGGTATCTGCAGGAATCATTAATACACGTAAGGGATGTTCTTTTGAGCCATCCGGAAGGGAGGCTGAAACAGTTCCAGTGAGCATAGTAGCGGCAATACCTGCTGCAATTAAAGTTTTGATTTTCATTAGATGTTCCTTGTAAGCTAAAGATAAAAAGTTTTAGGGTTGAAAAGAAAGCTGTGTGATATCGCCACGAAAACGCGTTACAGCATATTCAATCGGTTTGCTAGATTTGATATCCAGATTGACGCTCTTAACGCGCAATATCGGCGCATGCTTAGACATATTTAACAGGCTGGCATCATTTGCTTCAGGTAAGACTGAGCTGATTAAACTTTCACAGCGTTTTAATTCAATAGTGCAATTCTTTTTAAGAAAATCATGAAGTGAGCCACCGTTATAGTTTTCAATAACGGCTTCACATGGCTGAACTAGAAGAAAGTGCGAAATGATGCAAAATGGTTTTTCATCAACTTCACGTAGTGTTTCAATAAATATGACACTTTCTCCTTCTTGTATTTGCAAGCGAGAGGCAACCCCTCCTTTCGCAGGAACACACTGTTTACGTAACACTCGACTTATCGTAGTTTTACCCTGCGAGTGTAGATTTTCTGTAAAACGAGTTGTGCTACCAATTAAGTAATTGATGGCAGGCTCAAGCACAAAAACTCCTCTACCATGGAGTCGTTCAACAAAACCTTCGGTAACTAGCTCATCAATGGCACGTCGTAAAGTATGACGATTAACGCCAAAGCGCCGAGCCAGTTCATTTTCAGATGGTAATGAGTCACCTGGATTATAAAATGCCTGAACTTCATTAATTAAAACGTCACGGATTTGACGATATATTGGTGCACCGCCATCACCTCTTGCCATAAGATATACAGACATCTAGATAACTCCATAAGTTGAATAGAATTCTAGATATTTATTGTGACAAATGTATGTTGGCTTTATTAATTATTTGTTACATTAATCTGCATTATCAAAATTCAATATGGGGTCTCCAACAATATAGAGTAGTAAATGCCACACTTTTGTATGTATCTACCTGATATTATTAAGAATAGTTATGCTCATTTTTTGAATAAAGTTATATTTTTAATGATTTTATCTTTTTTAGGTCAAATTTAGGGTTGTTTTCTGGCTTGTGGGTAAAGTCATACTCGCCTCGTAAATTCACATGTCGCCAGGTAATCACCGAACCTTGGGCAATGGCCTCTATTATGCTGGTGCGCTGCTCTTTGTCTTTCGTCTTCAGTATCAGATCTGAAAGATACAGGTAATTCCATAATATAATCGTGTTTTGCAATAAAACCTGACATGCCGTACCAATTTCTTGTTCTTCTTTTGTGCCTTCCCTAAATGCCTGATCATTATCAAAGAATACAGCGTGGGCAAATTTATTGCTTAATTCAACCCGGTTTAGTTGCTTTTGAATTTGCTGTCTCAGCTTTAAATCATCATAGTAAGTAAGAATAAATTGGGATTTTATAATACGTCCAAATTCTTTAAGCGCTTTATACAGAGGATTCGTTTGAGCATAAGAACTTAATCGCTTAAACAGCTGTGAAGCAGAAGTATGATTCGATTTAATGGTTGCCATAAACCGTAAAACATCATCCCAGTTCTTTAAGATCAGTTTGCTATCAATCGTGCGGCTTGGCAGGATAGGGTAATGCTTTTTCTGATAAGTCCGTTTAGCTGAAAAGCTATAAATCCGTTGAGAACCCAGCTGTTTAAATCGGGGTGCAAAATCGACATCAATAAAATGCGTAGCAGCAAATATCTGCTCAGTAAAACCATGTGTATCAGTACTATGTATCCTTTTTTGCTTTACGTCATTTTGCATAAGACCATCGATAACATAAGCGGCTTCTCGATCTGACGAACTAAATACGGTTGAGTAAAACAATGACTGCCTTTCGTCAATAAAGGTATACATGGTCACGCCTTTATCACGGCCAAAGTATTTGAATGAATAATTAGCATGCAGAGAATCAACGGATACATTAACTTTTCTACCATCGCTACTGGAATGTAAAATGGATGGCTTATACACATAATTATTAGCAAGATCCAGGCTATGTATGGTTTCAACCACTCTACGATTGGCTTCCTGTATGTTCTTCAGATCAAAACACCAATTAACGGTATTGTGTAATACGTGTTCACTTATACCTGTTGAAATATTTGCAAGCTTATGTAAACCAATATTGCAGCCTTTGCCGATAATACCGGCTAAAAGCACTTCATCAGAGGGTTTCATTTTGCTGTTTTTGTTGCTGAAATGTTTAAAGCCTTTTGTAAAATTGGTAATGTTATTGATGTCTTTTAATAGATTAAGAATCGGGATGTAGCCATTATCCGACAAGGTAGTAGAAATGTACTCTTTATTTTCTAACTCGATGCTCGGTGTACGCACGGCCGGTTTGCCGGAAAGATCAAATTTGAGATAGGGATTGAGGCCATCAATCGCGCGGGTATTAACTGTAAGATATTTGTTATCAAGTATGCCTTTCAGTTGTTCCAGGTAATGTTTTCCATCTGTAAACTTCGTCAGGCCTGTTTCAGCTAGAATCCGGTTCTTGTTACTCTCCCAGTAGGTTTTGTCGATTAGATAATCTTGTATGGCTCTGAATCGATAGGAGTAAACTAAATTTAGCTCACCTGATTTAATCGATGCAGCGATATGAAAAAATAGCAGGCATTTATACAGTGGTGTATTAATTTCTTCTTCGCAAAAAACCAGTGCTTCTTCAGCCTTTGTGAGAAACTCACGTGGTATATTACTGCTTATTCTTCCATCATGTGTCTTAAAGTAATCAATGGCTAGCAGTGTTATTTTTGAGCTACTTGACCGATCAAATTCCAGTACTTTAATAATGCCTGAGACACGGCGTTGTAATGTGTTAGATAAGGTGGCTAATAACTCATAATATGATTGATTTCTAGATTCTTTCGACAGATATTGATCAACCTCAGCCAGTTTCTTCTCATCCTGCTCATCAATGATTTCAAAGTCATCAACTAACGCCTCAATTTTGTAGTATTTTTCATTGGGTGTTGCATTTTTCGCATTGACAATAGCAACCACGCTTTTAGCAAATGACCAGGCTGATTTGTGGGACTTATTAAGTAATTGCAAAGCTTCATTGCGCTCTTTCTTAGTGGCTTGTTCTTTATCGGCAAGTTTTGCGTTTGCGGTGTGTTTGATAGATGTGACAGATTTTAATAATATATCTACCAGTGTATCCTGGCGCTTATAAAATTGATATTTTATGAACGCTAATAAATGCAGATAGGCCTTAGTACGATTTGAAAACTGGTTTAATTGCTGATAATCCGCTTTGTAAAACCAGATGGCATAATATTCAGTAGCCAGATCATTTAAGGGTAACGCTTTGAATGTTTCCAGATGCACCATAAAAAGATCCCTGAATTTTTCTGTTACGCGCAGGCTCTCCGTTATCTGATTGGGTCTTAAGGACTGGTTTATTTTTTTAAGCGCAGTGATAGGCGGTTGTGACCGTGAGCTCACTTTTTCACCGGGTGTTAGAATGTTTTCTAATAATTCTCGATCTGAGACGTTTAAAAGTTCTTGCGTTTTAACAAGTAGTTCATCTTCTGTACGACTAAAGCTTACAGTGACTATTTCACTTAACTCAAAGAAGGAGGGCACACGTATTTTGTTTTTCCAGCACAGATCGATTAAACCAATAAATATCTGTTTTGGCTTTTGCTGATTATTGGTTTGCCTATGTGCATAATTGACCAGTAGATCCTTTGCATCTTTATCGTAATTTTGCCAGTTCAGCATGGATAGAATTTTCTTTCTATGTCGCGAGAGTATTGTGCTGTTGTACTGTGTAAGATCAATATTAGGGCACTTTAAAATACTCTGAACATACGTTATGTCACGTTTTCTGAATGATTCTATTGGATAAAATCGAGCATTAGCCCGAAAGTAGGCCAACTGCAACATAAAACCTGCACGTGTATCATGTGTATTAAAGTGAGAGATCGTTCTTTTTAATTCAGGGGTAAGAGAGAAATACAGGTTTCGTTCGTCTTTTGAGAATTTTGGCGGCAGATCAAATAGACGTTTTTCACTGGGAGATAATATAGTGATATGTGACATTGACTAGGCTATGTTAAATATTATTATTGGTTTATAACAAAAACGTTTTTTCAAAGTCTTTGGATTTAATCTTAATATTTCCGAGCGTACGATTTCTATTTTCAATGGAAATTGAATGATGCTAGTTGTGAGAAGATTTCTTGTTTTCAATAAGTAAAGTCCTATATTATCGGACAGTCTCACATGCGAAACTGATTCAGTTGAAATTATGATAATTTCAGTGCCATGTACGTAAAATATCAGGGAGTTCTACAAGAGTTTGCGAATAAAAGTAATCCACTGGATTATAGCTTGTCAATAACCCTCTCTGCTTTTCAGTTTGCCTTGTTTAAAGCCTTACAAAATTATTTTTATCTGAATATCAGGTGACAGGTTTACAGATTCGTCATGTTATAGATAAGCGTTAGAAATTGTTCAAAGTCACCTCGTAAGAGATCCTAAATTTTAGAGCCGGAAATTTTAATAACCTAGTTTAACAAGTTGTTGACTGGAGGGTTGTTCTATAAAGCTTGACAATGTTAATGCGAATCGATATCATTCGCATTAATGATAATAAGTTAAAGCTACAGACGGAGCAAGCCAAATGGGCTAACCATTTGGCTTTAGCATTACGCAACGTCGGCATAGAAGCATTTTGGGCAAATAACCAGCCGGGAAGGCTAGCAAAGAGAAATAAGATGAGCAAACATGTCACAACGAATATGCCTCCAGAGTCTATGGCTCCTGAATCTATTTCTCCAGAGTTAATTCCGGAGTCGTTAACTGCTGCGCCTGCTGGAGGGGGGGTTGAATCCGTGCTCTCTTTATTTGAGGCTGGTGGGCCTGTGGTTGCTATTCTAGCGGCCATGTCTGTCATTGCATTGACTATCGTGCTTATCAAGCTGTGGCAGCTTAATGCGGTAAAAATCGGTTCGCGAGAGTTTGTAGATAAGGCGCTGGGGCACTGGCGGGCGAAGCGATCTGATGCCGCGCTTGAAACACTGCATCAATCACCTAACCCTATTGCCCATGTGATGGCCATTGCCATGCAGGGGATGAAGCAGGGGGTGAGTGAGGAGACGGTTCGAGAGGAATCGGCAAGGGTGGCCAGTGCTGAGCTGGAAAAACTGCGATCTAATCTGCGGGGGCTTGAGTTAATAGGTAGTTTGAGTCCGCTATTGGGTTTGCTGGGTACGGTGCTGGGTATGATCGAGGCATTTCAGCAGCTTGCGTCTGCGGGTAGTAGCGTAGACCCGAGTCTGCTCTCCGGCGGTATCTGGGAGGCCTTATTAACCACGGCGGTTGGCTTGACCGTGGCGATTCCTGTGATTACCGTGCTGCATTGGCTGGAGCGTGCCATTGCGAGTTTGCATCATGGTATGGAGGACTCGTTGACGCGTGTGTTTACCCTGGATATGACATTGGAGATGTGCCCGCCATCAGAGTTGCACCCATCAGAAAAAGCGGAAACGCTTGTGCCCCAGAGTCTGCTGCAAAAGGGATTGCCGCAAACTGAAGCCTGCTAGCCTGCGGTATTAATAATGCAAATTAGTCAGCCGCCACCGAGTAAACGTCTGGTCAGCTTAACGCCATTAATCGACGTGGTGTTTATCCTGTTACTGTTTTTTATGATGGCGTCGAATTTTATTGAATGGCGTGCAATCGGCTTGAATGTAGCCACGGGTGAGGGGGTTAGCCGTGCCGAACAGACACCTTTAATCATTCGCATAAACCCTGATGGAACACTCATCCTTAATAATGAATCTATCACCCTGCAAAGCCTGGGTGCGCGTACCCGGTCTGCACTGTCAGATAATGAGGCTCAATCTTTTGTGGTTCAACCCGAGGCTAATGTGCCGTTGCAGGAAATTGTGCGCGTGCTTGATCGAATGGCCGCTGCCGGTGGCCGCAACATTTCGCTAGCGCGTGGCCAGAGATGAAGGGGCAGGGATGAGGTATTGGGGGTTGAGATATCTGGGGCTGAAAATATGAAACTCAAAGTCGCGCAAGCGAAGCAGGATAATGATGAGAATCTTATTCCGCTGATTAATATTGTGTTTCTGTTGCTTATTTTTTTTATGTTGGCCGGTACCTTTTCTCGCCCAGAGAAGTTTGAGGTTGCCGCACCTAAATCAATGAGTCAAACCTCTGTTGAAGAGCAGACGCTGGTGGTTGTGCTTGCTGCGGATGGTCGCCTTGCTATTGGCGAACGTCAGTTAGACAGGCCGGCACTGAAGCAACTGGTTAGCGAACGTCTGGCGGCAGAAAAAGATCTGCAGGTTCAGCTTAAGGCCGACCTTGGCCTGGCAGCGGGTGCATTGATTGAAACCATGGAAGTCTTACGTGATACGGGGGTAGAGAAAGTAATGCTCTTAACCGTACTGGATGATAGATGATGCAGGTTCGCAGTCGTCACTGGTTTGCTGCGCTGGGTCTGGCAGCTTTGATTCATGCGACGTTACTGGCCATTTTTTATCTACCATCAAAACCATCCAGCGGTGCTAGGTCGGTTGGCTTGAATGGCATTGAGATTGGGCTAGGGCCGGCGGGTGGTGCAGTGGAAGCTCATAAGCAGAAGGAAGTGGTACGTGAGGAGGTGAAGAAATCGGCACCCATAGTAGAAGCAAAGCCCGAGCCCAAGATTGAACCCATAGCTGAATCACAGCCCAATCCCGAATCAAAGATGGCTAGAGCAGAAATGGCCAGTGCAGACACACAGGTGACTGAGCCCAAACAGCAGCAGTTAGCACCTACTGGCCAAAGTGCCAGCAAAAACCAGCCGGTGTCTGCGGATGGTGATATGAGCGCCGGCGGCGGTGTTGCCGGCTCTAGGGTGGATTACTTAACCCTGTTGAGCGCATGGCTTGAACGCCACAAGCAGTATCCTTCCCGGGCACAACGACGCAGGCAGGAGGGAACCGTGGATCTGCGTTTTGTTGTCGACCGGGAAGGTAATGTCCTGTCCTATAAAATCGAACGCACTTCGGGCTACGCCTTGCTGGATCGAGAGGTCGAAAAAATGATCCGCCGCGCAGAACCTTTGCCTGCTATGCCAAATGAACTAGTGCAGGCCAGCCTCGAACTGGTTGTGCCGGTTTCGTTCTACATACGATAGCAGCGGGACTCTCCAATACTATGCCTCATCGTTATGATTCAAAATTGCTGCTCGTACTCATTAACTGTTATGAAGATTTGAAGATATTTCTGACCCGCAAGTTCGGTTGTCCGCTGTTAGCTGAGGATGTGGCACAGGAAACCTGGCTGCGGATTCAACGAACTTCGCAGCCACCGGTTGTGGATAATCCGCGTGCTTACCTGTTTCGTGTGGCAAGCAACCTGGCGATCGATCATCTGCGCTCGGAAAAGGCGCGCACAAGGCACATCAGCGAAGAGCCGGTTCCAGATAATGTATCCAATGACATGCCTCTGCCAGAAACGATAATCGATTATCAACAGCGCCTGTTGATCTTGAGTAAAGCCGTGGACGAATTGCCACCCCGCTGCCGTGAGGTATTTATGCTTCACAAGTTCAAGGGCCTGAGCCATACGGAGGTTGCCAATTGTTTGGGTATCTCACGAAATATGGTAGAAAAACATATGATTCGCGGCCTTGCTCATTGCCGGGATCGCTTGAACCAGGCCATTCAGTAAATGGGAGGTAAGGTGTTACGTGGATTGTTTCGTCTAACATATAATAACGGAAATTATAGCAACGGGCTTTCCATCACTTTGGACTGGCTTATAAATTTTTTATCAGTAAGAGCAAGAACATGGACATGGGCAAAAATATGGGTGTGAAAGACATAGCGCAAGACCCGTTTGATTCGTCCGTGGTCAATCAATCCGTGGCCGATGAAGCGGTTATCTGGTTTACCCGGCTCCAATCCGGGGATATCACACAGGAAGAACGGTTCCAGTTTGAGACCTGGCGAGCACGCAGTCCGCTGCATGCCAAGGAGTTTGCCAGAATCAATGTGCTCTGGGACGACCTTGATGGGCTCAAAAGCTGGGCAGACAATGAACTGGCGATGCAGGCAGACGTTGAGCGCAGCCCTTCGTACCCGCCGCCAGGCAGGGTACATAAAATAAGTAGCATGAACTGGGCGGGTGGCCTGCTCAGCGTGATGTTGCTGCTACTGGCGGGAACCATCTGGCTACCTGATGCAATGATGAGATTGGCCAGTGATTACCGAACAGACACCGGCGAACAGAAAAGTTTTACCCTGGCCGATGGTTCACAGGTCGTGCTGGATGCAGACAGTGCGCTTTCGGTGGAATACTCAACAGATACCCGCAAGCTGATTTTGCATCAGGGGCGCGCCTATTTTATCGTTTCTACGGATAAGCAGCGACCTTTTATAATTGAAACCGGCGGCGGAAAAGCCCAGGCTCTGGGCACGGAGTTCGAGGTGCATCAAACCCCCGAGGGTGTGGATGTAACTGTGTTTGAAAGCACGGTGCAGATTTCCCTTGATACCCAAGTAGAAGTGCTGGGGTCGGGGCAGAGGCTGCATTACTCGGCTGAAGCTGGTGTATCCAAACCGCAAACCATCGATTTATTACAGGCGGGGGCCTGGCAGCGTGGCAAACTGATATTTACTGACAGACCCCTTTCCGAGGTGATTACCGAGATAAACCGATATCGCCAGGGCGTTGTTATTCTTGTGGATGACTCATTGGGTGATTTTCTGGTTAGTGGGGTGTTTGATCTGAAAAAACCGGATGTCATCCTGCAGGCACTCACCGAAGTCTTACCCATACGTCATCGCTCAATGACACCATTGCTGGTTCTGCTGGACCGTTCTTAGGTCTGGGCCGTTTCTGGCCCGCTTTTCAAATTAAATTAAAAAAATTTCTACTCTGACATCAGGGTAGGCCCGCCGCCATTCGTTTTATTACTAATTGCAATTGATAATCATTATCATTTAATAAGGGGAAGAATGGTGAATAATAAGATGTACTCTGGCTCATCCGTTGTTGAAGTAAGGGGTGGCAAGACCGGTAAGCAGCGCTTTCTAGCTGGTAAGCGTTTAACTTTAGTTGTAGCTATGGCATTGGGTTTAACCTCTCAGGTTCTGGCCCAAACTCTGTCCCAGAAACAAACCCAGGCACAGCAACCATCATTGAATGAAGCCGCAGTGGCCCAGTCGCTGCAACTGGCAGAGGCAGCCAGCACGTTCAGTTACGATATTGCGCCACAATCATTGTCTGCTGCACTGTCAGTTTTTGGTGAGGTAAGTAATCTACAGCTGCTTTACGATGCGGCGTTAACTCGAGAAAAAAACAGCAAAGGGGTTCAGGGACAATATACGCCTCGCCAGGCGTTAAATATCCTGTTGCTCGGCAGTGGGCTGGTTGCACGTTTTACCACGGGCGATACGGTGACCCTGGAGCAGGTAATTAGCAGTAAAGATAATGCGCTGCCTGAAGTGGCGGTGTTTGGTGACTGGTTGGGCGCACCATCTAGGGAAACAGTACGTACCTATAGTGGCTCACGTACTGCAGTTGATACTGAGCAATTGCATGAGCGCGGCGCGCTGAATATTGAAGATGCCCTGCGCTCTGTGCCCAGCATCACAGTACTGGATGAAACCGGAACAGGGATTTTGCCCAATATTGGTGTTCGCGGTTTATCACCGTTTCGTAGCCAGCGGGTGCAGGTGCTGCAGGATGGTTACCCTGTGGCCATTGGCCCCTATAGCAATATAGGCCTGTCGTTGTTCCCAATCACCATGCAGAGCGTGGAGACTATCGATGTGGTCCGCGGTGGTGCGGCAGTTCACTATGGACCAAACAATGTAGGCGGCGTGCTCAACTTTATCACCCGTCCAATACCTACTGAAACCAGCCAGACATTGAGTGAGAAGGTTACCTTTGCCCAAGACAGCGGCAATGCACTGACAGATACCTATTACCGCGCCGGTGGTTATGTAACGGATGAATTGGCACTACAACTGCAGGTGAACGCACTGCGCGGTGATGGTTTTCGCGAGCACTCTAACTCCGAAGTGAACAATGCCATACTGGATATTGACTATTTTCCCAGTGACCAGCACCAGATTAGTGCCCAGTTACAGTACTACGATGTAGCTGCTGAATTACCTGGCTCACTCAGCCCTGCGACTTATGAACAGGATCGTACTCTGTCTGAGCGACCCCACGATCGTTTTGATGCGGATATGTTGCGTGGCACTTTTTCCTGGCTATATACGCCCAGCGATAATACAGAATTTGAGTGGCGCAACTTTGCGCACGATGCGGATCGCACCTTTTTCTTTGGTCAGAACTTGAGTGGCACTGGACACTGGGCTGATCCGGCGATTCCTTCTACCCATGTTGCTGACTCACCCCGCCTGTTTAAAGTGTATGGCAGTGAGCCTCGGCTGACTCACCGCATGGGCAAGCATACGGTTACAGTGGGTGCGCGCTTTGTTAAGGAAGACGTTGAATTCGACGTTAACCGGGTAGAACTGGCGACGGGCACGCAGAGTGTTGCGCGGGACTGGAGCTTTGAAACCGAAGCCATTGCGTTGTACTTCAGCGATACCATTCAACTACTCGACAATCGTTTGTCGGTAACACCGGGTATTCGTTACGAAGATGTCAGCATGGATTATGTCAATGGTGTTAATGGTGACACGGATAGCAATGAGGCATCGGAAGTATTACCCGGTATTACCCTGGGTTATGAAGCCAGCGACAGGGTGTTTATCTTTGCCAATACCCAACGTTCACTGGTGCCGGTGCAAACGGCTCAGGTAACCCGTGAAGGAGAGGTGGCCAATGAAACCGCCTGGAATTATGAGTTAGGCGGACGTTTTCAGGTTGATGCCGATCTGTCGACAACCGCAACCCTGTTCCAGATTGACTACGAGGACCAGATCCAGTTTAACAGTGGCACCTCGAGTTTTGAGAACCTGGGTGAGACAAGGCATCGAGGTATAGAGCTACAGGGCGACTGGCAGGCAATGGCTAATGCCAGTGTTAACTTTGCTTACACCTACCTCTCAACCGAGCAACTCACCGGGGGCAATAAGGGTAATAACTTGCCGTATGCACCTGAACACCGTTTAAGTTTGGGTACGGATTATAAGTACCAGGCCTGGGAACTGTCTGCGACAGCGGTTTTTGTTGATGAGAGCTTCAGCGATGCCGCCAATACGGAGCAGGAAACGGCAAATGGTAGCGCAGGAAAACTGGATGCCTACACCCTGATGAATGCCCGTATTGGACGCGACTTCAAACTTTCCGGCAATGAACTGAATCTTGGTTTTGCCATTAATAACTTACTGGATGAGGACTACTACTTCCGCGGTGTGGATGTTAGCCCAATCGGTCGAGTACCTACACCTGGACGCTCATTCACATTAAGTGCAGAGCTGAACTTCTAAGCAACGGGCACCTTTTAAATCAGTGGGCTTGATAAATGGAGTTGTAGCGCAGGGAGTTGTAACACAAGGACGTTCTAATTCAGGGAAATTTTAATACAGGGACGTTTCCATTTTCGGTTAGCCCAAGGGATTGATAAACCCAAGGTTGATAGCTCTGGGATTCAAATGAAAAAACAAAAATTTTACTTTTTAATGTGCCCTGACATGCCCGTTGGTATAGCTCTAATGGGATTTTACTGGCGGAACCACTTGGATCAGGTGGGTTCAGGTTTAACTATAGCGACAGGAGTTAGCGATGAAAGAATTAATCTTAATCAGCCATGTGGTACATGCATCGGTCAGTAAAGGTTTTATACCAGCGGCGCGTAAGCTGGGTTTACGAATTGTGCTACTCACCGATTGTGCCGAGCAGCAACGTCATTATTTCAGCCAGCAGAATCTGCCGGCTTATCCGGATGAGATTGTTGCCTGTGATGTTTTCAATCCGATTGCCGTGATAGAGGCGATTTCTGAGCGTGCAGATGCCCCTGGGGCTATTTTCTCCAATAGTGACCACCTGCAAACCAGCTGCGCCATTGCGGCAAATTATTTTGGTTTGCCGGGCAAGGACTGGCGAATTACCTACCGCGCCAAGAACAAGGCGCAGATGCGTGCCTATATGAAGGATCAACAAATCGACCAGCTTTGGCATGTCACCGTTTCCAGTATGGAGTCACTGGCCGAGCAGGGGCAGGAGGTGGGGTTCCCCTGTGTCGTAAAACCACGGGAAGGGGTGGCGAGTGAGCAGGTATATCTGGCGCAGCAGCACAGCGAACTGGAAACTTACTGTGAGTCGGTGTGGCGCAAACAGCCGGGGCAGACCTTGCTTATTGAGCCTTACCTGGAGGGCGAGCTTTATACCCTGGAAACCCTGGGGGATGGCGAGAAACTCCAGGTTCTGGGTGGCTTCAGGGTGTCTTTATCAGCCCCTCCCAGCTTTGTCGAATTGCAGGCACATTGGGGAACCGGGTTAAGTGTTGCACAACAGAATGAAGTGGTGCAACAAATATCCCGTTTTGGCATCGGCTTTGGCGCCTGTCATACCGAATTTGTGATGACCGCAGAGGGGCCACGGCTGATTGAAATTAATTACCGCAGCATTGGTGATCGACGTGATTTCCTTATGCAGCAAGCGCTTGAAGTTGATTATTTTGAGACGGTGTTGCGTTTGCATCTGGGAGAGGCGTTGTTAATCCGGCCTGAAACCTCACGGGCAGCGGCTATTCATTATTTCACTTCGCCCAGGGAAGGGCTTATTGCCCAGGTGCCCGAGGCGTTCAGTTGTGATGAGGAAGATGTCTCATTGCGTTATGAGCCATTGCGCAAGTCTGGTGAACAGCTGGCACTGAGTTACTCCAACCGGGATTACCTGGGGGTCATGAGTGGTACTGGGCCAAATGCGGTGCTGTTGAGCGAGATGATGGGGCGATATAGCGCGGATTTGAACTGGGAGATACATTAATGAATGCAGTGATTAAAACTGAGGCAGCAGATCTGCAAGCCGATTATATCTGTCGCCGAGTGGTGAATGCCTTATTACGGGAAAACGTGCACGATTGCGTCAGTCGGGCACAGGTGCTTGCGGGCAGCGAACTGGCTTTTAGACAGCAGCTGTCGGTAGAGCTGGTAGATGGGGCGTGGTTGTGTCTGGCGCATTTGGGGCCGTTATATATACCGGTGGAGCCCTGCGATTTTATGCAAGTATGGCAGCTGCGTGATTTACCCGTAATCTGCTACGAGGGGAATGAGCTTAAATTTTATAGCGATATCAACACTATTCTCGACTGTTTCCAGCAGGGGCTCAGCGAGTCACTTAAAGGTGAGTTGCGACACTTTGTCGATGAATGCCAAACCGCAATTAACCATGGTGTGGCTTGTGAGCAAGCGCGTCAGCAGCTGTTTCGGCAGGGGCAATCAAGTTTACACTCAGGATTGCAAAGAGAGAAGCCGGACTGGTTCACGGATATGATGTATTTCGAGCGACTGGCTTCCTTTCAGGATCATCCGTTCTATCCCACTGCACGTGCCAAACTGGGATTTTCCACCGGTGACCTGTGCAGCTATGCACCGGAGTTTGGTGCTACCTTCACCTTGCGCTGGCTAGCGGTTCCGCAGGCGTTGTATAAGCAAAATCCTGCGACATTGCCGACCTGGTGGCCAAAGTTCAGTGATGTAGGCCTGGCTGAAAATTTACAGCATAGCCATTGCCTGATACCAGTACATCCCTTTATGCAGCAACAGCATTTACCAGCACTGCTGCAGCAAGCACAGCTGGACGAACAAATTATCTGGGCATCGCAGCCTTTCCTTCGCGTGGCCGCCACCCTGTCGGTGCGTACCGTGGTTGTGATACAGGATCCCCGATGGCACCTGAAATTGCCCTTGTCTATCCGCACCCTGGGGGCGAAAAATATTCGTACCATTAAACCCAGTACCATTAAAGATGGTCACACGGTACAAAGCATACTGGCTGCGATTGTGGATACTGATGCTGATTTTAGCCAGCAGTTGTTACTCACGGATGAGAGCCGAGGGGCTGAAGTCGGCGGGCAAAACTTCCTTGGCTTTATTTTGCGTCACTATCCCGCTGCAGTTGAAGAGGCCTGTCTGGTGCCTGTGGCTGCCCTGGTGGCTGAAACCCCCAGTGGCTTCAGTGTATTTGAAAGTCTGGCGCAAAGGTTCTATGCAGGCAGTGTAATGGACTTCTTCAGGGAGTATGTTGCGCTAACCCTGCGCCTGCACCTTCGCTTGTGGGTTCGTTACGGTATTGCACTAGAGTCTAACCAGCAAAACTCGGTGCTGGTGTTGTCTCAGCAACAACCCCGTTTGCGTCTGCTGCTTAAAGATAATGATGCGGGGCGTATATTGCCCGAGCAACTGATTGAACGTTTCCCAGAGCAGGCGAGCGGTGTCGCTGCACTACAGGATAAACGTATTCTGGTGGATGAGTCTTTACCCCTGGCGCAGATGTTTACCACCATCACCTTCCAGTTGAATATTGCGGTGCTGGCAGAAGACCTGGCAAAACGTGAAGGCTTTGAACGTAGTGTGCTTTATGCCTGTGTACGCTCGCAGATAGAGGAGCAGCTTACCGAGCTGGATGCGCAGGGGGAGGATGTGGCTTTGGCGCGGCGTATGCTGCTCGAAGAAGAGTCGCAGTATTTAAAGTATCTGTTGCGGGCGGCCAGTCTGGAAGACAAGCAAAGCACCGGTGCCTCCGATGTGAATAAGTTCTACGGTAAAAGTGCCCCCAATATGCTGTTGGGGAAATGAGCACAGTGCAGCGCTGGACTATTCTAGTGATACTGCTGGGGCATTTCACCGCAGCATTTGCCGCCCTGGGTATGCCGCCTTTTTTTGCCCTGATACTGGAGCAGTCATTGGGCAATGAGGAGATCTATCTGGCAGGCTGGCTGTATGGCCTACCGGTTTTATTCACTGCATTGAGTAGCCCCATGTGGGGTTACCTGGCTGATCGTGTTGGCAAGAAGGCAATGTTGATGCGGGCACAACTTGGCCTGGCGGCAAGCTTTTTACTGGCGGGTTTTGCTGACAGCACCGGGCAATTTATTGTTGCCCTGGTACTGCAAGGTTTATTGGGCGGCACCTTTGGTGCTTCCAACGCCTATCTCGCGAGCGTGTTGCGTGGCCGTGCCTTAACCAACAGTCTTACGCTGATGCAGGGCTCTGCCCGGGCCGCCCTGGTTACTGCACCGCTGGTGTTAGGCTTGTTTATGGGGGTATCTTCACCCATTGAGCTGTACCTTTATCTAGCGATTTTGCCCCTGTTGTCGGCCTTGCTGATTGGGTTTCTGCCATCCTTGCCAACCGTGGATAAAGAGGCACGGGGCAGGGCGCAGCGGAGTGCTCCCCGACCTGCGTTAACCGCAACACAGATCTATCTCATCCAGTTTGTATTTGTGTTTGCCACGGTCATTACCTTTCCTTATTTCATTGCTTTTGCCCAGCAGGAAGCACTGGCTTTGTCGGCCAGTTTTGCCGGTTTGCTGTTTGGTCTTCCACACCTGGTATACCTGTTGAGCGCCAGGCCCTTGAGTTGCTTGTCATTGAGTCGCTGGTTTGGTGAAGGTCATTTGCTGGCAACCCTGGGCTTTGCATTGGCATTGCTGGCGCTGAGCCTGTTTGCCCAGGCCCAGGTGAGTTCGGTTAACGAACTGATAGTTTGGCGACTGGTGATGGGGCTGGCAATGACGCTGGTCTTTATTGTTCTGCATGGTTCGATCACGGCGGTGGTTGATATTGGTAATGCCGGAAAAACCATGGGCTGGTTTGAAAGTAGCTCGAAATGGGGCGGGGTTTTTGCCGCTGTAACAGCAGGTTTTGCGGTGCAGCTCGCAGGGTTGGGCGCACCTTTTATGGTAGCAGCAGTGTGTGTGGTGTTCACATTGTGCTTTCTTTATGCATCAAGTTTATCTCTGCGGCGCGAGGCCGCAGGGGAAGGATAATGGAGATTTTTATGTCAGAACAATTACAGCTTAAATACCAGCAAGGGGTGAGTGAGGATGAAGCAGGGCAGCGGGGGTTAGAAACCTTGCTCAACTGTTATTGCCGGGAAGTGGCAACCCCTGAAGAGCAGGTGACTATGGGCTCCCTGTTTGGGCAAGGCGACTGGCCTTTAGCATTGCGTGCCGCCATGAAAAGTGGTGAGGTCATGCATATCCTGATGCCACGTATAAACACCCGACTACTGATGGTGGTGACACAGGATTCGCTTACCGGAAACTACCGTTACCATTCACCGGGCTACTTTAAAACAACCGGACAAAGATGGCAGCGCCTGGAGTGGCACACCCTGGCAACACAGTTGTTGAAGGACCTGTCACTTAAATATGATCAGCCGTTTAATCATGAGTTATTGCAACAGGTGCGTGAAAGTGTCGGGGTGACACGTACTTTCCTGGGAGAACTAGAATCGCTACCACCAACTGAGCCTTTGCAGGCATTTTTGCATTCGGAACAGTCGCTACTTTTTGGCCATCCTTTTCATCCGGCGCCCAAGAGTCGACAGGGGTTTAGCCATCAGGATGTTATGCGTTATTCGCCGGAAATGAGGGTCGGTTTTGCACTGCACTATTTCAGTGTAAAGCGTGAGTTTCTACTTCAGCAATCTGTTCTGGATGAAAGCTGTGATGCTGTGGTGGCTGCCAATGCACCCGTATCATTGCAGGCGTCATTGATGGAAGATTTTGCCCTGATACCGGTGCATCCCTGGCAGGCGGAGCATTTGCTTAAGCAGCCATTAGTGCTGGATGCGCTTAAGCGTGGTCACTTAAATGATCTTGGGATTCAGGGGGATCCGTATTACCCAACATCTTCTATTCGTACCCTGTTTAATCCGCACAATGACTATTTTTACAAATGTTCCCTACATGTGCGCATTACCAATTGTGTACGCAAAAATGCCATCTATGAACTTGATGGTGCCTTAATGGTGACCCGCGTTATGCGCGAATTACAGCCGCAACTTGTTGCGAACTTTCCGGGCTTGCGGGTAATGGAAGAACCCGCCTATCAATCAGTTAATCTTGGCGCAGAGGATACTGAGCAAAACCGACTGGTAACGGAGGGCTTTGGAATGATCCTGCGTAAGGGTGTGCAAGGTGTGATGGAGGAAAGGGTAACCCCTGTGCTGGCGGGTGCACTGTTTGGCAACCGGGCACTGGGCGAAACCTGGATGGAAACTTTTTTACAGCAGGCCGAAACCAGAAACAGCTTGTCACAACAGACGTTGCTTGAACAATGGTTTACCGCCTATGTTGAACAGTTAATGCCACCGGTCTTGTATTGCTTCTTCCAGCATGGGGTGATATTTGAGCCCCATTTGCAGAATGTACTGATTGGCATTGCTGAAGGTTTGCCGGTGCGGCTTTATCTGCGTGATTTTGAAGGTGTGAAGTTACAGCCTGAGCATTTTCCAGAGGAACGCCTGAGCGGGGTTTCGGAAAAGGTTCGCAAGTCCCTTTGGTATAACGAAGAGAAGGGCTGGAAGCGGATTGTTTATTGTCTGTTCGTGAATAATTTCTGTGAGGCCATTGCGCAGCTGGCAGCCGGTAACTCGAATGCGGAGGCAAGGCTGTGGCGTATTGTTCACGAACAATTGCATGCCTATCAATTGCAATATGGTAATGACGCATCTTCGCATCGTATTAATGAGTTGTTGGCGGGTGAAGCCTTTCCGGCCAAGGCTAATTTGATTAATCGTTTTTTCAAACGGGCAGACCGTGAAGTGAGTTATGTGCCTTTGCATAATCCGCTAAATCACTGTGCCGGGAGTGTGTCATGATGCTGGATTTGCAACGTTTTAAAACAGCTGCTTATGAGCTGCAAACGGCAGCAAGCGAACCGCTGTGCGCTTACCTTTATGACCTTGAGCAGTTGCAGCAACATGCCCGGCATCTGGTGGCATCACTGCCTGCAAATTGTGAGATGTTTTATGCCATCAAGGCTAATTCAGATCTTCCAGTGCTGCAGGCGTTGGCCTCTGAGGTGCATGGTTTTGAGGTTGCCTCAGGGGGAGAACTCAATTGGGTTCGCGAGTCTTTTCCATCTATCCCGGTCGTTTTCGGTGGTCCGGGTAAAACCGATATTGAGTTACAGAGCAGTGTGTCACACGGGGTTGAGTATCTGCATGTTGAAAGCCTGGGTGAGCTGGAACGGCTCGCCTGGATGACAGAACGTCAGGAACGTGGTGTGGATGTGTTGCTGCGTATGAATCTATCGCTGCAAAATTTGCCACAAACCACCCTGACCATGGGGGGGCGGCCGACGCCATTTGGCATTGATGCCCAGCAACTGCCGCAGGTGCTGGCGTGGCTTAAACATCATCCACAGATTCGTTTGTGTGGTTTTCATTTTCATTTATTATCCCACCAGCTGGATGCACAGGCTCAATTGCGTTTATTGCAGGGTTATTTTGAGCAGGTGAAATCCTGGCAGTCAGAATATCAACTGGATATTGATCAGATAAATGTTGGCGGTGGTATTGGTATCAATTACCGGGAACCGGATAAGCAATTCGACTGGGAGAGTTTTAGTCGTGGCCTAGCGTCCCTTGTTAAGCAAAGTGGTATGAAGGATTACCGTATCCGTTTTGAATTAGGCCGTTATGTGAGTGCAGCATGTGGCTGCTATGTGATGGAGGTGCTGGATATTAAGCAAAACCTGGGGGGAAACTTTATTGTCGCCCGTGGTGGCACCCACCATTTCCGTACGCCTTATGCACAGGGGCATAGTCATCCTTTCCATGTGTTGCCGGTGAATCACTGGTCATATCCTTTTGCACGTCGTGAGATCTGCAATGCGGAGGTCAGTATTGTTGGGCAATTGTGTACCCCTAAAGATGTACTGGCAAGCGGCGCGGTGGTGGAGCGAGTGCGTATTGGGGATATGCTGCTGTTCCCCTATGCCGGGGCTTATGCCTGGCATATTTCTCACCACGACTTCCTGCGTCACCCGCATCCACAACATCATTATTTACCACTCGAAACGGAGGCATTGCACCATGTTGCAAACCAATAAATTAAAGGCCGCATTACAGGCAGGAGATGCGGTGTTTGGCTTAATTAATTCAGTGCCTGCTCCGTTGCTGGTGGAAATGCTGGGTTATGCGGGTTATGACTTTGTGATATTGGATATGGAACATGTCAGTGTTAATCCGGAAACCCTGGAAAATGCGGTGCGTGCGGCTGAGTGTGCAGGGGTGACGCCCCTGGTGCGAGTACCCAGTGCCGCCGAGGATATGATCTTGAAGGCACTGGATTGTGGTGCACAGGGCATCGTTGTGCCACATGTGCAAAACCGTGAACAGGCAGAGCAGGTTGTTAGTGCAGGACGTTATCATCCATTGGGAAAAAGGGGGATTAGTGGTGGCCGCACCACCGGCTTTGGCACGATTGATTTGCCCAGCTATTTTGAACGTGCCAACAGGGAAATTATGATCGTGGTGATGATTGAGGATCGGCAAGGGGTTGAAGCCATTGATGAAATTGTATCTGTGCCGGGGATCGATATGGTGCTCGAGGGCGCGGTGGATCTTTCCCAGTCCTACGGGGTTCCCGGTAACCACCAGAATGAACAGGTGCAAACTGCCATCAACACAATAGCTGAAAGCTGCCAGCGAAATGCGGTGCCATTTTGTGCCATTCCAAGACAGGCAGACCAGCTGGATAAATGGATTGCCCGGGGCGTAAATGCCTTTCTGGTGGGGGATGATCGTGGTGTTGCATTCCGGGCACTGAAATCCCATTTGTCGGGTTTCAGGGATTCGCTTGCGCCAAAGCAAATAGAAGAGCAGGCGACGGCATAGATTAATGTGCAGAGTTTCTTCAACTGGGGCAAATGATCTTGCCATAAAGCCAATCAACCAGAGCAGTACAAGACGCGTTGCTGGACGTGTCGCAGGGCGTAAATTCTGGCGCAAAATTCACCTTTATATTGCACTGACGGTGGGCTTTATGTTCGCCTTTAGTGGGTTAACCGGGAGCCTGCTTGTTTTTTACCAGGACATAGATGAATACCTTAATCCTGAATTATTGACGGTAGAGCTGGGTAACGATTATGCGCCTTTGAGTGACATTATTGCTGTTGCCCAGGCGAGTATGCCAGGCGAGTCAAATTTGCAGCGTGTTTATTTTCCCAGGCATGTTCAGGCCGCCATAAAGTTACGCTTCTCTTCAATCAAAGTCGTTAAGGGTGACTGGGTAGAAGTGATGATTAACCCATACACTGGTGAGATTTTGGGGCAACGTGAGTATGGAAGTTATCTAATGAGTTTTCTTTATAAGCTTCATTACACTTTGCTGTCAGGTGATACAGGAAAAAGTATTATAGGGGGGATGGGGTTACTATTGCTCACATCGTTGTTATCCGGTTTATATTTATGGTGGCCTAGACTCTCTAAGTTGTTCCAGGCATTAAGCTTTAAACGAAGTATTAGCCAGTTTCGTTTTATTTATGACTTGCATAAAACGCTGGGCATTTATATTTCAATTGTTGTTATTGCAATTGCGTTTTCTGGGGTCTACATGATTTTCCCGAACTATGTAAAGCCATTAGTTGCGTTGGCGTTTCCTTTGGCAGAGATTGCAGCAATGCCATCTTCGATAAGTGCTGAAGCAAAGGACATAAAATCGGGTATCGATGAGATCAGCAAAACAGCACATGATTTGTTCCCACAGGCAAAGTTGCAACGCATCCATTTTTCAACATCTGTGGATGGTACGTACCAATTTATTATGCGTCAACCAGGTGAAATAAGAAAAACCAGCGGAAGCACTCAACTCTGGATTAGTTCGCATAATGGTGAAGTAGTCGCCATACAGAAACCGCAATCAATGAGCACAGGCGATACATTTATTAACTGGATGTTTCCACTACATAATGGTGAAGCCTTTGGTTTGGCCGGGCGCATTGTTGTGTTTGTTGCGGGTATTTGCCTGATTATTCTTTATATTACTGGCTTGATGGTTTGGTGGCGTAAATCCCAGGCTAAGGGGGGGAGTTAAAGTATGGACGGGATTCATACCTTATTGGCCAGATAATGTGTAACTCTCTGTTTAAAATAATAAAAAATTACCTGAAAATCATTGCTTTTAGGGTTTAATCGGGTGCTTCACTTGGCATTATGCGATCAATCAGCTCTTTTTTAATGCGCGCTTTTTTAGCCAATCATTGAGTACTGGCTCGCGACAGTCAAATTGTTCAATATCATGAGTAGCCATAAGTGACTTAGGGGCCGATAGTACCCCATCGTAGGGTTGCATCTGGTTATGAAATATAAGGCTTAGCGTAGGGATTGTATGAATAGACTGTTGTTACTTGCTAATATTTGTTTAATCACTATACATTATGAATTACTATCAAATAACTGCATTTCAAAAATGCAGTTTCCACTATCAAAATAATTAAAGAGACCTCTATGAAAGGTGATCCGAAAGTTAATCAATGCCTTAATCTGGCATTAAAAAATGAATTAACCGCTATTAACCAGTATTTTCTTCATGCCCGAATGTGTAAAAGCTGGGGGTTTGGAGAACTCAATGAGAAAGACTATAAAGCCTCCATAAAAGCTATGAAAAATGCTGATGAGATTATTGAGCGTATTTTGTTTTTAGAAGACTTGCCTAACTTACAAAATTTTGGAAAGTTATTGATTGGTGAAAATATACCTGAAATTATAAAAGGTGATTACCAAATGGCAACAGAAACGCGCAAGGGCTTAGTGGATGGTATTGCCTATTGTGAATCTGTAAAAGATTATGTGAGTCGTGAATTACTCGAAGATATTCTGGAAGATAATGAAGAGCATATAGACTGGCTGGAAACGCAGACTGATTTAATCGTTAAAGTCGGTCTTGAAAATTACTCACAATCCATGATAAATGGTTAAAAGGTGCTGCTATGAAAGGTAATGCAAAAGTTATAACACAGTTAAATAAATTACTCACCGGCGAATTATCTGCTGCTGATTTATATTTTGTACAGTCAAGAATGTATGGGGACTGGGGCTTAAGCAAGCTTTTTGAGCGCCTTAAGCATGAGGCAGAAGAAGAATTGGAACATGCCAGTGCATTAATCGAGCGTGTATTATTCTTGGAAGGTACCCCCGATGTCTTTGCACGCGATGCATTAAAGATTGGTAGTGCTGTTCCCGATATGTTGCAAAATGGTCTTGAAGCGGAATGTGCAGTGGCTGCAAATTTGAAATCAGCCATTGAAATATGTGAAGCAGAAAAAGATTATCAAACACGCGAAATTCTCGAAGTATTACTTAAAGATACAGAAGAAGATCATACTTACTGGTTAGAACAGCAAATTGGTTTAATTGATAAAGTGGGTTTGCAAAATTACATTCAGTCGCAAATGTAAAAATATTGTGTTATGACAAATTCAACAAAACAGCAGTTTTGCTAGGTTCTTTGAATGACTAAATATGTTGGTAGTGACATCAATACTTGATGGGCGACAGTCTGTTATATCCGATATTTGTGAATATCGGATATTTGATATTGTGGGTTATTTGACTATAATATTGTGGGTTATTTGACTATAATTAGGAGCATATTAATTGTGCTTTTAATGAATAATGAACTCAAAGCGAATACCACCTACTGCTATTCTTGATAATCTCAACTATATTGGTGATCCGTTTAAGCAGAAGCATTTTTCTGCTGATTCTTACTTAAACACTAAAATATCGGGTGCTGATACAGATCTGGAATTCGCTCTTAAATTTCTCTATAGCTACAATGGTAGTACTGCAACATTTAATAGTTATCGCCGTGAACTGGAAAGATTACTTCAGTGGTCCTGGAATATTGAGAAGACATCATTATTAAATCTTAAGCGTGAGCACATTGAAGACTTCATTCGTTTTTGTTTCAATCCACCGAAAGCCTGGATTGGTTTAAAAAATGTAGCACGCTTCAAAAACAAAAATGGTGAGCGAACACCCAATGATGAATGGCGACCCTTTATTATCACATTAACAAAGACAGAACACAGCAAAAATAAGAAAGCAGATTCAAGTCAGTATTGTCCATCACAAGCTGCCATTAAAGGTACATTTACGGCGTTATCTTCTTTTTATGAATATTTGATACAGGAGAATCTTGTTGAATCAAATCCTGTTGCTTTAATCAAACAGAAAAGTAAATTTATCCGCAAAGATCAGCTAAAACCCATTGTGAGACGCATCAGCACACTACAATGGGATTATGTACTGGAAACAGCAGAGCTAATGGCAGAAGCTTCACCTGAAGAACACGAGCGTACATTATTTATTATGAACTGTTTATTTGCTATGTATCTGCGCATATCAGAACTGGTTGCAGATGAGCGATCTACGCCTGTTATGAGTGATTTCAGAAAAGATCAGGACAATAACTGGTGGTTTGATGTAACAGGTAAAGGTAATAAAAATCGTTCTATAACAGTATGTGATGACATGCTAAAAGCACTAAAACGTTACCGTAAACATTTAGGTTTGTCACAATTGCCACAACATGGTGAGCAGATACCGCTTATATCTAAAGCTATCGGCAAAGGCTCCATTACAAGTACCAGGCACATTAGACGAATCGTACAGCTTTGTTTTGATGAAGCTTATAAACGGATGAAAGAAGATGGTCTTAAGGACGATGCGATTGAGTTAAAAGCGGCTACAGTTCACTGGTTAAGGCATACCGGAATTTCTGAAGATGTTAAGTTTCGACCGCGTGAACATGTACGTGATGATGCGGGTCATGCCAGTATGGCTACTACAGATCGTTATATAGATTCTGATCTGCGTGAAAGACATGAATCTGGCCGAAAAAAACGCATTAAAGAGATTTATTGAGTTTCTTAAAAAATGAACAAAGTAATCTTTAATAAGATCATATAGATACGTAGCAAAGTGTGGCAATTACTGCTCTATATTGTTGGAGACCCATTATAAAAAATGACCAACTTTATATCTTTAAATATCATGATGTTAGATATCAAAGTGTGGCATTTACTGCTCTATATTGTTGGAGACCCATTATAAAAAATGACCAACTTTATATCTTTAAATATCATGATGTTAGATATCAAAGTGTGGCATTTACTGCTCTATATTGTTGGAGACCCAATTTTAGACAGTATCATAGTATTGAAATTGTTAATTCTGATTTTTCTGAACTTAGGGTATAATGCTCAGATAATAACAAGCATCTGAATTGCTAGTTACCTTAGTCTGAGATGGTCTGTAGATTTTCCTGAATAGGCATAATCATAAATAATTTTGAATATTTTATATTTAACTAACTATTTTATTTGAATTTAAAAAGGAATTATATACTAATGAAATTCGACCTAAGTGCACCTGCTGTTGTTCTTCATTCTGGATTAGGGGGATTAACCGTTGTTCGTTCACTAGGTCATTTCGGTGTAACCGTTACCTGTGCGGACTCAGATTTATCCGGTTATGCCATGAAATCAAAATATTGCTCCGAAAGGTTGCTGTTACCTGACATCGAAACTGACGAAGATGGTGCTTTAAAAGTACTAATACAATATGGTAAGAACCAATCAATTCGTCCGGTACTCTATCCTCTGACAGATCAGTACGTCTTGTTTATTGCTAAATTCAGAAAACAATTAGAAAAATATTATCTTTTTAACGTTGCAGCTTACACCACACTTGAACGACTGGTCAATAAACTAGGTATGTTTGAGATTTCGGAAGAACACAATTTACCCGCACCAATTACCAAAATACCAAAATCAGTTGAAGATTTAGAAGCAATGGTGAAAGATATTGGTTTGCCGTGTCTTTTAAAAACAGCTTACTCTCATAGTCCGTTAAAAAACACGAAAAACTTCATGACCAAGGTGTCTAACCTTGATGAATTAAAAGAGACATACCAGAGACTTTCCGCTATTGATCCTAACTTGATGATACAAGAATATATATCTGGTGAAGATAATAATATTCATATTTTTGCCGGTTATTTCGACAGTGAAAGTAATCCCAGACTGGTGTTTACTGGGAGAAAAATTCGTCAAGCACCCATGAATTACGGTGCTGGCAGTATGTGTGAATGTTTAGAAAACAAGGCTCTCGAAAAAATTATGGTTGATTTTTGCCGATCTATTAAATTCAAAGGCAATATTGATGTTGGATTGAAATGGGATGCAACCAAAGGTTATTGTAAAGTCTTAGATATAAATCCTCGTTTAGGTATGAATCATCGAACTTTTATCACTGAAGATAAAAAACTCGATTTGGCAAGAATTCTATATCTGGATATAACTCAAGATTTACCCGAACCTCTACTGCCTCGACTAGGTAGAAAGTGGATGATAGAAGATGCTGATTTAATAATTGCTCCAAAATATATTAAAGAAAGTCGACTAACCTATAAGGAATGGTTTTCCTCTTACAAAGGCCTCGAAGAAGTCGCTTTCTTTTCAATAAGAGATTGGCGCCCCTGGTTGTTCATCTATGGTAAAAGAATGGAGCAAGTATTTTACAGTTTGCGTAATAAATTAAAATTTAGGTAAATCGCACACTGTCGTTTACTAACTAATCAACGGCTAATAAGCATTTAAGAAGCGCCAGGGCTGGCGGCTTTCCTGGATTTTGAGTTAAGTAATGCAAATGTAACCCAGGTGATGCATTAACTTCGAGTACGACACCGCCAGATTCTTTTAGAGAGACGGATAGATTGCTTGTAATTATATCGACGCCTGCGAAACGGGCACCTAGTACCCTCGCTGCTTTCGCTCCCTCCTGGGCTAATTCTTCACACACAGAAGATAAAACAGACTTACTATCACGGGAAGATCCATCGTTTATTACCTTTTTTAAGATAACTTTTTCGTCTTGTTTTAAGACAGATCTGACGGTTAATCCTTGAGATTTTAAAGTAATCTGAAATTCCAGATCTTTTTTAATTTCTCCCAAAGCTGTCACGGCATTTTGTTGATACCTTTCTTTCAAATCTCGTTTAATAAGCGTGTCAATTGTAGATTTTCCATCTCCAATAATTGATGGCGGGTGTCGAACAACTACATCGAGCAGCTTTCCATCTAAATACAAAAAACGATAGCAGTCGCCAGGGACCATTTTTTCAGCAATGAGTTTAGATTGACGGCCTAGAGATGAAAAAGCAACAGCCCGTCGTAACTCCGACACAGTTTTTATTCCCGTCGTCACTCCCATTCCAGCACCAGTACCAATCGCCGGTTTCACGACAATTTCTGATGAAACCTGGTGTAAGAATTTTTCTGCTTTATTAAATCCATCGAAAACATCAAAAATAATATGTTCTGGAACAGGAATATTTTTTTCCATCAACAGCTTGTGACATAGCGGTTTGTTACTAATAACTCGATGAGTAACAAAATTATCGATTTCTGAATGTGCGTCAATAACGATTGTACTTTTATGCTTTGAAGTCAGTTCAATAAAACCATAATCTAAAAGCTTATATTCAACCCCCAGGCTTTCTGCTGCTTCTCGCCAAATATTTTTATAAAGCTCTACGCGGTTGTTTTTTGCTTTTTTCTCGTCCGTTGGTTGATATAATACTTTCTTGAACAAAAAGACGATCTGCCAAATTCTAGTAATGATTATATTTCTATTAATAATCATTTTCGTTTACTCCGGATTGTTCCAAAGTGGTAAACGTGTCCCTAAATCCAAATCAAGTGCGTTTTGATAAATCATCGCAGCTAAAGCGACATCGCTTAATCCCATACCAACACTAGCAAAAAGGATAATTTCTTTGTCATTTTCACGACCGTTTTTTCGCCCCGTAACTATTTCACCAAGATCCGCATAAATATCCGCATCACTTAACTTACCAGCTTCGTACATTTTTGCAGGTGTCATAATGGCTCGATGCTTCAGTGCATTCCAGTCATCACAAACAATTTTATCTGCACGGGAAACCGCATCAAATGAAAGTTCATGTCCTGCAAATTGAATAGTTAGCATTCCTGGCTTTATCCAATCTTTTTGCACAATGGGATCATGCGTAGTAGTGGCTGTTATAGCAATGTCACTACCATCAAATGCGGCTTGAGCACTATCGACTAAGCGAACATTAATATCAGTAAGTTTTTCAATTTCGTCTTTTAGTTTTTCTCCATTTCGGCGAGTTGGATTATAAAGCTGAATGATTTCTATGTCGTCTAACACTTCATTCAACATTAGAAGGTGTGCTTTACTTAAAACGCCCGCACCAATCATCCCAATTATTCTGGTATTTCTTGGCGCTAAGTGTTTAACCGCCACACCGGTTATGGCGGCAGTTCGAGTCGAACTAATAACCGATCCTTCCATAAATGCTATAGGAATACCGGTATCTGCATCATTTAATACCACTATTGCGGTCGCTCTTGGTAGATTAAGGTTGGTTTTATTGCTTGGGAAACTTCCAATCCACTTCATTCCTAAAGCATTAATATCACCACCAACATACCCTGATAGAAAATTAATCCGGCCTCTGGTATTTTCGACATTCGGATCATCACTCCATCTTAATACTGATTTTGGCGGGTCAATACATTCATGGCGATCGAACAAAGCTAGCATTGTTTCAATTTGTGATATCGCTGACGTCATATCTAATCCACCAGAAGCTATTACTTCTTCTCGATTTAAATAGAGTATTTCTCCGAAAGGTCTTTTCATTGTATCGTTTTCCATTGCCTAAAACAGAGTTTAATTTAAGGGCAGATAATGTTTTTTTGTTAATCTAAAAGAGAGTATCACGAATAAAATTGATCTGCCACTCCGTGTTTTATCCAATACGATAGAAGACTAAGCCATACCCTGTTTCAAATATAAAATGATGCAGAAATTTGGGTATTTCTGTTCATGTGCCTAATCTCATAGAGCATCATGTTATTAGATTCGATATAGTCTTAGAGGTTATCGAAAGATTCCTGGAAGGCAATCGGGTGTGGTTACCCATCTATCAAACAACAAATATGACTGGTACTTTATAGGCGGGTCATTTAATCAAATCCTTAAAAGGTTAAACAAGTTTACAGTGAAGGTTTTTAATGATCACAACTACGAAAACCAGGCCAATATTTTAGTACTATGGCAGTATAACTTTAGAGAATCTACAAATAAAAATTGAAAAATTTATTGTCCCAGTACGCTAGTTAAAACTATGCACTTTAGTGCTAAACTTTAGCGGGTACACATGTATTAATGCTAGTTCAATTTTTTCAATAAAAGTAGGGTGGACCCACTGCGCTTGATCCCCCTACAAATTGATTAAATTTTAGTAAAGATATCAGTTCACTCTCGATCGCCCCAGTATCCCTTTATGTGAATAAGTTTAGTAGTTATTGTGGTTGACCAGCCCATCGATAAATATTTGAACTGATATAACTCAAGATCATTTAACATAATATACATTATGCGCACTAGTATGTATAAGCATTACTACACTCTTATGTTTCGCATCATTGCTCTTGACAATAGCCTGATGCTGGTAATGCCCAATAAATCACACTTTTACAAGTGTGACTCCAGCGCTTTTCATCGCGACATCTGTTCCTGTTGCCATAGCAATGTGAGTCCATCACAATCTTTCGCTATTTATTTAACAGCCGATATACATCGATCGCAAACTATATTTAAATATAAACAACTGTCGATTTCATATACTTTATTTTTGACTATTTTATATTTAGAAGTTTTTTAAGCTCACCTTCCGTCACCTGTCCTCGGCACACAATTTCGTTATCAACAATAATATTAGGTGAATGTCTGATATTATACTCGTGTACAAGCTCAGGGTTATCTTCTATGTAAATCACATTATAGTTGACACCTATATCATCCAACTCTCTTTTTAAATTTAAACAATGACTACATGTCTTTGTAACAATTAGTTTTACATCCATTAACCTATCCTCATGGTTTTAATGTTGACAGACTGGGCATAATACCCAGCCTGACATATAAGCTACATTAGCTGATAATTTTTTAAAGCAGTTATCATCAGCGGAATGCTTTTGTTTCGTCGAAGCTAAATGACTCATTTCCAGGATCCTCATACCGCATCCTGCTGTCTGGTGTTATTTGGAAAACGTATTTCGCATATAGACAATTACATTTTTAATATCCTGATCACTCAGGTTGCTATTTCCCCCTTTAGGTGGCATGGCCATAGGTGAGCCTGGACTCTGAAAACCGTCAACTATATTTTTAAACAGCATGTCGTCCGCCTTACTTAAACGCCCCGATTTGTCTGTGAGGTCCGGTGCTCCCGGCAGGACACCTTTACCATCAGCACCATGACACGCAATGCAGGTTGAGTTATACACAGCAGCACCATCCGCCTTGGCATAGCCTGTAAATCCAACACCTGATACCAGTAAGAGATAAATAAGCATTCTTTGTGGTTTAACCATCATTAAAATTTACTCCAGAATATATAAAATTAGCTAAGCTTTTTAAAAGTTAGCGCCCCTGCCAGAGACAGGGACCAGATGTCTCACTAGGAGGCTAATTACTACTTTGTAGGAACGTTAAAATGTCTCGTGTTTCCTGCCCAGTCAGGCCACCACGTACACGCATGTGGTACATGGTTGTAATCCACTGATCATCTCGCAGCTCTCCAGCATCGCGTAAGTTGTGACAACGTGTGCAGTTATCTGCCCATGCCTTAGCGCCTTTGACAAAGTCT